>Ga0187893_10000177_pt1 | contig 153964 bp, 137 predicted proteins | sample MA1701074metaG_FD_139574 | JGI IMG/M metagenome (GOLD analysis project Ga0187893, IMG submission 139574) | White microbial mat communities from a basaltic lava cave in the Kipuka Kanohina Cave System on the Island of Hawaii, USA - MA170107-4 metaG ...
CAGTTCCGCCGCTTGCTTCAGCAACAAGACCGCCGCCTCGAACTCCTGCGCCTGCGCCCGCAGCACCCCGAGGTTCAGGTACGACCGCCCCAGTCCACTCCGCACCCGACCGCGCAACTCCTCACGTCCCAAGGCGCTCAAGTCCGACAGCGGCGACACCTCGACGAGCGGCACCAGCTGCGTTCGGACGCTCGTCGGCTCGGCCGTGTCGTCCAGGTAGCGCGCCATCTGGTCGCGCTCCGCAAGCGCTCCTTCCGCCGAGAGGCGCTGCGCCGCCTCGAAATGGGCTCGAGCCTCTTGCGCCTGCCCGAGCTTTCGCAGCGCTTCGCCGAGCTGCAGGTGGATGGCGCGCAGCGCCGGCGCGTTGGCGCCCTGCTCCTGGGCCATCCGCAGCGAGCGCTTCAGGGGTGTCGCCGCCTCGTCGGCCCGGCCGGTACCGAGATACGCGCGTCCCAGGTACCCGAGCGTCCGCGAGTCGTTTTCCTGGGACCGCGTCGCTATCTGTAGCGGCCTCACGGCCTCGGCGTAGCGCTGGCTCTCGACGAGGGCGATTCCCAGTTCGAGGTTCACCTGCGGGTCGTCCGGCGCCAGCTTCAGCTCCGCGCCGTACTCGGTGATGGCTTCGTCCATTCCGGCCCGCCCGTTCTGCTTCACGGCGGTCACGCCCAGCTCGTAGTGGGCGCGCCTCAGGTTCGGGTCGAGGGCGAGGGCGGCCCGCAGCTCGGCCCGCGCGAGGTCGAACTGGCGGAAGTCGCGATAGCTGCGGCCGATGAGCAGGTGGCTCTGCGGGATCGGCCGCTCGCGGACGATGTCGGCGAAGACGGGCGCCGCGCGCTCGGGCGCGCCCTGGGCCAGGTAGGCGCGGGCCAGGGCGAAAGCCAGCGCGAGGTCCTCCGGCACCCGGTCGCGCGCATCCTCGAGCTGCTGCGCCGCCTCGTCGGCCCGACCGCTGCTGACGAGCGCCTGCGCCAGCAGCCTGAGCACCGCCGTGTCTTTCGGATCGCGGAGCGACAGTTCGCGCAGCAGCGCGACCGCCGGGTCGATCTCGCCCATCTGGAGAAGCACGAGGGCCAGGTCCCGCTGCGCGCGCGCGTTGTCCGCGGTCGCTCGCGACGCGGCCTCGAAGGCCGCCCGCGCGGCGCCCAAGCGTCCCTCGAGGCGATCCAGGCTGCCGAGGAGCCAGTGGCCCTCGAACCGCGCCTGCTGGTAGTGACTCGACGCCCCCGCCAGGTCGCCGTCGCGCAGGCTCTGCTCGCCCCTGGCGATGGCGCGGTCGAGCAGCGCCGCGGGGTCGACGTCTTTCGCGCGCGCCGGCAGCGCCCAGGCCACGAGCAGGAGCGCGACGGCCGCGGCCACGCTAGTTGGCGGCGCCCGCCATCACGATGCGCGCCGCCTCGATATCCGGCGGGATGAAGCTGCGATCCACCAGGCCCCGCACGTCGAGCCGCCTGTCGAGGATGCCCGCCTCGAGGCCCATGTCGGCGATCGTCTGCATCTCGTCGTCGCCCGGGGTCAGCATGCGGTAGCTCACGCGGTCCGGCGGCTGCGTGAGCACGTAGCGCAACAGGGCCTCGTCCTGTCGGAAGTACGGCGACACGAGCTTCGCCGCGTCCAGGCGGTGGCCGTCGGCCCACTCGCCGCTCTCCGCGATGCCGCGCACCAGGTCCTTCACCAGCGCGGGCTTCTCGACGATCAGCTTCTCGGTGACGACGAGCACGCAAGAGATGAAGCGGGGCCAGATGTCCTTGGCGTGGTGGAGCACGCGCCCCGTGCCGTCGAGCTCGGCGCGCGCGGGGTGGGGCTCGCCCACGAAGTACGCGTCGATGGCCTTGCTGGCCAGGGCGCCCGGCATGTCGGGCGGCGGCATTTCGACGAACTGGACGTCCTCCGGCTTGAGACCCTCGTCGCGCATCAGCTTGCGGATCACGAGGTTCTGGTTGCTGTACTTGCTCGGGATGGCAATGACCTTGCCGCGCAGCTCGCGCAGCGACCGGGCGGCGAGGTCGTTCCTGACGATGACGGTGGAGCCGTCGCGGTGCCCGAGGTAGGCGATGCGCACGGGCAGGCCCTGCTCGCGCAGCTTCATCGCGAGCGGGGCGATCATGAACGTGGCGTCGAGCCGGCCGCTCTTCACGGTCTCGACCATGGTCGGGAAGTCCGTGAAGCGCTGCGACTCGAAGCGTGTGCTGCGGCTGGTCTTCGAGGCGTAGTCCGTGACGGGGCACGTCAGGTGGCAGGTCACGGGCAGGAAGCCCACCCTCAGCGTCTCGCGGGCCGCTTCGCCGACGGGTGTCGCCGGGGCTTGCCGCCACGGCCGCGCCCGCACCACGCCGAGCAGCGCGACGGCGGCCAGGGCGAGGAAGCTGTAGCGCAGGAACGGCGAGCGTGTCACCTCTCGGTCTCCAGTCCCAACTCGGTCAGTATACGGTGGACGGCCGCGACCACACCGGGATGCGTCGCCTCCCGCGGCCGGGGCAGGTCGAGGCTCACCTCGTCGCGCACGCGGCCGGGACGGTCGCTGAGCAGCAGCACACGGTCGGCCAGTTGCGCGGCCTCCTCGATGTCGTGGGTCACCAGCACCACTGTCCGCGGCTGCTCGCGCAGCAGGCGCGCCAGCTCGGCGCGCATGCGCAGGCGCGCGAGGTAGTCGAGGGACGAGAACGGCTCGTCCATCAGCAGGAGGTCGGTCTCCCCGCCCAGGGCTCGCACCAGCTCCACGCGCTGGCGCATGCCGCCCGAGAGCTGGTGGGGGTAGTGGGCGCCGAAGCTCTCGAGGCTGACCAGGCGCAAGAGCGCCTCGGCCCGTGTCTCGCGCGCGGCGGGATCGCCGACGTGGCGCAGCCCCAGCCGGACGTTCTCTCCCACGGTGAGCCACGGGAAGAGACCGTCCTGCTGGAACACCATCCGCAGACGGCCGCTGCGCACAACCTTACCGGCCGACGGCGCGATCCAGCCCGAGCACAGGTTGAGCAGGGTGGTCTTGCCGCAGCCCGAGGGCCCCACCACGGCCAGGAACTCCCCGCGCCGGACCTCGAACGACACTTCGCGCAGCACGTCGAGGCTGCCAAAGCCGTGGCTCACGCCCGTCAAGGCGAGCAGCGGTTCGCTCACCGCTCGTAGCCCCAGCCCACGCTGGGGACGCGTTGCAGTCCCACGAGCACGCGGTCGAGCGCGATCCCGATGCACCCGATCACGATCATGGTGGAGACCAAAAGGTCGCTGCGCAAGCCGTTGCGCGCGTCCCAGATCGCGAAGCCCAGGCCGTCGCGCCCCGCGATCATCTCGGCCGCCACCACCACCAGCCAGGCCAGGCCGGCGCTGACTCGCAGCGCCGTGATCACCTGGGGCGCGACCGCGGGCAGCGTCACCTCTCTCAGCAGCGCGGCGCCCTGCAGCCCGAGATCGCGGGCGACCCGGAAGTAGACGCTCGGGATGCCCGCCACGGCCGCGCTGGTCGCGAGCACGATGGGAAAGAAGGACGCCATGAAGATGAGGAAGATCGCCGGCGGGTCGCCGATGCCCAGCCACAGGATCGCGAAGGGGATCCAGGCCAGGGGCGAGAGGCTGCGGAAGAAGTTGACGAGGGGCAGGAAGGCTTCGCGCACCCGCACGGACTGACCCAGGGCGAGTCCCGCCGGCACGCCGAGGCCCGCCGCCAGCAGGAAGCCGCAGCCCACGCGGAATAGCGACGCGACCGCGTCGTTCAGCAGGCGGCCGCTCGCGGCCTCCTCGACCAGGCCGCGGGCCACGGCCGCGGGATGCGGGAACAGCGACGGCGGGAAGAGGCCCAGGGACGCGAGCCCGGCCCAGGCCGCCACGAGCGCGGCGGGTGCGGTGATGGCGAGAATCGGAACACGGCGCGACATCGCGCCGGCGATGTTACGTTAATCTTCGCGGGTGACGACGCGCTCCGCCGCGACACTGTGGCTGCTGCTCAGCGCGATGGCACCCGCTTGCCGGCGCGCGCCGAGCCTGCCCGAAGCGGCGCAAACCGAGGCCAGCGCGGCATTCCACACGGGCCTGGCCGCGATGCAGACGAGCCAGGACGCGCTGGCGCGGCAGAAGCTCGAGCGCGTGACGCAGATCGCCCCCCACGAGCCCGCGGCCTGGGCCAACCTGGGCCTGCTGCTCATGCGCCAGCAGCAGATGGACGCGGCGGGGGTCGTCCTGGGCAAGGCCGCGGAGCTGGCGCCCCGCAGCGCGGCCATCGCGAAACTGCGGGCACTCTACGAAAGCCGACAGGGCCGCCTTGCCGAGGCCATCGGCCTCTGGAAGCAGGCGGTGAGCCTCGACCCGAACGACCTCGAGGCCGCCTTCGCGCTGGCCCAGGACACGCAACGTCAGGGCGCCGAGGGCGAGGCGGAGGCGCAGCGCGTGCTGGAGGCGCTGGTGACGAGGAGCGGCAACCTCGCCGCGCGACTCGACCTCGCGCGCCTCGCCGCGAAGCGCGGCGACTCCGAGGCGTTCCGCCGCGCCGTGGCGCCGCTGCCCGAGGCATCACGGACCTGGCCCGAGGAGGCAAAGGAGCAGCTCCGCGGTGTGCAGGGGGCGGCGGGCGGCAACCCGCGCGCCGCCGCGACGCAGGTGGTGTTCCTCAAAAACGTGCTGCTGCGGTCGGCCGAGTACCGGCACGCCCTCGCGGCGGTGTCGACGCCGCGCGAGGAGATCGGGCAGCCCCTGGCGCGCTTCATGGCGCTCCCCAACCCCGACCCGCGGCCCGCGGCTGCCGACGAGGCCCTCAGCTTCAGCGTCGAGGCCGTCGAGGCCGAACGCCACGACACCGAGCAGGTCGCAGCCGCCTGGCTGACCGGCGAAGGCCGGCCCGTAGTCGTGTCGGGCGTCCCGGCGGACCTGAACTACGACTTCCGCGCCGATCTCGTGGTCGCAGGGCCGAAGGGAACGCGTGTGCTGATGCAGCAGGCCGACGGGCGCTTCGAAGACCGCCTCCTGCTGAGAGCACCGGCCCACGCCGTCTGGCCCGCGGACGTGGACAGCGAGGGCGACCTCGACCTCTTGCTCGCACGCCGTGACGCCGGCCCGCTCGTCCTGCGCAACAACGGCGACGGCAGCTTCGCGAGCCTCGAGCCGTTCGCGGGCGTGGCACGGCTGCTCGACTTCGCGTGGGCCGACCTCGACGGCGAAGGCGTGCCCGATGCGGCGCTGCTCGATGCGGACGGCCGCGGGCGCGTGTTCCTGAACCAGCGCGGCGGCGCCTTCCGCGAGGACTCGCTGCCGGCCCTCCCCCGCGCCGTCGCGATCGCCGCGGCGTCGCTCGGGCGCGGCCCGGGCTTCGACGTGCTGGTACTGGCCGTGAACGGCGCGGTCACGCGCCTCTCGCGCGATGCCAACGGCCTTTGGGCGGCGGCGGAGATCGCCCGCTTCGCGCCCGCGCCCGCCGGCGCCCGGCGCCTGCTGGTGGCCGACCTCGACAACAACGGCGCACCCGATCTCGTCGCGGCGGGCGCCGCGGAGTCGCGCGTGCTGCTCGGCGGCCCGGGTGGCGCCTTCCGCCCGCTGGCCGCCGCGCTGCCGTTCCAGGCCCGCGACGTCGCCGACCTCGACGGCGACGGCCGCCTCGAGCTGCTCGGCTCGCAGAGGGACGGCCGCGCGGTCGCCGCGAAGAGCCGCGGCTCGAAGAGCTACCGCTGGCAGGACGTGCGCCTGCGCGCGTCCTCCGGCAGCGGGGACCAGCGCGTCAACTCCTTCGGCATCGGCGGCGAGGTGGAGCTGCGCGCGGGCCTGCATGCGCAGCGCCAGTCCGTGGCGGCGCCGGTCGTTCACTTCGGCCTCGGCGTGGCGGAGCGCAGCGACGTGATCCGGATCCTGTGGCCGAACGGGGTGCTGCAGTCCGAGTTCGAGCAGGCGGCCGACACGACCGTCGCGGCCAGCCAGCGCCTCAAGGGCTCGTGCCCGTGGCTCTTCGCCTGGAACGGGCGAGCAATGGGCTTCGTCACCGACCTGATCTGGCGCTCGCCCCTGGGCCTGCGCATCAACGCCCAGGCCACGGCCGACGTGCTGATGACCGAGGACTGGGTGAAGCTGCGCGGCACGCAGTTGGCGCCGCGCGACGGCGCCTACGACCTGCGCGTCACCGCCGAGCTGTGGGAGACGCACTTCTTCGACCTCGTCTCGCTCCTGGTCGTGGACCACCCCGAGGGCACCGAGGTGTTCGTGGACGAACGCTTCGCGGTGCCGCCGCCGAAGCTCGGCGTCGTGGTGACGGGGCCAGTGCGACCGCTCGTCGCGGCGCGCGACGACGCGGGCCGCGACGTTTCGGAGCGGGTCGCCACCGAGGACGGGCGCCACCTGGACTTCGCCGGCCGCGGCGCCTACCAGGGCGTCACGCGGGACCACTTCGTCGAGCTGGAGCTGCCCGAGGACGCGCCGCGCAGGGGTCCGCTGTGGCTCGTGGCGCGGGGCTTCGTCCACCCTACCGACAGCTCGATCAACGTCGCCCTCAGCCAGGGCGCCCACGCGCGCCCGCGGGGCCTCTCGCTCCAGGTGGCCGACGCCGCGGGCCGGTTCCGCGAGGTCCGCGCGGGCCTGGGCTTCCCGGCCGGGAAGGAGAAGACCATCCTGCTGGACCTGGCCGGCGTGCTCCCCGCGCGCGGGACGCGGCTCATCCGCCTCGCCACGAACCTCGAGGTCTTCTGGGACCACATCGGCTGGGCGGTCGGGAGGCCCGAGGTGCGCGTCGAGCCGCGGCGCCTCGAGCTCGCGGTGGCCGACCTCGCCTGGCGCGGCTTCTCGGAGATGGAACCCCTCGTGCCGGGCGTTCCCGAGCGCCCGCGCTACGTCCTTGCGGGAACGGCGCCCCGCTGGCTCGACCTCGAGGGCTACCACACGCGGTTTGGCGACGTGCGCGAGCTGCTGCTTGGTGTGGACGATCGCTACGTGATCATGAACGCGGGCGACGAGATGCGCCTGCGTTTCGCGGCCGAAGCGCCCCCGGCGCCGGGGCAGACGCGCGACTTCGTCGTCGTCGGCGACGGCTGGGTCAAGGACGGGGATTACAACACCAGCTTCTCGCGCACCGTGCTGCCGTTGCCGAGCCACCGCAGCGGCCGGTACGACCGCGCCCCACAGCACCTGGACGACGACCCCGTCTACGCGGCCCGGAGGGACGATTTCCTGACCTACCACACGCGCTACGTCGCGCCCGAGCGTGCCCGTGGCGCCCTGCGCGGTACGATCGAGGCCGAAGGTCGATGAACCCGCGCGGGCGCCCCATCCTTCTTCTATTGTTCCTGGCGCTGTTGGCGACGCCGGCCCTGATCCGGCGCTTCGGCCGGCCCCAGGCGCCCGCGGCCACGACCGGATCCGACTCGCTGGCGCGGTACGGCTTCCGGCTGGTCGAGTCGGCCCGGAACGCCGGCCTCGACTTCGTGCACGAGGCGCCGACCCTGGACGCGAAGCTCGCGCACATCATGCCGCAGGTGACGGCGATGGGCGCCGCGGTCTCGGTGGTGGACTTTGACCGCGACGGCTTCGCCGACCTGTACGTGACCAACAGCCGCGAGGGCTCGTCGAACCGCATGTTCCGGAACCGCGGGGACGGCTCGTTCGAGGACGTGGCGGCGCGTCTCGGCCTGGCCGCGTTGAACGCCCCTGAAGCCGGCGTCTCGATGGGCTCCCTGTGGGGAGACCTGGACAACGACGGCGACGAAGACCTGCTGCTGCACCGCTGGGGCCGGCAGGACCTGTATCGCAACGACGGGGAGCGCGGCTTCGTGCGCCTCGATGCGGGACTGCCGGCCTGGGCCAACGTCAACACCGCGGCCCTGTTCGACTTCGACGGCGACGGCCGTCTCGACGTGTTCCTCGGCGGCTACTACCCCGAGCAGGTGAACCTGTGGAAGCTGCGCGACACGAAGATGATGCCCGAAAGCTTCGAGTACGCGAAGAACGGCGGGCGCAAGTACCTCTACCGCAACCTCGGTGGCGGCCGCTTCGAGGAGCTGAGCGAGACGCTCGGGCTCACGTCGCGGCGCTGGGCGCTGGCCGCCGTGGCCGCGGACTTGCGGGGCACGGGCCGCCCCGACCTGTTCATCGCCAACGACTACGGCGTGAGCGAGCTGTTCGTGAACGAGGGCGGACGCTTCCGCGAGATGGGCCGCGAGACCGGCGTCGGCTACGCGCCCAAGAGCGGCATGAACGCGTCGGTCGGCGACGTGCTGAACCAGGGCCGCCTGGGCATCTACGTGTCGAACATCTCCGAGGAAGGCATCCTGCTCCAGGGCAACAACCTGTGGATGCCGGTCGGCGCGGCGGACGGGCTGCCGAAGTACGAGAACCTCGCGACCGCCATGGGTATAGCACTCGGCGGCTGGAGCTTCGGCGCCCAGTTCGGCGACCTCAACAACGACGGCTTCCTCGACCTGTACCTGGTGAACGGCTACGTCTCGGCGTCGAAGGACGAGAACTACTGGTACGACTACTCGAAGATCGCCGGCGGCCACGAGGTCGTGATCGCCGACGCGAAGAACTGGCCGCCGATGGGCGCGCGCAGCCTGGCCGGCTACCAGGCGAAGAAGCTGTGGCTGAACGACGGCGCCGGCCGCTTCATCGACGTGGCGCCGATGGTCGGCGTGGCCGACCGCCACGACGGCCGTGCCGTGGTCCTGGCCGACACGCGCAATCGCGGCGTGCTGGACGCGATCGTGGCCAACCAGCGCGGGCCGCTGCTGCTCTACCGCAACGAGACCGCTCCGGGTCGCGACTACATCGCCTTCGAGTTGCAGGGCTCCTGCCGCGACGACGCAGGCCGGGCGCCGTGCAGCAACCGCAGCGCCATCGGCGCGCGCGTGGAGCTGCACTGGAGCGGCCAGCTCCAGGTCCAGGAGGTGTCGGGCGGTTCGGGCTTCTGCTCCCAGAACCAGCGCCGGCTCCACTTCGGCCTCGGGACGGACGCGCGCCTCGAGAAGGCCGTGGTGCGCTGGCCTTCGGGTAGGATCGAGGAGTTGAAGGCGCCCGAGAAGAACCGCGTGCACCGCCTCACGGAGCCCGCCGCGTGACGTCCGAGGCGGTCGGCGCGCCGCGCGCCGCCTCGATCCCGCGCGCCTTCGGCATCGACAAGCGCTACCTGGCACCGATCCTGGTCACGATCGTGCTGATCGCCGGCCAGGTGAGCTTCGCCTTCCTCGAGAGCTGGTCGCGCACGTTCCTCGCCATCGCCACCGCCATCGGTGTCGAGATGCTGCTGGGCCGGTTGTTCGCCGGGCAGTGGCCACATCTCGCCAGCGCCTACGTGTCCGGCATCAGCGTCGGGATGCTGGTGCGGTCGCCGGTGTTCTGGCCCTATGCGCTGTGCTCGGCGATCTCGATCGTCTCGAAGTACGTGATCCGCGTGGACGGCCGCCACATCTGGAACCCGTCCAACCTCGGGATCGTGGCGATGCTGGTGCTGGCCTCGGACACGGTGGCCAGCCTGTCTGTGCAATGGGGCAACACGCTGCTGCCCATGGTCACCGTGTGGTGCTTCGGCATCGTGATCCTGCGGAGCCTGGGCCGGCTCCACATCACGCTGACCTACGTGGCCTCGTTCGTCGCCTTCGCGGCGCTGCGCTCGGCCGTCACCGGCCACGCGTTCCTGGCCGAGGTGGCGCCGATCACGGGGCCGATGTACCAGCTCTTCATCTTCTTCATGATCACGGACCCCAAGACCACCGTGCACGGCACGCGCGCGCAGTGCCTTGTGGCGTTCCTGGTGGCCGCCGTCGAGGCCGCGTTGCGACTGCTGCAGTTCGTCCACGCACCGTACTACGCTCTCTTCGCCGTCGGACCGGCGGCGAACCTGATCGAGATCTACGTGAAGCGCCGGGCCGCGGCCCGGCACGGAGGATAGACCCCGTGTCCGAGAAGAACGTCATCGCGAACCAGAAGCGGATCCTGAAGAACCAGGCCGAGATCCTGAAGAACCAGGGCCGCATTCTGGCCAACCAGGGCAAGCTCGACCGCGTGCTCAGCAACCAGCTGGCGATCCGCAGGAACCAGGCGAGGATCCTGGCCAACCAGAAGCGCATCCTGTCGAAGTAGGCGGAAAGAAGCCGCAGCGGGCGAGCAGGCGGTCGGTTTCGGCCGCGCTCGCCCCAAGCCGCGGCGCCGCCGCCCTCAGGTCCTCGGCTCGGACCGGGTACCAGTCGCGGCGGCCGCGGTCGAGCAGGCCCGCGATGTCGTACGGCTCGATGGCGCGGTCGATGCGGTCGAAGAGCGCGCGGCGCTCCGCAGCTCCTGGCACCGCGAGCGCCGCATCCGCGCACGCGAGGAGCTCCGGCCCGAATGCGGGATCGCGGCACAGCAGGAACCCCGGGGCCCGTTCGGGCCGCCCGAGGCGCCGCACGGCCTCGCTGTAGCTCGCGGCGGCGAAGTAGAGCAGGCTGAGGCGCTTGAAGAGCGGGAAGTCGGCCATGGTCGCGTAGAGCGCTGCCACCAGTCGTTCCGTCGCGTCGAGCTCTTCCTGTGTGCGGCGCGCGTAGTCCTGTAGCCGGGCTTCCCGTTCCGGACCCTCGGTCGTCTCGAGGATCGCGAGCAGGCGCGCGATGCCGAGCAGCGTGAGCGGAAAGCCGGTCGAAAGCAGCGGATCGATCACACCGGCGGCGGACGGCAAGAGCGCCCAGCACGGCCCGACCACCGTGTCGCTGCGGAAGGCCACGCGCGGTGCGTGGACGAAGGGCAGCGTCGCACGCGCGCCGTCGAACTGGTCGCGGACCGACGGCAGCAGGGCCAGCAGCCGGTGCCAGGCCGACCCGCCCTCCGCCAATCGCAGCTCGCCGGCCAGCGCATCCGTCACCGCGGCGCCAGCGCTCGTGAGGCCGTTGGAGAAGCGCAGCATCCAGATCCAGCCCCCGGGGAACACGTGGTGCAGCGCGGCGTCGTCCACGGGGTACGGAGGCCGCTCGGCGCTGGGCACGAGCGCATCCCAGCGCTTGACGCCCTCGAAGTGCGTGTAGAGACCCTGTGTCCCGGGCAACCAGCGCGTCGGCGCATCGCGCAGGCCCAGCGCGCGGTGCAGGAAGCCGCGGGGACCGCTAGCGTCCACCAGGAAGCCGGCGTTGACGGCGATGCCACGCCCCTGCCGGCGACCGGAGAGGCGAACGCGTCCGCCCTCGAAACAGACGCCGTCGAGGTGCGTCTCGTCGAGGTGCAGGGCACCCGCGGCTTCCGCCTCCGACGCGAGGAAGGAGTCGAAGTCGGGCCGGTACCAGTGCGTGTCCGCGATGTCGTCATGCGGGCTCGCGGCCACCAGGAGTTGGCGCCCATGGGCGGCATCGTCGGCGAACGCCGCCCCGGCGTCGTGCCGATAGAAGCTGAAGCCGCGCTTCAGGCCGCACGCGACCTGCGGGTGCGCCCGGCGCCAGGTCCCCCACTTCGACAGCGGACGGATCCGGGCCAAGTCGTAGCGGTCGCACAGCTCCTCGAGCAGGAGGTTGGCGAGGGGTGTGGACGACTCGCCGATGGCGAAGCGCGGGTGCCGGCCGCGTTCCAGCAGGACGACCGAGCGGCCGATGCGGCGCAGGGCCAATGCGGTCAGCGTCCCGCTGAACCCCGACCCGACGATCGCGACGTCGGCGTCGATCCTCACGCGTCGCACGCGACGGGATCGCCGAGGCGCTGCTCGAGGTTCGCTCGGTGCAGGCGCTCCCGCCGCGCGGGCAGGCAACGCTCGCAGCCCGCGAAGCGCGCCAGGTTCCACAGGTCGGCGAAGACCCGCCCGCGCCCACGAGCAGCGGCCAGGGCCGCTTCGAACCCGCGCTCGAGATCGGCGAGGCGCGGCGTGTGGAACGCCCCCGCTTCGATCATCGCGTCGAGCGGCGGATTGCCGCCGCGTGTCGGAATCAGCGACACGACCGACGCGCCACACTCGAACGCGGTCTCGACCGAGCGCAGCAGCCACGCGTCCTGCTCTTCGGGAGCAACAAACGGCGGGCCCACCAGCAGGAACACGCGCAGCGCGACACCGCGAGTCCGCAGCGCTTCGGCGGCCGTCGCGAACTGCCCGACCGTCACACCCTTGTCGAGTCGCCGCAGCGCCTCGGGATGCGCTGTCTCGAGCCCCATCGCCACCTCCAACAAGGGCGGCGCTCCAGGCGACGCCCAGGCCATGGAGTCACGCAGCCGATCGAGGCGTTCCCCGACCAGGGCCGGGTGCGACTCGACCACGACGTTCTCGAAACCCGCCACGCGCTCGGCGATCGCGCCGTAGTCGTCCACCGGCACGGCCCGCGAGTCGAAGAAGCTGCCGGCGTTGTAGAGCTTGACGTGGGCGGCGCCCGCGATGCGCTCGCCGACCAGCTCGAGCTGGCGCGGCAGCGCCCCGCGCGGCGTGTCCTGCGCGATCGTGCCGCGCCACAGGTCGCACATCGCGCAGTGCCAGGGGCACGCGCGTCCCGTGAGGAACACCGTCGCGGTCCCGACGACTCGGCCGTCGGCCGCGCGCTCGTCCTCCAGCACGACCTGCGGCGCCCGCCAGGGATCAGGGATGGAGCGCAAGGAACGCTTGGCGGTACGAGTTCTCGTCGCCGCCCAGCCGGGCGCGCAGCGACGAGGCTGGCAGCGCCCCGTGCTGGAAGCGACGCTTGGCGAACACCGGCATGTCGTAACCCGTGAGCGCCCTGACGCCGCGCCGCACGATCTCGCCCTTCAGCGCGTACAGCGTCGGGACCTCGTAGCGCGTGAGCGCAGCAAACGGAATGCCTTCGGCCACCGCGATCACGCTGGGCTGCGTGTAGGGGCTGAAGCCGTGGAAGCCGTAGCGCCGAACGGGCGCGTAGGTCCGCACGTAGCTGCGGCTCAGGCCGCCGCTGTAGGTGAGCGAGTGCTTGATGCGGCCCACGCCCCAGCCCTCGTGATACAGCATGAGGTTGTCCACCACGCTGCGGATCGTCAGCTCGGGGTTCTCCTCGATCGGATAATCCTTCAGGTTCTCGTCGCCGCCGTCGCCGTCCAGTAGCGCCCGCCACTCGGGATAGCGCGCGCGGATCCCGCGGCAGAGCAGGAGCCCCATCGCGGCGCACTCGACGTCGAGGGGCTTGTAGTCCTCGAGGGTGCGCAGCGTGTCTTCGAGATCCAGCTCGTCCGGGTCGGCTTCGATCGTCTCCAGGAACAACTCGAGATCGAGCGACTTCAGGAACTCGCGGGCCTGGGCGACGTCGGGCCCGCCGCCGAGATCGAGCACGAACCCCTTCAGCCGTGACGGCGAGAGCCCGAGCCTCAGCAGCGCGTGGTAGGCCACGACGAACACGGCGCCGCTGTCGATCCCGCCCGAAAACGCGACGCCGATCGGCGCGGCGGGATCGAGGCGCCGGATCCAGCCCGAGACTTCGTCCGCGAGCGCGCCGACGTAGCGCCGCCCGATCTCGTCGAGGTCCGCAGGCAGCGCGTCCCGCTCGGGCGTGAAGAAGCGCGTGTAGGTCGGATCGGGGTCGGGACACCCCACGAGCCGCAGCTCGAGCAGGTGGTGGGCCGGCACCATGCGCGTGTAGCTGGGATGGAACTGCCCGCCCAGGCCCTCGGCGGTCAGCGCGGCGGCGAGCGTGTCCATGCGATCGGCCACGAACAGCGCCGGGCCGGCCGCGCGCTTCGCCAGGAAGTAGCGCATCGGCCGATCGAGCGAGCGTGCGAGCCGAACCGTGATCCCGTCCTTCGCGACGAGCGCGAAAGATCCATGGATCCCACGGATGGCCGTGGTATCGCCGGAGAGGACGCGGGCCCGCGCCTCCTCGACCGTCATGTTCGCGATGTCGTTCTGGGCGGGGTCGAGAAGGTCCACGACGCGCTCGACAGGACTCAACATGCGGCCGATTCTACCGCCGCGGCCAAGGGCGCTGCGCGTCTGCCTTGCCCCCACAAACGTCGGGATCCTTGGCGATACGCTGAGGCCCAAGCGCATCGCAAGGCGTCGGGCCGGAAGATCGTCGAGGATGAACCACTCACCTTGACGTGAAGTGCCAGGGCAATCGCCGCGGTCACGCGCGCATCGAGCGGCCGTTGCACAGCGCGTGTCTCGATCCACAACGGGACTTGGGGCAAGCTGGGCGAGATCTCGTGCGCGACGGCGGGCGGAATCGCGATCTTCCCGAAAAGCGCCTGAAGCAGCGAGAGCTGCCCGATCTGGACTAGGGCGATGAGGACGCTGGCATCGGCTACGACTTCGGCCATGCCTCGAGGGTCGCCTTCTCGGCCTCCCAGTCTTCCTTGGTCATCTGGAAGTAGGCAATGTCCAGCTCGGCAGCGCGCCGGGCGAAGCTGACACGATCCAGCCCGAGCAGCTCGCAGGCCTTCCCGGTCGAGACCTTCCCGCGGCCGAAGAGATCCATCACGAGGGTTTCGCGGGCAACCTGGTCGAGGGGCTTCTCGCCTTCGAGGAGTCCCGCCAACTCGTCGTCCAGGACCACGGTTCGCATGGCAAGCTCCATTCTACCGCCGCCGCCTGTGTGAAGAGGTTTCGTCTCTCCCTACTTCAGGTCCCCCCAACCCACCAACTGGAATGCCTCGCGCTTCAGGAACGCGCGGAACTCAGGGCTCTTGACGACGTCGAGGTCCCGCTGCCGCCACGCGGCCCCCCAGTCGGGGTGATCCGACGTCGCCCCGCGCATCTCCTCGTCGTCGTAGCCGAGATGCACGATCAGCTCGTAGGTCCCGGCGGGCAGGGCCGCCAGACTCCTCTCGTACGCCGTGCGCCAATCCGCGGCCGGCACGTCGGGCCCGTGTGACAGGACCTCGTCGATCAACGCGTCGGGCACGACGCCGAATCCGGTGCGCGGGCCGCGCCGCGTGACGAGCTGCGGGAGCTTGTACTCGGCCGCCAGCTTCCGGTACACGCCGAACAGGGCCTCGCTACGGAACAGCGCGGCCATATGCGAGTCGAGGTGCGTGATCCGCACGCCGGCCGCGCGGGCCTTCTCGATCTGCGCGCGCAACTCGCGCTCCACCTCGGCCGGCGCGGCGCGCTCGGCCACAGTCGTCTCGACGAGGGGGAAGTAACCGTCGGGATCGAGCAGGCTCGGCACGCCGTCCCGCGAGGACACCGGGCCCCAGCGGAACGAGGTCCACTCGCTGTTGAGGGCCAGGTGGATCCCGAGATCGGCCTCGGGGTGGTCCTTCGCCCAGCGCGCGACGTCGGGGAACCAGGGACACGGCACCAGGATGCTGGCCGAGCTGATCCAGGCCTGCTCCAGGGCCTCGAAGGTCGCGCGGTTGACGGAGCGCGACATGCCCAGGTCGTCGGCGTGGATCACGAGCCTGCGCTCGGCGCCCGAGGCGGGCAGCGCGAGCAAAGCCAGGGCGAGGACGGCGGCGTGGATTCGCATGAGATATTAAGGTACCTTACGAAACTCCTTGACGGAAGGCGATCGTGTGACTAGCCTCGCCGGCTAGCTGGAGGTGTCGATTGTCCCTGGTTCCCCGCCGCGGCCGCAACGCCGGGCTCGGCCTGATCCTGCTGCTCGCCGCCCCTGGCGCCGCAGCCGAAAAGCGCGCGCTCGGCGCGGGCTGGAGCCTGCAGTCCTCCGCCAAGGTGGCCGAGAAGGGCGAAGCGATCTCCCAGCCGGGGTACAAGGCGACGGGATGGCATGCGACCACCGTCCCCAACACCGTGGTCGGCGCCCTGGTCGAGAACGGGACGTACCCGGACCCGTACTTCGGGATGAACCTGCGCCAGATCCCGGGCACCAGCTACCCGATCGGCCAGCGCTTCACCCTGCTGCCGACGCCCGACGACAGCCCCTTCAAGCCGGCCTGGTGGTATCGCACGGAGTTCGACGTGGCGAAGGAGAAGGCCGGACGCGCCTTCTGGCTGAAGTTCGACGGCATCAACTACCGCGCGAACGTCTGGTTCAACGGCACGCGCTTGGGCCACGACAAGGAGGTGGTGGGCGTCTTCCGCCAGTACGAGTACGACGTCAGCGCGCTCGTGAAGCCCGGGGCGAAGAACGCCGTCGCGGTGGAGGTGACGGGCCCCGAGCCCCACGATCTCGCGATCATGTGGGTGGACTGGAACCCGACGCCGGCCGACAAGAACATGGGCCTGTGGGCCGACGTGTCGGTCTCCGACAGCGGCCCGATCGCCCTGCGCAATCCCCACGTCGTGACGAGGGTTGAATTGCCCTCCCTCGACACCGCGCGCATCACCGTGACGGCCGAGGCCTGGAACGCGACGGACCAGGCGCTCCGGGGAACGCTCCGGGGCTCGATCGGCGAGATCCGATTCTCACAGCCCGTCAGCCTCGCGGCGCGCGAGAAGAGGATCCTGCGCTTCACGCCCGAGGCGACGCCGGCTCTCGTGGTGAAGAACCCGAAGCTGTGGTGGCCCTATCGCATGGGCGAGCAGAACCTCCACGTCCTGAAGCTCGAGCTGGACGCCGCCGGCCGCGCCTCCGACGCGCAGCAGGTCCGCTTCGGCATCCAGCAGTACGAGTCCGAGCTGACGCAGGACGGCCATCGCCTCTACAAGATCAACGGGCGTCCGATCCTGATCCGCGGCGGCGGCTGGGCCTCGGACATGCTGCTGCGCCCGGCCTCGCGCGAGCGTCTCGAGGCCGAGCTGCGCTACACGAAGGAGATGGGCCTCAACACCGTGCGCCTCGAGGGCAAGCTCGAGAGCGACCTGTTCTACGACCTGGCCGACGAGATGGGCATCCTGCTGATGCCGGGCTGGTGCTGCTGCGACCAGTGGGAGCTGTGGGACAAGTGGGACGCCGAGGACCACCGCGTCGGCCCGGCGTCGCTGCGCAGTCAGCTCCTGCGCATCCGCAACCACCCGAGCGTCTTCGTCTGGCTCAACGGCAGCGACTTCCCACCGGTGAAGGACGTCGAGCAGGGCTACCTCGCCATGCTGAACGACGTCGAGTGGTCGCGCCCGGTGCTCTCGAACGCCACCGACACGCCGGGGCCGGTGACCGGCCCGACCGGCGTGAAGATGCGCGGCCCCTACGACTACATCCCGCCGTCCTACTGGCTCACCGACAAGCGGCGCGGCGGCGCCTTCGGCTTCGCGACCGAGATCGGCCCCGGCGCGGCGGTGCCGCCGATCGAGAGCCTGAAGAAGATGCTGCCGGCCGACCGTCTGTGGCCGATGAACGAGTTCTGGACCTTCCACGCCGGCGGCGACGAGTTCAAGGACCTGCGCCTGTCCACCGAGGCCCTCGACGCGCGCTACGGCAAGTCCACGAGCGCCGAAGACTTCGCGCGCAAGTCCCAGGCCCTGGCCTACGAGAGTCAGCGCGCGATGTTCGAGGGCTTCGGGCGCAATAAGTACACCGCGACGGGCGTCATCCAGTGGATGCTGAACAACGCCTGGCCTTCGATGATCTGGCACCTCTACGACTACTACCTGCGGCCCGGCGGCGGCTACTTCGGCACCAAGAAAGCCTGCGAGCCCCTCCACGTCCAGTACTCCTACGACGACAAGACCCTCGCCGTCGTCAACGACACCTGGCAGGCCTACCCCGGCCTGAAGGTGAGCGCACAGCTCCTCGACTTCGACTTGAAGCCGCGCTTCTCCAAGGAGGCGGTAGTGGACCTGGGCGCCGACGCGGTGGTCCGGTCTTTCACGATCGATATCCCCAAGGACGTCACGCGCACGTACTTCCTGAGGCTCGAGGCCCGGGATCCGGCGGGGCGCCTGCTCAGCTCCAACTTCTACTGGCTGTCCAGCCAGGAGGACGTGATCGACTTCGCCGACGAGAGCAAGTGGTGGTATACGCCCACCAAGGTCCACTCCGACTTCAAGGACCTCGCGAAACTGCCCGCCACCAGCCTCGCGGTCTCGGCCACGCACGAGCCGGGCCGCTCGAAGGTCGTGGTGGAGAATACGGGCACGGCCCTCGCGTTCCAGGTGCGGCTGAAGATCAACGGCGGCAGCGCGGGCGAGGAGATCCTGCCGGTGTTCTGGGACGACAACTACATCGCACTCCTGCCCGGCGAGAAGCGCGAGGTTGCGGCCTCCTATGCCGCGAGCGCCGGCGGCGCGCCGCGGGTCGAGGTTTCGGCCTGGAACGCGCCGCAGGTGGCGCGCTGACGTGACGCGAACCCTGTTCGAAGCCGAGATCCGCGAGCAGCCGGCCGCCCTGAGGCGCCTGCTCGACGAGGGCCGCCGGCCGGTGGACCAGATCGCCGCCGCGCTTTCGCGCAGCGCCCGGCAGTTCACGGTGATCGCGGCCCGAGGCTCATCGGACAACGCCGCGCGCTACGGGCAGTACCTGTTCGGGATCCGCAACCAGATGGTCGTCGCGCTCGCCGCGCCGTCCCTGTACACCCAGTACGAAGCCGTGCCGCGCCTCGAGGGCGCCCTCGTGATCGGCATCAGCCAGTCGGGCCAATCGCCCGACATCGTGGCCGTCGTGCGCTCGGGCCGCAGCCAGGGCGCCGCCACCGTCGCGATCACCAACGATCCCGCATCGCCCCTGGGCGCCGCGGCCGAGCACGTGATCCCCCTGCTCGCCGGCTCCGAGCGCGCCGTGGCCGCGACCAAGACCTACACGACGCAGCTCCTCGCCCTGGCCATGCTCAGCGCCGCCCTGCGGGGCGAGGAGGCGGCTTGGGACGAGCTGCAGGCGTTGCCCGACGCCCTGAACGGGACGATCGCCGACAACGAGATGACGCCGGCCCTGGCCAGCCGCTTCCGCGACCGCACCGGCCTCGTGACGGTGGCCCGGGGCTACAACTACTCGACGGCCTTCGAGATCGCCCTCAAGGTCACGGAGACCTGCTCGCTGCCCGCCGTCGCCTACTCGTCGGCCGACCTGCTCCACGGCCCGACGGCGATGCTCGATCCCGAGCTTCCCGTCATGCTGGTGGCCCCCGGCGCGCGCGAGTTCCCCGACCTCGAGCAGGTGGAGCGCCTGGCGCGCGAGCGCGAGGCGCCACTCATCGCGATCTCCGACCGGCCGGCGCTGCTCGAACGCGCCGACGTGGCGCTGCGACTCCCGGCCGGAGCGCCGGAGTGGCTGACGCCGCTCGCCGCCGTCGTGCCTGGCCAGTTGTTCGCCCTGGGATTGAGCCTGGCGCGCGGGAAGCATCCCGACGCGCCGCGCGGGCTCGCGAAAGTGACGCTGACACGATGAACCAGCAACTGCTCCTCGCGGTAGACGGCGGCGGCACCAAGACGCAGGCCGTCGTTGCGGACCTGGAGGGCCACGTCCTGGGCCGCGGCCTGGGCCTCAGCAGCAACCTCCAGAGCGTGAGCCTGGAGCAGTTCGGCCAGGCCCTGACCGCCGCCATCGAGGGGGCGCTGATGCCCGTGCTGGGCCCGAGCGCGCGCCACGAGGGCCCGAGCTGGCGCGGCGCTCACGTGGCGGCCGCGGTTTTCGGCCTGGCGGGCGTGGACGGGCCGGCGGACGAAGCGCGCGTCTCCAAGTGGGCGCGCGACATGGCCATCTCCCCGTCGCTGCTCGTGGTCAACGACGCCGAGCTGATCCTCGGCGGCGGCACGCCGGACGGCTGGGGCGTCGCGCTGATCAGCGGCACCGGCTCGATCTGTCTCGGCCGCTCGGCCGAAGGACGCGCGGCCCGCGTCGGCGGCTGGGGCCCGTTGATCGGCGACGAGGGCAGCGGCTACGCCCTGGCCCGCGCCGGCCTGCGCCTGGCGACGCAGACGGCCGACGGCCGGGCCGCGGCGCCGAGCCTCCTCAAGGAGGCGCTGCGGCACTTCGCCGTGACCGATGCCGACACTCTGATGCGCAAGGTCCACGCCCCCGAGGTCACGCCCGCCGACGTGGCCGGCTTCGCGGCCCCGATCCTCGACCTGGCCACCCGAGGCGACGCCGCGGCGAAGGCCCTGGTCGAGGAAGCCGCACAGGACCTCGTCACGCAGGTGCGCACGGTCGCGCGCAGGCTCGGCCTCAAGCAGCCGCCCCTCGCCCTGGGCGGCGGCCTGCTGCGCGGCCAGCTCCGGCGCTCGGTGCTGGCCCTGGTGGACGGCGAAGTCGGTCCGTCCAACTACGTCGCCGATCCGGTGATGGGCGCGGTGGAACTGGCCCGCCGCCTCCTGAAGGGCAAGTCTCCGCGCTGAACGCCCGCCGTAGCACAAGCCAGGGAGGACTGCCGTGAAACCCAGCCTTACCGCCGTCGCGATCGTTCTTGCCGCCACGCCCGCCGGAGCGGCCTCGCTCCAGAGCCACGACGCCAAGGCCAGGCCCCTGCTGGCGCAGATGACCCTCGCGGAGAAGATCGGCCAGATGACCCAGGGCGACCTGGGCTCGCTGAAGGATGAAGACGTCGAGGGCTACTTCCTCGGCTCCGTCCTGAGCGGCGGCGACTCCGACCCGGGCTCGAACTCCTTCGCGGAGTGGCGCGCGGCCTACGAGCGCGTCCAGGCCCGGACCCGGAAGACGCGGCTGCGGATACCGCTGCTGTACGGCATCGACGCCGTGCACGGCAACAACAACGTGATCGGCGCGACCGTCTTCCCCCACAACATCGGCCTCGGCGCCACGCGCAACGCGAAGCTCGTGGAGGAAGCCGCGCGCGTGACCGCCCGCGAGATGCGGGCCACCGGCGTCGAGTGGGCCTTCGCGCCGGCCGTGATGGTGCCGCGGGACGAACGCTGGGGCCGCGCCTACGAGGGGTTCGCGGAGGATCCCGCACTGGTGGCGGAGCTGGGCGCCGCGGCGGTGCGCGGGTTCCAGGGCAAAAGCCTCGCCGGACGCGAGAGCGTGCTGGCCTGCGCCAAGCACTTCGTCGGCGACGGCGGCACGAGCTTCGGCACGGGCCTCAAGGACCCCGCGACGGGCCAGGCGCTGGCCGACCGCGGCGACACGCGACTCTCGGAGACCGAGCTGCGTCGCATTCACCTGCCCGGCTATCCGGCCGCCATCAAGGAAGGCGTGGGCTCGATCATGGTCTCGTACAACGCCTGGAACGGCGCCAAGGCCTCGGGCAGCCACCGCCTGATGACCGAGATCCTGAAGGGCGAGCTGGGCTTCGAGGGCTTCCTGATCTCGGATTGGGACGCCATCGACGAGCTGCCCGGCGACTATCGGGCGCAGGTCAAGGCATCGGTGCTGGCGGGCATGGACATGTTCATGGTCCCCCAGAAGTACCGGCTCTTCTACACGACGCTCAAGGACCTGGTCGAGAAGGGCGAGGTCCCGATGTCGCGCATCGACGACGCCGTGCTGCGGATCCTGCGCGTGAAGGCGGCCATGGGTCTGCTCGACCCGGGACGCCCGCTCACGGCCGACCGCGGCCTCGAGGCCAGCTTCGGCTCGCGGGCCCACCGCGAGGTCGCGCGCAGCGCGGTGCGCGAGTCCCTGGTGCTCCTGAAGAACGAGGGCGGGGTGCTGCCGCTCAAGCGCACGGCGAAGCGCATCCACGTCGCGGGCCGCGGCGCCGACGACCTGGGCCGCCAGGCCGGCGGCTGGACCATCACCTGGCAGGGCCGCATCGGTCCGTCCACCACCGGCACCACGATCCTGGGCGCGATCCTGCAGGCGGTTCCGGTCACGACCCAGGTGACGTACTCGAAGGACGGCTCCGGCGCCGCCGGAGCCGACGCCGCGGTGGTGGTGGTGGGCGAAGAGCCGTACGCCGAAATGCGCGGCGACCGCGCGGATCTCGCGTTGGCGGCGGAGGACCAGGAGACGATCGCGCGCGTCAAGGCCGCGGGCGTGCCCACCGCGGTGGTGCTGCTGTCGGGCCGGCCCATGGTGCTCGGAGACTCGCTCAGCAAAGCCGACGCCTTCGTCGCGGCCTGGCTGCCCGGCAGCGAGGGCCAGGGCGTGGCCGACGTGCTGTTCGGCGACTGGAAGCCGACGGGCAAGCTCTCCTACTCGTGGCCCCGCTCGACGGACCAGATCCCGATCAACGTCGGGGACCCGAAGTACGACCCGCTGTTCGCCTTCGGTTACGGCCTGAGCTACTGAGGCAGAATCGTGCGCAGCGCGGCTTCGGCGTCTTCGGGCAGGAAGCCGAAGGGGCCCATCTCGCCCTTGTAGACGATGCGTCCGCCGGCGGCGACGACGTAGATGCGCTCGGGCCAGGCGGCGTAGGCCTTATCGGCCGCGTTGTCCATGGAGTCGAGGGCCAGGGGCATCCGGTAGCCGAGGCGCTCCACCAGCACGCGGGCCAGCTCGCGCCGCTCATCGAGGGCGCGTGGCTGCGTGAAGACCATGTTCTCCTTGCGGTTGGACTCGGTCTGCCACTCGTCGTCGGGGTGCGCTTCGTTGATGTAGACGGTCAGGAACTCGGCCCGGTCCTTGTACGCGTCGTAGATTCGGTGAAGATCGCCGATCTTCTTGCGGAAGGGCGGTCACGTACAGCTCCCGAACACCAGCATCACGGGCTTCTTCTCCCACAGCGAGGAGAGCCGCACGCTGTCCCCGGCGTAGCGGGGCAAGGCAAGGTCGGGGGCCGGATCGCCAGCCTTCAGGGTCCCGGCCTCGCGCCGGTCCCAGGGGTTGTAGCGCAGGATGCCCTTCTTGACGAGGGCCATGTAGCCGAAGAAGCCGGCGGCGCCGAGCACGACGACCAGCAGCAGGCCGCCCACGATCCGCGAAGTCATGGCGGCGGAGTCTACCCGGTCCTTGCGCTCCGTGCATTAGATAATTAGACTCCCTTATAAAGATGCCCCTGCCTCGTACCCCGGGCTCCGTCGATTCCGGCGCTCGAAACGCGCCCCACCTGCGCGTGCTCAACCGCGACCGGATCCTGACCGCGGCCATGGACCGCGCCGAGCCGTTCACGCGCTCGGAGTTGATCCAGGCCACGGGGCTGTCGGCCCCCACGGTGGGCGAGCTTTCGACGGAGCTGCTGCGAGCTGGCCTGCTGCGCGACCTGGGCACCGGTCCTTCGCGCGGCGGCCGCCGGCCGTCGTTCATGGAATTCGACGCGCGCTCCGGCTTCGTGCTGGGGATCGGGTTGGGCGCCACGCGCACGCACCTGGCGGTGGCGGACATGCGCAACGAGCGGCTCGCCCACCGGGAGATGCCGACGCCTTCGACGGCGGGCCCGGGCCGCATGCTGTCGCAGCTCGCAGGCTGGGCCCGCAGCCTGCTGGAGGACGTCGGGGTGTCGCGGGACAAGCTGCTCGCCATCGGCGTGGGCATCCCGGGCCGCGTGGACTACGCGCGCGGCGTCGTCATCGACCGCACGCCCAACCTCAAGGGCTGGTCCTCGGTGTCGATCGGCGACACCCTGAGCCGGACCCTCGGGGCGCCGGTGCTGGTGGAGAACGACGTGAACATGGCGGTGCTGGGCGAGCACTGGAAGGGCGTCGCCCAGGGCCACGACACCTGCGTGTTCATCCACGTCGGCACGGGCATCGGCGCGGGCGTGCTGATCGACGGACGCCTGCACCGCGGCCACAACTTCCTGGCCGGCGAGATCGGCCTGTCGTGCCTGGGCCCGCAGTTCGTCGAGCAGGACTTCGGGACGCGGGGCTGCCTCGAGACGCTGGCCGGCATGAGCGCCGTGCTCTCCCACGCGCGGGGAAACTGGTCGGATGCAGGCGAGCTGCTGTCGGCCGCCGCGAAGCAGGACGCTGCCGCGGTGCGCGCGCTCAAGGACGCGGCGACCCTGATCGGCATCGCGACGGCGAACCTGAGCCTGGCCATCGACCCGTCGATGGTGGTGCTGGGCGGCGCTCTGGCGGCCCACCAGAAGTTCGTCGCGGAGATCCGGCGCGTGGTCGAGCGGGTGATCGTCCAGTCGCCGCAGATCGTGGTGTCGGGCCTGGAGCGGGAGGCGACGCTCTGGGGCAGCCTGCTGGTCGCCGCCCGGGCGGCGCGCACGCTGCTGAGGCAGCGTCTCTCGGGGGACAGGGCGCTCGGCTCGTGATCCTCGCCGGCGACGTGGGCGGCACGAAGACCATCCTGGGCCTGTTCGCGCGCGGCCCCTCCGGCCCGACGGCGGTCACGGTGTCGCGCTTCGCGACCCCCGAGTTCCAGAGCCTGGAGGCGATGCTTCAGGCTTTCGTGCCGGCGGGCACGCGGATCGAGGGCGCCTGCCTCGGGCTGCCGGGCGCGGTCGTGGACGGCAGCGCCGACCTGATCAACGTCGGCTGGGTGGTGGAGCGCGACCGCGTCGCCCACAGCCTGGGCCTGCGCCAGGCCGTGTTCCTGAACGACCTCGAGGCCATGGCCCACGGCATCGCGGCGCTGCAGCCTCGCCAGCTCATGACCTTGAACCCGGGGCGTCCGGTGGCCACGGCCAACGCCGCGCTGATCGCCGCGGGCACCGGCCTGGGCGAGGCGGTCCTGTACTGGAACGGCAAGGAGCGCGTGCCCACGGCGTGCGAGGCCGGACACGCGGATTACGCCCCGCGCAACGGCATCGAGATGGGGTTCCTGGCCTGGTTGATCCAGGAACGGGGCGGGCCCGTGAGCTGGGACATGGTGCTCTCGGGCCGCGGCCTCGTGGACGCCTACCAGTACCTGCGCGCGGCGGGTCCGGCCGGCGAGCGCAAGGGCGTGACGCAACAGATGGAGACCGAGGACCCCGCGGCCGTGATCGCCCGCGAGGGGCTGTCGGGCCAGAGCCCGCTGTGCGTCGCGGCCCTCGAGCTGTTCGCCAACATGTACGGCGCCGAGGCGGGCAACCTGGCGCTGCGCAGCCTGGCCTTGGGGGGCGTGTACGTGGGAGGCGGAGTAGCCGCCAAGCTGGCCGCGAAGCTGCGCGACGGGGCGTTCCTGCGCGCCTTCCTCGACAAGGACCGCATGACGTCCCTGCTCAAGGACGTGCCGGTCCACCTGATCCTGGAAGAGACGACGGCGCTGCTCGGCGCGGCCCGCGTGGCCGCGGCCCGCGGCGGCGCCTGAGGCGGCTCGCGGCGGCGCGGGCGGGAGGCACGATGGCGGAAGCGACGGCGGGCGGCGGCGGCACACTGAAGAGGCAGCTCACCCTCTGGAACCTGATCATCTACGGCTTGATCGTGGTCCAGCCCACGGCGCCCATGCCCTCCTTCGGCGTGGTCAGCACCGAGGCCCGGGGCCACGTGGTCACGGCCCTGCTGATCGCCATGGTCGCCATGTTCTTCACGGCGCTCAGCTACGGCCGCATGGCCCGCGCCTATCCCAGCGCGGGCTCGGCCTACACCTACGTCGGACGCGAGATCCACCCCGGACTGGGATACGTGACGGGCTGGAGCATGGTCATGGACTACATGATCAACCCGCTGATCTGCACGATCTGGTGCAGCAAGGCCATCGCCGTCTTCCTCCCCGGCGTGCCGTACGCCGTGTGGGCGGTGTTCTTCGCCGGCCTGTTCACGTGCATCAACCTCGTCGGCATCAAGACCAACGCGAAGTTCAACGCCGGGCTCGCGGCCTTCATGGGCGTCGTGATCGTCTGGGTGCTGTGGGCCGCCCTGCGCTACGTGCTCGACATGCCGTCGTATCCGAGCGGGTTCTTCAGCAAGCCGTTCTACGACGCCGAGCACTTCCAGGCGAACGCGGTCTTCACCGGCGCCTCGATCGCGGTCCTGACCTACATCGGCTTCGACGGCATCTCCACGCTGTCCGAGGAGGTCGAGAACCCGCGCCGCAACATCCTGCTGGCCACCGTGGCCGTATGCCTGATCACGGGCGTGCTGGCGGCGATCCAGGTCTACGCCGGCCAGCTGGTGTGGCCGTGGGGACAGGCCGCCTATCCCGACATCGACACCGCGTACGTTCACGTGGCGGGCAAGGCCGGAGGCGAAACGCTGAAGCACGTCCTGACCGCGACGCTGCTCATCGCCACGGTCGGATCGGGCTCGGGCGCGCATCTGGGCGCCGCGCGCCTGCTCTACGGCATGGGCCGCGACAACGCCTTGCCGAAGGGCTTCTTCGGCCAGGTCGACGCGAAGAGCGGCGTGCCCCGCAACAACGTGATCTTCGTCGGCGCCGTGTCTCTGGTCGGCGCCTTCCTGCTGAGCTACCAGCTCGGCGCCGAGCTGCTGAACTTCGGCGCCTTCATCGCGTTCATGGGCGTCAACGCAGCGGCCTTCCTGCGCTACGGAGTGCGCGAGGGCAAGAAGACGCTGTGGGACCGCGTGGCGCCGATCCTGGGTTTCCTGACCTGCGCCTTCATCTTCTACAACCTGCGCTGGCAGGCCAAGGTCGCGGGCGTCGTCTGGGTGCTGGTGGGCGTCGCCTGGGGCTACGCGAAAAACCGCGGGCGCTGGGTGACGCCGTCCGAGATTCCGCAAGAGTAAGGAGAGCCACATGACCCGTCTCGACCGCCTCGCCGCACTGGTCCTCACCCTCTCCCTGGGCGGCGCCGCGTGGGCGCAGGACAGCTTCAAGTTCCGGGCCGACCGCGGGCGGCCTCTGCCCGTGGCCTTGCTCGCGACCAACGGCAGCCTGGACCTCACCTGGCCCGACGCGGCCGGCTCGGACTGGGACACGGCGCTGCTGGGCGTGCGGGTCGAAGCCGCGGCCGAGGGGCTGCCCTACGTGGAGATCGCCTCGGGCGCCGCCTCGGATCGCCAGTACTTCCCCGCCGCCGATTCGGGACTGCGCTGGCTGAACCTCAGCTTCCTGCGCGGCGTGCTGCGGCCCGGGGTCCACGTGGATCTGCATGGGCAGGGCGTGACGGTCGGCGCCGGTGCCGCGACGCTGCGTCTGTTCGCCACGCGGCCCGATCTCTCGAAGCCGATCCTGGTCCTGGCTCCGCACCCCGACGACGCCGAGATCGCGACCTTCGGCGTCTACGCCAGGCGCAACGCCACCGTGGTCACGCTGACCGTGGGCAACGCCGGCGACCCGGCCTACGACTCGGTGCTCAGCGACATCCCCGAGCTGTACAGGTTCAAGGGCCGCGTGCGCCTGATCGACAGCATCACGGTGCCGTGGCAGGGCGGCATCCCGCCCGAGCGTTGCTTCAACCTGGGCTACTTCGACGCGCGCCTGGCCGAGATGCACGGCAAGCCGAACGAGACGATCCCAGAGATGTACGGGCCCAACTCGGACATCGGCGTCTACCTGAAGGACAACATCGGCTCGCTGCTGCCCAAGGGACCACGCACGTCGAAGTGGACGAACCTCGTCGAGGACCTCGAGAAGGTCCTGAAGAAGGTCAAGCCGGCCGTGATCCTGGCGCCGCATCCCCAGCTCGACACCCACTGGGACCACCAGTTCACCACCATCGCCCTGGCCGAAGCCCTGGCGCGCTGGAAGAAGCCGGCGACGCTCCTGCTCTACACGAACCACGCCGACTCCAACAAGTACCCCTACGGTCCCGCGGGAACCCTGATGTCGTTGCCTCCGCCCGTGCCACACGAGGTGTCGCTCGACCGCGTGTACTCCCACCCGGTCGCGCCCGACGTGCAGCGGCTGAAGCTGTTCGCCCTCGAGTCGATGCACGACCTGCGCTCGACCCCGACCCAGCAGTATCGGCTCGTCTCGGGCTCCGACGATCGCGCCATCGCACCCGAGAAGCCGGGCCCTCCCATGGACGTCAGCTACCTGCGTCGCGGCCCGCGCTCCAACGAGTTCTTCTACGCCTACGACCAGGACAGCCTGAAGCCGATGATCGACGCGTTCCTCAAGGAGTGGCAGAAGGCTCGCTCGGGATCCTGAGCCGGCGCGAGGCGTAGGCGAAGTAGGGCAGCGCCAGCGCCGCCAGTGCGGCCGCGCAGGCGAAGGCCCTGCCATAGCCGAAGCGCTGCACCAGCATCCCGGTCGCGATCGAGCCGGTTCCGATGCCAGTGTCGAAGGCGGCCAGGATCGAGCCGAAGGCGGCGCCGCGCCGGTGCTGTGGGACGCGCTGCATGACGTGGGCCGCGAACACCGGGTAGGCCGTGCCGAAGCCGGCGCCGAACACCAGCGCCGAGACCACAAGGCTCGTGCGGCCGGAGCTGCGCGCCAGCAGCACCAGGCCGGCGACGATGGCCACCAGGCTGGGGACGAACACCCGCAGGTGGCCGATGCGGTCGGCCAGGCGCCCGGCGAAGGGCCGCGTCAGCACGATGCTGGCCGCCAGGGCGGTGAAGTAGACGCCGCGCGGCGTGACGCCCAGGGCGTCGGCGTAGAGCGCGGCGAAGCTCATGATGCCGCCGTAGCCGAAGGAGTACAGGAACAGGGTCAGCGACAGGGCCAGCACGCGCCACTCCACAAGGCCGCGGGACAGTAGCCGCGCGTCGCGCAGGCGGCCCCCCCTCTCGCCCGCCGGCAGCGACCAGGCGATCGCCGTCATCCCCAGGTTGAGTGCACAGCAGGCCGCGCACATCACGCCCCAGCCGAAGCCGAACAGCCACAGCCCCAGGCTGGGGGCGAAGGCGATGGCGGCGATGGTGGACAGGCCCCAGTAGCCGATGCCCTCGGCGCGCCGCGACTCGGGGATGATGTCCGCCATGTACGCCGCGGAGGCCGAGAGCAGCCCGGACCAGAAGACACCGTGGAACACGGCCAGCAGCAGCGGCAGCCTGAAGCCGCGGGTCAGGCCGTAGGCCGTCGCGAACGCCGTCAGGAAGAGGCCGCAGACGATCAGCATGCGGCGCTTGCCCAGGCTGTCGGCCAGGCCACCCGTGATCGGCGCCGAGAGCGCCGAGGCGTAGGTCAGGAAACCCAGGAACAGTCCGGCGTCGGCGTTCGTGCCACCCACCGCGACGATGCGGAAGGGCACGGTCGGAAACAGCATGAAAGCCGAGACGAACACCGTGAAAGTGAACGCGCACATCACGAAGAAGCGCCGCGTGAACAGCGCCGGCCCCGGGCCGTTCACAACGCCTGCCTGGCGGATGCGGCGCCCTCCTCGAAGCGCGCGGGCCGGAACGGATTCCGGCTGGGCGGCAGGCGTCCGAGCATGGCGTCCACGCACAGTCGCGCTCCGGCCGGGCTGCCCATGATGCCGTGGCCGCTGTAGCCGGTGTTGAGGTGGAGGCCCTCGACACCGGTGGGACCGATCAGCGGCTTCGCATCGGGGGTCATGTCGTACTGCCCCGCTTCCACGGTGACGTTGGAGCGCGCGAGGTTTCTCGCCACGTCGATCCAGAAGGGCGAGAAGGCCCCGATGGCGTCGAGAGCCAGCGCGGGAAAGGTCCAGTCGGCGGCCACCTGTTCGGACGGCCGCTGCGGGCTTTCCTCGAGCGCGCCGGACCAGCCGATCCACGCGCCGGGGCCCTCGGGGCGCCAGTGCGCGCCGGTGTCGACGCTCACGGTCATGGGCGCGCCGCGTGGGATCAGCGGGTGCGCCTTGATGCCACCGCGATGGCGGCGCAAGGCGAAGAAGGGGATCTCGAGGCCGGCCAGGCGCGCCACCTCGCCGGAGAAGGGCCCGGCGCAGATGACGGCCTGCCGAGTCTCGATCCGGCCGCCGCTCGTGCGCACTGCGCACAGGCGGCCGTGCGCCACGTCGAACCCCGTGACTTCGGTCTCGAGCCAGACCTCGGCGCGTCCCGAAGCCCCTCGCACGAAGCCGTAGCTGGCCTCGTGACTGGCGATCCAGCCGTCGCGCTGCCGGAAGGCGGCGGCGCGCACGTCGGGGGCGAGGAACGGAAACCGCCGGCCCGCCTCGTCGCCAGCCAGCAGCTCCACGTCGTCGAGGCCCGCGGCCCCTTGCCTGGCGACACGCGCGGCCAACAACCCGGGCCCGGCCTCCTGCTGCGTCACGAACAGGTAGCCCTGCTGGTGGAAGCTGATGTCGAGGCCCGGGGCAGCGACGACTTCGGGGAAGCGTTCGAACACGTCGAGGCTCTCGCGCATCATCGCGATGTCCTCGGGATCCTCGAACTGCGCGCGCACGCCCTCGAGCGAGCGCGTGGTGGTCAGCGTCGCCAGGCCGGAGCGGCGCTCCACGATCACGCTGCGCAGTCCCGCGCGGGCGGCGTAGAACGCCGTGGCCGCGCCCACGATGCCGCCGCCCACGATGACGAGGTCGGCGGTCTTCCCGCTCACGCGGGGCGTCAGCGGCCGCCGCGGAACAGCTCGGCGAACGGCGGCGGGAACGCCTCGGCGTCGGGCGACAGCCGCGGGTCGGCCTGCCGGCACGCCACCACGTCCTCGAGGACGCGCTGGCGCAGCGTCACGTCGCGCTCGCCGCCCATGCGATACAGGGCGAAGCGCGCGGCGGCGCGCAGCAGGTGCGCCTGCGCCGCGGGCCGTCCGGTCAGGCCGGTCAGGCGATCGAGCAGCGACACGGATTCGTCGTAGCGGCCGGCGAAGTAGGCCTCGGCGGCGCGCACCAGCCCGGCCGGCGCTGCGACCGGTGCCGCCGGGACGGTGGTCGAGGGCGCACCGGGTGGCGGAGAGGGCGTTGTCGGCGGCGGCGGGCGCGTCGTCGAGGGCGGCCCTGGCGTGGGTCCGGGCAACGGCGGCAGCGTCGTCGTCGGGGCCGGCGGCAACGTGGGGGGGGCGGGCAGCGTCGTGGCCGGCGCCGCCGCCGCGACCAGCCTCTGGCAAGCGGCCTTCGCGTCCACGAGCTGGCGATAGGAAGGCGAGGCTCGCACGGCGCCTTGCGATTCGGAGGCCTCGAGGGAGCGCAGGGCGCCTGGGCAGTCGCCGGTCTGCGAGAGCGCGTAGCCCAGGTGGAAATGCGGCAGGTAGGTCTCGAAGCGCGTGCCGTAGAGCTTGACCGCCGCGCCCTCCTTCGGGTTCTGGCCGATGGCCTCGCGCATGTGCTGGGCGACCTCGGCCCAGCGCTTGCGGTCCACGGCCTCGATGCCCTTGCGGTAGGTGTCCTTGAAGTCGGCCCAGGCAAGCGGGGCGAGCGGCAGCAGGAGCAAGGCGAGCCGCAGCCGGCGCGCGATCACGGCGTGAGCCCGGCCTTGCGGAAATACGCCGCCGCGTCCACGCGGCGGAACTCGGCCACCCGCGTCTCGACCGCGGAGGCCCGCACGCTCGCCTTGACCAGCACGGGCGACGGGAAGGAAGGGTTCTTGACCTCCACCGTGTAGTCGCCCGGCGGCAGCTGCAGGGCGACGGGCGTGTAGCGCGCGCCCGCACCCAGCCCTTGACGTGCGCCCTTGGCGTCGAGCACCGCGGCTAACTCGCCCCAGGGCAACGCGTCCACGACCAGCGTTCCAGTCGGCCCGCCGCCGGGCACTGCGGTCGGGCGGGGCGTCGTTACCGAGGGCTGGGGGGCCAGGGTCGTGACCTCGCTGACCTTCGTGTCGGGCTGGGCCGCGCCGCGGGTCGCGAAGTACAAGGCAGCGCCGCCCATCAGGACCAGCAGGCCGGCCGCGCCCGCCACCAGGGCCGGCGAGACTCCCGGTCGGGCCGGTGCCCATGGCGCGGGCGCATGCAGCGGCTGCGGCTGGGCCGGCACCACGCGCGTCGGGGCCGCGTCGCGCGCTTCCGGTATGGGCTGCATCACCGTGGGCGGCGCGGTCGGCCGCATCGTGGGCACCGGAGTCGAGATGGTCTTGGGAGCCGTGGCGGCGCTTTGGGCCGCGGGTGCGCGCCCCGTCCCCGGCGAGCTGGGCGGGCGCGCCGTGACCGGACCCGTGGGGCGTGCCGTCGGGCTCGGCCCCGTGGCCGGACGCGCCGTGGGCGACGGGGTGAGGCCCGACGGCGTCCTGGGCGACGGCGTCAGCGGGCCTCCGACGCTGAGGCTGCTCGGGTGCGGCGTGACCGAGAGAGCGGGCGGGGCGATGCCCGCCGCGTCGCGCGCCTGGCTCAGCGCCTGGGCGTATTCTGCGGCGCTCGAGTAACGCTCGGCGGCGGTCTTGGCGAGAGTCCGCCGCAGGACGTCGAGCAGCTCGCGGGGCAGGCCCTTGACCGCGTCGCCCTCGAGGGGCGGCGCGTTCTGCAGGTGCTGGAAGATCGTGGCGATGGGCGTCTCGCCGCGGAACGGGACATGGCCCGTGAAGATCTCGTACGAGAGGATGCCCATCGAGTAGATGTCGCTGCGGAAGTCGATCTTCTCGCCGCGCGCCTGTTCGGGGCTCATGTACTCGGGGGTGCCGATGATCAACCCGGTGGCCGTGGCGCCCAGGGTGGCCTCGCCGCCGGCCTGCTTGGCGATGCCGAAGTCCATCAGCCTCACGATGCCGTGGCCGTCCACCATCAGGTTGGCGGTCTTGAGGTCGCGGTGGATGATGCCGGCGTCGTGGATGGCCTGCAGTCCCTCCGAGACGCGGATGCAGACCTCGAAGGCCTGATCCAGGGGCAAAGCACCGCGGTCGGTCAGCACCTTGCGCAGGTCCGTGCCCTCCACGTACTCCATCGCGATGTAGCGCAGGCCGCCGTCCTCGCCGTACTCGTGGATGCCGCACACGTTGCGATGGCGCACGCGCCGCGCCAACTTGATCTCCGTCCGGAAGCGGCGCTCCATGTCCGCGTCGGAGGCCACCTCGTGGCGCAGAACCTTGATCGCCACCACCTCCTCGAGCTTGTGGTCGCGGGCCTTGTACACCATGCCCATGCCGCCCTTGCCGAGGGGCGCCAGCACCTCGTAGCGGCCGCTGATCACGGAGCCCTTCCTCAGGGTGGTCGTGCTCTGGGCGCGGAAGACGTGACCGCAGTTGAAGCACGAGTCGGCCGAGGACTCGACCTCGTGGTCGCAACTGGGGCACTTCATGGAGGCCTCGGCATTCTATCGCGAGCCGAAACGGCCGTGTCCTGCGCGTCTAGTATTGGTAGACTGCTCTCGCCGCTTCCCGGAGGTCTAGATGATGAGGAGAGCGTTCGCGGTCGTTTTCCTGGCGCTTCTGTCCCTGGTCGGGATGGCGCCCCCCGCCGCCGCCCAACTGCCGCCCCCGGAGGCGCCCGAGATCGGCCCGCCGCCGGTGCAGTACAACTTCGCGCCTCCCGGCGCCCGCTCCCTGGCCATGGGCGCCGCCTTCATCGGCCTGGCCGACGACGCCACGGCCTCGGAATCGAACCCGGCCGGCCTGACCGTGCTGACCAAGCCCGAGTTCTCGGCCCATTTCCGCTACACCGAGTTCGACAACACGGTGCCGAACACGGTTTCGGGGCAGGGCTTCGAGACCTTCACCTCGCGCGTGGGCAGCCCTTCCTTCTTCAGCGTTGTCTATCCCTGGCAGAAGGCCGCGATCTCTCTGTACTACCAGCGCGCGGCGGACTTCCGCTCGGGCAGCCGCTTCGACGGGTTCATCGATCGCGACCTCTACAACGAAGACCTGGTCGAGGTGGCCTTCCGGGCCGAGAACCTGGGCATCTCGGCGGCCTTCAAGCTGGGCGACAAGGTCTCGATCGGGGGCTCGGCTCGCGCGACGCGTGTGCGCACCGACTCCCTGCAGCGGGTCATACTGGTCTTCCCCTTCGCCAACGGGAACTTCGTCGGCCGCATCGTGAACGACGCCGCCATCGACAGCAGCGAGACCAAGGTCACGTTCAACGCGGGCATCCTGATCACCCCCAGCTCCAAGTTCTCGCTGGGCGCCGTCTACAAGAAGGGCGCCGATCTCGAGTTCAACCAGACCGTCACCTCCGAGGTCGACGCCCAGGACCTCGGGCCCTTCGCCGACGACCCGGTCCGGCAGTCCATTCGCGTCACGGTCCCCGACGTGTTCGGCGGCGGCATCGCGATCCGGCCCACCGACCGCCTGACGCTGGTCGCCGACGTCGTCCAGATCCAGTACTCCCAGGCCGACCTGGGAGTGGCGGGCCGGAACGGCTACCAGCGCTTCGGCCAGGGCGGCCGCGAGCCGCTCGAGGACGCCACCGAGCTCCACGGCGGTCTCGAGTACACCTGGACGAGCGGCAGCGATTGGATCTTCTCGATGCGCGGCGGGTACTACCTGAACCCCGACCACGACGGGCTGGGCGGCGTTGACTCCAAGCAGAACCACGTGACGTTCGGCGGCGGCGTCGTGGTGAAGAACAAGCTCCAGGTCGACGGCGCCGTCAACATCGCCGACGCGATCAAGGAGGGCCTGATCTCCTTCGTCGTACGCTTCTAACGCGCGGCTGTGGCATCATGCGAGCCACTCTGGGGGCTCGCATGATGACCGCTGCCGCTGTCGGACAGGGCGTGTCCCTGATCGACATCGACGCCACCTTCCTGCCCGTGGCCGAGATGCGCCAGGTCTCGCGGGTGACACAGCTCGAGGGCGCGGCCATCGCCGGCGAGATGGACCTGGGCGAGGGCCACTGGGTCTACGCCCAGCACCTCCCGCACGACCCGATCTTCCCGGGCAGCCTCATGATCGAGGCCGCGGGCCAGGTGGTGGCGCTGTGGGCGTGGGCCGGCGGCCAGCGCGGGCGGCCGCGTCTGGTGCGGACGAGCGCCGAGTTCCACTCTCCCGTCGGACCCGGAAGCCCGCGGCTGCGCCTGTGCGCGGTGGTGCGCCACAAGCGCACCCTCAACTTCGGCGCGGTAGCAGTCTGGGACGGGGCGATCCAGGTGGCCAGCGTGGACGTCATCCTGGCGGTGCTTCCCCAAGGCGCCTAGGCCCGCTTCGCCAGGCCCCTCAGTTTCCGGCGACGAACATCCGCCCGTAGTTGAGGGCGAAGATGCGCCCGTTGCCTCCGATGGCGAGGGGCGTGTAGGCCGCGCCCACTGCGCGCGCCAGCAGGATGCGGTCGCGCACGGCGCCGCCCTGGCGGATCGCGTACAGGTAGCCGTCCTCGTTCACCGCGAACACGGTGCCCTCGGCGTCCACGGCGGGCGCGTTGATGCACCACTCGTCGGCCGCGGGAGCCGAGTACCACTCGGGAGCGAGTTGCGACGAGAGCTGCGCCAGGCGATACGGGCCGTCGGGCTTTTTGGGACAGAAGCGGGCGTCCTCGCAGTACGACCCGGCGTCGTAGCTGTTGTCCTTGATGACGATGGAATAGCCCTGGCCCGAGGCGCGCAGGGCCGGAGTCACGTCCCAGCCGAAGTCGTGGGCGTTCAGGAAACGACCGGCGGCGTCGAAGTGGAACAGGTGGCCGCGGGCGTAGTTGTAGCGCGTGTAGGCGCCGTAGAGGACGCTGCCGTCGGGCGCGATCACGGGCGACGAGGACGAGATGTCGAGCACGCGGCCGGCCGGGGGCGCGTTGGTGGCCGGATCGACGCCGGCCCGCGCGCCGGCGCGGCAGCCGCCGGGCGAGCCGGTCGGCGGCAGCAGCGCGCTGCCGCAGCCGTCGCTCAACCGGTCGCGCAGCGAGGCCGCCCAGCGCGGCGTCAGATCGGGGTGGAGCGCGACCACGTAGGCGTAGCGGCTGTTGAGATGGGCCCGCGACACGGTCACGACGCTGCCGTCGGCGGCGACGGCGGGCGCGACGTTCACCCCGGGGCGTTGCGCGCCGCAGGCCGCCGTGGCCGGCCGCGCGGCGGGCGAGGGCGGCCACGGCAACTGGCCGCTCGCGAAGGACTGCTCGCACGCCGCGCCGGCCGCCGGGGCGCCCGGGACCAGCGTCGCATAGGACGCCGCGACGGCGCGGTCGTCGGGCGCGATGCGCACGAGCCAGGAGCCCTTCGCCTCGCGGCGCCACGGGTCGGCGAGGTCGAGTGCCAGGGCGTTGTAGAGGATGGACCCGTCGGGGGCCACCGTCAGTGGTCCGACCACGAAGGTGTCGGGTGCGGCCCCGAGCGGGTCGATCCGCGCCACGCGCGCGCCGCTCTCGCGATCCAGCTTGAACACCCCGCCGCCCGCTGCGGGCACGTACAGGAACCCGGAGGTCAGGGCGGCATGGAAAACGGGCTCCCAGCTCAGGCCGGGCGCGGGCTGCCAGTCGCTGCTGAAGGTCCAGCGCTCCTCGAGGCCCGCCGTGCCGAAGCGCAAGCGCTTCTGGGTCCAGGTGGGCGCGCCGGCGCTGCCGGCCTTGAACATCATGAAGACGTCGTCGCCCGCCACGAGGGGCGCGGGATAGTGGATGAAGACGCCGCCGGCGGCGTTCGCCACGTCGTCGGCGAAGGGGTCGTAGACGCGATCGGCCAGGAGGCGCGAAAGCGGCTGCCCCGTCGCCCGGGCCTGGCCGCCGTGCGCCGCGTCGTGGGCCCACTGCGGCCAGTCCAGGGTGGAGGCAGGGCCGGAGCCTGCGTCGCCGCCGTCCTCGGAGCCGCCGCAGGCTCCCAGCATCAGCACGACGAGGATCGCGAGGTGTCGCATCGGTGTTCGCTCAGCCGGCCAGGGGCGGAGTCTCGCCCTGGGGATCGGCGAGCGCCGCCTCGGCTTCGCGCGGATCGAACACGTAGCGCTCGGCGCAGAACTCGCACGTGACCGCCACTTCACCACGCTCGCGCAGCAGGCCCACGATCTCGTCGCGGCCCAGCATGCGCAGCACGCCGCCGACGCGCTCGCGAGAGCAGCGGCAGCCGAAGCGCACGTCCATGCTCTCGAAGACGTGCAGGTCCTCGTGGTGGAACACGCGGCGCAGGATCTCGTCCCTGGGCAGGCTCAGCAGCTCCTCCGAGGTCAGTGCTGCGGCAAGTTGCGCGGTGCTGTCCCAGACTTCGGGGTCGCCGGCGCCATTGGCGCGCCCTCCCCCCTCGGGCAGCTTCTGGAGCAGCAGCCCGGTGGCGCGCCGGCCGTCGGCGGCCAGGTGGAATCGCGTTTCGATCTGCTCCGAGCGCGCCATGTAGCGCTCGAGCACCTCGGCGACCGTCGCACCCTCCAGCGGGACGATCCCCTGGTACGCCTGGCCCGAGCCCGGGTCGATGGTGAGGGCGCAGCGCCCGCCCGAGGCCAGCCCGCGCAAGGTGGCGCCACCCTCGAGCCAGGCCAGGTCCCCTTCCCACTTCGCGGTCGCGCGCAGCGTGAGATCGCTCCGGCACTCGACCACCAGCAGCGAGACCGGGCCGCCGCCCTGGACCTGCAACACGAGGACGCCGCCCTCCAGCTTCACCGTCGCGGCGAGCAGGGCGCAGGCGGCGAGCAGCTCGCCCAGCGCCTCGCTGAGCACGTCGGGGTACTCGTGGCGCCGGAGGACTTCCTGCCAGGTGGCGTCGAGCCGCACCAGGGCGCCGCGCACGCGCGCCCGCTCGAACACGAAGCGCTGCAGGACGTCGGGCGCCATCGCTCCTATGTTACGCCCTCACCCTAGCCGCAGCAGCTCCACCTGAAGGTAGCGGTCCTCGGGCTGGGCCAGGAGCGTCGGGTGGTCGGGCGGCAGTCCCCCGCTCTCGATCACCCCGGCTTCGCGGCGGACGCGCCGCAGCCCGTCCCGGGCGAGGCCGGCGAGGGAAACGCCGCGCGTGTTCGAGGCGAGCCACAGCAGCCCGCCGGGCGCCACGAGGCGCGCGGCGCGGGCCACGAGCCCGGGGTAGTCGCGTTCGACGGCGAATTCCGCATCGCGTGCGGCCGAGAAGCTGGGCGGATCCACCAGCACGGCGTCGAATTGCCGGCCTTCGCCAATCGCCTGGTTGAGGTAACGGCCGGCGTCCTCGGCGACGAAGACGTGGCGGTCTGGGTCGAGGCCCGCGTGCCGGAAGTTGTCGCGGGCCCAGTCGAGAACCCCGGCCGACAGGTCGACGCTGGTGACCTGGGCGCCCGCGCGCGCCGCGATCACGGACAGGCTGCCCGTGTAGGCGAACAGGTTCAAGACGCTGCCGCCGCGCACCCAGCGCGCCAATCCGTGGCGATGCTCGCGCATGTCGGTGAACAGGCCGACGTTGATGCCGGCGTCGAGGTGTACTTCGAACGGCACGCCGCGCTCGCGCACCGTGAGCCGCTCGGGGGTCCGTTCGCCCAGCCATGCCTGCTGGACCCGCCCGGCGCGCGCCGCCCCGCGCCCGCGGGCCTTCAGCACGGCGCCGCGCAGCCGCGCCTCGGCGCACACTGCTTCGGCCAGCTCGCGTCCCATGGCCATGAGCCCGTCGGAGGGCGCGTAGAGCACGGCCCAGTCGCCAAACACGTCGGCCAGGAACCCGGGCGTGCCGTCGCCGGCGCCGTGAAGCAGCCGGAACGCGGAGTCGGGAGTCGCCAGGCCAAGCGCGCGGCGCAGCCCGAGCGCGCGCGCCACACGCGTGCGCCAGAACTCCGGCGTCACGTCACTGGCGCCCTCGTCGGCCGTGGCCATGACCCGGATGCAGGCGTTCCCGGGATCGGAGACCGCGATGGCCAGCGGCGCACCCTCGGGCCGCGCGAGCCGGAGCAGGCTCCCGGCCTCGCTCCGCGGGCCGCCCAGGAGCGCATCGGGTACGTCGCGGATCCCGCCGTCGATGACGGCTGTGGCCTCGGGCGAGAGCCGGACCTCGCCGCTCACGCGGCCTCCCAGTCTTGCAGCCACGCTTCGAGAGCCACGAGATCGGGTGCCATGGGTGCCTCGACCTCGCAGGCTCCGTTCGCCAGGTCCACGCGCAACCGCGAGGCGTGGAGCGCCAGGCGGCCGCAGGGCGCCGCGGCGAAGGCGCTGGCCACGGCACGGCCGTAGAGCGCGTCGAACAGGATCGGCGCGCCCTTCGCGCGCAGGTGCACGCGGATCTGGTGGTGGCGGCCGGTCCTGGGCAAAAGGCGCAGCCGCGACACGGTCGCGCCGACCTGCCGGAACACGCGTTCCGTGGCGTAGTCGGTCACGGCCGGCTGCGCAGCCGTCTCTCCCGGCAAGGCGGGTCGCGACTTGCCACGGCGCGCCGCGTGCAGCGGCAGGTCGATGCGGCCCGCGCCAGGATCCAGCAGGCCGGCGCTCCAGGCGACGTACTGCTTCTCCACGCGGCGCTCCTCGAAGGCGCGGTTCAGGTCGCGGTGGCTGTCGGCGTGCAGGGCGAACAGCACGACGCCCGAGGTCTCGCGGTCGATGCGGTGCACGACCCAGAGCCGCTGCCCGAGTGCGGCTTCGACGCGCTTCACGAGGCTCAGGCTCGCGGCCTCACCGCGCGCGGGAATCACGGTTTGGCCTGCCGGCTTGTTCACGGCGACGAACGCGTCGTTGCGCACCAGGACCTCTGGCTCCACGCCCGCATTCTAGGGCTGCCGTGCTATCGTCAGCGTCTCGTCGCCATGTTCACCGGGCTGACGCTCGCGGCTCTGCTCGCGGCCGGCACCACCGCGACCGAAGTCCTGCGTTTCGGGATGGACACGCGCGGCATTCCCGGTTCCTGGGTGCCCGGGCTCGAGGACCGCCGCGAGGACTCGCGCCAGCCGCCGCAGGTCACACGCGCGCAGCTCCAGAAGCTCCAGGGCGTGGAGGTGGACATCCTCAAGGCGCTCGCGGTGCGGCTGGGCGTGCGGCCGGAGATCGTGCCCACGTCCTGGTTCGACCTGGAGAAGAACCTGGTCGAGGAGCGCTACGACCTCATCCTCGGCTCGTGGACCCCGAATCCCAGGACGCCCGCGGCGATCGCGGCCTCGATCCCGTACTACGACTGGGGCCTGATGGCCGCAGTGCGCGCCGACAGCGCCGTGCGTACGCTGGCCGACCTCGAGGGCCGGCGTGTCGGCCACATCCCGGATCCCTCCGTCGAGACCGCCCTGCGCGCGATGCGTGCCAGCCTCGGGGCCGAGTTCGTCGAGCTGAAGGACGGCGATGCGCTCTTCGACCAGGTCGCCGAGGGGACGCTCGAAGCGATGCTGTTCGATTCGATGTACGTGCGCTGGCGGGCCAGCCGCGACCGGACCTTCCGCATCATCAGCGAACCCTTGAACCGCCTCGGCTACCACGTGGGCGTGCCGCGCAGGAACCAGGCGTTGCTCGAGCGGGTCGACACGGCCATCCGGCAGCTCCTGGACGCCGGCGAGATCGCGCGGGTCCGGGAAAAGTGGGAGGGAGCCCAAAAAGCCCCGGTGCGCTGAGGCTCGCTTTCACAAGGTTTGGCATGCATCAGGCACCCCTCGTTCCGTAGACTTCCGGCATGAAGACACTTGGGATCGTTCTGTTCGCCGCGGCCGCTCCGCTCCTGTCGGCCCAATCCGGCCCGGGCCTGGCCCAGGGCCGGCCCGAGATCCGCTCGATGAGCGCCCTGGCCTTCGGGCCCGGCGGCGTGTTGTTCGTCGGCGACGGCAAGGCCGGCGCCGTGTTCGCCCTCGACCTCGCCGACACCACGCCGCGCGAGGTGCAGGAGCCGAAGGAGGTCGTGGACGTCGAGGCCAAGCTGGCCGCGCTGCTCGGCGCGACACCCGCGGACGTGATGGTCCATGACCTGGCCGTGAACCCGATCTCCAAGAACGTGTACCTGGCAGTGTCGCGCGGGCGCGCGGCGTGGGGCGACCGTTGGCTGCTGCCCAACGACGTGGCAGATGCCAGCCTGCTGGTGAAGATCGACGCCGACGGCCGCTTTTTCGCCGTGGACCTCGCTTCCGTGCGATTCGCCCGCATCGCGCTGCCGAACCCCATCGACCCCGCGAAGACCCACGCCTGGAAGAAGGGCGTCTCTCTGCGCAGCGAGGCGATCACGGACCTCGTGTACGGCGACGGGACTCTGTTCGTCGCCGGGCTCTCGAACGAGGAGTTCGCCGCGACGCTGTGGCGCGTGAAGTACCCGTTCGAGGGCGCCGTGGCCGCCACCACCCTCGAGAGCTATCACGGCGCCCACGGCAAGTACGAGACCGACGCGCCGATCCGCGCGCTAGTGCCCTACCCCTTGAACGGCAAGCTGCACGTCCTGGCGGCGTACCTGTGCACGCCCCTCGTCACCTTCCCGATGGCCGAGCTGCAGGACAAGCGCCAGCTCCGCGGACGCACGGTGGCGGAGTTCGGCTCTGGGAACTATCCCCTCGACATGGTCGTCTACAGGAACGAGGGCCGCGAGAAGCTGCTGATCGCCAACACCAGCCTGCCGCTGATGATCGTGGACCCGAAGGACGTCGAGGCCTTCAGCGGGGAGATCACGACCGAGGTCCCGGGCTACATGGGCGGCGTCAAGTACGAGGCGCGATCGTCGGGCGCCGTGCAGCAACTCGACAACTACGGCGACTCCCACCTGATCGCGTTGCAGCGCATCACCAGCGGGCGCCTCGACCTGGTGCCGATGACGGTGCGCCGCTTCTGAGCCTCCTCGCCGCGCTGCTGGCCCTCGCGGCTGAGATCGTCGTCGAGACCGCGGGGCGGCATCGCGTCGGCGTCGCGGGCCTGACGCGCGACGAGCTCGACCGAGCCCGCGCCGCCGCCCCCGGCGTCCTCGTCGTGTTCACTGGAGCTGCCTTGCCCGCGGCCGACGTGCCCGCGGTCCTCGGCGAGCTTCGCTTCGGCGCGGACGCGGTCTACTTCGAGCCGCGCTTTCCGTTCGTCGCGGGCCTCTCCTACACCGCGCGGTTCCAGCTTCCGGGACTCCCTCGACTGCTGCGGACGTTCGAGGTCGAGGCCCCGAGCGGCGAGCGGCCGCGGGTCACGGCCGTGTTCCCAACGGCCGACACGCTGCCCGAGAACGCGCTCCGCCTCTACGTGCATTTCTCCCAGCCGATGGAGACCCGCGCCGCGCGCCATGTGCGGCTTCTGGACGAGCAGGGCAGCGAGATCAAGGACGCCTTCGTCGCGATCTTTGACGGGCTGTGGGACCCGCAGCAGACGCGCCTCACGCTGCTCTTCCATCCGGGCCGGATCAAGCGCGGCGTGGGGCCGGGCGAGACCCTGGGGCCTCCGCTCCGCGAGGGCGGCGCGTACCGGCTGGTGGTGGACGGGATCCAGAGCGCGCGCGGCATGCCGCTCGCCGCCCCGTTCGAACGCCGGTTCCGCGCGGCGCCCGCCGACCGATCGAGTCCCCGGTTCGAAGACTTGCGCGTGTCGCCGCCGGATCGCCCCGACGCGCCTCTCGTGGTGGTCTTCCCTGAACCATTGGACGAAGCCCTGCTGCAACGCCTCGTCTGGGTCGAGGACCTGGCCGGCGGACGAGTCGAAGGCGGCGTCGAGATCGGCGCGAACGAGACGTCGTGGCGATTCCAGCCCGCACAGCCCTGGCGCGCCGGAGAGTACGCCGTCCGCGTTCACCCCGCGCTCGAAGACCGCGCAGGCAACCGCTTCGACCGCGCCTTCGACCGCGCCGCAGCGGCTCGAGACCAGGGGGCGGCGTCGGTTCCGCGTCGTATCCCGGTCCGGATCACATTCTAGCGGGTGGTATCATCAGGTCCATGGGCCCCGCGGCCACCCCCGATAGCATCCGCCTGCTGAGCCAGCAGCTGCGGCGTGTGCACATCGGCGAGTACCACTCGGCGAGCGTTCCAGGACTGACGTTCTCCGTGGCCGATCTCTTCGCCTAGGCCCGAGGCGAGCTGCCCGACGCTCAGATCCGAATCCAGCACCATTCCTTGGTGTACGGCACGCGGCTCATCCGGTAGCCGCCCTTCGTCGCCACCACCACGGTGTCGCTCCAGTTGAAGCCGCAGCCGTTCTGCGGGTCGTAGAGGCCGGGCTCCTCCGAGAAGCACATGCCCGCGCGCAGCATGGTGTGGTCGCCCAGGGCGATGTAGGGCGACTGGTGGCCCTCGACGCCGGAGCCGTGGGCGGGCCGGTGATAGACGTACTTCTGCACGCCCTGCTCGACCTGGTACTTGTGGATCGCGTAGGCGACCGACGAGCAGGTGACACCCTCGGCCGACAAGTCTCTCTGCATCTCGCACGTCTTGTGGCTCACCTCCCACAGCTTGCGCATGTGGGCGTCGTGGTTGCCGGCGCCGTCGGCCAGGATGAACGCACGGTAGTTCTCGCCGCCATAACCGCCGATCGAGCAGCCGCCCGAGACCTGCAGGGCCATGCCGCGGCCGATGCGGTTGAACCAGGGCTGGTTCGGGTGCGGGTAGCCCGTCACCGCGCCGGCGCGCACGTAGATGCCGACCTGGGATGCGACGCCGTGGTGGGCCTTGCCGCCCGCCAGGTTCAGCTCGGAGTACAGGATGTCGTTGATCCACAGCGTCGAAGCCGTGGCGACCTCGTAGTCCGTCACGTCGGTGCCGTGGGTCAGGATGTAGTCGCGAGCGAAAGCGTGGGCGCGGTCCATGTAGACGTAGGCCCGGCGCCACAGCGCCAGCTCCTCGGGCGTCTTGACCTGGCGCATCTTCAGGAGCGTCTCCGACACGTCCACGAACTCGACGCCGCGCAGGATGCCGCGGGCTTTCTCGACCTGGGATGGATACAGCTCGCCGTCCACGCCGATGCGCGTGCCCTCCACGCCCTTCTCCTTGATGCCCTCCAGCAGGAAGCGGAACAGGTCCACGGTCTCGCCCATCTGCACCTTGCCCTCGTGGGGGAAAGCGCCGTCGCCGTGGAGGAAATCGAAGTACATGCGGCCGCCGCCGAACCACCACGAGGTGACGATGTCGCGGTCGAGCCCGGGGTACAGGAACCAGGGGTCGGCATCGCCCGCGTTCATGAAGACGGCCTGCGGCCGCTCTGTGGTGGTGTGCCAGTAGCCGGTGAGGTACATGATGTTCAGCGGGTCGCGCACCAGGAACGCGTGCAGGTCCTGCTTCGCGAGCTGGCCCTTGAAACGCTTCACGACCGCCCGGTTCCACTCGAGGGGCAGGCGGTCGGCCTTGGCGGGATCGGGCGGGCCCTCTTCGCCGGGCTGGGCCGAGAGCAGCAGGCGCGTGCTCGTCCCCGCCTTCGCCTCGTCGGCCAGGCGCTCGCGCAGCGACGTGGGCTGCGCGGCCGCCACGCGGTCCACGCGTGACAGGAACCCGCCGCCGAGAAGCGCCAGCCCCGAACCCTTGAGCCACCGACGCCGACCTTCGCTCATGCGTGTGTCCTCCCGGCGCGGAGTATAGGCCTAGGCCCTCGCGTTCGCTCCCGGCACGGGGCTGTCCAAAAGCGGACGGCGCCAAGGCCGGCTCCCCGCCCTAAGCATCGACAGATCCGCTACTTCCCCGGTGCGCGCCGGCGGCACGGGCCTCGCAGAGCCCTCGCGCATGGACGACCTCGGCCAGGACCTGCGCTACGCCTTTCGCACGATCGCCAAGAACCCGGGCTTCGCTGGGGTGATCGTCGCGACCCTGGCCCTCGGCATCGGGGCGAACACCGCGATCTTCTCGCTCATGGACCAGGTCCTGTTGCGCATGCTGCCCGTCCACGAGCCCGAGCGCCTCGTCGTCATCGACGCTCCGGGCGCATTCTTCGGCTCCAGCCACCAGCAGAGCGACACACTGACGCCGATCTCGCACCCGATGTTCGAGGCGATCCGCGACCGCAACGACGTCTTCGAGGGCGTGCTCGCCCACTACACGGCGCCGGTGCACTTCACATCGGGGACGAACACGGAGAACGCCTCAGCCGACATCGTGAGCGGTTCGTACTTCCAGACCCTCGGTGTGCAGCCCGCACTGGGCCGCTTGCTGGGCCCGCCGGACGACGTAGACAAGGGCGCGCATCCGGTGGTCGTCCTCGGTCACGGCTTCTGGACGCGCCGCTTCGGCGAGGACCCGAAGCTGGTCGGCCAGTCGGTGCTCGTGAACAGTCATCCCATGACGATCGTGGGCATCGCACCCCAGGGCTTCCAGGGCGTCGAGGTCGGATCCGAGGTCGACGTCTACGTCCCCCTCGCGATGCTCCGCGAGGCCATTCCCCACTGGCCGCGCGGCCTCGACGACTGGCGGACCCGATTCCTGATCGGCATGGCGCGACTGAAGCCCGGCATGAGCCCGGAACAGGCCAGCGCGGGCGCCAACGTGCTGTATCGGCAGCTCATCGAGGAGGACCTGAAGGCTTTTGAGACCGCGCCGTCGGAGCGCGTCTTCAAGGCTTTCCGGGAGAAGCGCCTGACGCTGCTGGCTGGCGCTCGCGGCGCGTCGGGCCTTCGCGACCAGTCTAAGACGCCGCTCCTGGTGCTGATGGGGATGGTGGGCCTGGTGCTCCTGATCGCCTGCGCCAACGTCGCGAACCTGATGCTGGCGAGGGCGTCCGCCCGGCGCAAGGAGATCGCCGTGCGCCTGGCCATGGGTGCGAGCCGCGTGCGCCTGATGCGCCAGCTCCTGGTCGAGAGCCTGAGCCTGTCGCTCCTGGGCGGCCTGCTGGGCATCCTGGTGGCGATGTGGACGGGCGCCCTGCTGGTGCGCAGCCTGCCCGACGAGGCGGCGCGGCGCGTGCTGGCGACCGAGCCCGACCTGCGCGTTGCGGGCTTCGCCTTCGTGCTGTCGGTGCTCACCGGGCTGCTGTTCGGGCTCGTGCCGGCGCTGCAGGCCACCCGCGCCGACCTGGCGCCCACGCTGAAGAACGAGAGCGGGGCGGTGGCGAGCGCCGGCGGGGCGTTCCGGTTCCGCAAGGGCCTGGTGGTCGCCCAGGTGGCGCTCTCGCTGCTGCTGCTGATCGGCGCCGGGCTGTTCACGCGCAGCCTGGTCAACCTGCGCAGCCTCGATCCCGGCTTCGAAGCCGGCCGTATCCTGGCGTTCTCGGTGGATCCGTCCCTGGGCGGCCATTCCCTGGAGCAGCGCGTCGGCATCCTGGACAAGATCCGCGAGGAGATCGCAGCGGAGCCCGGGGTCGCGTCGGTGTCGCTGGCCGAGGTGGCGCTGATGACCAACAGCAACAGCTCCAGCACGGTGCGCGTCGAGGGCTACGAACCGAAGGACGACGAGAACATGAACCCCGGCTTCAACGGCGTGGCTCCGGATTTCTTCTCCACCATGGGCATCCCGCTGATCTCGGGTCGCGACTTCACGGCCCAGGACGCGGCGGGCGCGCCCAAGGTGGCGGTGGTCAACGAGACCTTCGCGCGCTACTTCTTCAAGGAGCAGAGTCCATTGGGCCGGCGCTTCGGTTACGGACGCCGCGGGGACATCTTCGACATCACGATCGTAGGCGTCGTGCGCGACGGCAAGTCGGCCTCGTTGCGCGACGGGACCGAACGCTTCGTGTACACGCCTTTCGCTCAAAGCCCCGACCTCGGCGGCGTCACCTTCTACGCGCGCACGGCCACGAGCATCGACACCCTGGCTCCGCGCCTGCGCAAGCTGGTGGTCTCCGTGGACGCGCGGCTCCCGATCACCGACATGAAGACCATGCGGGCCCAGATCGGCGAATCGCTGTTCGTCGAGCGCCTGATCGCCGCGTTGTCCGGGGCCTTCGGTCTGCTGGCGACGCTCCTGGCGGCGCTGGGACTCTACGGCGTGATGAGCCACGCCGTGGCCCAACGCACGCGCGAGATCGGGATCCGCATGGCCCTGGGCGCGGAGCGCCGCGCGGTGTTCGGCCTGGTGCTGCGCGAAGTCGCGCTGCTCGCGGGGCTCGGCGTCGCCCTGGGCCTGCCCAGCGGCTACGGCCTGGGCCGCGTCGTGGAGAGCCAGCTCTTCGGACTCAGCGCGCGGGACCCGCTGACCTTCGGAGTCGCGACCCTGACCCTGCTGCTGTCGGCCCTCGTGGCCGGCTATCTGCCCGCGGCGCGCGCGATGCGCGTCGACCCGGTCGTCGCGCTCCACTACGAGTAGGCCGAGCGGCTAGAATCGCACCCTCACTCTCGGAGGTGCGATGGCCGGCAAGAAGTTCCTGTTCGTTTCCTATGACGGCCTGATCGCCGACATCGCCTGGGAGGTCGTCAAGGAGGAGCAGGACGTCCGCTTCTGGATCAAGGATCCCGAGGAGCAAGAGATCGCCGACGGTTTCGTGCCCCGCGCCAGCAAGGACTGGAAGAAGGACGTCGAGTGGGCCGACGTGGTGGTCTTCGACGACGTGCTCGGCATGGGCGAGATGGCCCAGGAGGTGCGCAAGTCCGGCAAGCTGGTGGTGGGCGGCTCGCCCTACACCGACAAGCTGGAGGACGACCGCGCCTTCGGCCAGCAGGAGCTGAAGGCCGCAGGCGTCACGATCATCCCGCAGGAGAACTTCACCTCCTTCGACGACGCTATGGCCTACGTGAAGGCCAACCCGAACCGCTACGTGATCAAGCCGTCGGGCGAGGCGCAGAACTACAAGCGCCTGCTGTTCGTCGGCGAGGAGGAGGACGGCCACGACGTGATGCAGGTCCTCGAGGACTACAAGCGCGCCTGGTCGAACCGCATCAAGGAGTTCCAGCTCCAGAAGCGGATCATGGGCGTCGAGGTCGCCACGGGCGCCTTCTTCAACGGCAAGGAGTTCGTGACGCCGATCTGCGTCAACTTCGAGCACAAGAAGCTCTTCCCCGGCGACATCGGCCCGCCCACCGGCGAGATGGGCACCTCGATGTTCTGGTCCGAGCCCAACAAGGTGTTCAACTCCACCTTGAAGAAGATGGAGCCGAAGCTGGCCGAGGAGCGCTACGTCGGCTACATCGACGTGAACTGCATCGTGAACAGCAACGGCATCTACCCCCTCGAGTTCACGGCGCGCTTCGGCTATCCGACCATCTCGATCCAGCAGGAGGGCCTGCTGACACCCATCCACGAGATGCTCTACAAGATCGCCGACGGCTCCACGAACCGCCTGCGCGCGCGCACCGGCTTCCAGGTGGGCGTGCGCGTCGTGGTGCCGCCGTTCCCCTACCGCGACAAGGAGACCTTCGAGAGCACCTCGAAGGACGCCGTGATCCTGTTCAAGACGCCGAGCCGCGAGGGCATCCACATCGAGGACGTGAAGCAGGTGAACGGCGAATGGCTGGTCACGGGCACCTCGGGCGTCGTGCTGATCGTGTGCGGCGTCGGGCCGACCATGAAGCAGGCGCAGCGGCAGGCCTACAACCGCGTGCGCAACGTCATGATCCCCCACATGTACTACCGCGAGGACGTGGGCGACCGCTGGTCCGAGGAGGACAGCGACCGCCTTCACGCCTGGGGCTACCTGCGGGAGTGAGGAGAGCCCTCAGGCGGCCAGGCTGCCCTCGAAGGCCGCCAAGAACTCCTGGACGTCGCCGGCCCTGAGCACGAGCGGCGGCAGCAGTCGGACCACGTCGTCCCCCGCCTTGGTCGCCAGCACGCCGCGCTCGCGCAGGCCCTTCACCACCGGGGTCGCGTCGCGCGTCAACTGGATGCCGAGCATCAAGCCCAGGCCGCGGATCTCGGCGATGGCATCAGGGCGCGCCCGGGCGATCCTGCGCAGGCCGCGCGCGAGCTGTTCGCCGCGTCGGACCACGCCGTCGAGGAAGCCGGGAGCGGTGAGCCGCTCGAGCACGGCGAGGGACGCGGCGGCCGCCACGGGGTTGCCGCCGAAGGTGCTGCCGTGGTCGCCGACCGCGATCGCCGGAGCGAGGTCCTCGCGCAGCAACGTCGCGCCCATGGGCAGGCCGCCGCCCAGCGGCTTGGCCAGCGTGAGGATGTCGGGCACGACACCCGCGTGCTGGTACGCGAACAGCTTCCCGGTGCGACCCAGGCCGCACTGCACTTCGTCGAAGGCGAGCAGCGCGCCGCGCTCGCGTGTCAGCGCCCGCAGCCCGCGCAGGAACTCGGGGCTGGCCGGCCGGATGCCGCCCTCGCCCTGCACGGGCTCCAGCATGACGGCGGCGGTCCCGGCGTCGATCGCGGCCGAGGCCGCAGCCAGGTCGTTCCAGGGCAGGAAGCGCACGCCCGGCAGGAGCGGTTCGAAGGGCTCGCGGTACTTCGCCTTCCACGTCGTGGACAGCGCGCCGAGCGTCCGGCCGTGGAACGCGTTCTCGAAGCAGACGAGATCGCTGCGCCCCGCCGGCCGCCCGATCCTGCGCGCGAACTTGATCGCCGCTTCCCAGGCCTCGGTGCCGGAATTGCAGAAGAACACGCGGGACGGGAAGGCGAGGGCGGCCAGCCGGTCGGCTAGCGCGGAGGCGGGCCCGGTGTGAAAGAGATTGCTGGCGTGGATCAGCTGCGAGGCCTGGCGCTTGATCGCGGCCACGACCCGGACGTCGCCGTAGCCGAGGCCGTTCACGCCGATGCCGGCGGCGAAGTCGAGGTAGCCGCGGCCGTCCGCGTCGAAGACGCGCGCACCCTTCCCGCGCACGAGGGTGAGATCCCGTTCGTAGACCGGCAGCAAAGCGCTCACGAGGCGGGATTCTAGCCGCTCCGTCGCATACTGGAGCGCGTGGAGCCCCGCTGCCGCCATCACGCCGAGTGCGGGGGCTGCGGCCTGCAGGACGTTCCGTACTCCGAGCAGTTGCGCCGCAAACAGCGCACGGTCGAGGACCTGCTGCGCGCCTCGATGGGCAGCGGCGCGCCGCCCGTGCGTCCGACCCTCGGCATGCCGGTCGGCCCCGACCGAATGCCCTGGGGCTTCCGCCAGAAGGCCGCCTTCGTCTTCGGACCGGGGCCCGGCGGGCGCGGACTCGCGATGGGCCACTTCGCGCGCGGCGGCCCGAGGATCGTGGCGATCGAGGAGTGTCCCGTGCATGGGGAGCGCGCGAACCGCGTGGCCTTCGCCCTGCGCGACGCTTTCCGCGGCGTGCGAGTCGACCTCGTGCGCCACGTGGTCGTCAGGAGCAGCGCGGACGAAAGCCAGGCCGTGGCGCTGCTCGTGGTGACCCGCAACGACCGCGCGTTGCGGGCGCCGCTGCGGGCACTCATGGAATCACCCGACGCGCCCGACGGCCTGCTGCTCAACCTCAACGACCGTCCGGGCCCCTACATGCTGGGCCGCGAGACCCTGCGCGTCACGGGGCGCGAGCACGTACTGGAATCGAGCCTGGGCCCCGAGTTCCTGGTCTCGCCCGCGGCGTTCTTCCAGACGAACGTCGCGGCGGCCGGGCAGCTCGTCGGCCTCGTACGAGACGCCCTGCCGCGGCGCCCTCGGCTGCGCATCCTCGACCTGTTCGCCGGCAGCGGGCTGTTCGCCCTGCCGCTGGCCCTCCTGGGGCACGCGGTCACGGCGGTCGAGGAGAACCGACAGGCGGTCAAGGACGGCTACGAAAACGCGCGGCGCAACCGTGCGCGCGTCCGCTTCGTGTGCGCGCGCGTCGAGGCCGCCCTGCCCCGCCTGTCACGCGAGCGCTTCGACGTCGTGATCCTGGACCCGCCCCGGCAGGGCTGCCCGCCCCGCGTGATCGAGACCGCGTGCCGGCTGGGTGCAGAGCGCGTCGTGCTGGTCTCGTGCAACCCGGAGGCGCTGGCGCGGGAGGTGAAGGTCGCCCGCCACATGGGTTGCACTGTCGAGTCGGTTCAGCCCGTCGACATGTTCCCCCACACACCTCATGTCGAAGCGGTGGCGGTGTTGCGCCCGGGGCCGCCCGTTCGCGCTATTCAGAAGGGAGAGCCGGAGCGTCCTCGACGATCGCCAGCTCGGCCCCGCCGGGCAGCGCGCGGTTGGAACAGATGAGCGACCAGCGTGGATCGAAGCGGGCACTGCACTTGGTGCAGCAGCCCTTGCAGGTGTACTGCCCCTCGAACCGACGCCCCAGTAGTAGAGCGACGGGACCTCTGGCCGCGCGCCGAGGCACGGCAGGTGGCTGGGAACGCACTCGATCTGGCGCGTGGCAGTACGACGAGTCCCAGTCGGCCGAGGAGTTTCATGCGCGCGGACGATATCCGGGCGTCGTGCGGGCGTCAACGCACGGCCGCCGCCCCGGCCCAGACAATCAAGGGGCCGAGGCGGCCGCGGTGTTTTGCGGAGCGAGGCGCCTACTCGACGTCGAAGCCGGCCAGGCCCTCGTCCACGTCCTCGCTGACGCTCGATCCCGAAACGTCGAGGCCTGCGTCGTCGCCTTCGACCAGCTGGGGTTCGATCGCGCCGTCAGCCCGCCTCGGGCAGATGAGCCGGATGCTGGTGGCTCTGGTCGTGCACACCCTGCAGAAGGGCTTGGCGGGTCTTCTCTCGGCGTTCAGACCGACGCCCCATATCGTACCGGTCAGGGGGTTGGTGTCGGCGCCGATGCAGCTGTTGTACCCCCGGATGCAGATCAGGCGGAAGCGGAGGCTGCCGAGACTGTTCCGGGTGGCAAAGATCCTCGTGAAGCGCCCCGTGAGCACCAGGGGGGGCCGGGCCTCCCACAGCCGGGCGCGAATGCCCTTGCCATCGGCGCATCCATCCGTAATGGTCCAGCCCTGGATGACGTTGACCGTGTTGATGTCGCCCAGGCCGGCCGCGTCGGCTCCGCTTTCGCCGAAGCTCGCGACGGCATCGGGCGCCTTCGCCGCAGGCGCCGCCGGGTTGTCGCCGCCGCCGCAACTGATGGCGGAGAGGCCTGTGAACACACCGAGAACCAGGAGCAACGGAATGCGTGGCTTCGTCATCATTTCTCTCCTGGGGAGGAGGTGAAGACCACCCTCGCCCCGAGACGATCCAAAAACGGCGTCCTATATCGACAGACGCGCAAAAGGCGCATCGAACGGCTCACAACGGGAGGGTTACTGCTTCGACGGTAGTCCTCGCGCTCTCCAGAGTCAACAGCCAGGGCCGGCGAGGATAGACTCGGACGCATGCGACTCCGGAGCTTCGGCCGGCTCGGCTGGAAGGCGTCCGAAATCGGCTACGGCATGTGGGGCATGGGCGGTTGGACCGGCTCCGACGACGCCGAGTCCCTGAAAGCACTCGACCGCGCCGTGGAGCGGGGCTGCAACTTCTTCGACACGGCTTTCGCCTACGGCGACGGGCACAGCGAACGGCTGCTCGGCGAGACGCTGCGCCGGAACAAGGGCCAGCGGCTCTACGTCGCGACCAAGGTCCCACCCAAGAACCGGGTCTGGCCCGGCAAGGCCGAGACGCCCGTCACAGACGTGTTTCCCCACGACTACGTCCTCGAAATGACGCGAAAGAGCCGCGAGAACCTCGGCGTGGAGCGCCTCGACCTGCAGCAGTTCCACGTGTGGAGCGATGCCTGGGCGCAGGACGACGGCTGGAAGCGGGCCGTGGAGCGCTTGAAGAAGGATGGCGAGGTGGAAGGCTTCGGCATCAGCGTGAACCGCTGGGAGCCGACCAACGTGCTGAAGGCCCTCGAAACCGGCCTCGTGGACAGCGTGCAGGTCGTCTACAACATTTTCGACCAGGACCCCGAGGACGTGCTGTTCCCCGCCTGCGAGCGTCTGCGCGTGGCCGTGATCGCCCGCGTGCCGTTCGACGAGGGCAGCCTGACCGGCCAGCTTCGCCTCGACTCGACCTGGCCGCAGGGCGACTGGCGCAACCTCTACTTCACACCGGACCAGCTTCGCGCCAGCGTGGCCCGTGTCGAGGATCTGCGCCCGCTCGTACCCGCTGGCAGCACGATGTCCGAGCTGGCCCTGCGCTTCATCCTGCACCACCCCACGGTCTCGACGACCATTCCCGGCATGCGGCGGATCCCCCACGTCGAGGCCAACCTGGCCGCCAGCGACACGCCGCCCCTGAGCCTGGCCGAGCTCTCCGCACTGCGCACTCACCGCTGGCAGCGCGACTGGCGCGTGCCCTGACCGGGGTGCGCGGCAAGGGCGTCCTGCTGCTGGCCCTCCTGGCGTGGCGAACGGCGGCGCAGGAGACGCAGGCGCCATCGCCCCGCCCGCTGGTCGGCCTGGCCCTGGGCGGGGGCAGCGCGCGAGGCCTGGCGCACGTGGGCGTGCTGCAGGTCCTCGAGGAGCACGGCATCCCAGTGGATCGCATCGCCGGCACCAGCATGGGCGCGTGCGTCGGTTCGCTGTACGCGAGCGGCTACACCGCCGAAGGCGTGGCCGGGATCGCGCGCGGCATCGACTGGGAGCGCATCTTCCGCGGCCGCAGCGATCGGCGCTACGAGCCCGTGGGCTGGCGCGTGGACGACGTGCCCGCCGTGGGGACACTCGGCGTGCGCCGGGGACGGCTGCAAGCGCCCTCGGCGGCGCTCTCGGACTACCGCGTCGGGCGCCTGCTCTTCGAGCACCTGGCGGGGCCTGGGGTCCACGCCGGCGGGGACTTCGACCGCCTGCCAATCCCCTTCCGCGCTGTCGCCACCGACCTGAAGACGGGCGAGCGCGTGGTCCTGGCACGCGGCGACCTCGCGCGCTCGGTGCGCGCGAGCATGTCGCTGCCCGTGGTGTTCCCGCCCGTGGAAGTGGACGGCCGGCTGCTCGTAGACGGCGGCCTGGTGGACAACGTCCCGACCGGCGTGGCCCGTGAGATGGGCGCCGCGATCGTCATCGCGGTCGAGGTCGGTGCGCCGCCGACGGAGCTGACCGAGGACGTGGGCCTGTTCGAGATCGTGGGCCGCCTGACCGAATTCATGATGAGCCGCGGCAACTATGGCCTCTCGTTACCGCCCGACGTCAGGATCCGCCCGGACCTGAAGGGATTCGAGGGCACGGACTTCGAACGTTACGACGAAGCCGTCGCAGCGGGCCGCGCGGCGGCCCTGGCGGCTCTGCCGCAGATCGAGACGTTGCTCGCGGGGCGCAAACGGCAACCCACGCACGGGGCGCGCGAGCAGCTTCCCGCCACCGGAGTGCTGGCGGACGTGCGCATCGAGGGGCTCAGGCAGGTGCAGGAGCGCGTGGTGCTGCGGCGCCTGCGGATTCGGCCGGGCGACGACTTCGCGATGGCCCGCGCCCTGGCCGGTCTCGACGCCGTGTGGGCGAGCAACCTGTTCTCGTCGGCCTGGCTCGCGCTCGCGCCGCATCCCGACGGCCAGCTCGGGCTCACAGCGAGCGTTCGCGAGCACCCGGCCACCCGCGCATCTCTCGGGTTGTCTTACAACGAGTCGGACAACGCCAGCGCTTTCCTGCGCCTGCGCAACGGCAACCTGCTCGGGACGGGCGAGCGGCTCGACCTGCTCCTGCGCGTCGATTCGGGTCAGGCCCGCTTCGACGCGACGCTGGGCAGCGCCGGCTTGGGCGGCAGCGCCCTCGGCTATCGCGTGGGCCTGCAGTTCTCGGAGGACAAGCCGCCCGTGTACGGCGCGGACGGCGAGCGTTTGGGCCGCACGCGCTTCCGCCACCAGCTCCTGGGCGCGAGGATCGAACGCGCGATCGGCAGCCTCGCCCTGCTCGGGGCTGGCCTGGTCGGCGGCCGCTCGGAGCTGGACGAGCGCACGGGCATTCCCTTCGAAGCGCGCACCGACACGATCGCGAAGGGAGTGGGCCGCTTGGTCGCAGACACGCTGGACGACCGCTTCTACTCCACCCGTGGCCTGCGACTGGACCTGCAGGCCGAGCACTCGCTCCCCGCTCTCGGCGCGAGCCTCGACTACGGCCGCGCCTGGGGACGCTTCGACGGCTTCCTGCCCGTCGGCTCGCGCGGCCTGCTCGAGGCGCACGCCTTCGGCGGCATCGCGGGCAGCGCGGCGCCCGAGTACGACTTCCACCGCGTCGGCGGCCCCGAGCTGATTCCGGGACGCAGCCGCGACGAGCTGTGGGGCCGCTGGGCGGGTGCTTTGGGAGTCGGCCTGGGCGTGCGCCTCAGCCCGACCTGGCGCATCGTCGCCAGGGGCGGAGCGGGCAACGCCTGGCCGCGCCGCGAGGACATGCGCCTCGACGACCTGCGCGCGGGGGCGAGCATCGGTGTCGCCCACTCCACGCGGCTCGGCCCGATGTCCCTGGACCTCGGCGTGGGCGCCTCGAAGTTCCAGGTCCACGTCGCGCTCGGCTTTCAGTGAGCCCCGGCCGTTCTAGAAGGGATTCCAGTTGTGGCGGATCCAGCGCATCGACCAGGCGAGCATCAGCAGCCAGTTCCAGGCGACGCTGAGGGCCGCGAAGACGGCACCCATGCGCAGCGCCGCCACGCCTCGCTCCGCCAGCTCCGCGACGCCGAAGCCCAGGCCGAGCGCGAACAAGCCCGCCAGCTCGAGAAATGCGCGCCCGCCAAAGGCGTCGCCGAACCACCACGCATACCACGAGCTGTTCGCGTACCACAGCAGCACGAAGGCGGCGGCGTAGCCGCGCAGCAGCGGGTCCGCGAGCCCGCCCCGGCGCAGCCGCACCCACAGACCGAACACCGCGAGCAACAGGATGGGCGACCAGCTCAGCAGCCCGTGGCGCTGGGAGAAGAGCGTGCTCCACAAGTACGGGTTCCGCCAGTGCCTGAACCCCTCGCGGGGGTAGGGATCGACGATCGCGCGCCCGGTCGTCGCGTGCCACACCGCGACCTGCACGGCCAGGGGAGCCAGCCCGGCCAGGGCTGCCGGCAGGCAGCGGACCAGGCGTCGCAAGGCTCCGCGCCGCCACGCATTCCAGATCAGGTCGGCCACGAACACGCCGAGAAACGCGTTGCTGAACCGGCATGCGAACGCCATGGCCGCCGCCCCAGCGAACAGGAACGCGTCGCGGCCCAGCGGCCGGCCGCCCGCGAGGCCCTCTCGCAGCCGCAGCGCCAGGGCCGCCGCCGCCGCCACCCAGAACGCGGAAGTCACGTGCACCATGAACGGCTCGCGGAAGTAGTAGTAGGCGTAGTTCGAGCCGATCCAGAACAGCAGTACGGCCGCGGCGCTCGTCCAACCGCGCAGCGCGTAGCGCTCGGTCAGCCACCGGTCCGCGATCGCGAGGGTCATCAGCCCGAAGCCGAGGATCGCGGCCAGACACACGGTCTGATAGGCGGCGGAATAGCCGTCGGGAGCGACGAGCGCGCTGCCCGTCAGCGCGAACAGGCCCGCCGAGAGGACGTGGGCAAGCAGGAAGGCCGGCAGCAGGGACAGCGCCAGGCCCACCGGATGCTTGTTGAAGATACGCCCGGCCGGCCTTTCGGGAAGCGGGTTGAAGCCGACCTGGTAGTGCTCGCGGACCTGGTTCGTGAAGTCGAGGTCCCCGTCGATCACGGCGGACGGAAGGTAGACGTAGTAGGCGCGGCCGTCGGCGAAAATGAAGTTGTATTCCTCGCCGAACAGGGTGCCGACCAGGGCGAGGCCAAAGAAACCCAGCGCCACGGCGGCGTAGAGCCGAAGCCGCACCACCCGGCTCTCGAGGCCGTCTCGAAGGCGCGCCAGCACGCGGGATTATAGGCGTGGGCGCGCCCGAGCGCCCTCGCCAGTGGTAACGTCCCGTCGCATGCGCCGGCTGCGGAACGCCATCGCCCTGCTCGCGGTCGCCGTGCCGGCCGCGGCGCTCGATCCCACGCGCCCGCTCTCCCAGTACTCACGCGACACCTGGACGCAGGACCAGGGCCTGCCGCAGAACAGTGCGCAGGCCCTGTTCCAGGATCGCGCCGGCTACCTGTGGATCGGCACCCAGCTCGGCCTCGTGCGTTTCGACGGCGTGCGCTTCGTGGTCTTCGACCCTGAGAACACCCCGGCGTTCGCGAGCCCCAAGGTGGACACGATCGTGGAGGACCGGGCGGGGCGGCTGTGGCTCGGAACCGAAGGCGGCCTCGTGGTGCGGGAGGCGGGTGCGTTCCGGGCGGTGGCGTCGCCAGACGCAGGCCGGCTGTTCGTCAGCAGCCTGGCCTTCGCACCTGACGGCGCCCTCTGGGCCGGCACTCCGCGCGGACTGATGCGCCTCGAGGGCGGCAGGCTCGTCGCGGATCGCCTCACGGAGCCGATCGCCTCGCTCGCTTTCGATGCCGCCGGCGGGATGTGGGTCGGAACGCCCGACTTCCTGGTGTACCGCAGCACCCAGGGCGAGCGGCGCTTCACCAAGCAGGAGCTGGGCGGGTCGCCGGACGCGTTGCTGGTGGCGAAGGCTGGAACGCTGTGGCTGGGCACCGATCGGGCGCTGCTGCGCTACGAGAACGGCGCTTTTCGGCGAGCCGCGACGAACCCGGAGCTCACGGCGCAGATCTGGGACCTGCGCGAGGACGCGCAGGGCACGCTGTGGATCGCGACCAACGACACGGGCCTGCTGCGGGTCGCGGGCGGCAGGGTCACACGCATGAGCGCGGGGGACGGCCTCGGCGACGACCAGCTGCGGTCCGTGCTGCCGGATCGTCAGGGGAACGTCTGGGTCGGGACGAGTTCCGCGGGCGTCACGCGCTTGAAGGACGGCGACGCTCTGAACTTCGGGGTTCCTGAGGGACTCCCGAGCGACATCCTCTTCACGATCTTCGAGGACAGCAAGGGCACCCTGTGGTTCGGCACGGCCGGCGGGGGCGCCCTGGGACGCGGCCCAGATGGCCGTGAGCAGCGCCTGTCCACCAAGAGCGGCCTTGCGAGCGACTTCGTCTTCGGCTTCCTCGAGGACCGCGATGGCAGCCTCTGGATCGCGACTGGCGGCGGCATCGTGCGCCGGCGTGGCGGCCGCTTCACGACCTGGTCGACGAAGGACGGCCTTCCCAACGACCTGGTGCTTGGCGTGGCGCAAGACGCGGACGGCACGCTGTGGATCAGCACATCGGATGGACTCGCCGCGATGCGCGACGGCCGGCTCCGAGCCTACACACGCAGGGACGGGCTCTGCCACAATTCCGTGCGGGGCGCCTACCGAGACAGCGCGGGCCGGCTGTGGGCCGTATCGGACGGCGGAATCGACCGCCTGGAGGGCGACCGCTTCGTGCCTGCCTGGCCGAACCTGGACCTGGGGGCCAGCGCCTCGTTCCTGGAAGATTCCCGGGGCACGCTCTGGTTCGGCACCGCCGCGGGGCTTTTGAGGCTCCAGGGCGAGCGCGCCGCGCTGCTCACGACGAAGGACGGCATGTTCCCGGGCCCCGCCCACCGCATCCTGGAGGACGCGGCCGGCGATCTGTGGATCTCGGGCAACCAGGGCGTCCACCGCTACCGGCGCGACGAGCTCGACGCGTTCTTCGCGGCGCGGCAGAAGCGGGTGGAGCCACGCCGCTTCGGGCGAGCCGACGGCATGCGCAGCGCCGAGTGCTATGGGGGCTTCCAGGCCGCGGGAGTCAGGACACGCGACGGGCGCTTCTGGTTCCCAACCGTGAAGGGCGCCGCCGTTTTCGATCCGGCCAAGCTCGCCTCGGCCTCGGCGCCCGGCAGCGTCATCGAGTCGGTCGTCGCCGACGAGACGCCCCTGGACCTGGCGGGGCTGCGGCTGCTGAAGTCGCCGCCCCGGCAGCTCCGCATCGACTACACGGCTCTCGACCTCGCCTCTCCCGAGAGCCTGCGCTTCCGCTACCGTCTGAACGGCATCGACGAGGCGTGGCTCGAGGCCGGCCATCGGCGCACGGCCTACTACACCAACCTGCCACCCGGCGACTACACCTTTGAGGTCGCCGCGGGCCTCGCCGGCGGCGGCTGGAGCGCGGCCGGCGCGCAGCTCTCATTCGGCGTCGCAAAGCCCTACCACCAGACCACGCCGTTCCTGGCGCTCGCGGGTGCGACGGCCCTGGGGTTGGCGCTCCTCGCCCACAAGCTGCGCACCCGCGTGCTCCACGCGCGCCACGACCTGCTCGAGGCGACGGTGTGCGAGCGCACCGCCGACCTCGAGCAGGCGGCACTCTGGGCCAGGATGGCCTTCGAGCAGGCCGAAACCCTGCGCGCCGCCACCGAGGCCGTGTCCGGCACGCTGGAGCTGCAGAACGTGCTGCAGGTGATCCTGACCGAGCTGCGCAAGGTCGTGGACTACGACAGCGCGTCGGTGCAGGAGCTCGAGGGCCGCACGCTGCGCATCATCGCTGGGGTGGGCTTTCCGAACCTGGAGGAGATCGTCGGCGTCACCTTCGACAGCGAGGATCCGTCGGCGCCGAACCGCGAGGTGGTGCAGAAGCGTGCGACGCTGATCCTCGACGACACCAGCGCCTATCCGCTGTTCAGCCACGGCTTCAATGCCGGGGCGCCGATCCTGTCGTGGATCGGGGTGCCGCTGATCAGCGGCGAGCGCCTGGTCGGCATGCTCACGCTGGACAAGCGCGTCTCCGGTTCGTACGTGGCCGAGGACGCGCGCCTGGCGACGGCCTTCGCCTCGCAGGCCGCGGTCTCGATCGAGAACGCCCGGCTGTTCGAAGCGGAGCGCCGGCACGCAGCCGAGGTGGAGAGCCACGCAGCGGTCCTGGAGCAGGCCGCCAGCGCCCTGCGCGAGAGCGAGGAGCGCATCCGCGCCGTGGTCGAGACGGCCCACGACGCGTTCGTGGCGATGGACGCCCAGGGCGCCATCACGGGCTGGAACGCCCAGGCCGAGGCCATCTTCGGCTGGTCGCGCTCCGAAGCCATGGGCCGGACCGTCGCCGACACCATCATCCCTCTCGGTCACCGACCGGACCACGTGCGCGGGCTGACTCGCTTCCTGGACACGGGTGCGGGGCCGGTGCTGGGTCGCCGTCTCGAGCTGACGGCACTTCACCGCGATGGCCGCCAGTTCCCCGTCGAGCTGACCATCTCGGCCCTGCGCTCCGGCGACGGGTCCCCCTTGTTCAGCGCCTTCATCCGCGACATCACCGAGCGGCGGCGCGCGGAATCGCGCCTGCAGGCGCAGCACGCGGCGACCCGTGTGCTGGCCGAGGCCACCAGCCTGGCCGAGGGCACGCCCCGGATCCTGGAGGCGATCTGCACGAGCCTCGGCTGGGTGCTGGGGGCGTTCTGGCACGTCGACTCCCAGGCCGAGTGCCTGCGCTGCGGAGAGACCTGGCACCAGGGTTCCACGGGGCTGATGGAGTTCGAGGCTTTGACCCGTCGCTCGCTGTTCCAGCGCGGGGTCGGCCTGCCCGGCCGCATCTGGGAGAGCGGCCAGCCGGCCTGGATCCAGGACGTGGTGCTCGACCCGAACTTCCCGCGGGCGCCGATCGCCGCCAAGGCCGGCCTCCACGGCGCCTTCGGCTTCCCCGTCCTGAGCGGCGGTGTCGTGATCGCCGTCCTCGAGTTCTTCAGCCCCGAGATCCAGCGCCCCGACGACGACCTGCTGGCGATGATGGCCGCGGTGGGCGCCCAGCTCGGCCAGTACATCGAACGCAAGCGGGCCGAGGCGGCGGTGCAGGAGGAGCGCCGCCAGTTGCGCGAGATCGTGACCCACGCGCCGGTCGCCATGGCGATCCTGGACCGCGATGCCCGCTACGTCGCCCACAGCGACCTGTGGTTGAAGTACTGGCAGGTCGAGGAGCCGTCCCTGGTCGGCCGCCGTCACGGCGTCGCGGTGCCGCAGGTGGCGGCGAAGCTGGCCGCGGGGCTGGCGGGGGCGCTGCGCGGAGAGGTGGTCCAGACGCCCGAGGACCCCTTCGAGCTCAAGGACGGCACGCGCGCCTACATGAACTGGACGCTGCATCCCTGGCGCGGCGCGGGCGGGGGCGTGGACGGCGTCGTGATCGTGGTGCAGAACGTGGACGTGCTGGTGAAGGCGCGCCAGTCCGCCGAGGAGGCGAGCCGCGCCAAGAGCGCCTTCGTGGCGAGCATGAGCCACGAGCTGCGCACGCCGCTCAACGCCATCCTGGGCTTCGTGCAGCTGATGCAGCGCCGGCCCCGCGACCCCGAGGACCGCGACCAGCTCGCGATCATCAACCGTAGCGGCGAGCACCTGCTGAGCCTGATCAACCAGGTGCTGTCCCTGGCCAAGATCGAGGCGGGTCGGGTGGCGTTGCACCCGCGGGTCTTCGACCTCGCCCTCCTGGTGCGATCGGTGGCCGACATGTTCGGGGAGCGCGCGCGCACCAAGAGCCTGTCCTTCGACGTCCAGGACCCGGAGCTGCCGCGGGCGGTGCGCGGCGACGACGTGCGGGTGCGAGAGATCCTGATCAACCTGCTCGGCAATGCTTTCAAGTTCACGGAGCGCGGCGGCGTGAGCCTGATCGCCACCTGGCGCGACGGGCGAGCGCGCTTCGACGTGGAGGACACGGGCCCGGGGCTGACGCCGAGCGAGATCGAGCAGCTCTTCGTCGTCTTCTCCCAGACCGAAGCGGGACGCCAGGCGGCCGGCGGCACCGGCCTCGGCCTCGCGCTGTCCCGCGAGTTCGCGCGTCTGATGGAGGGCGAAATCGTGGTGGACAGCGAGAAAGGGCGTGGCACGCGCTTCCGGGTGGAGCTGGGCCTGCCCGCGGCCGCGGATGCCGAGCCGCGCAGCCGCGAGGAGCGCCGCGTGCGGGGCCTGGCGGCCGGTCAGAAGCGCCTGCGGATGCTCGTGGTGGACGACAACCTCGAAGGGCGAGCCGTCCTGGGCGGCCTGCTGGCAGCGGTCGGCTTCGAGGTGGTGGAGGCCCGGGACGGCCGCGAGGCCGTCGAAGCCTGGCGGCGGGAGGCGCCCGACATGATCTGGATGGACGTCAGCATGCCGGTGATGGACGGCCTGGAAGCCACGCGGACGATCCGCGGACAGGAGAGGGAAGCGTCGCGGGTGCCCATCGTGGCCGTCACGGCCAGCGCCTTCGAGCACGAGCGCGAGGCGGTTCTGGCGGCCGGCTGCGACGAGTTCGTGCCGAAGCCGTTCCGCGAGGGCGACGTGTTCGCCGTGCTGACCGAGCGCCTCGGGGTGCGCTTCAGCTACGACGAGGCGAAAGGCGCGGCCGCGGCGCCGGCCACGGCCGTGCTGAGCGCCGAGCGCTTCGCGGCCCATTCCGCGAGCTGGCGCGAGCGCTTCCGGCAGGCGATCGTCCAGGGCGACACCGAGCAGGCCGGGCGGCTGTGCGACGAGATCGAAGACCGCGACGCGCCCCTGGCCGCGGGGATCCGCGCGCGCCTGAAGGCCTACCGTCTCGACGAGCTGGAGGAGCTGCTCTGATGGCTGAAGGCGAAGTCCTGATCGTGGACGACAACCCCAACAACCTCGAGCTCCTCGGCGACGTGCTGCGCGGCGCGGGCTATCGCGTGCGCGGCGCGGCCGACGGTCCCCAGGCCCTGAAGATAGCGCAGGCCCGCGCCCCCGACCTAGTGCTGCTCGACCTGCAGATGCCCGGCATGGACGGCTACGAGGCCTGCCGCCGGATGAAGGCCGATCCGGCGACGCGAGACATCCCGGTGATCGTGATCAGCGCCCTGGACGACGTGGACGACAAGGTGAAGGCCTTCGAGGCCGGCGCCGTGGACTACGTGACCAAGCCGTTCGAGGCCCCCGAGGTGCTGTCCCGAGTGGGGGCGCACCTCCAGTTGTTCCGCCTGCACCGCGACCTGGAGCGGCGCAACCAGGAGCTGGTGCAGGCCCAGGCGCGCACCGAGCGCGTGTTCTCGGCCCTGGCGGCCGCGCTGCCGGGAACGGTGCTGGACGGGCGCTACCGACTGGAGCACAAGATCGGCGTGGGCGCCTTCGGCACGGTGTTCAAGGCCGAGCAACTGGGGCTGAAGCGCCCGGTGGCGGTGAAGGTGTTCCGCCCCTGGGACGGCAGCGAAAACCCGGTGGCCCTGGAGCGCTTCCGCCGCGAGGGCGCGTCGGCCTGTCGCGTGAACCACCCCAACGCGGTCGCCATCCTCGACTGCGGCATATCGTCGTCGGGCATCGCCTACCTGGTCATGGAGCTGCTCGAGGGCCAGACGGTCTTCGAGATGATGAAGGACGCGCCGCCGACGCCGGCGCGGACGGCGCAGATCGTGGCGCCCGTGTGCGCGGTGCTGGCCGAGGCGCACCGGAGCGGCGTCGTGCACCGCGACATCAAGCCCGAGAACGTATTCCTGCACCGCGGGCCCTCGGGCGAGGTGGTGAAGGTGCTGGATTTCGGCATCGCGAAGCTGATCGGCGAGGAGCCGGAGGAGGACGCGCCGCAGCTCACGCGCGGCTTCGTCGGCACGCCGCGCTACGCGGCGCCCGAGCGCCTGCTGTCGAAGGACTACGACGGCAGCGCCGACGTATTCAGCGTGGGCGTGATGCTGTACCGCATGCTGTCGGGACGCTGGCCCTTCGAGTTCGGCAAGTCGGAGAGCGTGCTGGCCGCGGCCCTGCGCAACGCGAGCGAGGCGGCGCCGCCCCTCGCGACGCCGGGCGTGCCGGCCCCGCTCGAGGGGCTCGTGATGCGCGCCCTCGCCAAGGAGCCCGCGGAGCGGCCGAGCGCCGAAGAGATGGCCGCGCTGCTGGCGACCGTGCGCTAGCGGTCCCTCACGGCGCCCAGCGGCCGATGATCGGAGCGCACGGCCCCGAGGGAGCTCCGATGTCGCCTGGGCCGGCCGTGGGACCAGGCGCGCAGATGGGGCCCGGGCTGCCGTAGACGAAGACGTTGTCGAAGTTGCCGCTGTACCAGATGGAGAAAAAGCTCGCGTCGTTGATGCAGTTGCCCACCCCGACGCACGCTTCGCAGGCGGCCTGGGCGTGTGCGGAGCTCGTCGGGTCGATCGCGCCCGCCACGCAGAACTGCGTGGCCTGGGTCGGGCACACGCCGCCGTCGCCGGCGACGATCGAATGGCACGATGTCCCGACCGGCCCCGCGGCGACCTTGGGCATCACGATGGTGAACTCGCGGCAGGACACGTAAGTCTCGGGATCGTGCTTCTTGAGGTCGCCGTTGGTCACGCAGATGTTGGTGACGATCGTCTCGTTGCCCTTCGCGTTGTCGACCGGCTTCAGCTTGTAAGTGTGCTCCTGCCGGCAGGCGTCCCCGGTGCCCCATACGTCGGCCCGGTGGTCGAAATCCCAGTCGAAGTAGAAGTACGTCGTCTGGCCCTCGCCCGCCGTCGAACGACACGCGTCGAACTCGACGGTGAGTGGGGAGCTGCCCAGTATCTGGCCTTCCTCGTTCCGCCGTGGGTCGGTCATGATCCACGCCTTGAAGCCGGGGGGCTCGTCGGCCGACCCCTCCACGATCCTGACGGCCTCGGCCGGGACGCCCCAGGGGCTCGCGACCGCGGCCGGGGGCGCCGAGCCGGCGCTCGGACCCGCAACGTCGTAATTCGTCTTGCTCTGACTGCAGGCCAGCGTGAGGAGAATCGTCACGCCACCGAGGGCACGGCTCGGGCGCAGGAACATTGGGGACCTCCGGGGAACTTCGGGGCCGAGTCTAGCACCCGGAAAGTGGAAACGCCCGGGGCCTTTTCAGGCCACCGGGCGTTTTGGTTCAGCGGTTCTGGTTGGCGGTCTTAGATGCGGGTGACGTTGGCCGCGCGCGGGCCCTTCGGGCTGTCCACGACCTCGAAACGCACACGGTCGCCCTCGTTCAGCGTGCGGAAGCCCTCGGCGCGAATCTCCGAGTGATGCACGAAGACGTCGGGACCGCCCTCACGCGAGAGGAACCCGAACCCCTTGGACTCGTTGAACCACTTGACGGTACCTTCGATCATGGACGTACAGGCCTCCTTAGCCTGATGCCTGGCTGACCGTTGCCTGCTCGCCCAAGACGAAGGGCCGCCCACCTTCAGGCGACCCCTTCCGGTCACGGCAGAGGAACGACAACTAAGGCAAGAAAAGCGTACCTGAGCCGCCGGGGGCTCGTCAAGAGCCGACTTGGCCCCCCGCTCCGTTACACTCCCGGTCGTGCGCCCCCTCCTAAGTCTCACCGGGACACTGGTTGCGGCGCTGCTCCTGGCAGGGTGCGAGCGGAGCGATCGGCCCGTGCTGGGCCTGTGGACGGGGCAGGTCCGGGTGGATGGAACGCCGGCCACGCGCGTCCTTATCGACGGCAACGCCCGCTGCCTGCTGCTGCGCCACCGCGACAGGGACCTGCGGCTGCGTGTCGAGGGCACCGGTCCGGCGGGCTCCTTCACGATGCGTGTGAGCGACGTCGAGCGCGGCGCGCCGCTCCCGATCACGACCGAGACCTTGGGCGGCGGGGCCTTCCGCAAGGAGCTGCGACTGTCGCGGCAGCAACTCGGCGACACGAGCTGGATCGCACTCGCGTTCGATCGGCCCGGGGTCGTGATCGAGAGCCTGGAGCTCCTGGAGGACCGCAGGCCCGCGCGGCTCGTGGTGGTCGGCCTCGACGGCCTGACCTGGCGCATCCTGGACCCGCTGCTCGCGGCCGGCAAGCTGCCCCACTTCCAGAAGCTCATCGCGGGCGGCGTTGCGGGCACGCTGCTCTCCGAGAAACCGATGCTGTCGCCCGTGGTGTGGACCACGATCGCTTCGGGCCGCCGCCACGGCGATCACGGCATCCACGATTTCTTCGACTCGGAGGGCCACCTGGTCAACTCCAGCCAGGTCAAGACCCGGCGCATCTGGGAGATCGCCGGCCAGCACGCGAAGGCGACCGTGGGTGTGGTCGGCTGGTTCGTGTCCTGGCCCGTGGAGCCCGTGCCCGGCTTCATGCTCTCGGACCGCGCCACCGAGTGGAAGCCGAACGACCACGAACGGCCGCTCTCGTTTCACCCCGCCTTTCTCCAGGCGCCTTCCGAGGCGATCGTGGACGAGCGCCGCGCGCGCTATCTGGCCGAGGTGCGTCGCTTCACGCCGCTCCCGCAGGTCGGGGACTGGAGGGCCAGGCTCGACACGCGCCTCTTGCGCGTGTACTTGCGCGACTCGTCGTTCGTCGAGGCCAGCCTGCGCTTCCAGGCCGCCTTCCAGCCCGACCTGCTGCTCCTCTACCTGCGCGGCAGCGACAACGTGCAGCACTCGTTCTGGTTCCAGCGCGCGCCCGGGGAATCCCTGACGCCGGTGTCCGAGGAGGAAAGGCGCCTGTTCGGCGGCGTCATCGACGGCTACTACGCCTGGCTCGACGAGTCGCTGGGGCGTCTGCGAGCCGCCGCTCCCGACGCCACGTTCATGATCGTCAGCGACCACGGCTTCCGCAGCCTGGTGCGCGAGAAGGACGGCGTGAAGCGCTCGGTGGCGTACCACGAGAAGGAGGGCGTCTACATCGCGAACGGTCCCGGGCTGAAGCGGGGCGTGCGCGGCGAGGACATCTCGGTGCTCGACCTGGTGCCGCTGTGGCTGCACCGGCTCGGCATGCCCGCGGCTGCGGACATGCCGGGCCGGGTTCCGGTCGCGCTGTTGGCGGACGGCCCCCAGGAGGGCCCGCGCATCGCGTCCTACGGCGGCCGTGACGCGGCCGCGGTGTCGCGCACGACCGAAGCGGACGCGGCGATCGTCGAGCAGCTCAAGGCGCTCGGCTACGTCGAGTAGCTCTAAAGGAGATTCCCGTGAGCCTGATGCTGGCACCGGTCTTCGTTGCGCTCGCCGCGGCCCCGACCGAGGCCGACCTGTTGGCGCGAGCCACGGCGCTCTTGCGGCGCGCGCCCTTGATCGACACCCACAACGACCTGCCCAGCATGCTGATCGAACGCAAGGCCGGAGACCTCGCGGGGCTGGATCTCGGCGTCGTCCAGAAAGAGCTGTGCGCCGACATCCCGCGCCTGCGCGAGGGCGGCGTGGGCGCGCAGTACTGGTCCGTCTACACGGACGCCGCGAACGCCAGGACCAACCGGTCGCTTCACGAGGCGCTGCGGGAGTTCGACGTGATCCTGCGCGTGGTGCGCAGCCGCCCCGAGCTCGAGCTGGCGAAGAGCGCCGACGACATCGAGCGCATCCACGGCGCCGGCCGCATCGCCTCGCTGATCGGCGTCGAGGGCGGCCACATGATCGAGGGGTCGCTGGCGGTGCTGCGGATCTTCCACGAGCTGGGCGCCCGCTACCTGACCCTCACCCACTGGAACACCCTGGAGTGGGCCGACGCCGCCACCGATCGTGACGACCACGGGGGCCTGACGGAGTTCGGCGAGTCGGTGGTGCGCGAGCTGAACCGCCTCGGCATGTTCGTGGACCTGTCCCACGTCAGCGCCGACAGCATGCGGGACGCCCTGCGCGTGAGCCGCGCGCCGGTGATCTTCTCCCATTCGAACGCCCGGGCCGTCGGGCCCCATGCGCGCAACGTTCCCGACGAGGTGTTGCGGCTCCTGCCGCAGAACGGCGGGGTCGTCCACGTGAACTTCATCAAGGAGTTCATCTCCCCCGCCGACCCCGCCTGGCAGAGGGCGCGGCTCCTCGCCCTCGAGGACCTGCGCGCTCGGCTGGACGACCAGAAGGCGGTGGACGCCGGGATCGCCGCCTGGGAGAAGGCGAACCCGCATCCGGGCGGGACCAGCGCCGAGGTCGCCGACCACATCGACCACATCCGCAAGCTCGCGGGCATCGACCACGTCGGCATCGGCGCGGACTTCTACGACGCAGGCACCACGTCCATGGTCCCCGGCCTCAACGACGTGTCGCGCTACCCGTACCTGTTCGCGGAGCTGCTGCGGCGCGGCTACGGCGACGAGGACCTGCTCAAGATCGCCGGCCGCAATCACCTCCGCGCCATGCGCCGCATGGAGGCCGTGGCCCGCGAGATCGCGGCCGAGGGCGTTCGCCGCTAGCCGAGGCGGGCCGAGCGCAGGTAGTCGCGCACCCCGTCCTTGCCGTCGCCGTCGAGGGAGACGAACTCGACGCCGTAGCCCGTGGGCGGCGCCTCGCGCGCCACGCGCGCGCGACCCGTGACCTGCGACCCGTCGGGCAGCTTGAAGCGGAACCCCATCTCGTCGTTCACCGCGAGCTTGTGGTGGGTGGCCAGCAGCATGCCCCCGGAGCTGAGGTTCAGGATCGCGGCCGCGCACTCGGGCTCCGTGTTCACCTCGATGCGCACCACGAGGCGGGCCTGCTGGCGCGCCTGCACGGTCAGGAGCTTCGACATCCGATCGTCCCAGCCGTCGTCGGGCGGCAGGCGGAACACCGCGTTGGCCCCGGCCGAGAGCAGGCCCAGCTCCTCCTCCCGCATCGCCCCGCGCGCCAGGATCGCGATCGAACGCTTCTGCGTCGCGGCCTCCTCGCGCAGCCGCTCCACGAACTCCCGCGCCTCGCCGAAGTCGCGGTCCACCAGGATCGCCTTGGTGCCCAGGGTCGAGGCCAGCAGCTTCGCGTCCTCGAATTTCTCGGCGCGGTAGATCTCGACGCCCTGGCGCCCGATCACGGTGCCTACCAGGTCGGCACGCAGGTCGCGATCCGAGCAGATCAGGACGCGTAGCATGGGAGTTCCCGCCGCAATCCTACTCGCTCGAGCCTGCGGGCGACACCTCGGCCAGCAAGAGGGCGGCCTCGGGCACGGGCGGCTGTGCGCGCCACGAGCACAGCGCCACCAGCGCGCCGGCCCACCCCAGGGCCCGGCACGCGGGGGCCATCAGGCCTCCGGCGCGCTCCGCAGGTCGGCCACGGGCGTGCCGCGCATCAGCACGACGTAGATCGCGAAGGCCGCGCCGAAGCCCACGAACCAGGCGTAGTCGTAGAGCGGACGCAACAGCGGCACCACGAGCCCACCCCAGGCCAGCGCGCAGCCAACCGCCGTCGCGACCAGCGCCGGTGGGTTCCAGCCGCGATAGGCGCCGTCGCGCAGGTAGAGGTCCTCGAGCGCGAGCTGCTGCTTGCGCACGACCCAGTAGTCCGCGATCAGCACGCCGGCGATGGAGCCCAGGCCGCCCGAGTAGGCGACGAGCCATCCGAAGATGTAGCCGGAGGGATCGGCCAGCAGCCGCCAGGGCTGCATCAGGATCCCCAACACGCCGGTGATGAGGCCGCCGGTCTTGAAGTCGATCAGCCGCGGCAGCGCGTTGGCGAAGTCGTTCGCGGGGGATACGACGTTCGCCGCGATGTTGACGGCGAGCGTCGCCACCACGGCCGTGAACATCGAGATGGCGACCACGACCGGCGTGTCGAACTTCCCGACCAGCTTGATCGGGTCCCAGATCGCCTCGCCATAGATGATCACGGTGGCGCTGGTGATGAGCACGCCCATCGCCGCGAACACGGACATCGTGGTGGGCAGCGCCACCACCTGGCCGACCATCTGCTCTCTCTGGCTGCGGCCGAAGCGCGTGAAGTCGGGCATGTTGAGCGAGAGCGTGGCCCAGAACCCGATCATGCCCGTGAGCGACGGGATGAAGACGGGCAGGAACTCGGCCATGCTGTTGAGCCGGCCGGGCTGCGCCAGCAGCGGACCCAGGCCCTTTGCCTCGCGCACCGCCCACCACAGCAGGACCGCGGTCATCACCAGCACGAAGGGGGCGGCCCAGTTCTCGACCAGCCGCAGCAGGTCCATGCCCCTATAGATAATGACGATGTTCAGCCCCCAGAACAGCAGGAACGAGAACCACTCGGTCGTGGTGTGCCCGCCGAAGCCGGCGCCCAGGAGCGTCGGCCAGGCCGGGATCAGGCTGGTGAACAAGGTGTGCAGGGCCTCGCCGCCGATCCAGGCCTGGATGCCGAACCAGCCGCAGGCGACCAGGGCGCGCAGCAGCGCGGGCACGTTCGAGCCGAGCGTGCCGTAGGCCGCGCGCGCGAACACGGGGAACGGGATGCCGTACTTCGTACCCGGGTGCGAGTTCAGCAGGATCGGGACCAGCACGATGGTGTTGCCGAGCAGGATCGTGAACAGCGCCTGCCACCAGTTCATGCCGCTGGCCATCAGGCCGGACGCGAGCATGTAGGTGGGAATGCAATGCGCCATGCTGATCCACAGCGCGGCGTAGTTGTAGGTGGTCCAGTTGCGGTCCTTGATCGCGACCGGAGCCAGGTCCTTGTTGTAGAGCGGGCTCTTCTCGATGCGGGCGGTGTCTTTGAGCTCGACGCGACCGTCGCCGTGATGGATTTCGGTTCCCGGATCGCTCACTGGAAGTGCCGCGGAGGTTACCATACGCGCCGCAGGGGCCTGAGGAGGGCAGCGTGAGCGACAAGAAGATCATCGCAGTCGTGGGCGCGACCGGAGCGCAGGGTGGCGGGCTCGTTCGCGCGATCGCCAGGGACGCGTCGGGTCCGTTCAAGGCCCGGGCGATCACCCGGGAGGTCAACGGTGACAAGGCGAAAGAGCTGGCCCGCCTGGGAGCCGAGGTGGTCGCCGGCGACGTGGACGATCCCGCGAGCTTGAAACGCGCTTTCGCCGGGGCCTACGGCGCCTACTGCGTGACGTTCTTCTGGGCCCACTTCTCGCCCGAGCGGGAACACGACGAGGCGCGTGCCATGGCTCAGGCCGCGAAGCACGCGGGCCTCGCTCACGTGGTCTGGTCCACCCTCGAGGACACCCGCAAGTGGGTGCCGCTCAGCGACGACCGCATGCCGACGCTGATGGGCAAGTACAAGGTCCCCCATTTCGACGTCAAGGGCGAGTCCAACGGCCTCTTCACCGACGCGGGCGTGCCCACGACCTGCCTGAACACGTCGTTTTACTGGGAGAACTTCATCCACTTCGGCATGGGCCCGAAGCCGGGTCCCGACGGCAAGCTCGCGATCACGCTCCCGATGGGCGACAAGAAGCTGCCCGGCATCGCCAGCGAGGACATCGGCCGCTGCGCCTACGGCATCCTCAAGAAGGGCGCCGAGTACGCGGGCAAGACCGTCGGCATCGCCGGCGAGCACTTGACCGGCGCGCAGATGGCCGCAGCGTTCGCCAAGGCACTTGGCAAGCCGGTCGGCTACAACGCCGTGCCGCCCGAGGTGTATCGGTCCTTCGGTTTCCCCGGAGCCGAGGACCTGGGCAACATGTTCCAGTTCAAGCGCGACTTCAACGACGCCTACTGCGCGGTCCGGAGCCTGGAGTTCTCGCGCTCGCTGAATCCGGCGCTGCAGAGCTTCGACGCCTGGCTCGCGGCGAACGCGTCGAGGATCCCGCTGGAGTAGCTACTTGGCGCGGGCCTTGTCCAGGTCGATTCATGCCAGCATCATAGCTGTCACGGTGTGGCCACGCGCCACACGAACCAGGCGGCCGCGGCGAGGATGGCCAACGCGATGACGGTGAAGACCGCCTTCGGACGACGACGCGCCGCGCCCAGCCGCGCGGCCACGTCGGCCGCCGTGGTCGGGTCGAGGCCGAAGAGAGCGCCAAGGCGCGCCGCGGCCTCGTCGGTCGAGCCCTGGAGCACGAGGGCGCCGATCTCGCTCGCCTCCTTCTGCGTCGGCGCGCGCGAGCCCGCGGGCAGCACGCCAGCCAGGTCCGCGATCAGCTTGGCGTCGTAGAGCGACGCGCCGGGCTCTTTCCGCAGCGCCCGCACGCCCTGGTGGACCGCCGCCTCCCAGCTCGGCCGCTCGGTGAGCGCCGGGCCGCCGCCCGGAACGGCCCCTCGCTCGATCGCGTCGATCGCGGCCTTCGCTTCGGCGAGGCCGAAGTTCGTGATCTCGACGTAGCGCTTGACCGCCTCGAGCTTCCGCGACGGCAGCATCCGCCGCAGCTCGGCGAACTGCTCTTCGGTCAGGCCGAGGGCTTCGATGGCCCGCGAGGTCACGGCACCAGCGGCCGGCCCGCCTGGCGTTTCACGAACTGCCCGCGGCCCGCCCGGCCGCGGAAGTTCCCATGGTCCACGATCACCTCGCCCCGCGACAACACCATGGCGGGCGCGCCCTTGATCGCGCGGCCCTCGTACGGGTTGTAGTCCACCCGCATGTGAAGCGACTTCGCGCTCAACGTCAGTTCGCGGTCGGGATCGAAGATCACCATGTCGCCGTCCGAGCCCACCGCGATCGTGCCCTTCTTCGGCCACAGCCCGAACATCTTCGCGGGCGAGGTGGACGTGATCTCGACGAAGCGGTGCACGTCGATCTTCCCCGCCCGCACGCCCTCCCACAGGAGCATCAACCGCGTCTCGATGCCGGGCGCGCCGTTCGGGATCTTCGAGAAGTCGTCCTTGCCGAGCTGCTTCTGCGGCGGCTCGTTCATACAGAACGGGCAGTGGTCGGTGGACACCACCTGCAGGTCGTTCTTCTGCAGCCCCTTCCACAGCGCGCCCTGGTTCCACTTCTCGCGCAGGGGTGGGGACATCACGTACTTCGCGCCCTCGAAGCCCGGCTTCTCGTAGTCCTCGTACGACAGGAACAGGTACTGCGGGCACGTCTCGGCGTAGGCGGGCAGCCCCATGTCGCGCGCCTGCCTCACCTTCTCCAGCGCGTCGGAGCAGGACAGGTGCACGATGTAGATCGGCACCCCCGCCATCTCGGCGAGTGCAATCGCGCGGCCGGTCGCCTCGCCCTCGGCCCGCGTGGGCCGCGTCAGCGCGTGGTACTTGGGCGCGGTGTGCCCCTGGCGCAGCGCCTCCTTCACCAGCGTGTCGATCACCCCGCCGTTCTCGGCGTGCATGCAGATCAGCCCGCCGTTGTCCCGCGTCTTCAAGAGCGCGCGGAAGATCGTCGCGTCGTCCACCATGAACACGCCGGGATAGGCCATGAACAGCTTGAAGGACGTGATGCCCTCGTGGCGCGTCATCTTGTCCATGTCGTGGGCGGCCTGGTCCGACAGCTCGCGCACGATCATGTGGAACCCGTAGTCGATCGCGGCGCGGCCCTCGGCCTTCTTCATCCAGCCCTCGTAGGCCGGGTACAGCCCCTCGCCGAAGCTCTGGATCGCGAAGTCGATCAGCGTCGTCGTCCCGCCGTGGGCCGCGGCGATCGTCCCGGTCTCGAAGTCGTCGGCCGACTGCGTCCCGCCGAAGGGCATGTCGAGGTGCGTGTGCACGTCGATCCCGCCGGGCATCACGAGCTTCCCGGACGCGTCCACCACCGTCTCGGCGGGGATGTTCAGCCCCGCCCCGATCAGGCTGACGACGCCGTTATCAATGAAGATATCGCCGACGTAGCGGTCGGCCGCGGTGACGATCGTCCCGTTCTTGACGAGCGTGGACATGACGCTTCCCTCCGTCGAGGCTGGATGCGGGGGAGGTTACCATCATCGCCTTCACGAGCGGATGAGGGCCTGCATGCTTTTGCCCTCGGCCTCCAGATCCTATACTCAGCTCGTGGCCTCGCACATCGGCATCGTCGCCTGCTCCGCGGAGGGCGCGGCGCTCTGCTATCGGACGATCTGCATGGAGGGGGCGGCCCTGCTGGGGCCGCACGACCACCCCGAGGTGTCGATGCACACCCACTCGCTCCGCGAGTACATGAAGTGCATCGAGCGCGGCGACTGGCGCGGCGTGGCCGACCTCATGCTTTCCTCTGCGGGCAAGCTCGCCAGGGGCGGGGCCGACTTCCTGCTCTGCCCCGACAACACACTCCACCAGGCGTTCCCTTTCGTCGATGGACGCTCGCCGTTGCCCTGGCTGCACATCGCCGCAGAGGTGGCCGACACGGCCGCTGCCCGCGGGTTCCGTCGCCTGGGCCTGACCGGGACACGCTGGCTCGTCGAGAGCAGCGTCTACCCGGACAAGCTCGGCGCACGCGGGATCGAGTACGCGCGGCCCAACGCTGACGAGCGCGAGGAGATCAACCGCATCATCTTCGACGAGCTCGTCTACGGCGTCTTCAAGCCCGAGGCGGTGGCCTGCTTCCAGCAGGTCATGGGCCGGATGAAGCAGGAAGGCTGCGACGCCGTGGTGCTGGGCTGCACTGAGATCCCCCTCATTATGAGCGACGCCAACTCGCCGCTGCCGACGCTCGACTCCACGCGGCTGCTGGCGCGGGCGGCCCTGCGGCGTGCCCTTCCTTGACGCGGCGACCGCCGCGGGCGTAGCTTCGAAGCACGGGGCGGAACGGGAGACGGCGATGGTCGGGCGACGCGACGTGCTGCAGGGAACCGCCGCGATGGCGGCGCTCGCGATTGCGGGTCCACGCGTGAACGCGGTGCCGGACGACGGCGCGCTCGATCTGGCCCTCGAGCGCTTCGCGCGAACCGGCCCCGAGTACTGGGGCGGCCTGGCCAACCACGGGCCGATGGCGGCCGAAGCCCTGGTGGCGATGGGCCGAGGCGATGCCGTGGCGCGCTGGGTTGAGGGCTACGTGGGCCGGCTGGATGCGGCGCCCGGCGCGCGCGAAAAGATCGCGCCGGACGCATGGCAAGCCGCCCTGGGCCGGCCCGAGCGCCTCGGCGACTGGGCCGTGTTCTTCCGGCACGCCTTGCTGGAGGCGCCGTGGAGGGAGGTGCTGCGGACCTGGGTCCCGCGCCTCGCGCCCGGCTTCGTGGCCGTCGCCACCCACGGCGCCATCCGCACCGGACATGCGGCGCGCGCGCTCGGCGTGCGAGAGACGCCGCCCCGGCTGCACGAGCTGGCCGAGGGGCTCGCGTATTGGGCCGGGCACTTCCTGCGCCTGCCCGAGTCGGCCGCGCCGGAAGGGCGGGAGCGGCCGTCCGACGCCGTGAAGGCCCTCGACCTGCTGCCCAGGAGCGCGCGGCGCAGCGGCGGCTTCATCACCGAGCGCCTGTCGGGACTGCACGACTTCGCGCCGTTCCGCGAGGTGGCCTCGCGCGTCGCCGTGAGCGGCGACGCGTCCGCGTTCCTGTCGGACCTCACCGAGGCCTTCGCGCGTGTCTACCTGGAGAACGCGACGCCCGGAAAGGTCATCACGTTCGTCCACGCGGTCACGGGGCCCAGCGCCGCCCGCCTGTTGCTGCCCTACGCCGACGCCGCCGGGACGCGGGCGCTTCTGCGCTACGCCTGGCAGGCCGCCGCCGCGCTCTACGTCGCGGCCGGGGATCGTCCCGCCCAGCCGCTTCACCTGCCCGAGCCCATCGACGCGGCGACGCTCGTGGACCGAGCAGTCCGGAACGGGGACGAGCACGCCATCAAGTTCGCCGAAGCGTGCCTGCGCGAGGAGGCCCTCAACCCCCGGCCGATCTACCGGCTGGCAGCCCAGGACGCGCTCACGCGCCTGAACTAAAACGCCGCACTCGGTGTCTTAGCTCCTAAGATCCCCTCCCCGGGAGGCGTCTTGACGAGTGAGATGCCAGAAACCGCCGCGGCGGACACCCTGGACGACCCGTCGCTTCTCGCCCGCCTCCGCCAGGAGCCCGCCCGCTGGCTTCCGACCGTCCTCCAGCGCTACGAGGCACCCCTGCTCCGACACGCCGGCGAGATCGAGGGCGATACGATCCGCCCGCGCTTCGAGGAGGCCTCCCCGCGCTTCCAGCTCACCGTTATCGCCGCACGCTTCGCCGAGCACCTGCGCAAGAGCCGCTGGGTCGCGCGGGAAGAGTCGCTCCACGACGTGCTCGAGCTGGCCGGATCGCTGCCGCCCGCGACGGTGCGCACACCCGAGGCGCAGGGCTTGGTCGGCCTGATTCGTGACGCGGTGCGGCTGCCGGGGAAGGCGGAGGACTGATCGTCGAGCCAGCGTCTCCGATATGATCCCCGCGATCGAACGGAGGATCCCGCATGAGGCTCGGTCTGCCTGCTCTCGTCGCGTTCTTCGTCCTGCCCGCCGCGGCGCAACCCGACCCCGCGACGGCGAAGGCCAACGCGCTACTCGCGCAACTGACCCTCGAAGAGAAGATTGGCCAGATCAGCCAGTTCTTCGCCTTTCCAGGCATGCCGATCGACGACGCGGTGAAGACGGGTCGGGTCGGCTCGCTGCTGTTCGTGACCGACCCCAAGGAAATCAACCGGCTCCAAGACCTCGCGGCGCAGTCGCGCCTGCGCATCCCCTTGATCTTCGGGTTCGACGTGATCCACGGATTCCGCACCATCTTCCCGGTGCCGCTCGGCATGGCGGCGAGCTGGGACCCGGCGCTCGTCGAAGGCGCGCAGGCCATCGCGGCCAAGGAGGCCCGGGCCGTCGGCATCCACTGGTCCTTCGCCCCGATGGTGGACATCGCGCGCGACCCGCGCTGGGGCCGCATCGTCGAGGGCGCGGGCGAGGATCCGTACCTCGGCGCGGCCATCGCGCGAGCCCAGGTGAAGGGCTTCCAGGGCGACCACATCGGCGCGGATCACGTTCTGGCCTGCGTGAAGCACTTCGCCGGCTACGGCGCGGCCGAGGGCGGTCGCGACTACGACGCCTCCAACATCGCCGACACGCAGTTGTGGAACGTGCACCTGCCGCCCTTCCGCGCCGCGGTGCAGGCCGGCGTCGGCAGCGTGATGAGCGCCTACATGGACCTGAACGACGTTCCCGCCACGGGCAACCGCTGGCTCATGCACGACGTGCTTCGGCAGAGCTGGGGCTTCAAGGGCTTCGTGGTCAGCGATGCCGACGCCGTGAAGAGCCTGGTGCCCCACGGCTTCGCCCGAGACGGGGCTGACGCCGCGCTACGCGCGCTCCACGCCGGCATCAACATGGAGATGACGTTCGGACCCGGAGACTACGCCAAGACCCTCGCGAGTTCGGTGGAGGCGGGTCGCGTGAGCGTGGGTCAGATCGACGACGCCGTGCGTCCGATCCTGGAGGCGAAGGTCCGCCTGGGGCTGTTCGATACGGCGAAGGTGGACGAGGCTCGCGCCGCGCGTGTGCTGGCCGCGCCCGAGCATCGCGTCGCAGCGCGCGTGGCGGCCGAACGTTCCGCCGTGCTGCTGCGCAACGAGGGCTCCCTGCTGCCGCTGCGCCCGACGGCCCACACGAAGCTGGCCGTGATCGGCCCGCTCGCCGATGCGCCCTACGACCAGCTGGGCTCGTGGGCGTTCCTGGGCGATGGGGCCGAGACGGTCACGGTGCTGGCAGGCATTCGCGCCAAGCTGGGCGCCCAGGGCGCGGTCGAGTTTGCCCAGGGCGTGCAGATCCGTCGCACGACGCCTTCGATCTTCGACATCCTGAAGCGCTACAAGGACCCGGAGCCCTGGAGCGAGGCCCAGGCCGCGGAGGAACTCGCCAAGGCTGTGGCTGCGGCTCGACGTGCCGACGTCGCGGTGCTGGTGCTGGGGGAGCTGCAGTACATGAGCGGCGAGCAGGCCTCGCGATCATCCCTCGACCTGCCGGGCCGCCAGCAGGAGCTGCTCGAGGCCGTGGTCGCCACCGGCACGCCGGTGGTCCTGGTGCTGGTCAACGGCCGCCCGCTGAACATCGCGTGGGCGTCGCGCCACGTGCCGGCGATCCTCGAAGCCTGGTTTCCCGGCACGCAGGGCGGCGCGGCCGTCGCCAGCCTCCTCTTCGGCGAGGCGAACCCGGGCGGCAAGCTGCCGATCACGTGGCCGAAGCACGTGGGGCAGGTTCCTATCTACTACTCACACAACCTCACGCAGAAGCACGAGGACCAGGCGAAGCGCTACTGGGACGATCCCAGCGAGCCGCTGTACGCGTTCGGCCACGGCCTGAGCTACGCGAAGTTCGCCGTGTCGGCTCTCGCGCTGAACCGGTCGGAGCTGGCCCAGGGCGCGATGAGCCGGGGCCAGCAGATCGAGATCAGCGTGGACGTCGAGAACACCGGCACCGTCGCCGGAGACGAGGTCGTCCAGCTCTACGTCCACCAGCGAGCGGGCAGCGCGTCGCGGCCCATCCGCGAGCTGAAGGGGTTCGAGCGCGTCAGCCTCGCGCCCAGGGAGAAGAAGACCGTACGCTTCGCCCTGGGCGCGGACGAGCTGCGCTACTGGAGCGGCGCTCTCAGGCGGTTCGTGCTCGAGCCCGAGACCTTCGACGTCTGGGTCGGCACCGACTCGAAGGCGTCATTGCACGGCTCCTTCAAGCTGGTCCCGGACTAGCCGAGCTGGCCGAGCAACTGCTTGGCCTTCCCGCGCACGTACGCATAGTTGAAGTTGAGGCCGTTGTACTCGGCGGCCTGGCGAGCCGTCTCGCGCGCGGCCTTGGCGTCACCCTTCCCCCGCTGGGCGCGAGCCATGTGATAGAGCACTCGCGGGTCCTGCTGGTTGGCCTGCGCCAGCTCGGAGGCGGCCTTGGCGTAGTCCTTCTCGTGCAAGGCGATCAGGCCCGCGCTCTCGTGGACCTGCCACACTTCGAGCGCGACCTTGCGCGGCGCGACCGCCGTCGCGTACGCGTCCGACTTGGCTTTCGCCGTGTCGAGGTCGCCCTTGGCCAGCGCCACCATCGCGCCGTCGAACAGGTCCTGCCGGCGCGCCGCCAGCTTGACGTCCTCCGGCGTGTTCGCGGCCAGGGCCAGCTTCAGCGATTCGGCGAACGCCGCCTGCGCTTCGTCGGCCCGGCCCGCCTCCAGCAGGATGTTGCCGACGAAGTTCGCATCGCCCGGAACGTGTGGACGGCGCTACGGTTTTCTGCGCCTCTAGCGAGCGCCGTTCACGTTACTGAACGCCGGCCAATCGTCGACTGCACGTCTATGCACTCGCCGGGAGGCGATCCCGCTCTGTCAACCGCCTCGCATCGCCCATGGGCGACGATTCCGGTAGCATCCGAAGCCGCGATGACCACAAGGGAGGCTCGGGATCTCGGGCTGACGCGGCGCATCAGCCGTCGCGATTTCATTGGCGGCGTTGCGGTCGGAGCTGGCGCCGTGTGGGCAGGCCTCGGGGATGGGCCGCTGCTGGGCCAGGAGCCGGCGCTCGCTCCGGAACTCGCGACAGGCGACTACCCCCCGGCGCTGACGGGTCTGCGCGGCCAGTACCCGGGATCGTTCGAGTTCGCCCACCTCGCGCGCGACGGCGCCTATCTCGCGTGTCCGGAGGCCAAGGACACGGAAGAGACGTACGACCTCGTGGTCGTGGGAGGCGGGATCTCCGGCCTCTCGGCCGCCTATCTGTTCCGCCAAGCGCTGGGCGGCGACAAGCGTGTGTTGATCCTCGACAACCACGACGACTTCGGCGGACACGCCAAGCGCAACGAGTTCCGGCACCAGGGCCGGCTGTTCATAGGTTACGGCGGGACGCAGAGCATCGAGACGCCGTTTCCCTACAGCTTCGTCGCGAAAGCGCTGCTCCGCGAGCTCGGCATCGAGGTTTCACGCTACCCGGAGTTCCTGGACCGCGATCTCTACACGAGGCTCGGTCTCACGCGCGGCGTCTTCTTCGACCGTGAGACGTGGGGCGCCGACCGGCTGGTCGCCGGCTATCGCGAGCGGCCCTGGGACGAGTTCTTCGCCGAAGCGCCGGCACCGGAGGACGTCCGGCGCGAGCTGGCCCGGATCCACGCGACGCAAGAGGACTTCCTGCCTGGCCTCACCGCCGGGGAGAAGGCCAGGCAGTTGGCAAGCATCAGCTACCAGGACTACCTGCTGCGCATCGCGCGGCTCACGCCGGCGGCGCTGCCGTTCTTCGCCGGCATGGGCTTCCGCAACAACATGCGGATGGACACCTCGCCGGCGTGGAAGGCGGCCCAGTACCATGCGCCGGGTTTCGCCGGCCTGGCACTCGAGGAAGAGCTGGCGTTCGACGAAGCGGGCTACACGTTCCACTTCCCGGACGGCGGCGCGACGATCGCGCGCTTGCTCGTCAACCGGCTGGCGCCCCACGCGATCCCGGGCAGGCACGACATGGAGACAGTCGCGCTGGCCCCTGTCTCCTACGCCAGCCTGGATGCAGCCAACTCCCCGGTGCGTATCCGGCTCAAGAGCACGGTCGTGCGCGTCCAGCACGACGGCCCGCCGGAACAGGCGGCTCGGGTGCGCCTCGCCTACGTTCGGGGCGGTCGGCTGCACATGGTCAACGCGCGCAACGTGATCCTCGCCTGCTTCAACTCCAGCGTGCGCTTTCTGATGCCAGAGCTCCCCGACGCCCAGAAGCAGGCGCTCGCCTATGCGGTCAAGGTGCCGATGATGTACTCGAACGTGCTCGTCCGTAGCTGGCGGGCCTTCGAAAAGCTACGCGTCTCGGGCGTGAGCGCGCCCGGCATGTACCACACGTCAGTGAGCCTGGACTTTCCGGTCTCGATCGGCGGCTACCGCTGCCCGCAGGGCCCGGAGGAGCCGATCGTGGTCCACCTGGTCCGCAATCCCAACCAGCCGGGCCTGCCGCGGCGCGAGCAGCAGCGCGCGGGTATGCGGGAGATGCTGGCCACTCCTTTCGCGACGATCGAGCTCGAGACGCGCCGGCAATTGGCGCGGATCCTCGGACCGGGCGGCTTCGACCCGGCTTCGGACATCCTCGCTTTCACCGCGAATCGCTGGCCACACGGCTACGCCTACACGTACGACAGCCTCGGCGATCCCGAGCTGCCCGACGATCAGCGGCCCCACGTGATCGGCCGGCGCCGCTTCGGACGAGTTGCCATCGCCAACTCGGACGCGGGAGCCGCGGCCTTCATCAATGTGGCGATCGACGAAGCGCATCGCGCGGTCCAGGAGCTACTCCAGCGCCACGGCCTCAAGTAGCCTCGACAGCGGGCGCTTCACCCGCTGCCATCGTCCGCACCATCCCGGCGGCCCCTCCCAGACGCCGGGGACGCGAGCTGAACGGTTGGAATGCCGCGCACGTTCCCCATAGAAGGCCAGGAGCCATGAGTCTTGCGCCGGGCATGCGCCTCGGGCCATACGCGATCGTCGGGCCGCTCGGCGCGGGCGGCATGGGCGAGGTGTACCGCGCGCGCGACACGCGCCTCGAGCGCGACGTCGCCATCAAGGTCCTGCCCGACGAGGTGTCGAAGGATGCCGAACGCCGCGCCCGGTCCGAACGCGAGGCCAAGGCCGTGGCGGCTCTCTCGCACCCGAACATCCTCGCCATCCACGACGTCGGCGACCACGACGCCACGGCTTTCGCGGTCATGGAGCTGCTCGAGGGCGAGACGCTGCGCGGCCGGCTCACGGGCGCGGCGCTGCCGCCCCGCAAGGCGGGCGAGATCGGGGCGCAGATCGCCAAGGGCCTGGCGGCCGCACACGAGAAGGGCATCGTCCACCGCGACCTGAAGCCGGAGAACGGCGAAGCCTCCTCTACGTAAGCGACGCACTCGGAAACGACGACGTCTACCTGCTGCGGATCGGCGGACGCAAGGAGATCCTGCCGCCGGGAACGCTGCCCACGAAAGCAGCTTTACGACTTTCAGCGTGACCCGCGACGGACGCATCGCCTACCTCGAAGCGCGCCGCGAGGGCGACATCTGGCTGGCGGACTTCGGCGGCGCGGGCGGGAGCCAACCCTGATTCGGGCTTGCGTCCCCCCTTGATCTCCTTATACTCGAGTATATGAAGCAGTTGTTGATCGAGGTCGAGGACGAGATCGCGGCGAAACTCGAGGCCGTGGCGCCCGGCCGCAGCCGGCTGCGCTCGGAGTTCGTGCGGATGGCGATTCGGCAGGCGCTTTGGGCACGGGAGGAGGCGGCGACGGCCGAGGCGTACCGGCGGCAGCCCGACTCGGCCGGCGACGCGTACCTCGATCCGAGCACCTGGGAGGCGCGCGGAGGCGCCGCTCGCAAGCCACGTCGGTGAGGCAGTACGAGATCCGTTGGGCCAACCTGCCGGCGCCGATCGGACGGCGGCCGGTGCTCCTGCTGACTCGGAGTTCGGCCTATCCCTACCTCAACAAGGTCATCGTCGCCGAGGTCACTTCGACGATCCGAGGCATCCCGCAGGAGCTGAGCCTGGGTAGGCGCGAGGGCCTGAATCGGGCGTCGGTCGTCAACCTGGACAACGTCCACGTCGTGGCCCAGACGCTCCTGGGCGATCGAATCGGGGCTCTAGCGGCGAGTCGCGAGCGTGAGGTGAAGCGCGCCCTGGGCTACGCGCTCGACTGGCCCGAGCTCAAGCTGCTCTGAGTCACCTGCTCGCCAGGCGGCTGTCTTGTGCGGCGCTCGCGGCCGGCGAGTAGAATCGGGCTCTCGTTCAACCTACAGAAGGAGCCCCTTTGAGCCTCGTCTCGAGCCTTCACTTCCTCGCGATGGAGCTGGTGGAAAGGGGGGAACGCCATGTGGACCTCGTCCTTGTCCGGTAGGTCCGTCGTCGTCACGGGCGGCAGCAAAGGCATCGGAAGGGGCATCGCCAAGGTCTTCGGCGGCCACGGCGCCAGGGTGATGATCGTAGCGCGTCGGCTGAAGGACGCCGAAGCGACAGCGCAGGAGCTGTCCGCTGCGGGCGCCACGACCAGCGCGTTTGCCGCCGACGTCACCCAGCCGTCCGACATGGAGGCGATGGCCAAGGCGGCCTGCGATCGCCATGGCGGGCTCGACGTGCTCTGCGCCAATGCCGGCATCTTCCCGCAGGCCAGGCTCGAAGAGATGTCGCCGGAAGCCTGGGACGAGGTGCTCGACACGAATCTGAAGGGCACCTTCCTCGCCGTGAAGGCTTGCCTACCCTATCTCAAGAACAGCAGCCAGGGCCGCATCGTCATCACCTCCTCGATCACCGGGCCGGTGACCGGCTATCCGGGTTGGGCGCACTACGGTGCCACCAAGGCCGGGCAGCTGGGCTTCATGCGCACAGCCTGCATCGAGCTCGCCAGGCACCGCATCACGGTGAACGCGGTCATGCCGGGCAACATCGTCACGGAAGGCCTGCAGGGCCTGGGCGAGGAGTACCTCAAGAGGATGGCGGCCTCGATCCCGCTGAAGCGGCTGGGCTCGGTCGAGGATATCGGCAACGCGGTAGCCTTCTTCGCGTCCAAGGAAGCGGCGTACATCACCGGCCAGACCATCATCGTCGATGGTGGGCAGACGCTGCCTGAATCGCTGGAAGCCCTCGCCTCGGCGTGAACGTTAGCCGTAGGCGCGTGCTCTATGTCCGCGAGCCAGCTTAGCGCGACTGAGGCCGGCACCAGGCTCGGGACGTAGTTGACAATGTAGCTACACGTAGCTACATTGGTGGCATGAAGGCTGTCGGCGTTCGAGAGTTGAAGAACCGGCTGAGCGAGTATCTCCGCCTGGTTCGAAACGGCGAGGAGATCCTCGTTACCGACCGCGGCGAGGTCGTTGCCGAACTGCGCCAGCCGAGCCCGCGCGTCGGGCTCCCCTACCCCGCGCTGGCGGGCGTCGTCCGTCAGGGCCGCGCTCGGCTGGGCCTGCCGAACCGCGCCGACCTGTACCCGGCCCTGGGCCCCGTGGCTCCCACCGGCTCTGCGACGAAGCTCCTCGACGAGGAACGGGGTGAGCGCTGAACCTCTACGCGGAGTCGAGCGCGATCCTGCGCTGGCTGCTCGACGAGCCGGGGGCGGACTCCGTCCGCAGCTCCCTCGGAGGTGCCGAGTTGATCCTCTCGTCCTGCCTTACCCTGATCGAATGCGATCGCGTGCTCTTCCGGGCCGCGGCCACGGGACTGCTCCCCGAGGCTGCCGCGGCCGAGCGACGCGCCCTGCTGGCCCTCAGCGCTGAACACTGGGTGACCTTCGACATGGACGCTGAAGTCATCGAACGCGCACGCCGGCCGTTCCCCGCCGAACCCATTCGGACCCTCGACGCGATCCACCTGGCCACCGCCGTGCTCGCGCGTTCCGTGGTGCCCGACCTGAGCATCCTGTCGCTCGACGACCGGGTTCGCCGTTCCGGGGAACAGATGGGGTTCCAGGTGCTGCCTCGAGCCGGTTGAGCTGGCTGCGGTCAGTTCTTGGACCCGGCGGCTCCCCTTCTCCAGAATAGGTACGCTGGCAGGCCCAGCAGGACGATCCCGCTGCCGACGAGCGCCTCGCGCGGCCGTGTCGCCAGCGTGTTGGCGACGATGAAGGCGGCGGCGGCCACGAACAGCGCTGGCGTCCATGGATAGCCGGGAACCTTGAACGGCGCGTCGGGCTCCCGGCGCCTATAAATGAAGATCGCCCCGGCGCCCAGGCCGTAGAAGATCCAGCCCGAGTAGACCACGTAGGTGAGGAGCTGCTCGAAAGTGCCGGTCACGGCGAGCAGCGCGGACCAGGTGGAGCCGGCCAGGATGGCGATGGCCGGCGTCTCGAATCGCGGATGCACTTCGGCCAGACGGCGGAAGAAGAGGCCGTCCCGGGCCATGGCGAAGTACACGCGCGGCGAGGTGAGCACGATGCTGTTGGCGGCGCTGAACATCGCCACCAGGGCCACTCCGGCGAGGAGACGGCCTGCGACCGGCCCCAGGACCGCCGTCGCGGCCTGCGAGGCGACGCGATCCGCGCCCATCACACCCGCCGGTCCGAGCACTGCCAAGTAGCCGAGGTTGGCGAGGAGGTAGAGCACGACCAGGACCAGCGTACCCACGGCCAGGCCGCGCGGCAGGTTCCGCTGCGGGTTCAGAGTCTCACCGGCCGAGTAGGTGACGAACTGCCAGCCTTCGTAGGCCCATAACACGGAGACGAGAGCCGCCCCGATGCCGGCGACGAGGTTGAAGTCGCTCGCCAGCGGGGGCGACGCTTCGGAGATCCGGCTGCCGCGCGCGAGCAGAAGCAACGAGAGGAGCGCCACTCCCCCGGCCTTCACCGCCGTCGTCCAGTTCTGCACGTCGGCGCTGGCGCGGGTGCCGCGTACGTTGAGAGCCGCCACCACGGCGATCATGAGGACGGCCACGGCCTGCTTCGCGAGCGGGCCCAGGGTCACGAACTCCTGCAGGTAGGTGGCGAAGGCCACGGCCAGCGTCGCCACCGCACCGGTGGCGATCACGAGGAACAGCGTCCAGCCGTAGAGGAAGGCGGGCAGGCGGCCGAACGCCTCGCCCACGAACACGTAGAGGCCGCCTGCTTCGGGTCGCCGCGTGCACAGTTCGCCGTAGGTGAGGGCGCCGAGCATGCACAGCACCCCGGCTCCAGCCCACACCCCGAGCGCCAGCGGGACACTGCCGCCGCAGGCGCGTAGCACGGGCGCCGGCACCAGGAAGATGCCCGAGCCGATCACGCTGCCGACGGCGAGGAAGGCGAGGTCCTTGAAGTCGAGGATGCGGGGAAGCTCCCGGCCGCCGTCCTGGGTCACCGGGCGGCGCTTCGGGACATCTCGTCCCGGTATACGACGCCCGCCTTCATCACGAAGCCCACCCGCTCGGTGACCGTGATGTCGCGCAGCGGATCGCCGGGGACCGCCACCAGGTCGGCCCACTTGCCCGCCTCCACGCTGCCGATGCGGTCCGACCAGCCGAGGATCTCGGCGTTGATCCGCGTGGCCGATACGAGCGCGCTCATCGGGCTCTCGCCGAGCGAGACGCGGAACGACAGCTCCTTCGCGTTCTGGCCGTGGGGCATGACCGGCACGTCTGTGGCGAAGCCGATCGGCAGGCCGGCAGCTCGGGCGTCCTTGAACGACTGGAGCTTTCGGTCGCGCATCCGGCGCCCGCGCTCCTTCTCGGATTGCGGGACCCGCGGGTCGTTGGGGATGACCTGGCTGATGTAGAGCGTGGGGACATAGTAGGTCGCCGATCCCTTCAGCATCGCGATCGCCTCGGCGTCGAGCATCGAGCCGTGATCCACCGTGCGCACGCCCGCGCGGATCGACGCCTTGATCCCCTCGGTGCCGTGGGCGTGGGAGGCCACCATCCGGCCCCAACGCGTCGCCTCGGTGACCGCAGCCCGGATCTCCTCGTCCGAGTACTGCTGCTGTCCGGGCTCGATGCCTTTCGAGAGGATGGCACCTGTGGCGAGGATCTTGATGTGGTCGGCGCCGTGCTTGAAGTTGGTGCGCACCGCCTTGACGATCTCGTCGGGTCCGTCGGCCAGGTTGCGCACTGTCGGTACGTCCACGAACAGCGAGAACTGCCGCGCGTCGCCGGCGCCCCCGGTGGAAGTCACGTAGTTGCCGGCCACCAGCATGCGCGGCCCGGGGACGGCGCCCTGCGCGATGGCGTCGCGCAGGTCCACGTCCACGTAGGGCCAGGTCGGCCCCAGGTCGCGGCAGGTGGTGAAGCCCGCCTCCAGCGTGATGCGCGCATTGCGAGCGCCCCACAGCGCGGCCTGCGACGGCGTCGTCTTGAGCAGCGCCTCCTCCCAGTGGACGTCGTCCTTGTCGGTGAGGTGGGTGTGCAGGTCGATGAAGCCGGGCAGCAGCGTGGCCTCGCCCAGGTCGAGCACGCGCGCTCCAGCCGGGATCGTGAGCCGCTCCCCCACCTCGACGATGCGGTCGCCTTCGACCCGCACCATGGCCGGCGCCAGGGGCGCGCCGCCGCGCCCGTCGATCAGGCGGGCGGCCTTCAGCACCAGGGTCTCGGCGCTCGCGAGGGTGGTGATGGACGCCAGGAACAATGCCAGCAGGGTCGTGCGCATCGGCTGCACCTCAGGCTCGGATGCTATCTCAGCGCCAGGTCGTGAGGCCGGAGCCGCCTCGTTCCTGGCCGCCCTTGCGACCGGCGAGCAGGGGCCGGGACGTCAGGATCGAGAAGCCGTCGAAGTCGAACGAGACCCGCTGATCCGACTCCTCGGCGCCTTTCAGCCCGCCGGCGCGGACGCGGCGAATGGCGTCAGCGACCTGCGCCAGGCGGCTTGGGTCCGCCGACGCCGTGTTGTGGGCAGGCAGGAGCTTGCGGAGTCGAGGAGCCAGCCCGGCGAGCCGGGCGATCGAGCGCTCGTAGTCGTCCAGGCTCGTCTCGGGCACGTAGAGCCAGATCGCCCCGTCGTAGTAGGTGTCGCCTGTCCAGAGCAGGCCGTTGGCAGAGTCGTGGAGTGCGATCGCATCCGGGGTGTGGCCAGGGACGTGGAGGATCTCGAGCGCGCGGCCGCCGAGATCGATCGTTTCGCCGCCCTTGACCCTGCGAGTCGCCGTCCAGGGGCGGGTCCGGTAGCCCGCCGTGTCGGCCCCTTCCGGAGCGCCGCGGCAGAAGCTCTGCCCTGCCACTTCTCCCGCGAGCTCGTCGTGGGAAAACCCCCGCGCGTTCGCGCGCGTGTAAGACGTGTCGAGCGCCAGGACCCTGTCGAACTCCTCGTTGCCTCCCACGTGGTCGAAATGAGTGTGCGAGTTGAGGACCTCGACGGGCAGCCGGGTGAGCTGGTCCACTACCGGGCGAATCGGAACCAGGCCGAGCCCCGTGTCGAACAGGAGCGCTCGCTGGCTGCCCACGATCAGGTAGGAGATGACCTCCTGGAACTGGTAGGGCTCGGCGAGCGCGTAGACGCCGTCGGCCACCTGGTACGCCGCGAACCAATCGCTCCGGATGCTGAGGCGGGTGAGCGCGGCGTTGGCCGGGCGTGGAAGCAGGTCGCACCAGCGGGGCGCCGGGCTCGCGAGCGCGAGACAACCGAGTGCGGCCAGGCACGCAGAGGCCACTACGGCTCCGACTTGGGCATGTCCGCCGGGCGCTCGAGTTCCGCCTGGAGTTCCTTCGCGTCCTGGTCGGTCAGGCTGCGCGAGAAGTGCCTGAGGCGCGGAACGACGTCGGTCGTCTCGAAGTACGCCTGGGCGCACTTCGGGTGGATCGAGCCGGCCGCCTGGAACTGCCCTTCCTCGTAGAAGACGAGCGTGATGCGCCAGGTTCCCTTGGGGATCGGAACCTTGCACGAGCGGCACTGCGCACGGCCCGACGGGTCGCGCTCGGCGCCGTTGATCCGGGGCAGCCGCCGGTGATCCATGCCCCGCTTCGCTTCGCTCTTCAGCCGCTCGGCGCCGTCCAGCGGCTCGGTTCTCGCTTCCAGTGTTTCGAGCAACGGCTCGGGTCGCTTGAACGCCGCGCAGTCGAGGTGGAACCAGTGCGTCGTCTCACCCTCGGCGAAGGGATTGGGCAGGCTCTCGCCGAAACGCAGCACGCCGGCGGCGATGCGCTCACCGCAGCCCCGGCACTTCGACCGGGCGGTGACGGCGGGCTCGATGGCGTGGGGCATCCGCGCGCAGTGTAAGCCAGGTGCCCCGGGTGGATAATGCCCCCATGACGGCTTCGGGATCCCACTACTCCATGGGCCCCGGCACCCACCGGGTCCCGATGTCGATGCACGCGGACGCGCGCCGGCGGCTGGTCGAACGCCTGCGGCGGCGCGGCGTGCCCGAGCGCGCCGTGGTGGTGCTGCAGGGCGGAAGCCAGCCCCACAAGTACGACAGCGACCGCGAGCTGCTGTTCCAGCAGGAGAGCTTCTTCCAATACCTGTTCGGCGTGAAGGAGCCCGGCTTCTTCGGCGCGATCGAGGTCGCCACCGGGCGCGCGACGCTGTTCATGCCGCGGCTGCCCGAGGCCTGGGCGGTGTGGATGGGACGCATCCACCCGCCCTCGCACTTCGAGGCGCTTTACGAGGTGGACGAGGTCCGCTACGCCGACGCGATCGAGAACGGCCTGCGTGAGCTGCGCCCCGAGGTACTGTTGCTGCTGCACGGCCGGAACGAGGACAGCGGCTCGTTCGCCGCGCCCGCGCGTTTCCCGGGCAGCGACGCCTTCGCGACGGACCAGGACGCGCTCTTTCCCGAGCTCGTGGAGTGCCGCGTCGCCAAGTCGGCCGACGAGATCGAGGTGCTGCGCTACGTCAACACGGTCTCCTGCGAGGCCCACGTCGAGGTGATGCGCCGCTGCCGGCCAGGGCTGATGGAGTACCAGCTCGAAGCCGCGTTCCTGCACTCGATCTACGCCAGCGGCGGCTGCCGCTTCTCGGCCTACACCAGCATCTGCGGCTGCGGCCCGCACTCGGCCGTCCTCCACTACGGCCACCAGGGAGCGCCCAACGACAGCGCGCTGCGCGACGGCGACATGTTCCTCACCGACTGCGGCGGGCAGTACCACGGCTACGCCTCGGACATCACGTGCAGCTACCCGGTGAACGGCCGTTTCACGTCGGAGCAGCGCGCGGTCTACGAGACGGTGCTCGCCGCGAACCAGGCCGTGCAGCGGGCGATGCGGCCGGGTGTCGCATGGACCGCGATGCACCGCCTGGCCGAGCGCACGATCGCCGAGGGCCTGCGCGACGTCGGCATCTTGAAGGGCAGCGTGGACGACCTCGTCGCCCACCACCTGCCCGCGCTGTTCATGCCCCACGGCCTGGGCCACCTGATGGGCCTCGACGTCCACGACGTGGGCGGCTATCCGGCGGGGGTCTCGCGCATCGACGAGCCGGGCATCCGCAGCCTGCGCTGCGGCCGCGCCCTCGAGGCCGGCATGCTGATCACGGTCGAGCCGGGCCTCTACTTCATCGACGCGCTGCTGGAGCCGGCCCTGGCCGATTCCGTGACGGCGCGCTTCCTGTCGACGAGCGTCCTCGAGCGCTTCCGCCGCCTGGGCGGCGTGCGCATCGAGGACGACGTGCTGGTGACGGCCGGCGGCTCCGACAACTTGACCCACGTGCCGCGCGAGACCGACGACATCGAGGCTGTGATGGCGGGGGCTGCGTGGACGGGACGCCCCGTCCACGAGCCGGTTCCCGATCGCTAGGGAGCTACTGCGGGGTCGCGCCGCTCATGGCGCCGACGACGCTGAGGATCCCGCCGAGGACCACGACGCCGAACGCCATCAGGCAGCGCAGGAACGGCGTCTTGGTGGCCGCCCAGTTCTTGGCGATGAACACGAAGATCACGAATGGGATCAGCAGGCTCGCGATGCCCCAGCCCACGCTGGTCTTGAAGGCCGTGATCAGGATCTGAATGTTGAATACCAGCATCGCGATGCTGCCAATCACGGTCAGAGCCATTCCCAACATTGCCAACATATCCACCCCCGCGCGGAGGGTAACAGGTTTCGAGCCGAGTTACTCCTTGGCCTGTCCGGCGTAGCCCTCGTAGACCTCGTGGCCGCCCGCGTACTCCTTGTCGTCGGGGCGGCGGATCTGGGAGTGGGACACGACACGGTCGCGCATCAGGCCGCGGAAATCCTCGAGGGATTTGAAGCCCCTGGCCGCGTTGCGGTCCAGGAACTCGCCCATGCCCGCGATCAGCTTCTTCACGATGCTCGGCCCCACAGCGTGGTCGAGCATGGCCGCAGTGCACACCTGGACGGTGCCGCAGCCGAGCAGGAAGTAGTTGAGGGCGTGGCTGAAGTCCGAGATGCCGCCGATGCCCGAGAAACTCCGTTCGGGGAAGGCCTTCGTCATCTGCGCCATCTTGGCGATCGACAGCGGCAGGATGGCCGGGCCGCCCAGGCCGCCGCTCGAGACGAGGCCGTCCACGTTCATCTCGAACTGCAGCGTCTCCGGCTCGATGAGCGGCAGCGACGGGAAGGTGTTCGACGACACCACAGCGTCGGCGCCGCCCAGGAACACGGCCCCCGCCTCCACCGCGATGTCGCTGGTGGCGGGCGTGAGCTTCGCCCACACCGGGATCCGGGTCACGTCCTTCACGACCTTGGTCACGAAGGAGCAGAGCTGCTTGTCCTTTCCGATGTTCGAGCCCATGTCCTCGCGGTCCATGTGCGGGCAGGACAGGTTCAGCTCCAGGCCGTCGGCGCCCTCGTCCTGGCAGGTCTTGGCCAAGGTGCGCCAGTGATCCAGCTCGCGGTCGCTGCCCGAGCCCGCCATGATCGAGGCGATCAGCGCCCGGTCGGGGAACGCCTTCTTGATGCGCCCGATGCGCGGGGCCCACCAGTCGAGGGTCTTGTCTGAGATCAGCTCCCAGTTCCACGACGAGTGCAGGGCGCCCGCGCGGCCCTTGTTCATCGAGAGCGCGCCGGAATCGGGGTTGGCGCGCAGGAACTTGGTCTTGGGCCCCGCCACGTTGACCACCGGGTGCAAGCCGATCGTCTTGGTGACGACACCGCCCCAACCGGCCTCGAAGGCGCGCAGGATGTTGCTCTCGGACTCGGTGGGCGGCGCCGAGGAGAGCAGGAACGGGTTCGCGAAGCGGATGCCCGTGAACGTCACCGACAGGTTTGCGGCCATCTCGTGTACCTCCCTGCTACGTCGCGGCGAACGCCTGGTCGAGGACGTCGGCGGCCTGGTCGGCGTCGCTCGCGGAAACGTTGAGCGCGGGCGTGATGCGCAGGACGTTGCCGAGCAACCCGCCCTTGCCGATGATCAGCCCCTTGTTCTTGGCGGTCTCGAGCACCGCCGCCGCGCGCTCGGGCGCCGGCTCCTTGGTCTTGCGGTCCTTGACCAGCTCGACACCCTGCATCAGCCCCATGCCGCGGACCTCGCCGATCGCCCCGTGTTTTTCCTGCAGCCCTTCGAGACGCCGGCGCAGGTGCGCGCCCACGGTCTTCGCGTTATCCGCCAGCTTGTCGGACTCGATCACATCCACCACGGCCTTGGCCGCGGCCATGGTGACGGGGTTGCCGCCGAAGGTCGCGATGGTCGAGCCCTTGAACGAATCGGCGACGGCGGCGCGGGCCAGGGTCACACCGATCGGCACGCCGTTGCCCAGGCTCTTGGCGCCCACGACCAGGTCCGGCTTGACGCCGTACTGCTCGATGCCGAACCACTTGCCGCCGGTGCGGCCCCAGCCGGTCTGCACCTCGTCGGCGATGTAGAGCCCCTCGTGGCGCCGCACGATCTCGGCCACGATGCCAGGATACTCCTGGGGAGGCGTGATGAAGCCGCCGACGCCCATGATCGGCTCGGCGATGAAGGCGGCCGGCCGGCCCGAGGTGGTGGTCTTGATCACCTCCTCGACGTCGCTCGCGCAGGCGACGCCGCACTGGGGGTATTCGAGCTTCAGCGGGCAGCGATAGCAGTAGGGTGCGACGGCGTGGCGGATCGACGGGTCGTGGACGCCACCCAGGCGCCACGAGGCGTGGGCGGTCATCGACATCGCCAGCATGGAGCGGCCGTGGTAGCCGTGGCGCAACGCGATCACCTCGGGCCGTTGGGTGTGCATGCGGGCCGTGAGGATCGCGGTCTCGTTGGCTTCGGTGCCGCTGTTGGTGAAGAAGGCCTTGGCCGGCTTCTCCCCGGGGAACAGCTCGCACAGCCGCTCGGCCAGCTCGACGAGTGGAAGCGTCGGGAACAGGGTCGAGACGTGCTGCAGCGTTCGGATCTGCTTCTCCATCGCGGCCACGACGCGCGGCTCGCAGTGGCCCAGGCCCACGGTGACGATGCCGCCGAAGAAGTCGAGGTACTGCTTCCCCGCGTCGTCCCACAGCCACTTGCCCTCGCCGCGCACGAAGGGCAGCGGCTCGCTGTAGTACGTCGCCAGCCCGTACAGGTACTGCTTGTGCTTCGCGTTCAACTCCGCGCGGTTCATTGCTCGCATCTCCGGCCCGGGCAACCACAGAGGACACAGAGGACCACGGAGAGATCACAGAGGGTGCAGGGACACGAAAGACCAAGCCTCCTCTGTGTCCTCTTCGTTGGTTCTCTGTGCTCTCGGTGGCTTCCGTTCCTGGGATGCGGCTTCACGGCTGCACCAGGGGGCCGTACTGGTCGGGCCGGCGGTCGCGGTAGAACTGCCACACGTTGCGGACCTCCTCGATCAGGTCGAGGTTCAGGTCGGCCACCACGACGGCGTCCGCGTCCCGAGGTCCCGTGGCGAGGAACTGGCCGCGCGGATCGACGAAGTAGCTCTGGCCGTAGAACTCGCCGATCTTCCACGGCTTCTCCCAGCCCACCCGGTTGATCGCGCCGACGAAGTAGCCGTTGGCCACGGCGTGAGCCGGCTGCTCGAGCTTCCACAGGTACTCGGACAGGCCGGCGACGGTGGCGGACGGGTTGAAGACGATCTCGGCGCCCGCCAGGCCCAGGGCCCGCGCGCCCTCGGGGAAATGCCGGTCGTAGCAGATGTAGACGCCGACCTTGGCGTAGGCCGTCTCGAAGATCGGGTATCCCAGGTTGCCGGGGCGGAAGTAGAACTTCTCCCAGAAGCCCGGCTTGCAATGCGGGATGTGGGTCTTGCGGTACTTGCCGAGGTAGCGGCCGTCGGCGTCGATCACGGCCGCAGTGTTGTAGTAGATCCCCGGCTGGTCCTCTTCATATATAGGGACCACGATGACCATCCGGTGCTTCTTGGCCAGCTTCTGCATCAGCTTGACGGTGGGCCCGTCGGGCACGCGCTCGGTCAGGTGGTACCACTTGGTCTCCTGCTCGGCGCAGAAGTAGGGCCCGTAGAACAACTCCTGCAGGCACAGGATCTTCACCTTCTGCCGCGCCGCCTCCGCGATCAGCTTCAGGTGCTTGTCGAGCATGGCCTTCTTGATCGCGGGCATGCCGGCTTCGGGGCCCTTGGGGTTGCGGGCCTGGATCAGGCCGCAGCGGACGACGCGGGGCATCGGCGCCTCCTTGGCGAAGGCTGAGTATGCCACGGCTAGAATGGGGCATGATTCAAACGACTCCGGCTTTGGCCGCTCTTCTACTCGCCTCCAACCCCCTCACCGGACCCTGGACCGGACCCTACGGCGGCGTGCCGCCGTTCGAGCGGGTCAAGGTCGAGGACATGAAGCCCGCCCTCGAAGCGAGCATGGCCGAACAGCTCGTGGAGCTGGACAAGATCGCGGCCGACCCTGCTCCTCCCAGCTTCGAGAACACCATCGCGGCCATGGAAAGCACCGGCAAGGCGTTCGACAGGGTGACCACCATCTTCGGCGTCTGGAGCTCGACGATGAACGGGCCGGAGTTCCAGGCCGTGGAGCGCGAGATGGCGCCGGTGCTCGCGGCCTTCGGCGACCGCATCACACAGAACCAGAAGCTGTTCGCGCGCATCGCCGCGGTCTACGAGTCGCCGGACAAGGCGAAACTGACTCCCGAGCAGCGACGCCTGACCTGGCTCTACCACACGAACTTCGTTCGTTCCGGCGCGAAGCTCGACGCGCCGGCCCAGAAGCGGATGACCGAGATCAACCAGCGCCTGGCCACCCTGTACACGAACTTCAGCCAGAACGTGCTCGCGGACGAAACCGACTACCTGCTGGTCCTCGAGAAAGCCGAGGACCTCGCGGGCCTGCCCGACTCGCTGCGCGCGGGCGCCCTGGCGGCCGCCGAGCAGCGGGGCCACAAGGGCAAGTGGGCCGTGCTCAACACGCGCTCCAGCGTGGAGCCCTTCCTCACCTATTCCACGCGCCGCGACCTGCGGGAGAGAGTCTGGCGGACCTTCGTCAGCCGCGGCGACAACGGCGACGCCAAGGACAACAACAAGATCATCGCGGAGATCCTGAAGCTGCGCGTCGAGCGTGCGAAGCTCCTCGGCTTCAGGACCCATGCCCACTGGCGCCTGGAGAACGCCATGGCCAGGACGCCGGAGCGTGCCATGGATCTCTTGGAGGCCGTCTGGAAGCCCGCAGTGGCCCGCGTGAACGAAGAAGTCGCGGACATGCAGGCGATCGCCGACAAGGAGAGCGCCGCCATCAGCATCGAGCCCTGGGACTACCGCTTCTACGCCGAGAAGGTGCGCAAGGCGAAGTACGACCTGGACGAGAACGAGGTGAAGCCCTACCTGCAGCTCGAGAAGCTGCGCGAGGGCATGTTCTGGGTGGCCGGAGAGCTTCTGGGCCTGCGCTTCGCGCCCGTCAGCGGCGTCGCCACCTATCACCCCGACGTCCGCGTCTGGGAGGTGAAGGACGCCGCCGGCAAGCACGTGGGCCTGTGGTACTTCGACCCCTACGCGCGCCCGGGCAAGCAGTCGGGCGCGTGGATGAACGCCTACCGGAACCAGCAGCGCTTCGACGGCGAGGTCACGACCATCGTCTCGAACAACTCGAACTTCGTGAAGGGTGCCGAGGGCGCGCCGGTGCTGGTCAGTTGGACCGACGCGGAGGTGCTGTTCCACGAGTTCGGACACGCGCTCCACGGCCTCAGCTCCAACGTCAGCTATCCAGCCTTGTCGGGGACCAACGTGGCGCGCGACTACGTCGAGTTCCCCTCTCAGCTCCTCGAGCACTGGCTACCGACACCCGAGGTGCTGAGCCGCTTCGCGCTGCACCACCAGACCGGCAGACCGATACCCACGGAGCTGGTCGCGAAGATCGAGCGGGCCGAGACCTTCAACCAGGGCTTCGGCACCACGGAAGCCCTGGCCAGCGCCCTGGTCGACATGAAGCTGCACCTGGCGGGCGACAAGACCATCGACCCCGACGCCTTCGAGCGCGAGACCCTGGCCGCGCTCGGCATGCCGAAGCAGCTGGTGATGCGCCACCGCACGCCCCACTTCAACCACGTCTTCGCGGGCGACGGCTACTCGGCGGGCTACTACAGCTACCTGTGGTCCGACACGCTCACGGCCGACGCCTTCGAAGCCTTCACCGAGGCCGGCGGAGCCTACGACAAGGCCGTGGCGAAGCGGTTGCGCGACCACGTGTTCTCCATCGGCAACACGGTGGACCCGGCCGACGCCTACCGCGCGTTCCGCGGCCGGGATCCCGTGATCGCGGCCCTGATGCGCAAGCGCGGATTCGCGACCCGCTAGGCCCGTCATGGCGAAGCGCTCGCTGCTGCCGGACCGCGTGGAGGCCTACGTCGCCGCGCACTCGCCCGAGAGCGACGTGGCGCGGCGGCTGCGCGCCGAGACCGCAACGCTGGCGCAGGCCGGCATGCAAATCGGGCCGGATCAGGCCGCGCTGCTGGCGCTCCTGGTGCGCTCGATCGGCGCCGTCCGCGCCATCGAGATCGGTACCTTCACCGGCATGAGCGCCCTGGCCGTGGCCTCGGCCCTGCCGCCCGAAGGACGCCTCGTCGCCTGCGACGTCAGCGAGGAGTGGACGCAGATCGCGCGGCGCTATTGGCGGGAAGCCGGCGTCGAGGCGAAGATGGACCTGCGTCTCGCGCCGGCCCTGGAAACGATCGCGTCGCTCCTCCGCGAAGGCGGTTCGGGCCGCTTCGACTTCGCGTTCATCGACGCCGACAAGCCGGCGTACGACGCCTACTACGAGGCCTGCCTGTCTCTGCTGCGGCCCGGCGGCCTGATCGCAATCGACAACGTGCTGTGGTCGGGGGCGGTCGCGGAGCCCGAGCCGGGCGACGACGCCACGCAGGCGCTGCGCGCCCTCAACGACAAGATCGCGGGCGACCCGCGCGTCGCGTCGTGCCTGCTGACGGTCGGCGACGGCGTGACGCTGGTCTCGAAGCGCTAGGGCTCGAGCTGGAGGCCGGCCTCGTCGAGTAGCGCCGCGTTGCGCGCGATCGCGGCCTCGACGATGGCCGACTGCGCCCTCGCTCGCGGCCAGTCCGCGGCCTCGGCGGCTTCCGTGATGCCGGGCAGCGTCATCGCCGCGTAGGTGTAGCGCGGCGCGTACAGCACGTGCTTGAACCACGGGCGCCCGGGGATGCCGCCCTGGTGGAGCCAGTTGCCTTCGAACCGGCGCAGCAGGCCGTTCAGCCGATCGGCGCTTTTCGGATCGATCCGGTCGGCGGCCAGCCTGCGTTCCAGGCGCGAGGCAAGGCGCTGGGCGGCCGCCCGCAATCCCTCCACGCGCGCAAGCAGGGCCGGCGTGTCGAGGTTCCGCTCGATGTCCGGGATCTCCTTCAGCCGCGCCACGAAGTCCCGCAACGACGCCGCGTAGGCTTCGAAGTCGTAGGGATGCACATCGGCGTTGGCCAGGCGCAGCGCCATGGCGCCCCAGAGCTGCGTCATCAGCCGCTGGTATCGGAACCCCGGGTCGCCGATGGTCGCGACCCAGTGGTGGCTGTCGTACGCCGAGTGGTAGACGCCGTACGGGCCGTCGAAGCCCATCTCGACCACGGGCAGGCCCACGAAGTTCAGGAACACCGTGTGGTCGGACCCGCTGCCGATCCGCGTCACGGCCAGCGACGCGTCGGGCTTCGGCGCGCCATCCGGCTCCTCTGGCCGTCGCCAGGCATCGTAGAGCGAGCCTCCCGACGGATCCGGCAGGTCCTTCGAAAGAGCCACGATCATCGGCGCCAGCGAGCCCACCGTGGAGAGGCTGAGGTTGGGCCCGGCGGCGGCCGAGTCCACGTTGAGGTAGGCGACCGCCTTCTCGCGCAGCTCGGCCGCGAACTGCTCGCCCCACTCGGTGGATCCGGTGAGCGTCACCTCCTCGCCGTCCCACGAACAGAAGACGAGGCTGCGGCGCGGACGCGTGCCTTCCTGCTTGAGCCGGCCCAGGGTTTGCGTCAGCTCCAGCAATGCGGCCGTGCCGCTCGACGGGTCCACGCCACCGAACTCCCAGGCGTCGCGGTGATTGCCGAGCACGACCCATTCGTCGGCCCGCTCGCCGCCGCGGATGCGGCCCTCGACGACGTAGTTGGGCTGCACGTCGGTCCGCATGTCCACCTTGACGCGCAGGCGCACGCTCTCGCCGCCGAGCCGATAGGCCAGCGGCAAGGCGCCCTGCCATTCCTTGGGCGCGTCGGGTCCGCCCAGCTTCTCGAGGATGGGCCGCATGTCGCGGTGCGACATCGGTATGCCGATCAGCTTGGGCACGGATCGGGCCTCCTCGACCGCGATGCGGCGCGCGCCCGCGACGGACGCCCAGCCGGGCGTCAGCGGATCGCCGGGGACGATGTAGTCGTAGGCGATGCCGCCGCGCTGCAGGTGGCTCGGCGGGCCCCACGGTCCCTTCGGGTACTCCACGCCCCGTGCGTAGCCGTCCTCCGCGGGGTCGGAGTACACGATCATGGCCGCCGCCCCCTCGCGCTCGGCGGTCAAGGCCTTGAAGCCGCGATAGCTGTACGGGTTCGAGTAGCGGACCACGACGATCTTGCCGCGCGGGTCGATGCCGTGCTTGCGCAGCACGTCGTAGTCGGCCGGGTTGCCGCTGTTGGCGTAGACCACCGGGGCCGTCACGTCGCCCGAAGCCGAGAACGACAACCACGCGCCGCTCAGGGCCGGGTGCGCCGTGTCGGGATCCTCGGGGATCGGGTCTTCGCGCAGGCTCGGCACGTAGCGCTCGGGCGAAAGCACCTCCACCTTCACCTCGCGCGGCGCCGACGAGAGCACGTCGTAGCGGTGCACGACCACGTCCTCGAGGCCCTGGGCGCGCCAGCGCTCCGCGATGTAGTGCGCCAGGTCGTTGTTCCGCTGCGACGTCGCCGGGTGCGGTTCCGCCGTGAAGTAGCGATGCCAGTTCCGGATCGATGCGGTTTCGGGGAGCTTCAGGAAACGTGCTTCGAGCGCCCGCTCGGCTTCGGAGCCGCGGGCCGTGAACCCGGCGATGCGTGCCGGGGGCGGCTCCCCCGCGAGGACGACGGCTGCGCCGCACACCAGGGCCGTGGCGGTCGCGCGAGCGGCGCTTCGCATGTCGCGGGGGTCCCTGGCCGCGCTACTTCAGGACGATCACGACGATGCGGCCGTCGGTCTCGAGGGCATCGCCGGCCGGGCTCGTGGCCTTGCGCGGGGCGTCCTCGCGTTCCACCAGCTCGGCCGATCGCACCTTGCCGGTGAGCTGTAGGTCGGATACCAGCTTCGCCCGCGTGTCGTCGAGCTGCGGATGCACGTGGAGGTACAGCGCCTTCTCGGCCTTGCGCACCTCGAGCCCGCGGAGCCGCTCCGCGGTGCCGACCCAGACCTTGCGGTCCTCGAAGTCCCCGGGTCGGTTCCAGAGCGTGAGCCGGCGGCCCTTGGCCAGGCTGTTGGCCTGCTTCTGGAAGACGGCGTCCGGCAGCCGGCCCTCGAGTTCGGCAGGCCGCGGCGACTTGTAGCCGCTGCTCGTGATCACCTTGCCGAAGGCTCCGGCCGCCACGCTGAGCGGCCCTTCGCCCAGCGCTGCCCAGCCGGCCTCCTGCAGCGCGGCCGCGACCTCGGCCTTCGAACCGACCAGCACGACGTTGGTGGGCGTCGCGCCGGTCGTGTCGCCCGCGGCACGGGTCGTGGCCTGCTGCGTCGCCCCGATCCAGTGAAGATCGGCGCTGCCAGCCAGGGGCGGCGCGGGCACCTGGGCGGCCTCCGTCAGCGCCAGGGTCAGCTCGACGCCTCGCTCGAGCAGGATCACGGAGTGCACGGCGCGCTTGGAGGCGTCCATCAGGCCGAGCGCGAACGGGTTGAGGTCAGCCGCCAGCGGGATGCGCTGCTCGGGCGCCGACGGCTGGCCCTTCAGGGGCGGCGGGCCCAGCAGCCGGCCGTCAGCGTCGATCTCCTGGCGTGCGTCGGCATCCACCACGCGAGCGGCGATCGTCACGCTGCCGCCGCGCCCGTCGCCGAGCTCGCCGAAGGCGAGCAGCAGGCGCGGCCGCCGCTCCTTGTCCATCAGGCTCCCCGTCTCCTCCACCGTGCCACGCAACGTGCGGCCTGCCGGTATCGCGACGCGGCCCGACGCCAGCACCGGCGCGATGACGGTCGTCTCGACAGAGCCGCCCGGCGTCGTGGCCGTGTTGTTCACGGAATGCGCCAGCCGGACCTCGACCCGCGTCCCCGCGGGCACCTCCAGGGTCGCCTGTGCGGCGGCGCCGCCCGCCATCAGGAACAACAGAGCGGTGGCATGGGCTTTCATGACAGGGCTCCTTCCATTCGCCGGCCCAAAGGGTAGCACCGTCGCGCAGTTTCCCTAGACGCGGCGCGGCTCATGGGGAGGGGCCCCGGGCCGCGGGCAGGCGGCGCAGGAAGTAGTACTCGTTGAGGGGCCGGTCGTCGCGCAGCGCGCGAACCAGCGGAGACGCGATGTCGCCAACGGCGATCTCGCGGGCTAGCACGTCCGCGAACATGCCTTCAGGCGACGACTCGGGATTCCACTCCGTGAGGTCGCGAGCCGCGTCGGCCGGCAGGCGGGCCGCCAGATCGGCGGGAGATTCCAGATCGAGGGGCTGCGCGCTGGCCAGGAAGTGGAAGCCCCAGCCCTCGATGGACTGAAAGACGCGTACATGGGGAAACGAGTCGGTGAGGGAACGCGTCGCGGCCGCCAGCACCAACGGTTCAGCCTGCGGGATCCACTGGTGGAGCACGCCCGCAGGGCGGAGCCGCCGGCGCGCCACGTCGTAGAATTCCGTCGAGTAGAGCAGGCTGGATCCCGCCGCGTGCATCGGCGGGGGCGGGTCCAGCGTGATGACGTCGAACGCCTCGCTGGACCTCTCCAGGTAGCGCCGGCCGTCGTCCACCACGATGCGCGCTCCGGGCCTCGCGAGCAGCGCGGCGGCATCGGAGTGGAAGTAGGGGAGCAGTTCGGGCACGCTCGGTATCAACTCCACGGCGGTGACGGGCACGCCCCAGGAAAGCAGTGTCCGGAACGTGGTCCCCATGCCCAGGCACACGACCGTCGCGTTACGGGGCGCGCTGCGGCGGGCGGCCATGGGGAAATGGCCCATCATCTTCGTGATGGGTGTGAGGTAGGTCATCCCGATGCCGTTGACGAGTAGACGCCTCTCCATCCCCGTGCCGGTCGCGATCACCGTCGCCGTGTAGTCGCGCCGGACCTCCCGCTGCGCGAACTGGGTCTCGAAGTCGTGGCTGAACGCGATCACGGCGGTGCCCGCTGCCAGGGCCATGCCCAGCCAAAGGGAGGGCCTGGGCACCCGGCCCAGGCACCACGCGGTCATGCCGATGGCGAGAATCGCCAGGCTGCTGCGGTCTCCCAACCTGGGAAGCAGCACGAAGCCGGCTACGAGAGGACCCAGGATGCAGCCCGCGATGTTGACGGCATAGGCGCTGCCCGCGCGCGCTGGCGCGCCCCTGGACCACGCGTCGAGCAGCATGGGCGTCAGCCAGCCCAGGCAGAGGCAGAACGGCAAGAGGCCGATGGCCGCGCGCCACAACGGCGAGACTCCGCGCAGCATCGGATCCGCGGCGAGCAGCGGGAGCAGTGCCAGGGCGCCCAACCAGGTCCAGACGCCGGCCCAGTCGCGCGGCATCCCCTTCCCGAAGCGCCGGTACAGGATCGCGCCGGCGGCCGTGGCCACCAGATACAGCGCGAGGATCGTCGCGAAGGCGTAGACCACGTTGCCGAGGTAGGGCGTGAACTGGCGCACCCACACCACCTCCATGCCCATGCTGGCGAGGCCCGTGGCGAAGAGCATGCGGGGGATACCGGCGGGCGCGGCGGCCGACTCGGGCGCCTCTGCCTGCCCCGCTTCCGGCGTGGCGCCCCGCCATTCAGGAAGCAAGCTGACGGCGAGCGCTCCCGCTGCAACTGTGGCGTTGCCCGCCGCGGCAGCGAGCAGCGTGCCCCGGAAGCCGAGGATCTCGATGAGCACGAAAGCCGACAGCAGCGTCCCCACCAGGGCGCCCGCCACGTTGGCCAGGTAGAGGTAGCTGAACGACCGCTCGCTGCCCGGTCGCGCCGCCAAGCGCAGCGCCGACATCGCCAGCGGGTAGGTGGCGCCCATGGCCACGCAGAACGGAAGGATCACGAGGGTGGCCCAAGCACCCGCAGCGAGGTAGTGACCCAGGGATCCCCAGCCACCCGCGGAGATCGCGTTCCGGCCCCAGGCCAGGCCCGCGGGCACGACTTCGCCGGAGAGTGCGATCGCGAGCTCGGCCAGCGCGTACGCGCGAACAGCGGCGGCGGGACCCGCCTTCGCCAGGCGCTGTTGCAGGCGGCCGGCGCCGACACTGCCCAGGGCGAGGCCGGCCATGAACACCGACACGATCACGGAGACGATGGGCGCCGTGACACCGAAGGCAGCCATCGCGAGGCGCAGCCAGACCACCTGGTAGACCAGGCCGCAAAAACCGGACACCGCGAAGAACGCGAAGAACCACCTCACGGAAAGGCCTCCCAGGAGCCCTTGCGCATGATCGTCGTCAGGGTAGCACCGCGGGCCAGCGCTCCCCGAGGCGCGGTAGTATGCCGCGCGTCCGCATGGAACACCGCGCGCTGGGTCTTTCCGGCATCGACGTCTCGGCCATCGGCTTCGGCGCCTGGGCCATCGGCGGGTCGTGGGGCCCGGTGGACGACGCAGAATCGCTGCGCACGCTCCATGCCGCCGTGGACGCCGGCATGAACTTCGTCGACACCGCCGACGTCTACGGGGATGGTCGCAGCGAGCGGCTGGTGGCCCGGCTGCTTCGCGAGCGGCCGCGCGAGGGCCTGCATGTCGCGACCAAGGCCGGACGCCGGCTCGAGACGCAGGCGCCCGAAGGCTACAGCCGCACCAACCTGACGGCCTGGGTCGAACGCTCGCTGAGGAACCTCGGCGTCGAGGCGCTCGACCTGCTCCAGCTCCACTGCCCGCACCCCGACGTGTACGACCGGCCCGAGGTGTTCGGGATCCTCGACGAGCTGGCGGCCGCCGGCAAGATCCGTCACTACGGCGCCAGCGTCGAGACGCTGGACGAGGCGCTGCGCGCGATCCGCCATCCGGGCGTCGCGACGATCCAGATCATCTTCAATATGTTCCGGCTCAAGCCGACCGAGGCGTTCTTCGCGGAAGCGCGCTCCCGCGGCATCGGCGTCCTGGCGCGCGTGCCCCTGGCCAGCGGCCTGCTGACGGGCAAGCTGCGCCGCGATTCGAGCTTCGCCAGCGACGATCACCGGCGCTTCAACCGCAACGGCGAAGCCTTCGACCGCGGCGAGACGTTCTCCGGCGTGCCCTACGACGTGGGCCTGGCGGCGGTCGAGGAGCTGCGGCCGCTGGTGCCCGAGGGCGCGACCCTGGCGCAGCTCGCGCTGCGCTGGATCCTCGCGTTCGACGCAGTGAGCTGCGCGATCCCGGGAGCGCGCACGCCGCAGCAGGCTCGGGACAACGCCCAGGCCGCCGCCCTGCCGGCGCCGAGCGCGGCCGTCATGGCACGGGTGCGCGCGGTCTACGACGAGCGCATCCGACCCCTCGTCCACGCGCACTGGTAGCGGCTGCCGGCGGTCCCTAGTTGAGTCGGAAATTGATGGTGACGGTCATGATCACGGGCACCGGAACGCCGTCCAGCAGCGTCGGGGTGTAGACCCACTGGCGCACCGCCTCGAGCGCCGCCTCGTCGAGCAGCGGAATGCCGCGCAGCACGCGCACGTCGCTGACGCGGCCCTGCGGGTCGATGGTGCACTCGAGGATCACGACGCCTTGGACGCGCGCGCTCTTGGCGACCTCGGGATAGAGCGGGTTGACGTGCGTGATCTTCCGCGGCTCGCGAATCCCACCGCCGACGCGGACGGCCTGTGTCGTTGCGGGAGCCGGGGCCGGCCGTGTCACGACGGGTGGCGGAGGCGGGGGCGCCGGGTAACCGCCGTCCAAGGGCTGGCACGGCCGCGGGCAAGAGCCGCCGAGCGGCCGGATCTCACCGCCGGCGGGATCGACGCAGATGAGACCCATCGCATCGCCGCAGAATGCGCGCACGCCGGTCTCCCCCGGCGTGACGGGCGTCGCGGTGTACGCGAAGCTGCGGTAGCGGCCGCCCCCGATCGGCGCGCCGGCATGCAGGCGGCGCCGATAGCCACCTTTGTCCTGACCCGACGCCAGGGCCGCGTCCAGGAATACCGGGCCGGCATAGCCCTCGATGCACGCCGTCGGCTCCGCAAGACAGCGCAGGTCGCCGTAGCCCCCGCCGACCGAGTAGTACGCGGCCTGTGCGCTGATCATCGTGCGGATGTCGCCGATCGCTGCGGCCTCGTTCGCGGAGATGCGGGAGCGCCCCAGCGAGGGCGCCGCGAGGGCCGCCGCCACGCCCACGAGGCCCGTGCCGGAGCCCGCCCCGACGCCCATCGCGAGGGTCACGCGCTTGCCCGCGGCCTTGACGCTGATGCTGTCGAGCGCCGCCATGGCGCCCGGCGTCTTCTGCACCTCGGGGTTCTGTTCGGCCATCCCCCGCAGCATAGAGAGGCCGCCCTGGATCTGCTCGGCCAGCCCTTTGGCGGCGGAATCGTCGGCCATTTCCGCGGCCAAGGTGAGCCCGCCGTCGTACTTCCCCTCCAGCGTGAGCGTGCGCGGCAGCGGCACCGGCGCGCCTCCCGATTCCTTCTCGACACGCGCGACGAGGGGCTGATCGATCGCGAGCCAGTACTCCGCCCGGGGGTCGAGGCCCTTCAGCAGCCCGACGAGCGAGCCGTTCGCCTCGATCGGCCGCCGTCGCGCGGCGTGGTTCGTCAGCACCGCCTCGACGCCGGCCTGCGTTCCGACCAGGATGCGGGACTCGTCCAGGAACGCGAGGGCCGCCGCGGGCTTGCCGGCCTCGCCCATCAGCCTCACCTCGGCGCCGGCGACGGTCTTCGTCGTGAGGCTGGCGTTCTCGGCCTTCGCAGCGGCTTCGAGAGCGCGGGCCACCTTCGCCCGCTCGAAGCGGCCGAAGCCCAGGACGGCGACTTCGGGCTGCGGCGCCGCCACGTTAGCGACCGCGACCACCAGGCGATCGAGGTCGCGGTCGAAGCGGATCCCGGTCTTCGCCTCGGCCTCCGCGAGTCCCTTCTCGACACCTTCGCGCATTTCCTGCTTCGCCTTTTCGGCATCGGCGGTCCCGGGAGCACTCGCGATCTCGCCGCTCTTGAGCTGCTGATAGCCCGCGCTGGCGAAGAACGCCTTGGTGTCGATGCCGCCGATCAGCGCGGTGTCGGCGGGCATCGCCAACGCTTGGCCGGTCAGCGGCCCGACGTTCGCCGGCTGCCGGTTCTGGAAATACCAGAGCGCTCCGGCGCCGCCGCAAACGAGGATCGCCAGGAACACGACGACCAGGGCCAGGACGAGGACCAGCTTGGTGGACAAAGCACCTCCGCCTTGCTTGAGATTGGTGGGGGCAGTGTCTCACGTCCGGGGCGGCGTTGACGGCGGGCGGCGTGCCGAATAGGGTGTGCCCATGGCGCGGCCCGCGGTGACCCTGAGGACGTTCGCGTTCCTCGATCGGATGCAAGACCAGCTCGCGGGCTTCATCGGCACCACGGCACGGGGTTTCCTGCCGGTGCCCGGCGTCGCCGCCTACTTCGTGGAGACCGCCCCGGGACTCGTGATCAATCGCCTCACCGATGCCGCGCTCAAGGCCACCGCGGCCACGCCTGGCATCCTGGTGGTCGAGCGCTCCTTCGGCCTGCTCGAGATCCACCATCCCGACCAGGGGCAGGTGCGGCTGGCGGGCAAGGCGATCCTGGAGTGCCTGGAGCAGTCCGAGGCGGACCGGCTGACGCCCAAGGTCATCTCGCAGGAGACGATCCGCGGACTGCAGCCGTACCACGCCCAGATCATCAACAAGATGCGCTTCGGGGACATGCTGATCCCCGGCGAATCGCTGTACGTCCTGGAGGTCGAGCCCGCCGGCTACGTCGCCTTCGCGATCAACGAGGCGCTGAAGGCTGCGCGGGTAAAGCTGATCGACGCCTCGCTGTTCGGCGCCTTCGGGCGCGTCTACCTCTCGGGCTCCGAGGCCGAGATCGACTCGGCGGCCGAGGCCGCCCAGCGGGCGATCGAGGGCATCGCCGCCCGCTGATCGGGGCTCAGCTCGATAGGCGCACGGAGATCAGGCACTCCGGATCGCCCTTCAGCATGCAGGTCGACTCCTTGACCAGCACGGACTCGCCGAAGTGGGTGGCCAGGCCCTTCGAAATGCCCTTGGCCACGCCGCACATGCGTCGGCCCGAGCTGTAACGGATGAGGACTTCGCGCGGGCTCGTGCGCTCGCAGCGCAGCTCGGGCGGCTTGGCGCCTGGGTTCCGCCGGCGCACCACCTTGTGGATCGTCTCCTCGGTGTTCTCGATGACGTCGAGGGTCTTCCAGGCCGGATCGAGCTGACCGCCGTAGAACTGCAGCAGGTCGGGTACGATGTACTCGCCGAAGTCCTCCAGCAGCGGACCCGGCTGCTGGCCGGTGATGGCGCAGGCTGTGGTCACGAGGCTCAGGGCCTCGGCGTCCGGGTACTCCTTGACCGGCAGGTAGATCTTGCCGGCGAGGCCGGCCTTCTCCAGCAACGTGTCCCAGGCCGAGGCACCGAGCTTCGCGCCCACGTAGCTCTTCAGCTCGAGAAATATCACACCGTGCATCGGGACCTCCCCAGGGGTTCTCGAGAGAGTACCCCTTTCTCGCAACACTGGCTCGAGCCACAGGCACGGCTGCGAGGCCGGGGCTTGACCGGCGTTCTCTCTGTGGTCACAATGACCACATGCGGAAGAGCGTGGGCTCGCGGGAGCTCAAGACCCGCCTGGGTACGTACCTGCGCAGGGTAAGGCGCGGAGCCACGCTGGTGGTCACGGACCGCGGCGAGCCCGTGGCGGAGCTGCGACCAGTAGCGGGCGGCCAATCCCGCGAGGATGCCGGCCTCGCCGCGCTGGAGGCGCTCGGGGCCCTCACGCGCAGCCGGGAGAACCGCCTCCCGTCCCTCCGGCCGATCCGCTCCAAGGGCCGGCCCGCATCCCAGGCCGTGATCGAAGGACGCGAGGACCGCTTCTGATCCACTACTTCGACGCCAGCGCCCTCGTGAAGCGGTACGTTCGCGAGCCCGGGGCCGAGAATGTCCGGCGCTGGCTTGCCTCCGGCACGCCCGCCACCAGCCGCCTGTCCGAGGTGGAAGTAGCCTCGGCGCTGACCCGCCGCTGGCGCGAGCGGGCCTTCGGCGCGGCGGAACGGGACCGTGCCCTCGCGGCCCTGGCCGCTGACCTCCCGGCCCTGAACGTCGTCGAGATCGTGCCGCCCGTCGCCCAGGCCGCCCGCACGCTCCTGTTGCGCCACGTGCTGCATGCGGGCGACGCGCTGCAGCTCGCCTCCTGCTTGTATCTGAGAGAGGCTGTCGGGGAAGACGTCGCCTTCGCCGGCTTCGACGATCGGTTGGGCGAGGCAGCTGCCAAAGAGGGTCTGCCCCTGCTCCGCTAGGCGGGCAGGGCCGCCACGAATTCCGCCACCGCGTCCGCCCAGCGCCGCGGGGCCTCCAGCATCGGATAGTGGCCGAGGTCGTCGAGCCAGGTGAGGCGGGCGTCGGGGATCTCCGCGGCCAGGGCTTCCGCGACGGCGGGCAGCGCGATCGGGTCGCGCCGCCCCCAGAGGATGTGGACGGGAATGTCGAGGCGCGTCAAGGGCGGGATCCATCGCTCGCGGAAGCGGACTCGCTCGTGGAGGTAGCCGGCGATCGCCGGGAGCCTCAGCCGGCCCTCGTCGTGGGCGAGGCCCTCCCACAGGGACTGCAGCTCGCTCTCGGAAACGGCGTCGGGGCGCCCCAGGATCGCCTTCATGTTACGCCGGAAGATCGCGCGGCCCGAGAGCCGCGCCACCAGCGGGCCGACGCGGGATGCGAGCAGCCACTGGATCCGCCGTGGCCGCGCCAGCTCGAGGTGGACGCTCCCATTCGAGAGCGTCAGGCTGAGCAGTTCGATCGGGAGCAGCCCGCGTTCGCGGCGGGCGATCAGCTCGGTCGCGACGCTGGTCCCGTAGTCGTGGGCCAGCAAGTGGCCGCGTGAAATGCCCAGCGATCTCCAGACCTCGATGGCGACGTCGGCCTGGGCGAGCAGCGAGTACGAAAAGCGGGCCGGCTTGTCGGAGAGTCCGAAGCCGAGGTGGTCGTGGAGCACGACTCGGCGCGTTGCCACGAGGTGCGGCAGGGCCAAGTGAAAGTCGTAGGACGAGGTCGGGAAGCCGTGGAGCACGAGCAGCGGCGCAGCCGCGTCCGGACCGCCCGTGTCGAGCGCGAAGACCTCCCCTTCGACCGTGCGCACGCGTCGCCCTCGCGCCCGCCAGTCCAGCAGTTCTCGCGACAGCTCCACGGGCCCATCCTACGGCCGCGGGGCTTCTCGCTCGGCACCGGCCGATTCGCGCACGGCAAGGGCCGCGCGGCGTGCCTGCCACAGGTGCCGCCGCTGGTGCGCCGCGAGGACGTGGAACACGGAGCAGACGTTGTAGCGCACGAAGCGGCTGACCGGCGACGGGACCCTGCGCCCCGCGAGGTCGAGGCCCACGGACTGATCCACGAGCGCCCGCAGGCGCTCCTGCGCCGCGAGAAAAACCGGCAGCGCGGCGTCCGCGAGCGTTCCCGCGGGCGGCACGAAGGGCCGCGGCGCACGGGCCTTGAAGCGGACCGGAGGCTCGAGCGCCCAGGCGTAGAAGCGCCCGACCCAGTCGGGCTTGGAGCGACCCTCGCTGCGCTGCCCCGCCTCGGCCAGCTTGCCGAGCGTCTTCGTCATGCGCGGGATGAGCGCCTGGGAGGCGAGTGTGAGGTGCATCAGGTTGTCGGCCGCGCTCCAGGCGCCGGGCGACGGCGCCTCGGAAAGCTCACGCTGCGAGAACTCCTGCTCCAGCTTGCAAGCGCGATCCGAGACCGCGGCAAGCTGGCCCGCGAGCTCGTCCGCTTGTTCGCGCGTCATGGCCGAGGCAAAAGACGCTAGCCCTGCGGCGGGCACGAGTCAACACGGTGTGCGGTATCCTTCGAGGACGATGGCTGCGACGGGCTCGCATCGCGCCTCTGCCGCGCCGGGGCAGCTCACAGGGCTGCTGCGCGCCTGGAACGAGGGCGATCGCGACGCCGCGGAGAAGCTGCTGCCCATCGTCTACGTCGAGCTGCGGCAGCAGGCGGCGCGCAGGGTGGCCAGCGTGTCAGCGCGCCGCCCGCCGGCCCCACGCCGCGCCTGGGCTCGCCTCCCGCACTACGTCGAAGAGCGACGGCGCCTTGACCATCTGCGCGAGACCAGCCTGATGTAGCAGGGAGTCGACGTTCAATTGGGCCAATTCCTTGGGCTCGATCTTGTGCAGGCCTCCACCATAAACTCGCCCTGCTCGACGAAGGTTGTGGCCGGTGATCTGGCCGAGCATCCCGAAGACGGCGCCTTGCAGCTCAGCCTCTCGCGCGAGCGTCTCGGCCAGTAAACCAGTCGGGTAGAGCACGAGGTAAAGGTTCGTCGCGGTTGCCTTCGATCGGTTCCAGATAAAGCGAAACGGCCTGCTCTCGTCTGAGCCTCGCCCCATGTAGGTGCAGAGGTACGGCGAAGGCTCTCTCCGTTCCTGCTTGTACCAAGGGCTTCTCTTCTGGAGGAGGTACCGATCCCGAATCCCTTCCTCGATCTCTTGCAGGTAAGTCCACAGTGCTGGGTGCATCTCTCGAAGCTGTCGCTCGGGGAGATCGCAGTCAATCAGGCAGAGCTGCCGCTCGATCCGAGGGTATCCATCGGCATCGCTTTCGACGACCGTCTCACGCAGCCCTCGCGGGCTCGGAAGGATCGGTCGCAGGTACCGGTCCGGAAAAGAGCGCCTCTGGGCTTCGTCTCGCGGAATGACGAAGACCTCGTTGGCTCCCGTCGCGATGCCCCGCTGGATCCTGAAAAGATCCCCGAGCTGGATCTCACCGTGCGAAGTGGCCTGGCCGTGGTCGGCTTCGCCCCTCGGAAAACCGGTCCACTTGGCCTCCCGTCGTAGCTGCTCGATCGGCACGAGTTCTTCGAGGTCCGGCTTCGCAAGAGTGCCACCGTAGCTGAATCGGGCAGCCGCGTCACCCTTCGGTGGTACCTTCGTGAAGATCACGACCGCCGACGATACGAGAGCGTCATCAAACTGGACCTCGTTCGGATCGTAGCGATGGATCTGTACGAGCGTTACCTTGTCAGTCAGGTACCGCCTCGCGGCCTCGCCGTAGTTCACGTCCATGAATTCCGAGGGGATGAGCCACGTCGCCAAACCGCCATCAGCCATCCATGCCGAAGCAATGAGTAGGAAGTAGACGTAGAGGCCTGCCAGTCCGTTCACCTGGATGCCGACCTCCCGAGCCACCCTGGCCTGCAGCCTGCTCTTCTGGTCGCGGTCAAGGTGATGATGCCGGACGTAGGGTGGGTTGGTCAGGATCAAGTTCGGCCGAGCCGAACCCCCATCCATCGTTGCGGGATCGGTGAAGTCGCCCTGAAAGATGCGGAGACCGTAGTCGCCCCAGAGGTCGCGCGCTGCACCGGCGAAGCGCGGGTCCAGCTCCACCCCGGTAGCCGTTGCGATTCGGTCTCGGCCGAACACAGCACAGGCAGCTGAGAAAAAGGCTCCCGTGCCGATCGCGGGATCCGCAAAATGAATCGGTCGGTGGTCGCCGCTTAGGAGAGCCTTGGCGTAGCTCGCGATCTCCTCGGCAAGGGCGGGAGGCGTAGCAAACTGACCAAGCCGGTTCCGTTCACGCGACGTATGCTGCGAGTCAAGCTGTGCCTGGATGGTAAGGCGCATCGTCTCGGCTGATGTAAGGGCTTCGACGCTCATCAGAGCCCCAGCCGTAGGAGATCGTTGATGCGATGTTCCCAAACCCAATCTAGCCCCTCTGCGGCCTCGTAGCCGAGGTATCCGCTATCGAAGTAGCCGCAGAGAAAGAGGACAAGCTGCGTGTCCTTGCCGTAGGTGTCTCGAAGCTGGTCGATTTTCTTGGCCTCCTCTTTGCGCCTCTTGTTGGTGTTCGTGAAGTCACCGGCCGACTTCGCCTCGATCAAGACGGGAATCTTGCTCGCTCGAGGCTTCTTCGGTTGGACCACCACGTCGATTGGGATGTTTACCCTCTTTACTCGACCTACGACCACGTTCATGCGGAAGGAAAAGGTACCTGGCTCCATCTCGACGATGGGCCGACCCGATGGATGCGCCTTTTTCTGGTACCCATGGGAGAGGAGAAACTCTTCGATGAGTGCCAGCTGCCGCTTCTCTTGGGCGTTCCGGACGATCGGATCAGCGACCGCCCCACAAAGGCGATCCGCCACGATCGTTGAGGCTCGATCCCTCTCCACGTCGGAGGGAGCTTTCTTTTCGGCCAGCCAAGGAAAGATGTCGCGGTCAAGGAGCTCGGTCAGCACTCCACAGATCCGCTTCAGGTGCTCGTCGACATTCGCTCCCGCCATATGTGGTGGGAGATTCCCTTCTTCCATTCGCTTGACGAGGTTCGACGATGTTTGTGCCAGGCCGATCAGGCGATCACGTGCTATCGGTGGCGCCGTGGACATCCGCAGCGTCGGGAGCACCTCGGGATGCTCCTTGAGCATGTCAGGGCTCACATCGCTCAGATCCTTGGTCCGGATGAGCGCCTGCTTCACCTTCTCCGTGGTCGACGCGCGGCTCTTCCGATAGGCTTCGGGAGCAAACTTCATGAACCAGGTGTTGAAGCAGTCCACGGACGTGGCGATGTCCGCCTTCCAAAGCTGGGGCTTGTCAGCGTTGATGGCCACGCTGACCCTCCCCGGCATGGGCGCCCCGGCTCCAGATACGGGCCTCGACGACCGAGATCGCCCTGGTCCACGTGCTCGCGGACTCTTCCCCGCACCCCTCCCTCTGGCGACCCTCACCATTTCGATGCCTCACTCGAGTTCCCCGGTCGCCAGCAAGGATATAGCCTGACCAGTGGACAGGCGAGGTCCGGAAAAGATCCAGCCCAGGCGCGGCGTGGGGCCGGCGGGCGGCGCGCTGACACGCTGGCCACCCTGCGCGCCGCCTGACGGCCCCTGCGGGCGCGGCCTCAGGCCAGCCGGCGGCGCCGCAGCCATGGCCGGCCCCGCCAGCTCGGCCATGGGCGCGGAGGAGCGATCAAAGGAAGCTGGCGCGCTCGAAGGAGCGCGCCCACCTTAATCGCGACGAGTTGAAGCTGGGCCCGGCGCGGCCCTTGCGCACGAGAGAGTGCGAGCGGCTGGCGCGGCCGCCCGCACCGGGAAGCGGAGGCCCTGCAAGGGCCGCGACGGACAAGCCCAGCTTTGTATAAGGCGCGTTATCGGGCCCCGAAGGGGCGAACTCCTCCGCGCCCTTAAGAGCCAGGGCGGGGCCGGCCCTAAAGCCGTCGCCGCCGGACTCAAGGAAGACGGACGCGCGGGCGCGCGCCTTGCTCCCGTCCGCGCATGCAAGGCGCGTGAACGCGCGGCCCTCCTTATGAAAGCTCTGGCGCGCGCGGGCCCAGGCCGGTCGGGCCTTCAAGGAAGCTGCCGCGATGGCGGGCGAGCTTCCGTCCGGGCTCGAGCTCGCGCGCCATGGCGGCCTCCTTTGTCCGGAGCCGGCGCGAGGCGTCGGGGCAGGCGCGGGGCCGCCACCCGTCCTGGCCGTCCCTGCGCGCCACGTGCCGGACCCGAGGCCTCGCGCTCCCAGCCGGTCGAGCCCTCAGGAAAGGCGCGGCGGGGGCGCGCCGTTTGCTCCAAGTGGCCGGGCAAACGGCGTGACGCCGCCGCCTCCGATTAACGGAGCGCGCCACCCGACGCTTCTCCCTTCGGGGCTTCGTCAGAAGCCCCGGACGCCTTGCCTGCCGGCTGGCAGCAGCAGGAGTCCACGTTCTTCTTCGCCAGCGTGCAGTAGAGCTTGCCCTCCCGCTTCTCGCAGCAGCAGCTCTCGACCACAGTACCGGTCAGGGAGCAGCGCAGCTTCCCAGCCTTGGCGGTCTTCGAGGCACAAACCTGTTTGCCCTCGGAGCAGCTCTTCTTCGCGCCTTCCGTCGGCGCACCCGCTCCGGCCAGGAGCACCACGAGCCCCAAGCCCATCACACCGTTCATGTCTTCTATCTCCCGAGGGCGATCCCGGCCCTGGGCTTGACCCGATTTTGTGGACAGCCAACCTACACTGCCTGACGTCTACGGGCGCGCCTTTCGAACTGGGCGGGACTGATCTGGCCGAGGGTCATGGCGGTGTCCTTCGCGTAGGACCCGGAATAGCTGACCCCCGAGAATCACTGAGCGCCCCACTCCCTGGTCAGCGGGGCAAGGGCTCGACCGATCTCATCGGCCCGCGAACCTGGACCGGTCGCGACCTTGTACTTCCGGATCACCGCCAGCACGTACTCGTCGGCCGTCATCTCGCCCACCTCTCAGCAATTCTAGGCAGGCGACCGGCCCTTAGCAGGTCCGGGCTACAGGTCGACCGCGTAGACCCTGATCGGCTGCCCCGCCTTCCAGCGAACAGGCCTGTTCTCGAGCTTGAGCACCCCACGAGGACAGACGTGCGCGCACATGCCGCAGCCGACGCAGGCGGCTCGTTTCACGTCCTGGTTGGCCATGGCGTAGGCGCGCACGTCGATGCCCATTTCGCAATAGGTCACAGCAGCCTCACGCCCGCCCGCCATTCATGCGGGTTTCCGAAGCCGCCTCTCCCGCGGGTGGCACTTTTCGAGGGCCGTTCGGAGGTCGGATAGGTCAAGGCTGGTGTAGATGGCCGTGGTCTGGATCCGCTCGTGGCCGAGCAGCTCCTGCACATGCCGAAGGTCCGCCCCGCCCCGGACCAGGTGCGTCCCGCAAGCGTGCCGAAGCGCGTGGGGGCTCAAGTGCGGGAGGCCGGCGCCGATGCCGTGCCACTTCACGGCGAGCTGGGAGGAGGGCGTAGCAGCCTTTCGCGACTCTCTCGACGGCTTTCTCCCCGGAGCTGGCCAGCTCGACCGCGTAGCCCAGGAAGACCGACGATCGATGACAAAGGCGCGGGCGCGGCGCCGCATAACCGACGCGCACGTCGCGCAGTGTTGCGCCTCTGGCATAGCCGGTGAACGATTGACGGGCTCACCGCGCTCGCATATCCTCTCCCGGAAGGTAGGGAGTAGCCACCCGCACCGGGCGGGGGATCAAGCCGTCATCACGGAGCCTTCGCTCCCGGTTTGATTCGGCGGCGTTCGGCCCGCGCGAGACTACCACGTGACCATCGGTCCGTGGTGACCTCGTCTCGCTTCCCACCACGGCCGGCAACGGAGGTGGTGGTGATTCCCTGGCTTGCTCCAACCGTCCGGAACTCGGCGCTCCGCGCACGCCCTCGTCCTCGTCGCAAAGTCCGACCCGTCCGGTGCGCAGCGGGGGCCGCGTGCCTGTAGAGAGCGTCGGTACGCCAGCGCTCTGGGCCGGGTTCACGTTCTTCGTCGTTGCGCTGCTGGCACTCGACCTGGGAGTCTTTCACCGTCGCGCCCACGCCGTCGGTTATCGGGAGGCGCTGGGTTGGACCGTCGTCTGGGTGGGGCTGGCGCTGGTGTTCAATGTCCTCGTCTACCGCTGGTTCGGCTCCGAGCGCGCGCTAGAGTTCCTCACGGGGTACCTGATCGAGAAGGCGCTGTCCGTCGACAACATCTTCGTCTTCCTCATCATCTTCTCCTACTTTTCCGTGCCGGCCGCGCTCCAGCATCGCGTGCTCTTCTGGGGGATCCTCGGAGCCCTGGTGATGCGGGCCCTGTTCATCGTCGCGGGGGCCGCTCTGCTCCAGCGGTTCCACTGGATCATCTACTTCTTCGGCGCCTTCCTGGTGCTAACCGGCATTCGGCTGTTGAAGGACCCCGGCGCCCAGATCCATCCGGAGCGCAACCCCGCCTACCGCTTCTTCCGTCGTTTCGTCCCGACCGTCGGCGACTACCGCGGGTCGCGCTTCTTCGTCGTCGAGGGAGGACGGCGATACGCGACGCCCCTTCTACTCGTCGTGGTCGTGGTCGAGGCCACGGACGTCGTCTTCGCCGTGGACTCGATTCCGGCCATCTTCGCGATCACCGCCGATCCTTTCATCGTCTACACGTCGAACATCTTCGCCATCCTCGGCCTGCGCGCACTCTACTTCGTCCTGGCCGGCGCGCTGGCGCAGTTCCACCTGCTCAAGGTTGCCCTCGGCCTGGTGCTCTGCTTCGTCGGAGTGAAGATGCTCGTCGCGGACGTGTTCCGAGTGCCGATCGCGATTTCCCTAGCGGTGGTGGCGGCCCTGCTTGCGGGTGGCGTCGCCGGATCGCTGCTCTGGCCGTCCCGGGGGACGGCGTCCCCGCCGAGCGAGAGCCGGGACACATCGGATACGGAAGGACCGACGCGCCATGCTTGAGATCCTCCTCTGGACGCTGGCTGTGTTCGTCGTGCTGGCCGGGTTGCCTCTGCTCGGCGTTCTGCGGGAGTGGCAGCGCGAACGAAGAGCGGCACAGGCCAAGAAGCGTCAGGAACGCGGTGACCGCCACAACGTGATCTGGCCGTTCGTACTCGTGGCTGGCGGCGTGCTCTAGCCAGCATCCAGTCCGCACAAGGTCGGCTCCGCATCGGCCGACATTCGAGCGCGCGTTCCTAAGGGCGCCCCGCTGCGCCGCCAGTGGCGGCACACAGGAATCCGCGGCCAATCGCGAGATGGATGACGACTCATGCCCAGAGGAAGATCTTGGCGAACCAGTCGATGGTGCCAGCGGGCCGCGGTGTGCGGGCGGCTTCGGCGTCGAGCCACGCCTAGTCGCGGATACCGGCCACGGCGGCCACCAGTGACCAGCTGCTCGAACGTCTGGTCGAAGCGGAGCGCGTGCTCGTAGAAGCGCGCGGCGAGGTCGATTGAGTTGAAGGCGTGGCCGGGAGGTTGAGCAGCCGTCCAGATTTGGCTCCCTACAGATCCACCGCGTAGACTCGGATAGGCTGTCCCGCCTTCCACCGGACGGGCTTGTTCTCAAGCTTGAGCACGCCTCGTGGACACATGTGGGCGCACATGCCGCAGCCGACGCAGGCGGCGCGCTTGACGTCCTGGTTGGCCATGGCGTAGGCGCGCACGTCGATGCCCATTTCGCAATAGGTCGAGCAGTTGCCGCACCCGATGCACATGTCCTTCTTGACCGTGATCCGGAAGCGACCGAACTTCTGGACGAGGCCGAGCAATGCGGCCATCGGGCAGCCGAAGCGGCACCAGACTCGCGCACCCATGAGCGGGTAGAGGCCCACGCCGATCACGCCGGCGAACATCGCGCCGATGAGGAACCCGTACCAGTCCTGCACCTGGAACGCGAAGCGCGCGAAGTCGGGGTACCGCTTCCCCACCGCCCAGTTGACCCAGACGATGGCGGTGGTCACGAGCGCCACGAAGAACACGGAGTAGATCGAGGCCTGCTCGACCCTCCACGCGCGCGGCGACTTGTCCGAGTGCTGGCGCCACGGCTCCCCCGCGGTGTTGGCGAGGCCGCCGCAGCCGCAGATCCAGGAGCAGTAGAAGCGCTTGCCGAAGAAGTAGGCCAGCAGCGGAAACGCCACCAGCGAACCGAGCACGCTGTAGCACAGGATCAGGAACGGCTGGTTCACGATGGTCGAAGGGTAGAGGTACTCGATCTTCAAGGGCCAGAAGTAGCTGAAGTAGTGCTCGTGGCTCCCGAACACGGTCATCACCAGCGGTAACGAGAAGCCGAACACGATCTGGACCAGCACCACCACCATGGTGCGGACCCTCTGATACGGGCTGTTCTTCCCGTGCTTGCGCAGGAAGTAGGCGCCCCCCACGATCATGGCGAGCGTGTACAGCAGGCCGTACAGGGTCCACTTGCTCTTCAGGCCGACGGCCGCAGCTGCCGCCTGGAACACGTCGGCCGTGATGCCGAGACGCGGCATCGGACCGACGTAGAGCAGCAGGTAGGCGATCGCCAGCAGCCCCGAGAGCAGCCAGGCCAGCGTGGAGCGGTTCTGGACCGGGTTCCTGTAGGTGTCCATCAGGCCGGCCTGCATCGTGCCTCCTGCGTGAACTCGAACGCGCCCGACCGAATTCTATTCCCGCTGGCCGCGCATGTGACGCTCGCGATTAGCGTCACAGCGGCCGTTGCGACGCCGGGGCCGGCGGCGCAGTTTCCTGTGGGGAGGCTGCCATGCCCAAGCGTTCGCTCCCGTTCGGCGTTGCCCTGCTGCTCCTGACGGCCTGCGCTCCGGTCGCGGTTCGGAGCCCACAGCTCCACACGCTCGAACAGGTACCGTCGCAGCCGGAGGGCAAGGCGAGTCTCAAGGTCACATGCGAGACGGCGAGCTGTGGATCCTGAGCCGTTGGAACGTGCACGAGGGACGGCTGGAGGGCGAGGGCGCGCGCTATGGCGCCGATCGCCTGCCTCTGGGCAAGGCGGGAGCCGCAAGGATCCCGCTCGACGCCATCGCGGTCCTCGAGACTGCGGGACGCGTGCGCGTGCGGCGCCACGAGCTGACGTCGCGCCGCGGCTGGATCTGGACCGCGGTCGGGGCGCTGACGACCGGCGGCGCCCTCACGCTCGCGTGCAGCAGCGGCGAGAACAGCGGCTGCGGCGGCGTCTCGCTCGCGGTCGGGCTCAGCTGGCTGTTGCTCGGCGGCCTGCCATCGCTGTCGCTGGACAAGTCGGCGCACGCCACGCTCGATAAGCCCTCGGCCGAAACCCTGCGTGCCTTCGCGCGCTTTCCCCAGGGTCCCCCCGAGGGTATCGACCTGCAGACGCTGCTGCCCGGGACGCGCCGGCCGAAGATCCCGCGACCCCAGGAGACTCCCGAGTGAAGATCCGGCGCTCCCGGCTCGAGTCGCGTCAGGCCGGCGACAGCGACGCGCTCTCGAGCACGGCGAAGCGCCGTGAGAACTCCTCGTCGAACTGGGCCTCGCGCAGGTGGGCCAGAACGTAGTCGAGATCCCGGCGCTCCTGGATCCAGCGCAGCAGGGACTCGTGGTCCCAGCGCGAGCCCAGCATGTTGAAGCCGGCGACGCGATCGTCCTTCACGATGATGCGCTGGCTCTCGAAGCGGCCCGGGGCCCGCTGGAACCAGGTGCGCACGCCGGGGCCGGGATCGAGCGGCGCATTGTCCCAGTTCAGCAGCGCCGGCACCCAGCCCGCAGTGGTCCACTCGATGTCGAAGAACTTCGCGGAGTTGTACCAGGTGCCGCGGCGGTAGCCGACCGCGTCGCCGAGCATCGAGAGCGCGGCCACGCGTCCCTGGTCGCGGGCGGTGTACCAGAGCTGCTCGGGCCGACGGGAGCCGTCGGACCAGGTCACGTTGGCGCAGTCCCCAGCCGCCCAGACGTCGGGCCCGCTCGCGCGCAGCGCGTCGTCCACCTCGACGGCGCCGCCCTGGGAGAGCGCAAGGCCGCTCGCGCCCAGGAATTCCGTGTTGGGCACGACTCCGATCGAGACCGCGACCAGGTCCGCCGCGACCTCGTCACGACCGAGGCGCACGCCGCGCAGGCGGCCCTCGGGGCCGCGCAGGATCGCGTCCACGTTGGCCCCGAGCCCAACGTCGATGCCTTCCCCGCGCATGTGCTCGGCCACCAGCGCCGATTCGTTCGCGTCCAGGGCCAGCGGAAAGTACCAGTTCTCGCGGATCACGAACGTCACGTGAAGTCCGCGCTTGTGGAGGACCTCGGCGACTTCGACGCCGATCAGCCCTCCGCCGATCACGACCGCCCGGCCGCCGGCCTTCGCATCGCGGTCCAGGGCCTCGAGATCGCGCAGCGTCACGAAGTAGTTGACCCCCGGGCCGTCGCTGCCGGGCCATGGCGCCCTGCGCCCCTTCGACCCGAGGGCCAGCAGCAGCCTGTCGTAGGAGAGCTCGCGGGCGTCGTCGAAGAGGAGGCGCTTCTTGCCCGTGTCGAGACGGCCTACACGGCCGCGCACGCGCTCGAAGCCCATGCGCGCGTACAAGCCGCGGTCGTAGGGCTCGGTGTCCTGGAGTCGGAGCTGCCCGCAGAACACGTACATCAGGGCCGGGCGCGAGAAGAAGTGGTCGTGCTCCTCGGAAACGATGCTGATGCGCGCGCCGGCCTCGCGGGCGCGCAGGGCAAGCGCCGCTTCGGTTCCGCAGATCCCGTTGCCGACGATCACGTAGTGCATGCCTCAGGCCTCTCTAGGGGTCGACCAGACGCAGGCCGGTCGCCTCGAGCTTCCGGAAGTCGCCGGGATTGGCCGTCGCGAGGGTCGCCCCCGCCCGGATCGCGGTCGCCGCCACCATGCAATCGGCCAGGGAGCCACGCCGACGGCCCGACTCGTTGAACAGTTGGGCCGCGATGACGGCCTCCGAGTCGCCGAATGCGCTCCGGCGCGGAACGATGTGCTCGGCCAGCTCGGCCTGCGCCTGGTCGAGCGGTCCGCACAGGAACTCTGCCCAGGCGACGGCGCTCATGCCCAGGCCTTCGCCCGCCAGCAGCCACGCGCGCAGGCGGCGATCCTCGGCGGATTGATGCACGAGACTCCGGATCAGGAAGCTCGTATCGAGATGGATCATCGGCTCCGGTTCTCGCGTTGCCGCGACGCGGCGCGCCGTTCCGCCCGTGCCCGACCGGCCCAGCCTTCGGCGGCGGCCGCGCCGAGTCGGAGGCTGCGCTGCAAGCGATCCAGGGCGCGCAGGGATTCCGGCGGCGCGCCCGGCCGGACCGGAAGCGCGGAAGCGCGTATCGCGCGCCGCAGGGCCTCCGAGCGCGACACGTTCCAGCGGCGCGCCAGATCCTCGAGGGCCCGGACCGTCTCCACGTCGAGCGCGTAGGTCGTCTTGATCGTAAGGGTGGCCATACCCGACGGTATGGCCTTACCAGGGTCTCTGTCAACCGCTTTCCTGGACCAGAATGCCCGCATGCACGGCCCTTTCGCGCTCGTGGGGCAGGCGGCTCTCGTGACCGGCGCCGGCAGCGCCCAGGGCATCGGCTTCGCGTGCGCGCGTCTGCTGGGGCGCCTGGGCGCCCGCGTGGCGGTCGCGTCGACCACGGACCGGATCCACGAGCGCGTGGCCGACCTGCGCGCCCTGGGAATCGACGCGCTCGGCCTGGTGGCCGACCTCACGGATTCGAGGCAGGCGCAAGACGTGGTGGAACGGAGCCGCGGCCACTTCGGCCGCCTCGACGTGCTCGTGAACAACGCGGGCATGACGTCGCTGTCGCGGCCGTCCGAGCCCGGCGGCGTCGCCGAGCTGAGCGACGCTGCCTTCGGCGACGCGCTGGCGCGGAACCTGGCGACGGCCTTCTACGTCACGCGGGCGGCGCTCCGGCCGATGACGGATGCGGGCTACGGACGCATCGTCAACGTCGCGTCCGTCTCGGGCCCGCTCGTCGCGTTCCGCGGCGACGCGGCCTATCACGCGGCCAAGGCCGGCCTCGCGGGTCTCACGCGTGCCGTGGCCCTCGAAGTCGCCGAGCGCGGCATCACGGTGAATGCCGTCGCGCCCGGCTGGATCGACACCGCCTCCCTCACCGACCAGGAGCGCCTCTACGGCCGCGCGACACCGCTGCGGCGTTGCGGCACGCCCGACGAGGTCGCGGCGGCGGTCGCCTTCCTGGCCGCGCCGGAGGCTTCCTACGTGACCGGCCAGCTCGTCGTCGTGGACGGCGGCCACACGATCGTGGACGAGAAGAGCCTGCATGGCTGAGCCGGTCGCGCTGGTGACGGGCGCGGGCGGCGGCATTGGCGGCGCCGCGGCGCGGCGCTTCGCCCGCGGCGGCTGGCGCGTGGCGGCGAGCGACCGCGAGGCCGGCTCGCTCGCCGGCCTCGGCGAGGAGCTGGGAGCGGCCCTGGTGGCCACGCCCACGGCCGACCTGCGCCGCGTCGACGCGTGCCGGGCCATGGTCGAGGCCGCCGTCGCCGCCGGAGGTCGACTCGACTGTCTCGTCAACGCCGCGGGCCTCTGGACTGAGGGCCCCGCCGAGCTGACCCGCGAGGAGGACTTCGACCGCGTGCTCGACGTGAACCTGAAGGGGCTCTTCTTCCTCAGCGCCGCCGCCATCCCGCACCTCGAGAAGACCGGCGGCTCGATCGTGAACCTCTCCTCCGACGCGGGCCTGCAGGGCAACACCGGCGCCGCGGTCTATTGCGCCTCGAAGGGCGCGGTGAGCAACCTGACGCGCGCGCTGGCCCTGGAGCTGGCCCCGCGCGGCATGCGCGTGAACGCGGTGTGTCCGGGCGACGTGGACACACCGATGCTGCGCGGACAGGCCGACTCGTCGCCCGATCCCAAGGCCTACCTGGAGCGCCTGCTGGCCGGATACCCGCAGCAGCGGCACGCCCGCTTCCTGCGGGCCGACGAAGTGGCCGAGCTGATCTTCTACCTCGCCCAGCCGGCCGCCGCGGGCATCACGGGCGCGAACCTCTCGATCGACTTCGGCCTTTCCGCAGGGATCCGATCCAGCGGCCGCAAGAAGGGCGCTGATTCGCCGGCGCGCTGCTATCATCGCGGCCGGCTCGGAGGCGAGATGCCGGCGATCGAGTTCACCGACAACGTCGAGGATCTCTCGACCGACCAGGGGTTCCAGTTCAAGTTCCGCTGCGAGCGCTGCGGAGACGGCTTCATGTCCTCGTTCCAGACCAACACGATCGGTGTGGCGGGGAGCCTGTTGCGGGGGGCGGGGAGCCTCCTCGGCGGGATCTTCGGCCAGGCGGCCAGCGGGGCCTACGAGGTGCAGCGCGCCAGCGGCGGGGCGCAGCACGACGCCGCCTTGCGAGCCGCGGTCGACGAGGTGAAACCGCTCTTCCGGAAGTGCCGGCGCTGCGGCGACTGGCTGTGCGAGCAGACGTGCTGGAACCGCACCGCCCAGATGTGCAAGCGCTGCGCTCCGATCGCCGAGGAGGAGGAGTCTTCGATCCGGGCCGAGCATGTGCGGACCCAGGTTGCGAACGACCTCCTCCTCGAGGAGAACCGCCGGATGAGCGCGAAGGGGAAACAGGCGGCGGCGGAATGTCCCGACTGCGGGGTCCCCACGCTCGGCAAGAAGTTCTGCCCGGGCTGCGGCAAGAAGCTGGCCGGCGCTGCGGCCTTCTGCGGCGAGTGCGGCGCGAAGCTCAGCCCCGACGCCAAGTTCTGCGGCGACTGCGGTGCCAAGCAGGGCGAGGCGTAGGCGTTGGGGCGGTCGATCTATTCCGCCGTGGTCCTCGTCTTCGTCGCCACCCTCGGAATCGGCTCGGAGGGCGACCGGGCACGTCTCAGCGCAGACATCGAGCAGGCGCGGCGCGACCTCCTTGGGGTCGAGCAGCAGCTCGATGCGCTGAGGAGGCTGGTGCCGGCCGACTTCGATCCGAAGGCGGTCGAGACTACCCTGCTCCGGCTCGCCGAAGGGGCCGAGTTGCCCGCGCCCGCGATCTCCCCCGTCAAGGGGAGCGAGACGGTCCTGCGCGACGGCCGGCCCGTCGGCCTCACCGTGCACCACGTGGAAGTGACGGGGCGATCGGCATATGCGCCCCTGCACCTGTTCCTGAGCATGCTGTCGCTGGTCCCGATGCCCTTGACGTTCGACAGCCTGGAGATCCAGGCCGCGGATGGCGACACGGTGAGCTATCGGGCGCGGCTCGCGCTGCCCGTCTTCGCGAGCCTGCCGGACGTGCCGCCCCCCGCGTGGCCCGCCCCTGTCGTTCCCCCGGCGGCCTCGCCGGAGGCGGCGAGGGAAGCGGCCACGGTGGCGTTCCTGCAGCGCGAGCTCCAGGACCTGAAGGCCCGCGCCGACGCCCGTCGCGCCCTCGTGGCCATGGCCCTCGAGGTCGTGGAACGGCGCCGGACAGCACGGCTCGGCCACGCGCTCGGCCTCGTGACCCGCGAGCTGGACGAGCAGGCCGTCGCCCTGACCGGCGTCAGGGCGGGGCCCACGATCGTCGTGGAAGGCGCCGTGCTGGGAGCCCTGGCCCTGGAGGCCCTGCGCCAGGCCTTCGTCAGGGCGGGGCTCGCGGTCGGCGATCTGAAGACCGCGGCGGCAGGGCGATGCCAGCGGTTCGTGGCGACCGTCCGCCTGGAGACCGAGGACCCGCCGTTCGTCGGCCTCTCGGGCAACGGCCTCTTCGACGACCGGGTGGACGTCGCGTGCGCCGTGCCGGCGACGGCCAGGTTGCAGCCGGTGACGGCGCGCGGAGGCGGCCCAGGGCCCCTGACTCTCGATCTCGGAGACACAGACGTCGCCGAGCTCTTCAAGGCCCTGCACGAGAAGACCGCGGAGAACTTCCTGTTGGACGCCGGCGTCGCCGGACACCTGACCGTCCGCCTGGAGCGCGCCAGCCTCGACGAGGCCCTGGCCGCGATCGCCGCGGCGGGGCTGCGCGTGAGCGCTGGTCCCCTGAGGCGCGTCTCCCTCGCGGCCACGCCGCCCGCTCCCCCCTCGACGCAGGACTACACCGGGGAGCCGATCACGCTGAGCCTCCGGCATGGCGCTCTCCTCGACATCCTCCGGCTGATGGAGGAGGTCACCGGGCTCCCCATGCTCGTGCCCCCCCGCGGGCTCGACCGCAGGGTGAGCCTCTTCGCACGCGAGCTGCCGTGGGACCTGGTGCTCGACTCCACCATCGCGGCGGCCGGCCTTGCCCGCAAGCTGGACCAGAACAAGCTGTACCTAGGACCGGCGGACGGCTTGCGGCCTGCCGACCGGGCCGGCTTCGTGAGCCTGGCCGAGGCTGCCGCCGCGGCCGCCGCTCGGCGCGAGTGGTGGACCCGCGCCGACGCCGTTTCCCAGTGAGCGGCTGGGGCCGCTAGGCGATCGACCCGCCGCAACTCGAGCCGGCGCCCGCCGTGCAGCCGAGGCAGTGGTCGGCCGTGCGGACCAGGCGCCCAGCCAGCTGCGCAAGATCGAACTCGAAGATCGTGGACGGGGCGCTGTCCTCCACGCCCAGCTCGAGCATCTGGTTGAAGTCGCAGTCGAATAGGCGGCCATCCCAGGAGACGCTGATCAGGTTTCGGCACATCAGGCTGGGCAGCGTGGCCGCGTTGAAGGCCGTGTCGAGTCGCTCCATGTAGTCGTCGTAGCGCCCACTGCGCTGCAACCAGCCGGCAAAGCGCTCGATCGGCATGTTGGTGATGGTGAACAGGCGATCGAAGACGATCCCGTAGCGGTCGCCCAGATAGGCCCGGGTGTCGCGTTCCAGGTCCTCCTGACGCGGCGGCAGGAACGCACCGACGGGGTTCGAGATGAGGTTCAGCACCAGCCCGTCGCCCTTGCCGTAGCCGGCCGCGTTGAGACGGCGCAGAGCGGCGATGGACTTGTCGTAGACGCCGCGGCCCCGCTGCCGGTCCGTCGCGTCCTCGGTGTAGTGCGGCAGCGACGAGACGACTTCGCAGCCGCTCGCGGCGAAGAACTCCGGCAGGTCCTGCTGACCGGGCTCGAACTGCACCGTGAGGTTGTGCCGCACGATCACGTTGCGGCCGAGTGCGCGCCCGGCGCTCGCGAACTGCCGGAACCGGGGATGCAACTCGGGGGCGCCGCCCGTGATGTCGAGGGTCTCCAGGCTCGGTTGGCGGGTCAGGACCTGGATACAGGCGTCCATCACGTCGTCGGGCATCACCTCGGTGCGCTGCGGCCCCGCGTCCACGTGGCAGTGGCGGCAGGCCTGGTTGCACTTCTTGCCGACGTTCACCTGCAGCGTCGTGACCGAGGCAGTACGCAGCTCGCCGCCGTACCTCGAGAGCCGGCGCGAGAACCGGCCGCTCGCGGGTGCCGGGTCGTTCAGGACCCGGAGCGGGATCGCACTCACATCGACACCTTCTTGTCGATGTTGTGGGCCACCAGGCCGTGGGCCAGCGTAATGCCCGCGCGCAGGGAGGCGGCGCAGTGCATCGCCTCCCCCAAGTGCTTCATGGTGAGGCCCTGCTCCAGCGCCTGCTGCGTGAAGCTATCGATGCAATACGGGCACTGGGACGACTGGGCGACCGCGAAGCCGATCAGCACCTTCTCGCGCTTGGAGAGCAGCCCGGGCTCGAAGGCGGGGCCGTAGTACTGCATGAATCGCTCCCACAGCTCGGGAGCGTGGTCCTTCAGGTCGCCGAAATGGGCCAGGTCCTTGTCGTCGAAGTAGGCGCTCAAGGTCGTGCCTCCAATGTCATCCGTCGGAGCTTCGAGTCTATGGCCTCTTCGCGGCCGCAGCCAGCTTGCGAGCCTGTTCCTGGCTGTTCAGCGTCCAGTCGTAGCGATTCTCGACCAGCTTGAACCGGCCCGAGGAGAGGAGCTGCCGCTCCAGGCCATCCGGGTAGTACGCTGCCAGGAACCTCCCGATCGCCGCATCGCTCCCGCCGAAATCGTCGCGGTAGTGGCTGGCGTAGATGGGGCTGCCGTACACGATGCCGGCCTCCACCTCGACGCGGTTCTTCTCCGGAGACGCGTGGTCGAAGGGCGCCGCCCCCGCGGCCGTCGCGGGAGCCGCCGCCAGCCACAGGGCGAGAACGCGGACCTTCACCGCTCGTGAGGAACGCACGGGCACGACTGGGTATTCCCGCACACGCTCTTAGCGCGGTTCGACGGGCGCGTAGAAGGACACTCCGCGTACGTTCTCGTCCACCCGCAACGGGTGCTGGATGGCGGGAAACGCGCGCTGCTCGCAGTCGGCACGTTCGCACAGCCGGCAGGTGAGGCCCACGGGTACGACCGCCTCGCGACTCTCCAGGTCGACACCGTCGGCGTAGACGAGGCGCCGCGCGTGGGAGACCTCGCAGCCCAGGCCGACCGCCAGTGTCGTGTGGGGCGCATGGTAGCCGCCGCCCTCCTTGCGCACGCTGCGCGCCACCCAGAAGTAGGTGGTGCCGTCGGGCATCTGCGAGACCTGGGTGCGGATCATGCCGGGCGTCAGGAAGGCCGAGAACACGTTCCAGCGCGGGCAGGCGCCGCTGAAGCGCGCGAAGCGCAGGCCCGAGGCGCTGAAGCGCTTGGAAATGTTGCCGGCGATGTCGATGCGCACGAAGTGGAATGGCACGCCCTCCGACTGCGGCCGGCGCAGCGTCGTGAGCCGATGGCACACCTGCTCGAAGCTGGCGCGGAAGCGGTGGCCCAGGAGCTCGATGTCGTAGCGCTCGGCCTGGGCCGCTTCCAGGAACTCCGTGTAGGGCATCAGCACCGCACCGGAAAAGTAGCTGGCCAGGGCCACCCGCGCCAGCGCACGCGAGGCGTCGGTGGTGAGCAGCGGGTCCTTCACGAGGCGCCCCATCACCTCGCCCTGGCTCAGCAGGCCCACCTGGTAGGCGAGCTGGAAGTTGCGGCTGCCGCGCCGCAGCACCTCGGACAAGCTCAGGCGCCTGCGGCGCGCATCGAAGCGGCGCACCGCGCCCTGCATGGCGGGCGCTTGCTCCAGCACCACGCGGACGCCGTGGACTTCCTCGAGGTATCGCACCAGGCCCTGGAACAGCGTGTCGCCCACGAGCGCGGATTCGCGCCACAGGTTCTCGGCGCCGTTCTCGAGGTCGGGGAAGTAGTTCGTGTGCTGCTGGATGAAGTCGCTGACCTCCTCGGACGGCAGGCGCGAGCGTTCCAGGCCCTTCAGGTCGTCCTTGTCGTAGATCGAGGCGGCCAGACTGGCGGCCGACTCGCGTGCGCCGCGGTAGGCCTGGTAGAGAGTCAACATCGCGCGGGCGGCGGCCGGAGAGCTGGCCGTCAGCTCGCGCACGTCCGCGGCGGTGATGGCGTGGTCGTCGAACAGCGTGTCGCCGAAGACCTCCAGCAGTTCGCCCGCCAGGCGCGCGTCGTGCTCGCCCGAGAGCGACTTGAGATCGAGAGAGAACACATCGGCCAGCTTGATCAGGAGCGCGGCCGACATCGGACGGCGGTTGTGCTCGATCAGGTTCAGGTAGCTGGCGGAGATCCCCAGCTTCTCCGCCAGCGAGGCCTGCGTGGCGCCGTGCTTGCGCCGCAGCACGCGGATCTTGGAGCCGAGCAGGGCAGGTTCAGCCATTCTTTGCAGCCTTTACAACCTGACAGATTCTAGTTTACAGACTCGCTCCGATCAACTGATTCCAGATCAAAGAGTTATTGACACTGTGCCCATCGGCGAGAAGATTCTGACCACATGCTTTCGATCCGCCCGCCGCTGGTGAGTGATGCGGCTCGCGTGCTGACGCCCGATGCCGTGAGCTTCCTCAACGAGCTGGTCGAGCGCTTCGCGCCGCGGGTGGACGAAGTTCTCGCCCGGCGCCGGGGGGCGCGCGGCCAGCGGCCACGCTTTCTCTCCGAGACCGCAGCGATCCGGCGTGGCGAGTGGACCGTGGCTCCACTGCCCCACGAGCTGCTCGATCGCCGCGTCGAGATCACCGGGCCCGTGGATCGCAAGGTGATCATCAACGGCCTCAACTCCGGCGCCAGCGCCTTCATGGCCGACTTCGAGGACGCCACCTCCCCCACCTGGGAGAACCTGATCGCCGGCCAGGCGAACCTGATCGACGCGGTGCTCGGCACGATCGACTACACGGCGCCCGAGACGGGCAAGGGCTACCGCCTGAACGCGAAGACCGCTACGCTGCTGGTACGGCCGCGCGGCTGGCACCTCCCCGAGGCGCACGTCGAGCACAACGGCCGTCCGGCGCCGGCAGGTCTCTTCGACTTCGGCCTGTTCTTCTATTGGAACGCCCGCGCCCTGGTCGCGAAGGGCAGCGGGCCGTACTTCTACCTGCCGAAGCTGCAAGGCCACCTGGAGGCGCGCCTGTGGAACGACGTGTTCCTGTTCGCGCAGGAGCGCCTGGGCCTGCCGGCCGGCACGATCAAGGCCACGGTCCTGATCGAGACGCTGCCCGCCGCCTTCGAGATGGACGAGATCCTCTGGGAGCTGCGCCAGCACTCGTCGGGCCTCAACTGCGGGCGCTGGGACTACATCTTCAGCGCCATCAAGACGCTGTGCGAGGATCCGGCCTGGGTGCTGCCCGACCGCGCTCAGGTCACCATGGAGCAGCCATTCCTGCGCGCCTACTCGCAGCTCCTGGTCAAGACCTGCCACCGGCGCGGCGTCCACGCCATGGGCGGCATGGCCGCGCAGATCCCGCTGAAGGATGCGGCGAGGAACGAGCAGGCGCTCGAGAAGGTGCGCGCGGACAAGCGGCGCGAGGTCGAGACCGGCCACGATGGCACCTGGGTCGCGCATCCAGCCCTGGTCCCAGTGGCGCGTGCGATCTTCGACGCCGGGATGCCCACGGCCCACCAGATCCACAGGAAGCGCGAGGACGTCCGCGTGACGCCCGACGACCTGCTCCGGGTCCCCGAGGGTCAGCGGACCGAAGCAGGTCTGCGCGCGAACCTGCGCGTGGGCGTCCAGTACATCGAGGCGTGGCTGCGCGGGCAGGGCTGCGTGCCGCTCGCCGGCCTGATGGAAGACGCGGCCACCGCCGAGATCGCGCGTACCCAGGTGTGGCAATGGCTGCGCCATGGCGCGTCGGTCGAAGGCACGCCCCTGACGCGCCAGAGAGTGTCGCGCACCCTTGACGACGAGATGGCGCGCGTGCGGGACGGGGTGGGGACGGCACGCTTCGAAGGCTGCCGCTTCGCCGAGGCCCGCGCACTGCTCGAACAGGTCTCGACCTCGCCGGAGCTGGAAGAGTTCCTGACCCTGCCCGCCTACCAGCAACTCGTCATGGAGGCCCCATGTCCATCGCCCTGAGAGTGCCCGAGTCCGATGCCCGCATCCGCGGCCGCTTCGACGGCGTCGTGCGTCCCTACTCGCCGGAGGACGTGAAGCGGCTGCGCGGCAGCATTCCCATCGAGCACACGCTCGCCAAGCTGGGGGCCGCCCGGCTCTGGGAGCTGCTGACGACGGAGCCCTACACTCACGCGCTGGGCGCACTCACCGGCAACCAGGCGGTCCAGATGGTCCGCGCTGGACTGAAGGCGATCTACCTCTCGGGCTGGCAGGTGGCCGCCGACGCCAACAGCGCGGGTCAGACCTATCCCGACCAGAGCCTCTACCCCGTGGACTCCGTGCCGACCGTGGTGCGCCGTATCAACCGCGCGCTGCTGCGGGCCGACCAGATCGAGCACGCGGAGGGGGGCAAGGGCGCGCTTTACTGGCTGGCGCCGATCGTGGCCGACGCCGAGGCGGGCTTCGGCGGGCCGCTCAACGCCTTCGAGCTGATGAAGGCGATGATCGAGGCCGGCGCCGCGGGCGTCCACTTCGAGGACCAGGTGGCCTCCGAGAAGAAATGCGGCCACATGGGCGGCAAGGTGCTGGTGCCGACCGCCCAGTTCGTGCGCACCCTGGTGGCCGCACGACTCGCCGCCGACGTGATGGGCGTGGAGACGCTGATCGTCGCCCGCACCGACGCCGACAGCGCCAAGCTCCTGCTCTCCGACGCCGACCCGCGTGACCACGCGTTCATCGAAGGCAAGCCGCGCACACCCGAGGGCTTCTTCCACCTGCGCGGCGGCATGGCCTGCGCCATCGCCCGCGGCCTGGCCTACGCGCCCTACGCCGACCTGGTGTGGTGCGAGACCTCGACCCCGGATCTCGAGGAGGCGAAGCAGTTCGCCGAGGCGATCCACGAGCGCTTCCCCGGCAAACTGCTCGCCTACAACTGCTCGCCTTCCTTCAACTGGAGGAAGAACCTCGACGACGCCACGATCGCGCGCTTCCAGCGCGAGCTGGGGGCGATGGGTTACAAGTTCCAATTCGTGACCCTGGCCGGTTTCCACGCGCTGAACTTCGCGATGTTCCAGCTCGCGCGGGGCTACCGCGAGCGCGGCATGGCGGCCTACACGGATCTGCAGCAGGCCGAGTTTGCCGCTGAAGCCTCAGGCTACACGGCGACGCGCCACCAACAGGAGGTGGGCACCGGCTACTTCGACCGCGTGACCGAGGTGCTCTCGGCCGGCGCGGCCTCGACCCTGGCGCTGCGCGAGTCGACGGAGGCGCAGCAGTTCTAGCCGGCGTCCGCGGGAGCGGGCGCATGGCGGGCCGGCGGCCTTAGAATTCCGCTGCCAGCATGCGAGCCCGCTCGCCGGAGGCCGAGGCTCGAACCTAGGGCAGGCCCTCGGCCAAGTACAGGTCGTCGAGCAGCCGGCGGTACGAGTAGACGTACGAGGAGCCGTCGGGCGCGATCACGATCGGCCCGATCGACGCCACGCCGGCGGGGTCCGGTGGCCGCAGCTCCTTCCACAAGCGGCGACGGCCAGTCCCAAGATCCACGATCTCGACCACGGACGGTACGTCTGAACCGCGCTGGACGTACAGCGCGCGGCCGTCGGCCGACCAGCGGAGCGGTATGTCGTCGCGCGTGACCCCGGGGATGGCCTGCGGTTCACCGCCCTCGATCGGGAAGAGGCGGGGCGTTCCCTCGGCATCGGTCGCGACGGCCTGGCGTCCATCGGGAGAGAGCGCCGACCACACGAAGGAGACGCCTTCGGGTGAGACCGGGCGCGGTTTCCCCGCGTCGAGATCCCGGACGTACAGACGATTGCCACGGCCTTCCTCGTTGCCGGAGATGAGCAGGCGCTCCCCGTCGGGGAAGAACACGGCCCAGTGCAGCCTCACGCCTTCGGGAGAGAGGCGGCGGGGCTCGCCGGCGCCCGTGGGCAGCAGCACGAGATCGCCGGTCACCAGGATGGCCAGGGCCCACTTGCCGTCCGGTGAGAGCCCGATCGACGCGCCGGCGCCCAGGCGAATCGGGGGCGACCCGTCGCTGGCGCGCAGGTAGGCTGCGTAGTCGCCGTTGCGGTCTACCTCGTTTTGCTCGTCGAACAACAGCATCCGGCCGTTGGCCGAAAGGTCGTCGGGGTGCGACCAGTCGAGCCAGGTCAGGTTGCGTTCCGACTTCTCCCCCGACCCGACGCCCATCGCCTCTCGCCGGCGGCTGGCGCGGCCCAGCAACTGGCGACCGTCCTTCGCGACGTCGTAGAGGCCGTTGCCGCCCGGGCTGGCGAGGGCGGCGCGCGCATCGCCCGCGAGATCCACGAACCGGCCGTCGTCCAGCCAGATGCCGTCCCCTTGCGGCGCCCAGGCGACGTCGACGGCGAAGGGCGCCAGGACTTTCCGCCCTCCCGTGTCGTCGATGACGGTCGCCGCCCCGATGTTGTCTCCTCTCAGGGGATGGTCGAGGAACAGCACGCGGCGGCCGTCGGGCGCGATGCGGACATGGCTGATCCAGCCCGCGGTCTCGTGGAGGACCTTGCCGATGGGGAATTCGAGGCGCCGGCGCAGGCCGGTGTTGCGCGCCACGGCCAGGCTCCCGTCCGGAGCCCAGTCCGCGTCGCTGACGTTCTCGAGTACCTCGCGCGGCGATCCGCCGCCCAGGGGCACGCGCGCGAGCGTCCCGTAGCCCTCGAAGCCCCAGCGGACCGTGCGGCCGAGGCAAATGGCCAGCTCACCCGACGGCGACACGGAGAGGAGCTCCGCGGACGCTAGGCCAAGCGATCGTGACTCGGGTCCATCCAGGCGAACCACGAACACCTCGGAAGGTCGGCCTTCCCAGGCGGCGCTGTAGACGACCGTCTGGCCGTCTGGCGCGAAGCGCGCCGCGCTTATCGTGCCGCGCCGGAAGGTCAGCCGCCGGAACTCGGGAGGGGCCGCGGGGACGGAAGGTGAGCGCCAGGCCAGCGCAGCCAGGCCCACGCCGGCCGCGAGGCCTAGCCCGACCCAGGCCAGGAGTCGCCAGGAGCGAGTGCGCGCGTGCGCCGGCGCCTGCGCATCGCCGGAGACGCTGGACTCCGAGAGGTGCTCGCGCAGGCTGCCCAGGTCGCGCGCCAGGTCGCGAGTCGACGTGAAGCGATCCTCGGGGTCCTTTTCGAGGCAGCGCTCGATCAGCCAGCGCAGGGGAGCCGGTGAGCGCGGGTTGAGCTTGGCCGGGTCATCGGGTTCCTCGCGGATGATCGCGACCAGGGTCTCCGCGCTGGTCTTGCGCATGAACGGCCGGGTGCCCGTGACCATCTCGTAGAGCACGGTCCCGAGCGAGAACTGGTCCGAACGGAAATCCACCGGCCTGCCGCTCGCCTGCTCGGGCGACATGTAGCCCACGGTCCCCATCACCGCGCCGGGAGAAGTTGCCGGCCGCGCGGCCGTCTCCAGGTTCGATGCGCCCTCCACTGGCGCCGGGCCGAGCTTGGCGAGGCCGAAGTCGAGGATCTTGACGAACCCGTCCTTCGAAACCATCACGTTGTCGGGCTTCAGGTCGCGGTGCAGGATCCCTGCGCCGTGGGCCTTGGCCAGTCCGTCCGCGAGCTGCTCGGCGATCTCGAGCACCTTGCGGGACGGCAGCGGACCCGCGGCGAGCAGGTCGCGCAGCGTTTTTCCATCCACGTGCTCCATCGCGATGTAGGACACGCCGTCCGCGTCGCCGATGTCCAGCAGGGTGATGATGTTGGGATGGTTGAGCGCGGAGGCCGCGCGCGCCTCCTGCTCGAAGCGGGCCCGGCGATCGGGATCCGATGCGACGGAGGCCGGCAGCACCTTCAAGGCCACGTCGCGACCGAGCCGCGTGTCCCGCGCCCGATAGACTTCTCCCATGCCTCCGGCCCCGAGGGGGCCGATCACTTCGTAGGGGCCAAGACGGGCCCCTGAAGACACGGGCATGAGGCTCCTTGTGGTGTACGGAGAGTATAAAGCGAGCGGCGTCAGCCGATCGTGACGACGACCTGGCTCCCCTCGATGCGCGCGGGATAGGCCTGGAGCGGGCGCGTGGCGGGACCGTTGACCACGCTGCCTGTCGTTTGAAACCGCGAGCCGTGGCAGGGGCAGTCGAGTGTCGTCCCTGATCCGGCGGGCAGCAGGACCGTCGCGCATGCAGCCGATATCTTCGGCGGCTACTCCGCGCTCCGGCTCGAAGGCGACACCACGAACGGCGCGAGCGCCGGTCTGTTCTGGCCGCTCGGCGGCCCATTCCGCCTCTCGGCCGAGGCAAGCGGCCAGCTCGGTCTCGTCCAGGGCGAGGACCTCCGCGAGTGGTCGCTGCTCGCCGGGCCCGTGTTCGCCCCGCGTCGCGACAGCCGCCTCCAGCCCTTCCTCCACGCCAAGGCGGGACTCGTGCGCTCGCGGCGCCAGGTCGAAGTCCTCGGCATCGCGATCGGCGCCGAGGGCGTCTGCGACTCCGCTTGCCCATCCGAGACGGCCTTCGCGGCGGAGTTGGGCGGTGGCCTCGACATCCGCCTCACCGAGCGCCTCGCCCTGCGCCTGCCCCAGGTGGACTACCGGCTCAGCGGCCTCGAAAGCGACGACGCGAGCCGGTTGCGTTTCTCCGCCGGCCTCGTCTGGCGCTGGGGCCGGTAGAGCGCGGCTGATATATTCCCCCGACCGGGGCGGGGCGCCCGGCGGAGGTTCAACGCTGAGAATCCGCGTGTCGACGGCCGTTCTCCTGGTCGCGCTCCAGGCCGTTCCGATTCGAGCCGCCGATGCGCCGCCTCTGGGCTTCAGCGAGGCGGGCGCCTCGGCGCAGCGCGAACTGGAGGCGAAGTTCGACGCGCAGCTCGACGCGAAGAACCTGCGCGCGTGGATGGCGCGCATGGCGTCGCGGCCGCACCACCTGGGGTCGCCCTGGGGCAAGGAGAACGCCGAGTTCATGGCCGGGCTGTTCCGCTCCTGGGGCTACGAGACGCGGATCGAGGAGTTTCAGGTCCTGCTTCCGACGCCGAAGCAGCGCCGGCTCGAGATGACGTCACCCACGCGCTTCGTGGCGTCCCTCGACGAGCCGGTGCTGGCGCAGGACCGCAGTTCCGGCCAGAGGAAGGAGCAGCTCCCGACCTACAACGCGTATTCGGTGGACGGCGACGTCGAAGGCGAACTTGTCTACGTGAACTACGGCGTGCCCGCGGACTACGAGGAGTTGGCGCTGCGCGGCATCGACGTGAAGGGCAAGATCGCGATCGCGCGCTACGGCGGCTCGTGGCGCGGCATCAAGCCCAAGGTGGCCGCCGAGCACGGCGCGATCGGCTGCATCATCTTCTCGGACCCCTCGGGCGACGGCTATTCCCAGGGCGACGTGTACCCGCGGGGCGGCTGGCGTCCCGAGACGGGCGTGCAACGCGGCTCGGTGAAGGACATGCCGATCCACAGCGGCGACCCGCTGACGCCGGGCTGGGCCGCCTCCAAGGACGCGAAGCGGCTGGCGATCGCCGAGGCCACGACCCTCACGAAAATCCCGGTGCTGCCCATCTCCGCGGCCGACGCGCGACCACTGCTCCAGGCGATGACCGGACAGGTGGCGCCATGGTCCTGGCGCGGTGCGCTGCCGCTGCCCTACCACCTCGGCCCCGGCCCGGCACACGTGCGCCTGAAGGTCGCCTTCGACTGGAAGCTGGTGCCCGCCTACGACGTGATCGCGGTGATGAAGGGCTCCGAGTTCCCTGACGAGTGGGTCGTGCGCGGCAACCACCACGATGCCTGGGTCAACGGCGCCAGCGATCCGACGAGCGGCATGGTGGCCCTGCTCGAGGAAGCGCGCGCGCTGGGCGCGTTGGCCAAGGGGGGATTCAGGCCGCGCCGGACGATCGTCTACGCGGGTTGGGACGGCGAGGAGCAGGGCCTGCTGGGCTCGACCGAGTGGGTCGAAGAACACCTTCAGGAGCTGCAAGCGAAAGCGGTCGCCTACGTCAACTCCGACAGCAATTCGCGGGGCTTCCTGGGCGTGGGCGGATCCCACAGCCTGGAGGCCTTCGTGAACCAGGCCGTGGCCGACGTGAAGGACCCACTGAAGAAGGTCGGCGTCCTGGACCGCGTGCATGCGCGCAACCTGCTGACGGGATCGAGCGAGGAGCGAGCGAAGGCGCGCGGGCGCAAGGGCATCGCCCTCGACGCGCTCGGCTCGGGTTCCGACTACACGCCGTTCCTGCAGCACGCCGGCCTCGCGTCCTTGAACGTGGGCTTCGGCGACGAGGACGCGTACGGCCAGTACCACTCGATCTACGACTCCTTCGACCACTACATCCGCTTCATGGACCCGGACTTCTCCTACGGCGTGGCGCTCGCACAGGTGGGCGGCCGCCTGGTGCTGCGTCTCGCCCAGGCCGACAGCGTGCCGCTCGACTTCTCGCCCTTCGTGGCGGCGCTGCGCGGCTACGTGAAGGAGGTCGAAGCCCTGGCCGACAGCTCGCGCCAGGAGGCGGAGCAGCGCAACCGCGACCTCGACGACGGCGTGTACGCCGCCTACTTCACGCCCCACGAGACGCGTGTCGCACCGCCGCGGCGTGAGACGGTGCCGCGCCTCAACTTCGCGCCGCTGCAGAACGCAGCGGACCGCGTCGAGAAGGCGGTCAAGGCCTACGACAAGGCGCGGGCCGCGCGGGCCGGGAAGCCCCTCGACGCCGAACGCGCCCGCGAGCTGAACGCCGTGCTGCGCGGCTGCGAGCGCGCGCTCACGCGGGACGAGGGCCTGCCGGGGCGGCCCTGGTACCGCCACCAGATCTACGCCCCTGGCCGCTACACGGGCTACGGTGTGAAGACTCTGCCCGCGGTCCGCGAGGCCATCGAGCTGCGGAACTGGCGCGAGGCCGAGGAGCAGGTCGTGGTGGTGGGTCGCACCCTGGAAGCCTTCGCCGGCCAGGTCGAAAAAGCGGCGGGGATCCTCGGAGCGCCTTAAGATCTAGGAGTGTCCGAGAGGAACAGCGACCCGGGCCCGCTGGGCGACGCCCTCCTCGACTCGGAGTTCGTCGCCGAGCTCGAGGGCCTGGCCGCTACCGCGAGCCGCTTCGAAACGCCCGCCGCGGCCCTGGAGGCGGAGGCCGAGTTGCGCGCGTTCCTGGCCCCGTTCCCGGGTGCGGTCGAGCCTCTGTCGGAGGACGACTTCGTCCATCTGTCCGCCGCGGGCCTGAGTGAGCGCACCGACGCGCTGCTCGAGATCGCGCGCCGTTCGACCCAGCGCGAGGCGGCCGAGGCGGTGGAGAGCTTCGTGGTGTTCTTCCAGGCCCTGCTCCCGGGCCTCGGCGCCGACGGCAGGGAACAGGCGCGCCGGCTGTTCTTTCGCCTGGCGCCCACGCTCGTGCAGCTGTGCCACGGCGGCTTCACAGGGCCGCGCGAGGACGGCCTGCGGGCCCTGGACCAACTCGAGACCATCCTGATCGAGGTGTCGAGCGTCAAGCTGTCGCCCACCGAGGGCTCCCTGGTGGCGGCCAGCATCGAACAGCTCGCGGGCTTCATCGCCGCCGGCGAGTACGCCCTCGCGGGCCAGGTCGTGTCGTCGCAACTCCTGGCGATCCTGGAAAAGAACCGCGTGGCCCGAATGCTCTACCGCCTGATGCACATCGAGGCCAGCGTGCAGGTGTACCTGAAGGAGCGCCTGGGACATCTCACGCCCCTGCTGCGCGTGCCCGAGGACTTCGCCGCGCTGCGGCCCTACGGTCCGCTGCGCATCCTCGAGGAGCGCGACGGGCCGGGCAGCCGGCGCCTGATCCAGATCCAGCTCCCGGACGTCCCGATGCCGCGGCACGTGGTGCTGCACCTTTTGCCGCGCGACGGCGGCCCGCCCCTGGACCTGCGCCTCGACCTGCTGGGCTGCGCCGAGCTGCAGGCACCCGCGGGGACCTACGACCTCGGCCTCTTGTATCGGCCGACGCTCTAGCGGTAGATCTCGAAGTCCGCGTCGCTGACGTCGCTGGCGCCCGGCGCCAGGACGCTCGTGATGCGAAGCCGGCCGCGGGTGGTCACGGCGCCTCCGACGTTCCAGGCCTGGACGCCGTCGTTCGCCGTGCCGGCGAACAGCCTGGTCCAGGTGGCGCCGCCGTCTCGCGACAGCTCGATGCGCAGCTTGCCTGTCACGTTGCTGGAAACCCATTCGATGCTGGCGGGCGTCTTCTTCTTCAGGGACTCGCCGCCGTTCGGCGCGACGATCCGGATGGACGCGGTGGGCGGGGGCGGCGTGCCCACGCGAGCCTGGCCGGAGTTCGCATTGATGCGCAGCGACGACACGTCCACGGCTTCGAAGTCGGAGCCCTTGATCTGGCGCAGCTCGCCGACCAGGGAGTCGTCGTCCCAGCCCGGGTCGGGCGCGCCCGACACGTACCAGGCCGAGCCGTTGTCGGCGAGGATCATCCCGTACCTCTGCAGCGCCCTCAGGATCACCTGCACCTGGGGCGAGAAGCGCGTGACGTCGACACTCGCCTTCAGGCGGAAGCGCTGGCCCATCGGCGGCAGCGTCGCGCTCGTGAGGGACGAGGCGTCGTGGCGCGCCGGCCAGATGTGCGTCTTGCGTGTGCGCGGCGCGGTGAAGCGCAGCGCGTGGCGGATCTCGCCCGCCGCGACCTCGTCGTAGCGCGCGAGCCCGGGGAAGATCGGGAGACCGGCGGCGTCGGCCGAGGTCCAGGTGTCGGGACGCAGGGCGTGGGAGCGCAGGTCGTAGACGGCGCCCGAATCGGCCTGCCAGCTGCGATCCGACTGCAGAAAGGCACGATACAGCTCGTAGAGCTTGCACGCGTCGGTGTCCACGACCAGCACGTGGCGATCGCCATCGCTCTGGTCGCCGCCCTCCACGGGGGCGTCGCGCGGAACCGGGTAGGGGCCGGGGTCGCTCTCGTCGCCGTAGGCCGTGAACTCGATCGCCACCTCGGGCTCGTCGGCCCTCACGGTCGTGAACGGAATGCCGATCGGCCCGCCGTCCCAGAATCCGGAGCCGAAATCGGGGTGCACGCCGATGGTCGCGCCGATCGACGCGACGTAGGCCGCCGAGTTCGCATCGACGGGCAAGCTGTCCACCCGCACGTTCCAGATGTTGTCGGCCGGCAGCACCGTGCAGCCGCCGACGCTCGGGGCCTGGGCGTGAAGCGCCGGAGCGCTGCCGAAAAGAGCGGCGGCGACGACGAGGCGTGGAAACATGGTGCGAACCGTACGCGAAATGGCTGTGCGCGCATGTGACCGCAAGCACAGCCGGCCGCAGCCCTTGCGGGTGTTGGGCTTACAGCCAGGCGCGCGCGGCGAGCAGCAGCAGCACCAGGGGCAGCGCCAGCGCCGTGCGCCACTCGCGGTTCAGCCGCACACGCGACCACTCGAAACGCGAGGCACGGGGTCCGCCGGGAGTCGCGCGTGGCGCGAGCCGGGGCACCTGGGACGCCCATGCCTCGTACTCCGTCCCGAACTTGCGCCGCAGGAACGCCTCCTCCTCGCGCATCACGGCGGGGTAGAACGCTGCGAAGTAGACGACGATGCAGAGCGCCACCCAGGGGCTCCACGCCGCGACACCGGCGCCCGCGGCCATCAGCGCGCTGCCCAGGTAGAGCGGGTTGCGCGTGTGGGCGTAGGGCCCGCCGGTGGCGAGGGCCTGCGTCTTCTCGATATGGCCCGACGCCCAGATGCGAATCGCTTCGCCGAGGAGCAGCAGGGGCAGGCCCAGGAGCAGCGAGCGCGCGCTCGGCCGCGCCAGGAGGAGAGCAGCGATCCCGAGCAGCCAGCCGAGGGGGACGCGCAGCCTAGACAGCGCGCGCCTCTTGAAGCGTCAGGCCCAGGCGCACGTCGATGGCGCGCACCACTTCCGTGGGGGTGATCGCGGCCATCACCCCTGCGTGGGAGGCGCAGTGGCGCTTGTGGCAGGGAGAACACAGGGGCACGCGGCGCACGATCTTGTCGTCGGCGGAGAACGGGCCGTTGCGATCGGGGTCGGTGGGGCCGTAGAGGCCGAGCACCGGCGCGCCTACCGCACAGGCCAGGTGCAGCGGCCCGGTGTCGGCGGCAACCACGAGGCGCGTCTCGCGGCACAGCTCCAGGTACTCGAGCAGCGTGGTCGGGAAGCAGCGTATCGCCGCGCCGTCGGAGGCGCGCACCACGCGGTCGGCCAGCGCCTCCTCGCCCGGCCCGAAGGTCACCAGGGCGTCGAGGCCGCGATCGCGCAGGGCGCGCGCCACGGTTCCGTAACGCTCGGCCGGCCACAGCTTGCTCTGCCAGCCACCGCCCGGGTTCAGGATCACGAAGCCGCCCACGCCGAGGCCCAGCAGGCCCTTGCGCACGGTCTCGGCCTCCGCCGGCGTCGCGGGCAGCGGGAACTCCCGCATCCCCACGTCGTCGATGCCGAGGCCGCGCAGCAGCGCCAGGTTCTTGTCGAGCACGTGGACGGCCTCGCTGGTGGGCGAGGCTCCTTCCGAGACCAGCAGCGCGGACAGCGGCTCGCGGCGCCAGGCGCTGGCGAAGCCGATGCGTCTGGGCGCCCCGCTGAGCCGCGCCCAGATAGCGGACTTCCACAGGCCCTGGAACTCCAGCGCCACGTCGTAGCGCTCGGCACGCAGCTCGGCCACCGTTCTGCCCAGGGCGCCCAGGCTCATGGCACGTGCCTGCGGCGTCACGTGCACGCGCGCCAGCGCCGGGTTCTTCGTCAGGATCGGCGCGGACAGGGATTCCACCAGCCAGCCCACGTCCCAGCCGTTCCGGCGCAGGGCCGCCAGCGCGGGCAGCGTGTGGACCACGTCGCCGATGGACGACATGCGGACGATGAGGGCCTTCACTCGCGCAGCCTCGCGAGCAGCCTGCGCGTGTCGTGGTCCTTGGCGTCGCCGACGATCGCGATGCGTCCGCCGTAAGCGCGCACGACCTCGCGCTCGGGCACGGTCTCCGGCGTGTAGTCCGTGCCTTTGCAGTGCACGTCGGGCTTCAAGGCGAGCAGCAGGGTCGTCACGTCGTCTTCCGGAAACACCACCACGTAGTCGACGCTGCGCAGCGCGGCCACCAGCGCGGCCCGGTCCGACTCGGGCAGCACCGGCCGGCCCTCGCCCTTCAGGCGCCGCACCGAGTCGTCGCCGTTCACGCCCACCACCAGCAGGTCGGCCTCGGCCCTGGCTCCCGCGAGGTACCGCACGTGGCCCACGTGGAGCACGTCGAAGCAGCCGTTGGCGAAGGCCACGCTGCGGCCGGCCGCCCGGGCCGCGGCCACGCGCCGCGCGATCTCGTCGCGGTTGCCGATCTTGTCCTGGGCGCGCCTCACCCGCGCAGCGCCGCGCGCAGTTCGGCCGCCGAAACCGTGGCCGTGCCGCGCTTCATCACCACGATGCCGCCGGCGCAGTTGGCGAGCTGGGCCGCCTGGGCGGGCGTCGCGCCGGAAGCCAGGGCGAGGGTGAAGCTCGCGATCACGGTGTCGCCGGCGCCGGTCACGTCGGCGACCTGGTCGCTGCCGTGGATCGGCACGTGGAGCGCGGGCTTGCCGGGCTCGAACAGCGCCATGCCGTCGCTGCCGCGTGTGATCAGCACGGCCCGGCAGGCGAGGCGCCGCAACAGCGTGCGGCCGGCGGCCTCGAGCCGGCGCCGGTCGTGGCCGATCGTCACGCCGAGGGCGGCCTCGACCTCGGGCTCGTTGGGCGTGACGGCCGTCATGCCGCGGAAGCGCGTGAGGGCGTAGCGCGAGTCCAGCGTGACCGGGATGCGCCGCCGGCGGGCCAGCGCGATGGCTGCCTCCACGACTGCTGGCGTCAGCAAGCCGAAGCCGTAGTCGCTGACCAGTACGCCGTCGAGCTTGCCCTTCAAGCGGCGCAGCGCGCCGATCACGCGGCGCGCGGCTTCGGGCCGGGCGTCGAGGCTGGTGGCGCGATCGATGCGCACGACCTGCTGCTTGGTCGAGTGGCTGCCGCCCGCCAGGATGCGCGTCTTCACGGGGGTCGCGTAGCCGGCCTGCGTGCGAACGCCGCGCGCCTCGATGCCCTTCGCACGCAGCAGGGCGCGCAGGCGCCGGCCGTGGACGTCGCGGCCCACGACGCCGAGCGGGATGGGAGTGCCGCCCAGCGTGCGGATGTTGTGGGCCGCGTTGGCGCCGCCCCCCAGCCGCACGTCGGCGCCGTCGTGGCGCAGGATCAGCACCGGGGCCTCGCGGCTCACGCGCTCGATGCGGCCGTAGACGAACTCGTCGGCCACCAGGTCGGCCAGGACCAGGACGCGCCGGCCGCGGAAGGCGCGGATCGTCGCGAGCAGGCCGTCCCGCTCGGATCGCGTCACGCGCGCGCCTCTGCCGCCAGGATCCGGGTCACCGCGTCGAGAAGATGCTCGGCCACGAGATCCGGCGGGCGGCGCCAACCGGGTGCGTGGTAGGTCCACTCCCCCAGGCCGTAGCCGCTCTTCACCAGGGCCGCTTTCGCGCCGACGTTCCACGCGAGCTGCAGGTCGCCGTGACGATCGCCGATCACCCAGGAGCGCGCCATGTCGAGATCGAGCTCCTGTTCCGCGCGTTTCAGCAGGCCCGGCCGAGGCTTGCGGCAATCGCAGTCCTTGCGGTAGGGCGGCTCCCCGACCGAGGGATGGTGCGGGCAGAAGTAGACTGCGTCGAAACTCGCCCCGCCCGCCTGCATCGACTCCCGCATCCCCTGATGCACCTCGTGGATCACCGACTCGGGGAAGTAGCCACGCGCCACGCCGGCCTGGTTCGTGACCACGACGGCAGCCCAACTGGCGCGGTTCACCAGGCGTACGGCCTCCACGGACCACGGGAACAACTGGAAGCGCGACGGATGGTTCACGTAGCCCACCTCGTGGGACAGCGTGCCGTCCCGGTCCATGAAGATGGCGGGGCGCCGGGCTTTTTGCAGGCCGGTCAAACCGCGCGCGCCTCGGCGACGACACGCTCCACCGCGACCCGCGTCATGCAACGGTGGTCGATCGGGCACTCTCGCAGCATGCACGGAGCGCACTCCACGTCTTCGCGCACCACCCGCTGGCGAGCGGGCCCGGCGGGCGCCGTCTCGCGCCAGTCGGTCGAGCCGAAGATCGCCACGAGCGGCGTGCCGAGGGCGGAGGCCAGGTGCATCGGGCCGGAGTCGTTGGTCAGCAGCACGTCCAGCCGAGCGAGCACCCCGACCAGTCCAGGGAGGTCGGTGCGGCCGCACAGGTCGAGAGGCGGCGTACGCATCGCGGCGGCGATGGCATCGGCGAGAGGACGCTCGGCAGGCCCACCGAGGATGGCCACGCGGGCGCCGCGCTCGGCCGCGATGCGCTCGGCCGCGGCCGCGTAACGCGCCGGGATCCACTGCTTGGCCGACCCGAACGCCGCCCCTGGATTCACGCCCACCACGGGGCCTTCGCCCAGCAGCTCGGCGCCGCGCGCCGCCCAGGCCTCGGGGCAACGCAGGGACGCGTCGGGAGCCGCCGACACCTTGAGACCCACGCCCGCGAGCATCGCCCGATAGTAGTACACCTGGCTGCGGCCCCGGAGAGCGGCCGGCACGCGTGCGCGGCGCGTCAGCAGAGGCCCGCGCGCCTGTGTGGCATAGCCCCAGCGCTCGGGGATCCGGCTCAGCGCCAGGCTCAGCGCCGTGCCGAAGGAATTGGTGAAGAGCACGCCGGCCTCGTAGCCGCCCCGGATGGCATCGGCGTCGGCGCGGATGCCGCGGCTGTGCACGACCGCGTCGACTTCGGCCACGGCCTCGTACAGCGCCGCCACCCACGGCCGCGCCAGCACCGAGAGCTGCCCGCCCGGGAAGTTCCGTTTCAGGTCGCGCAGAGCCGGCAACGACAGGACGACGTCGCCGATCCAGTTGGGAGCCCGGAGCACGACCTTCGACGGCAGCATTCAGCCTTCAGCCTTCAGCATTCAGCAACGGCCTTCAATCCCCGGACCCCAGTCGGCGGAGCAGGGCTGTGAGCATCTTCTTGACCTCGACTACGCGGTCCGCGAGCTCGGTGAAGCGAACAGGATCGATGAATCCCAGGTCCAGGGCCAGCAGCAAGCGGTACTCCAGTAACAGAGGCCGAGCCGAGTGCGATTCTCAAGTGTCGTCCAAAGTCTCCCTGACCCAGCGCGCAACCCTCGGCGATATTCGCCGCGACCGACGACGCTGCCCGGCGGATCTGATTCGTCAGGCCGTACTGCTCTGACCTCGGGAACTCTCGTGTCGCAGAGTACACCTCGAGCGTGAGCCCGTGAGCCTTCGCCCACACCTTGAGGCTTCGGAAATCCTTCAGCTTCGACTCCTCGCGTCACTGATGGCTGAAAGCTGAGAGCTGACTGCTACCGTCTTCCAACGCCTATGAATCCACAGCCACTGCTCGGGCTTCTGCCGGACCCACGTTTCCGTCCGGCTTGCGATCGCCTGTGTGATGCGGACGATCTCGGCGTCGCGGTCAGCGCCAGGGTGGACGGGCAGCTCCGGCTCGTATCGCAGCAGGTACCGGCCGTCCTCGCGCAGCTCGGTCCAGCACGGGACGATCGCACAGCCGGTCTTCAACGCCAGCGCGGCCGCGACGGTGGTGGTGGCCGCCTTGCGACCGAAGAAGTCCACGAAGATGCCGTCCTGCGCCTGGACGTTCTGGTCGAGAAGAAACGCGACGCCGCGACCCGACCGCAGGTCGCGCAGCACGGTGGCCAGGGCCTTCTTCTTGTAGACGATGCGGTTGCCGGTGATGGCCCGCAGGGCGACTAGGCGACGGTCGAGTGCGGGATTGTCCAGGGGTCGAGCCACCAGGCTGAGGGCGCCGATGGTGGGGCCATGGACGAGGCCGTGCAACTCCCAGTTCCCGATGTGCGCCGTGCAGTAGATGACGCCCTTGCCCCGAGCCAAGGGCGCACGCGCGTTCTCGACGCCCTCGACATCGGCGAGGCTCAGCAGCTCCTGGGCCGAGCGACCTTGCATCCAGAGCAGGTCGAGCACGGTCGCGCCGAAGTGACGGTAGACGCCGCGCGCGACGCGATCCAGACGCTGCGCGTCCCAGTCCGTGAACGATGGACGCAGGTTGTCGACGGCGATGCGGCGATGGCGCGGGTCGAGGGCGGCCCACACGCTGCCCAGCGCCCGCCCCAGGCCCAGGACAAACCGGCGCGGAAGCGGCCGCACCAGGGCCGAGACGAGGGTGGCCGCCGCCGCCTCGAGCCGGAAGCGCCAGGCTTTGCTCACCCGACCCTCCGGCCCACGGCCAGCAGGCGCTCGCGCAGGCCGGCTTCGTTCTCGACCTCGACGCCGATGCGCAGGACCCGCACGGGCAGCTGCGCGGCCGGATCGGGCGGCAGGCGCACGGCGTCCTTGGCGGTGGTCAGCAGGGCATCGGCCGTCGCGACGCACGCGCGTGCCCCAACGGCCTGCCACTCGACGCTGCTGAACGCGTGGTGGTCGGGAAAGCTGTCCCTGCCGGCGACCTCGCCGCAGGTCGCGGCCGCGTCGGCATGGAACCGCTCCGGGCGCGCGATGCCGGAGACGAGCCACGGCCGCCGCGGCAGAGGCCACCCGCGCCCATCGAGGTCCACGCAGCCCAGGACGCGACGCCTGACGCGCCACGTCTCGAGGCCTACGGGACCCTGGCCTTCGCCGTGGAGCAGCACCGCATGTGCGCGCCGAACCGCACCCGGGAACTCGCGCAATCGGCCCGCGGGCAGCGGCCGGTCGCGGAAATCCTCGGGCGCGGCGCACACGAGGTCGAGGTCGCGGGCGAGGCGCAAGTGCTGGAAGCCGTCGTCGAGAACGTGGACGCGCGGGCCGAACGACGACTCTGCAAGGCGCGCGGCTTCGTCGCGGCGGTGCCCGACCAGCACCGGCACGCCGGGCAGCGCCCGCGCCAGCATCACCGGTTCGTCGCCCGCCGTCTCGGCGCCGAGGCGCACGCCCTGCGCGTCGGCCACCACGAGCGGGTCGCCCCCGTAGCTTCCACCGTAGCCGCGGCTCAGGATGGCGACCGGCAGCCCGGCCTCGTGCAGCACCCTTGCGACCCACTCCACCATCGGCGTCTTGCCCGACCCGCCGACACGGAGGGCGCCGACGCTGATGACCGGTCCCGTGGCCCGCGACGTGCGCAGCAGACCCACGCGGAACGCACTCACGCGCAGGGCGCCGACAGCGCCGTAGGCAATGCCCAGGGGCCATAGCCACTTCAAACGTGGAGCTCCGCCAGGGCATCCACGGTCCGCAGCAGCGCGCCCCGGTTGGCGTCGACCAGCGCGCGCCCGCGCGCCCCCAGGTCGCGTCGCCGCGGTTCGTCGCGAAGCAGGCCCTCGATGGCCTGTACGAGACCGTCCTCGCCTGCGACCTGGACGAGCGCCCCGGCCGCGAGGAACTGGTCGGCGATCTCCTGGAAGTTCTCCATGTGCGGGCCCACCACCACCGGCTTGCCCCACGCGGCGGCTTCGAGGACGTTGTGCCCGCCCTTCGGTGCCAGGCTCCCGCCCACGAAGGCGATGGTCGCCAGCGAGTACGCCGCCGCGAGCTCGCCCAGCGAATCGAGGAGCAGTACCTCGCGATCCCCCAGCGGCGCCGCATTCCGGGTGCTGCGGCGCCGGCACCGGAAACCGGCGGCCTCGACGATCGCGGGCACGGCGTCGAAGCGCTCGGGATGCCGGGGGGCCAGGGCGAGGGCGAGCGTCGGCTGCGACGCCAGCAGGCTGGCGTAGGCTCGCAGCAGCATCGCTTCCTCGCCTTCGACGGTGCTGCCCGCCAGCAGCAGCGGCCGGCCGGCCATGGGCTCGAACGCCGCCCGCAGGGCGTCGCTCGGCTCAGGCACGTCGAGGGCGTCGAACTTCAGGTTGCCGGTCACGCGCACGCGCGAGGCCGGCGCGCCCATGGCGCGGATGCGCTCTGCATGGGGCTCGCCCTGCATCAGGAGCAGGTCCACCTGCGCGAGCACCGGCTCCAGGAAAAAGCGCACGCGGCGGTAGCGCGGGAAGCTGCGCGGCGAGATGCGGCCGTTGACCAGCGCGACCCGCGTGCCGCGGCGGCGGGCCTCGCGTATGAGGTTGGGCCACAGCTCCGTTTCGACCAGCAGCAGCAGCTCGGCGCGCGTCGCCGCGAGCGCGCGGCGCACGGCGCTGGGAAAGTCGAAAGGCGTGAAGAAGAGCGCGTCGTGGCCCTTGAGGCTGGCCCGCGCCACGCTGTTGCCGGTGACGGTCGTGGTGGAGACCACGATCCGGCGCCCGGGGAAGCGCGCACGCAGTGGCTCGATCAGGGTCCGGGCCGCCAGGACCTCGCCCACCGAAACGGCGTGGATCCAGATCGAGGGCGTCTCGCCCGCTACGCCATGGGCCAGGTTTCCGCAGCGCTCGCGGAACGTCTTCAGGTACTTGCCGCTCCCGCGCCCCTTCCACAGGTAGAACGGGATCGAGAGGACGAAGGCAATCGCCAGCAGCGCGTTATAGATAAGGTACAAGTCGCCCCAGGTAAACGAAGAAGTATAGCCGGGGGGTCCGTGCGGGCCGGTAACGCTTTGATCAGCGCGGAAGCGCGAAGCTGCCGCCGGGCGGCACCAGGCGCACGACCAGGGCGCCCGGCTGTTTTTGGCCGTCCACCAGCATCACCGAGCCGCCGACCACCTCGGCGCGGCCCGAGGACACCAGGATTGCGGCGTCTTCGTCGATGCCGACGCCGAGCTGCTGCGGATGGGCCAGCACCAGGCCGAACAGCCGGTTCTGCCGCGAGCGCTGGAGGAAGTGCTGGTCCACGATCACGCCCGGGATCAGGCCCAGGCCCTCGCGGGTCACCACCTTGGTCGCGTCGATGGTCGTGAAGTCGCCGTCGCCCGTGATCATCATGCGCGACATCACCGCCGCCCCCGCGCTGGTACCGCCGAACACGACGCCCGCGCGGTGCCGTGCGCGCACGGCCGCCAGGAGCTGCGGGTCGGCCAGCACGTTCATGATCCGCGCCTGGTCGCCGCCGCCGAAGAACACGCCGGTGGCGTCCTTCAGCAGCGAAAGGAAGAGAGCGCGCGCCTCGGCGTCGAGCGGCGGCAGCGGCGCCATCGTGAGCGAGGCGGGATTCAAGGGCGCCAAATCGTCCTGCACGCCTTCGAAGCTTCCGAGCGGCTCGCCGCTGGCCCAAGCCACGACCAGGATGCGCGCCTTCGGTCCCCCCGCCCATTCGAAGAAGCGCCGCATCGCGGGGGCCGGCCTGTCGCCGCCCCCCACCACGACGAGCGGGCCGTCGGCAAACCCGGGCCCGGCGAGTGTCAGGGCGAAGATCAGCGCTTTTCTCATGGCGGTTGAAGGGGATGGAGAACGCCGGTAACGTACCGCGGCATCGTATGCCAAGACCAGCGCTGATCGTGCACGGCGGGTGCGGCACGCCGCCGGCCGGCGAGGAAGCGGTCCGCAACGCCGCCTGCGAACGCGCCGCCGAGGCGGGTTGGGCCGTGCTGACCCAGGGCGGTAGCGCCCTGGACGCCGCGGAAGCAGCGGTGCGCCGGCTGGAGGACGAGCCGATCCTGAACGCGGGCACGGGCGCCTACCTGCAGGCGGACGGCGTCGCGCGTCTCGACGCCAGCGTGATGGCCTCGGACGGCCGCGCCGGGGCCGTCGCTCAGGTGCCGAATCTCAAGAACCCCGTCTCGCTCGCGCGTTACCTGCTCGAGCAGGACGCCCACGTGATGCTGTCGGGCCGCGACGCCCTCGAGCTGGGCCTGCGGCTCGGCCTGGAGCCGGCGGTCCTCGCGACGCCCCCGAAGATCGCGTACTGGCAGGAGCACCTGAGCGAGCCGTATCGGCGTTTGGACTACGCGGCCATGGGCGCCGACTGGAAGGCCGAAAACCCGCGGCGCCTCGGGACCGTGGGCTGCGTCGCCCTCGACGCGTCGGGGCGCCTCGCCTCGGCGACTTCGACCGGCGGCACCGGCCAGTGCTATCCGGGCCGCGTGGGCGACACGCCGATCATCGGCGCCGGGACCTACTGCACGCCGCGGATCGGCGTCTCCATGACGGGCGTCGGCGAGCGCATCATGGTCCTGCTCAGCGCGAAGCGCCTGTGCGATCTCGTCGGCGACGGTCGCGCGCCGGAGGACGCGGGTGCTCTCGTGATGGCCGAACTCGATCGCGTCAACGGCGCCGCCGGGCTCATCGCCCTTTCGGCCGAGGGTGGCTTCGTCGAGCGGCGCAACACGCCGTTCATGGCGAGCGCGCGGCGCGCCTAGCGCGAGCGGGAAGCGCGGTAGAGGAAGTAGCAGACTCCGAGCACCGCTGCCGCAGCCGCCGCCTCGCCCGCCACGCCGCCCAGCCGCGGGTCCATGGACTTCGACGCGACCTTCAGCGCCACCAGGCCCGCGACGAACACGCCGGCCAGGCCCTCGCCCGCCACCAGGCCCGAGGCGGCCAGCACGCCGGGATCGGTCTCGCCCGCCTTCGGTCGGCCGCGCTCGGCCAGGGCACGGACGCAGCCGCCGACGTACAGCGGGGCCATCGTCGCCAGCGGCAGGTAGACGCCGATCGCGAAGGCCAGGCCCGAGACGCCGCACAACATGGCGCCGATGGCGAGGCCGCCGCCCGTGAGGACCAGTCCCCAGGGCAGCTCGCCCGCCAGCACGCCCTCGACGATCGTCTTCATCAGCGTCGCCTGCGGCGCCGGCAGCTCCTTCGAGCCGAAGCCATACGCTTCTCCGAGCAGGATCACGGTCGCCGCCACGGCCCAGCACGCGAAGGCCGCGCCGATGAGCTGGCCGAACTGCTGGCGGGCCGGCGTCGCGCCGACCAGGTAGCCGGTCTTCAGGTCCTGGGAGATGTCGCCCGCCTTCGAGGCCGCCACCGCGACGATGGTGCCCACCGTGAGCACCGCGGCCCGCGCGCCGGCGTCCACCCAGCCCGCGGCCGCGAACACCGACGCGGTGCCGAGCAGCGTGACGAGGGCGATGCCCGAGGTCGGCTGCGAGGTGACGCCGACGATGCCCACGATGCGCGCCGCCACCGTCACGAACAACATCCCGAACACGCCCACGCCCGCGGCGCACACCGCGCGTTGCAGCGGCGGCATGTTGCCCGCCAACACGCCGGGCACGAGGCCCGCGACCAGCACCACCGTCGCGATGCCGCCGATTACGAAGGCGCCGGGCAGGTCGCGGTCGGTGCGTTCGCCGGTTCCCTCCGCGCCGCCCGCGCGCAGGCCACGCAGCACCGCGCCGAACGCGCCCAGCATCGAGGGCAGGTTCCGCAGCAGAGTCAGGATGCCGGCGGTCGCCACGGCCCCGGCCCCGATGTAGCGCACGTAGCGCGACCAGATCTGGCCGGAGCTCATCGCCGACACGAGCTGCGTCGTCTCGGGATACAGCGGTGCGGTCAACGCGGCCCCGAGCCAGGCGATGAGCGGTGTCAGCGCCAGGGACGACACGATGGATCCGGCGACGCACACCGCGGCTTGCCGATAGCCGAGGATGAAGCCGACGCCGAACAGCGCGGGCGCCACCTCGAGGGCCAGCTCGGCCTTGGGCAGCACCGGCAGCGCCGTATGCAGCTCACCAGGGAACGCGAACGCCAGCGCGATCGCCAGCTTCACGAGGGCGCCGACGGCCATGCCGCGGAAGATCCACTCGCTGCCGCTACTGCCCTCGGCCGTGGCGCGCAGCACCACGGCGCAGGCCGTGCCCTCGGGGTACGGCAGCTCGTCGTGGGCCTTCACGATCAGCATGCGGCGCAGCGGGATCATCGCGCTGAGGCCCAGCAGCCCACCCAGGAAGCACAGCACGACGACCTGCAGGTACGGCGGCGTCATGCCCCACAGGAACAGCGCCGGTATCGTGAAGATGGTGCCTGTGGCGAGCGAGGTCGAGGCCGAGCCGATCGTCTGGGAGAGGTTGGCCTCGAGGATCGTGCCCTTCAGGGCGAAGAGCTTGAACACCGCCACGGTCATCACGGCCGCCGGGATGGAGGCCGAGATCGTCATCGCCACGCGCAGGCCGAGGTAGGCGTTGGCCGCGCCGAAGACGATGCCGAGCACGACGCCGGCCACGACCGCCTTGAGCGTGAACTCGGGGGTCGAGTCCGGCGGAGCGGCCGGTCGCGCTTGCGCTTCGCTCATGGGCAAAGGCCGTGACTATAGCGCGAAGTCCGCCTGGATCTGGTGCGCCCCAGATGCGGTCTAAGATTGGGGCCGGATCCGCTCCCCACCATGCCTCTCGCCCCGGGCGCTCGCCTCGGCTCGTACGAGATCCGCGCGCCGCTCGGCGCCGGCGGGATGGGCGAGGTCTACCGAGCGCTCGACCCGAAGCTGCAGCGGGAGGTCGCGATCAAGGTGCTGCCGGAGGGTCTGGCCGGCGACCCCGAGGCGCTGGCGCGCTTCGAGCGGGAAGCCCGCGCGGTCGCGGCGCTGTCCCACCCGCACATCCTCGCGATCCACGACTTCGGTGTGGCCGACGGCAAGGCCTATGCCGTCATGGAGCTGCTCGAGGGCGAGACGCTGCGCGAGAAGCTCACGGCCGGCCCGCTCGCCGCGCGAAAAGCGGCCGAGTACGGTGCGCAGCTCGCCGACGGGCTCGCCGCCGCCCACGACAAGGGCATCGTCCACCGCGATCTCAAGCCCGACAACGTGTTCGTCACGCGCGAGGGCCGAGTCAAGGTCCTCGACTTCGGCCTCGCCCGCCAGGGCCCGCTCGTCGCTGCCGGAGACGAATCCCGCTCCCCCACCCAGTCCCGCCACACGGACCCCGGGACGGTGCTGGGCACGGCCGGCTACATGTCTCCGGAGCAGGTCCGCGGCAGGCCCGTCGATCACCGCTCCGACATCTTCTCCTTCGGTTGCATCTTCTTCGAGATGCTCACGGGCAGGCGCGCGTTCCGCCGCGAGTCGGGCGTCGAGACCATGAACGCGATCCTGAAGGACGACCCGCTCGACGAGCCGACGGCCTCTGGGACGGTCCCGCCGGCACTCGAGCGCATCCTGCGCCACTGCCTCGAGAAGTCGCCCGATGAGCGGTTCCAGTCGGCCCGCGACCTGGCCTTCGACCTGGCGAGCGTCACAGGATCGAGCTCTTCGGGCCGGGCGGCAGTTGTCGGCCCGACATCGCGGCGAGCGCCCCGGGCGCTGGCCGGTGTGGCCGCGCTCCTCGCAGCGGTCGGTGTCGGCTACTGGCTCGGCGGGTCCCAGGTCGGCAGCGATGCTGCGCAGCCCATCGCGCAGTACACGCGCCTCACCGAGGAGCCCGGCCTCGAGCAGCGGCCCAGCCTCTCACCGGACGGCAAGACGCTGATCTATTCGGCCGGCCCACCCGACCGCCGCGGCATCTATTCGCGGCGCGTCGGCGGCCGGAATCCCGTGCTGCTGACGAAGGACTGCGACAAGGACAGCGCCGCGCCGGCGTTCTCGCCGGACGGCGAGCGGATCGCCTACCGGTCCGAATGCGAAGGGGGCGGCATCTTCGTGATCGGCGCCAGCGGCGAGTCCGCGAAGCGCGTTGCGGACTTCGGCCAGGACCCGGCCTGGTCGCCGGACGGCGCGCGCCTGGCGGTCGCCACCGAAGCGGTCTTCGACCCGCTCGAACGGGGCATCATCAGCGAGCTGTGGCTCGTCGAGGTCGGCACCGGCGAGAAGCGCCGCGTGTCCCGGGGCGATGGGGTACAACCAGCGTGGTCCCCGGACGGCCGGCTCATCGCCTACTGGGGCCGTCGCGATCCGTCGGGACAGCGCGACATCTTCATCGTGGGCGTGGATGGGTCGGACACCGTCCTGGTGACGGACGACCGCGCCACAGACTGGGCACCCCAGTGGTCGCCAGATGGGCACCATCTTCTCTTCGCGAGCGACCGAGGCGGCCCGATGAACCTGTGGCGCGTGGCGGTCGACCCGTCCACGGGACACGCACGCGGACTTCCCGAGCCACTCGGGGTCCCGGCCGCGTGGACCGGCGCCTTCAGCGGGTCGCGGGACGGCCGCACGCTCGCCTACGTCTCGGCCCAGCCGCGCTCGACGCTGCACCTGATGGCCTTCGACCCGGGCAGCGGGCTGCCGTCGGCGCCGCGACAGGTCTTCTCGCGCTCCGGGAAGCTGCAGAGCGTCGACTGGTCGCCGGATGGCGCCTCTCTCCTCCTCAATGATTGGGGACGCGACGAGGGGATCTTCCTGCTGCGTCCGGACGGCGGCGCGTACCGTGAGCTCGTCGCGGACCCTTTCCGCAATCGATTTCCGACGTTCGCCCCGGATGGCGGGCAGATCGGCTTCTACTCCGACCGCGGTGGCGCCTACGGCCTCTGGTCCGTTCGACCGGACGGCAGCGGCCTCCAGCCCATCTCGCCGCCGAGCCTGCCGGGCGCCCTCTACACACTCTGGTCGCCCGACGGCCGACGGATGGCCGCGAGCGACGCCCAGTCCTCCATCTTCATCCTCGACCTCGATCGGCCGCTGGCCGACCGGCTGATCGAGACGGTGCCGATCTCGGACCCTCGCCTCGCGACCTGGGACCTGTGCGAGTGGTCGCCCGATGGCACCCGCCTCGCTCTTGTGGGACGGGCCCCGGACGGAAGCTACAGCCTCTTCAGCTACGCGACAGCGTCACGCACACTGAGCAAGCTCACAGCGGACGTCTCCTGGGCCCGCTGGCTCCGCGACAGCCGGCGCCTGGTGGCGACCCACGGCAATCGCCTGTTCCTGCTGGACAGCGCCGGGGGTGCGAAGCGCGACTTGCTGCCTCAGGCGGCCTTCCCGACTCACGCCCAGCTGATCGCGGCGATCACACGCGACGACCGGCGCATCGCCTTCATCGAGCGCACCTTCGATGGCGACATCTGGGCGAGGACGCTGCCTTGACGCTCTCGCGCGAGCGGGACTAGATTAACCGCCTCGCGAGCAGAAACGGGGAGGGTGCGAATGGCTATCCGGGTGGGCATCAACGGCTTCGGGCGCATCGGGCGCAACATCCTGCGGGCCGCCCTCCACGATGAGGGCCTCGAGTTCGTGTCGGTGAACGACATCACCGACTCGCCCACCCTGGCGCACCTGCTGAAGTACGACTCGATCCTGGGCAACCTCGACGAAGACGTGAAGGCCGAGGGCGACTCGATCCTGGTCGCGGGACGCAAGATCAAGGTGACCGCGGTCAAGGACCCGGCGCAGCTTCCGTGGAAGGACCTGGGCGTCGACTACGCGATCGAGTCGACCGGCCTGTTCACCGACGCCGACAAGGCCAAGGCCCACCTCAGCGCCGGCGCCAAGAAGGTCATCATCTCGGCGCCCGCCAAGGGCGAGGACCTCACGATCGTGATGGGCGTCAACCACGACAAGTACGACGCGAACAAGCACCACATCGTGTCGAACGCTTCGTGCACGACCAACTGCCTGGCGCCGGTCGCCAAAGTACTGAACGACAGCTTCGGCATCGTCAAGGGCCAGATGACCACGATCCACTCCTACACCAACGACCAGAAGATCCTCGACCTGCCCCACAAGGACCTGCGGCGCGCCCGTGCGGCGGCCCTCTCCATGATCCCGACCTCCACCGGCGCCGCGAAGGCCATCTACCTCGCGATCCCGGAGCTGAAGGGCAAGCTCGACGGCGTCGCCATCCGCGTGCCGACCCCCAACGTCTCGCTGGTGGACCTGACCCTGCAGATCGCCAAGGAAGCCAGCGCCGAGCAGATCAACGACGCGTTCCGCAAGGCCGCGGCCGGGCCGATGAAGGGCGTGCTGACAGTGGAGGGCGGCGAGCTGGTGTCGATCGACTTCCGGGGCAACCCCCACTCGTCCATCGTGGACGGGCCCCTGACCAAGGTCGTGGACGGCACCCTGGCGAAGGTCTTCTCCTGGTACGACAACGAGTGGGGCTTCTCGAACCGGGTGCGGGACCTGATCAAGTTCATGGCGTCCAAGGCGTAACTCAGGACTGGTGCCGAAGAAAACCGTCCGCAACCTGGATGCGCTGAAGGGCGCGCGGGTGTTCGTGCGCGTGGACTACAACGTGCCGATCGAGAACGGCGCGATCTCCGACGACACGCGCATCCGGGCTTCGCTGCCCACACTGGAGCACCTGCTGAAGGGCGGCGCGCGCCTGGTGCTGGCCTCCCACCTGGGCCGGCCGAAGAAGGGGCCGGCCCCCGAGTTCAGCCTGAAGCCCGTCGCGGCGCGCCTCGCCGAGCTGATCCACCGGCCCGTGCCGCTGGCGCCCGACTGCGTGGGACCCGAGGTCAAACGGCTGGCCGACGGCCTGGCCGACGGCGGCGTGCTGCTGCTCGAGAACGTCCGCTTCCATCCCGAGGAAGAGAAGAACGACCCGGGCTTCGCGGAGCGGCTGGTCCGCGACAGCGGCGCCACGATCTTCGTCAACGACGCCTTCGGCACGGCCCACCGCGCCCACGCCTCGACCGAGGGCGTGTCGCGCTTCGTCAACACCTCGGTGGCGGGCTTCCTGATGGAGAAGGAGCTGCGCTACCTGGGCATGGCCTTGGAGGCGCCCGCGCATCCTTTCGTCGCGGTGCTCGGCGGCGCCAAGGTCTCCGACAAGATCCAGGTGATCGAGAGCCTGCTGCCCCGCGTGGACTCGCTGCTGATCGGGGGCGGCATGGCCTACACCTTCTTCCGCGCCCAGGGCCTCCCGACCGCCAAGAGCCTGGTGGAGGAGGACAAGGTCGAGCTGGCGAAGTCGCTGCTCGAAAAGGGCAAGGGCAAGCTGCACCTGCCCGTGGACCACGTCGTCGCGGAGAAGTTCGACGCCAACGCCTTGTCGAAGACGCTGCCGGCCTCGGAGATCCCCGAGAGCTGGATGGGCCTCGACATCGGCGGCGCCACGGCCTTGGTCTTCGCCGGCCAGGTGCGCAAGGCCCATCTCGTGCTGTGGAACGGCCCGATGGGCGTCTTCGAGATGCGTCCCTTCGCCGAGGGCACACTCACCGTTGCGCGCGCCATGGCCGACTGCAGGGGTACCACGATCGTCGGCGGCGGCGACAGCGTCGCAGCCATCACCCAGATGGGCCTGGCCGACGAAGTGAGCCACGTCTCCACCGGCGGCGGCGCGTCCCTGGAGTTCCTCGGCGGCGACGTGCTCCCCGGCGTCGCGTGCCTGCAGGACACCCCGGGCTAGGCTGGTGCGCAAGGCCCTGATCGCCGGAAACTGGAAGATGTACAAGACCCTGGCCGAGGCGCGCGCCCTGGTCGGCGTTCTGCGCGACGATCTCGGCAAGGGCCCGGTCGGCCACGAGGTCCTGGTCGCCCCGCCCTTCACGGCGCTCAGTGCGGTCGCCGACGCGCTCAAGGGCAGCAGCATCTTCGTGGCCGGCCAGAACATGCATGCCGAGAAGGAGGGCGCCTTCACCGGCGAGGTCTCGCCCGCGATGCTGAAGGACGCGGGCGCCAGCCACGTCATCCTCGGCCACTCGGAGCGCCGCCAGCTCTTCGGCGAGACCGACGAAGGCGTCGGCCGCAAGGCGCGGGCGGCCTTCGACCACGGCCTCACCCCGATCGCGTGCGTCGGCGAGACCCTGGCCGAGCGCGAGGCCGGCCGCATCTTCGAGGTCGTCGAGCGCCAGCTCGACGCAGCCCTCACCCGCCTCACACCCGACGAGGCGGCCGTGGCCGTCGTGGCCTACGAACCCGTGTGGGCCATCGGCACCGGCCGTGTCGCGACCCCGCAGCAGGCCCAGGAAGTCCACGCCTTCATCCGCAAGCGCGTCGCCACCAGCCACGGCGACGCAGTGGCCAAGGCGCAGCGCATCCTCTACGGCGGCAGCGTCAAGCCCGACAACGTCGACGGCCTCATGGTCCAGCCCGACATCGACGGCGCCTTGGTCGGCGGCGCCTGCCTCAAGGCCGATTCGTTCCTGCGGGTCATCCGCTTCCAGCGCTGACGTTTCGGACCCAGGCTGTCCGACCCCCCGGCTACGCTCCGATCCGTGATGCTGGCGCCTCCGCCTTCTGGCTCGCCGCAGCCCCGCCTGCTCGACCGCGTGCGCGGCGCCATCCGCGCGCGCCACTACAGCCGCCACACCGAGAGAGCCTACGTCTACTGGATCCTGCACTTCCTCCGCTTCCACGGCATGCGCCATCCGCTCCAGATGGGCGCACCCGAGATCAGCGCCTTCCTCACCGCGCTTGCCGTCCAGGAGCGGGTCGCCGCCTCGACCCAGAACCAGGCCTGCAGCGCCATCCTCTTCCTGTATCGCGCCGTGCTCGAACGCAACCTGCCCAGCCTCGCCCATGTCGTGCGCGCCAAACGTCCGAAGCGAGTACCGATCGTCCTCAGCAAGAACGAGGTCAGGCAGGTGCTGAACCACATGCGAGGCGTACCACTGCTGATGGCCTCGCTGCTGTACGGTTCCGGCCTGCGCCTCGCCGAATGCGCGCGGCTGCGAATCCGAGACGTCGATCTGGAGCTTGGGCAACTGACGGTTCGGGACGGCAAGGGGCAGAAGGATCGAGTCACGATCCTCCCCAAAGGGCTCGCCGACCCGCTGCGTCGCCACGTGGCGTGGGTCGAGCGGCTTCACCAGCAAGACCTGCGCAGGGGCGTCGGCGTCGAGCTGCCGACGGCCCTGGCGCGTTCCCATCCGGCAGCGCCCCACGAGTGGGGCTGGCGCTGGCTGTTTCCAGCCTCTGGCACCTATGTGGTTCGCGGAGCCGGAGAGCAGCGCCGCCACCATCTTCACGAGACGGTCCTGCAGCGACGTCTCCGTTCGGCGGTCCAGGCAGCCCAACTGACAAAGTCAGCCTCGTGCCACAGCCTGCGCCATTCCTTCGCTACCCACCTGCTCGAGGCTGGGTACGACATCAGGACCATCCAGGACCTGCTGGGCCATGCGGACGTGCAGACCACGATGCTCTACACCCACGTCCTCGCCCGAGGCGGCAGCGTCCGCAGCCCGTTCGACAACGGTCCAATGGCGTCTGAAGCTGGGCCCGTGGCGCCGCCCGCCCGCACGGGTCTGGACGGCGCTACCTCGCCGCTCGCTCAACGGCGCTATCAAGCGCCGTCTAGCGCTCCACCCGCTTCGGCCCCCAAGCCTCCATCCGATTGATGGCCATGCAC
>Ga0187893_10000178_pt1 | contig 153848 bp, 136 predicted proteins | sample MA1701074metaG_FD_139574 | JGI IMG/M metagenome (GOLD analysis project Ga0187893, IMG submission 139574) | White microbial mat communities from a basaltic lava cave in the Kipuka Kanohina Cave System on the Island of Hawaii, USA - MA170107-4 metaG ...
GAAGCCGCCGACCGACCGCTAGGGGGCGGTTGCACGAGGGACGTTGACGGCCGGGCGGTCGAGTCGTAGGTTTTCGAACGCTCGTTCGACTTTGCCGATGACCGGCCGGCCCGACGAGTAACGCCGGAGCGTCCCATGGCTGCTGTTCCCCTCAAAGCCCCCCTCGCCTTGCCGCCGCTCCAAGGCGCGCGGCGGAGCACTCGGCAAAAAGCCGACGCGCTCCTCCGGGCCGCGGCCGCCCTGATCGCCGAGCGAGGCTTCGAGGCCACCGGCCTCCGCGACGTGGGCCGCCGACTCGACGTCAGTCTCGGCGGGATGTACTACTACTTCGCCAGCAAGGACGACCTCCTCTTCCAAATCCAATACCGGACCTTCGAGTCGCTCCTCGGAGCGCAGGAACGAGTCGCCGCCGGGGCGGCCAGCCCAGCCGAGGGGCTGCGCCGGCTTCTCGTCGGCCACCTGACGTTCTTTACCCAGCACCCGAACGAGATGAAGATCTGTACCTTCGAGCTGGAATCGCTCGCGGGCGAACCGTACGACCGGGTGTTGGCGCTTCGACGCCGTTACTACCGGGTCGTCGCCGAGGTGGTGGCCGAACTGACCGGTGGCACCCGACGCGGTCGGGAATCGCCCCGAAGCCGGCACCTGACGCTGTTCATCTTCGGGATGCTCAACTGGACCTTCATGTGGTACCAGGTCTCCAAAGACGGGCCGGTCGAAGCCCTCGCCGAGGAAATGTTGGGGCTCGTGCTCGGCGGGGTGGGCAGAAAACGAGCGATGCCATGACCGGTGGCCGGGCGGATCGAATCACGGTCGGGACGACCTCTCTCGAAACTCGGTGGATTGGCCCGGGACCGAGGGAAGCGCCGACCATCGTGATGTTGCACGAAGGCCTTGGCTGCGTCGAACGGTGGAGAGACTGGCCGGATCGGTTGGCGGCCGCCACCGGCACGGGGGTTTTTCTCTACTCGCGCGCGGGCTATGGCGGCTCGGATCCGATCGCCTTGCCCCGGCCGCTTTCCTATCTCCACGATGAAGCTTTCGACGTCTTGCCCCGCGTGCTCAACCTCATCGGCTTCGAGAAGGGTCTCTTGCTCGGCCACAGCGATGGCGCCTCCATCGCCACCATTTACACCGGTGGCGTGGCGGATTTCCGGATTCGGGGCTTGGCGCTGTTGGCACCGCACTTCTTCGTGGAGGATGTGGCGATCCGGAGCATCGCGCAGGCCCGCGAGGATTTCGCCGCCGGTGACCTTCGCGGACGTCTCGCCAAGTACCACGGGGCCAACGTCGACTGCGCGTTCGAGGGGTGGAACCGGGCCTGGCTCGATCCCGGGTTTCGGCGCTGGGACATCCGGGATTCGATCGGCTACATCCGAGTGCCGATGCTGATCGTTCAGGGGACCGATGACGAGTACGGCACCGTCGCCCAGATCGAGGCTGCCCGCGGCGAGGCCTACTGTCCCGTCGACGCGACCGTGATTCCCGGCGCGGGCCATTCGCCCCACCTCGACGCCCCGGCGGAGACCCTGGCCGCGGTGGCGGAGTTCGTTTCCACGCTGCTTACCACGTTCGGCGAAGGGGAACGTCATGGGCGCTGAGACCGTCTCCCTCGTCGACTTCCGGACCCAGCCCGATCGATACCGCCATTGGCGCCTCGAGGTGGAGGAGCCGATCGCGTTCCTCACGATGCGGGTCCAGGAAGCCGGCGGGCTCTTCCCGGGATACGAACTCAAGCTCAACTCCTACGACCTGAGCGTCGACATCGAGCTCGCCGACGCGGTTCAGCGACTGCGATTCGAGTATCCCGGGGTCAAGGCCGTGGTGCTCCGATCGGGGCAGGAGCGGGTCTTTTGCGCGGGCGCCAACATCCGGATGCTGTCGCTCGCCGGTCACGGCCACAAGGTGAACTTCTGCAAGTTCACCAACGAGACTCGCAACGGGATCGAGGACGCCAGCGAGTTCAGTGGCCAGCGCTACCTGGCGGCGGTGAGCGGAAGCGCCGCCGGCGGCGGCTATGAGTTGGCCCTCGCGGCGGAGACGATCCTGCTCGTCGACGACAAGAGTTCCTCGGTCGCGTTTCCCGAGACGCCGTTGCTCGCGGTCCTCCCGGGTACCGGCGGGCTGACTCGGCTGATCGACAAGCGCAAGGTGCGCCGCGACCGGGCCGACGTGTTTTCGACCCTCGAAGAGGGAATCAGGGGGCAGCGGGCGGTCGACTGGGGGTTGGTCGACGAAGCGGTGCCGAAGTCGGCCTGGGAGCGGACCGTTCGGGAGCGTGCCTTGGCCCTGGCCGAGCGGTCGGACCGGCCGGAGCGAGAGGTCGGCGTCGAGCTCGGTCTTCTCGAGCGCTCGATCGGCGCCGATGGGATCCGCTATTCGCACGTCGAGGCGGTCATCGACCGCGAGGCGCGGGTCGCGCACCTGAGGATCCGAGGCCCCTCCGCGCCGGCGCCCGACACAGGCGAGGGAGCCCGGGCGGCAGGCGCCGGATTCTGGCCGCTGGTCGTCGCCCGGGAGCTCGATGACGCGATCCTCCACCTCCGGCTGAACGAGCCCGAGATCGGACTGATCGTGATCCATACCGAGGGCGACTCGGCGGCCGTGCTCGGGTACGATGCCCTGCTGGAGGCGGCGCGCGACCACTGGTTCGTTCGGGAGGTGCGGCTTTACCTGAAGCGGACCTTCAAGCGGGTCGAGTTGACCTCTCGAACACTCATCGCTTTGATCGAGCCGGGGAGCTGTTACGCCGGCACTCTCGCCGAGTTGGCGCTGGTGGCCGATCGATCGGCGATCCTCGATGGGCCCCAGTCCGGCGACCCGAGACCGGCGGCGACGATCGCCCTGAGCCCGGTCAACTTCGGGGCCTACCCGATGAGCAACGGTCTCACCCGGCTCGAGACCCGGTTCTTGGGCGACCCCGGCGCGGTCGACCGAGCGCGCGCGGCGATCGGCCGGGCGCTCGACGCCGAGGCGGCCGACGCGCTCGGGCTCGTCACCTTCCGATTCGAGGACATCGACTGGGCCGACGAGATCCGGATCATGCTCGAGGAGCGCGCGAGCTTCTCGCCGGACGCGCTCACCGGGATGGAGGCCAATCTCCGCTTTCCGGGGCCCGAGACGATGGAGACGAAGATCTTCGGGCGGCTCACGGCCTGGCAGAACTGGATTTTTCAGCGGCCTAACGCCGCCGGCGACGAAGGCGCCCTGAGGCGGTACGGCTCCGGGGTGCAACCGACCTACGATCGGAAGCGAGTGTAGCGGATGACCGATTTCATGAACGTCGATTACGACGGCCTGATTCCCAACAACGTCAACCTCAACGGCGACGACCGCGTCAAGCGAGCGCTGGAGACCTGGCACCCCGGATACCTCGACTGGTGGATGGGAATGGGCCCCGAGGGGTTTCAGGAGTCGTTGGTCTACCTCCGGACCGCGGTTGGAGTCGGCTCGAATGGCTGGGCGAAGTTCGACTACGTCAAGATGCCCGAGTACAAATGGGGGATCCTGCTGGCTCCCCAAGTCGAGGGCCGGACGGTTCCCTTCGGGGCCGGCAAAGGACAGCCCGCCTGGCAGGAGGTTCCCGGCGAGCATCGGGCCATGCTCCGGCGATTGATCGTCATTCAGGGCGACACCGAGCCCGCCTCGGTCGAGCAGCAGCGCCACTTGGGCAAGACGGCGCCGTCCCTCTACGACATGCGCAATCTCTTCCAGGTCAACGTGGAAGAAGGCCGTCACCTGTGGGCCATGGTGTACCTCCTTCAGAAGTACTTCGGCAAGGACGGCCGCGAGGAGGCCGAAGAACTGCTCCGCCGCCGCTCCGGCGATCCGGACACTCCGCGGATGTTGGGGGCTTTCAACGAGCGGACCCCGGATTGGCTCTCCTTCTTCATGTTCACCTTCTTCACCGATCGCGACGGGAAGATGCAACTCGAGGCGCTGGCGCAGTCCGGCTTCGACCCGCTATCGCGGACCTGTCGCTTCATGCTGACCGAAGAGGCCCACCACATGTTCGTCGGCGAAACCGGTGTGAGCCGGATCGCCCAACGCACCTGCGAGGCAATGAAGTCGGCGGGGATCGAGGATCCGCACGATGTCGATCGGGTCCGAGGGCTCGGTGTCGTCGACCTCCCGACGATTCAGAAGAAGGCCAACCTCCATTTCTCCCTGACGCTGGATCTCTTCGGCTCCGAAGTGTCGACCAACGCCGCCAATGCCTATCACGCCGGGATCAAGGGCCGCTATCGCGAAGACAAGCTCGAGGACGATCACCAGCTCGAGAGCGATACCTATCCGGTGCTGCGGCCGATCGATGGGGAGGTCCGGTCGATGGACGTTCCGGCGCTATCGGCGCTCAACATGCGGCTTCGCGACGACTACGTGAGGGACTGCCAAAAGGGGATCGACCGCTGGAATCGGGTGATCGCCGGCGTTGGGATCGACTTCGAGATCCAGTTGCCTCACGTCGGGTTTCACCGGAAGATCGGCGAGTTCCGGGATTCGACCTACGATCTCGCTGGTCGGCGACTGACCGAGGCGGAGTGGACCGCCCGCCGAGACCAGATGTTGCCGAACGGCGGCGATCAAGCGTTCATCGAGGATCTGATGAGCGGCACGGTTCGGGAGCCGGGGCGATTCGCCGACTGGATCGCGCCGCCGCGGGTGGGCATCGACAACAAACCCGGCGATTTCGAGTACGTGAAGCTCGCCTGAATCAGCCGGGTCCGTCGCTCGTCACGAGAAACCGATCCACCGACCGGCCGCGGCGACGGTGAACCAGAGCGCCAGAGACCCGATCGCCGTCAGCCGACTCCGAGCCGAGGTGACGAGGCCCGGGTCGGCGGCGATCCGCTGCCTGACGAGGAAAGTGTAGAGGAGCGCCACGGGGAGCGTGGAGATCTTCACCCAGAAGGACGTGTTGTAATAGCACTTGACGGCTTCCGACAGGAAGAGCGGTACCCCGGTCGCGACCATCGCCAGGACGCTGGCGACCAGCCACGGGCGGGTCTGGCGGGCCAGCTCGGCGATCGACTGCGCCTTGAGTCCGAGGCCCAACATCCGAAGGTCCACGACCAGGAGGACGCCCCCCAACAGGCTGAGGCCGAGCAGGTGGACCGCCTCGATCATCGGGAAGAGCCAGAGGGATTCGCGGACCGCCACCCCGATCAGGGTGCTTTCGCACCACTCGAAGAACGCCAACATTCAGTTATTCCGCGGGGACGACGCAGGAGGCCGCCCAGTTGATGAGATCCGGCTGGGGCTGAATGTCACAATCGAACCAGTTGTAGGCGATCAGCCGGCCAGCCACGACCACGACGGCCCACGCGACCAGTGAGACGATCGCGGCCGTCCGCGCCGATCTGGGAGCGACAGGATTGAGATCCCAATCCGCCACCCGTCGGTGAACCCGGGAGTGAAAGAGCCAGACGTTGAGGCCCGCGATGATAAGGACCACGACCTTGATCCGAAAGAAGATGTTGTGGTAGTAGCGAACCGGGTTCGAGAACAACAACAACAGCCCGGTCGCGACCATGATCGCGAAGCCGGCTCGGGTCCATGGAAGCAGCCGCCCCGTCAGAGCCGTCACCGGCACGCGGGTGAGCGCCAAACCCAAGAGTCGGAGGTCGAGCATGGCCGCGGTGCCGGCGAACAGACCGAGGCTCAAAACGTGAGTCGATTCGACAAAGGGCCACACGTAGAGCGATTCCCGAAGCGCCACACTCCAGCTGGTACCGGCGAGCCACGTCAGGAAGTCCAGCATGGATGATTGCGGTCAGTCGTCCCGGGCGTTTGGGCGCTGCAACTCGGTGGCGTAGACGGCGTGGCATTTGGTGCAGGCCTCGTATACTTCCGCGCCGACGTCGAACACGGCCGTCGTGTCCCTCGCCTCCGCCGCGGCAATCGCCCGCCGGCCGGCCTCGATGAGGGCCACCGACATCGCGATCCAATCACCGCGGTCGCGCGCCCGGGTCGTCATCATCAGCAGATTACCGGACTCCGCGATGACCAGTGCGTGATCGCGCACCGCGACCCAATCCTCGTTGCTTCGAGGCGCGAAAAACGTGGTCCCCTTTGCGTCGTCGACCGAACCGACGGCGTCCCAATAGCCTTCAGCGGCGGGCTCGAGAATGGATACCATGAGCTGCTTGACGTCGGCGACCGGCTGGAAGGGAGGGGGCGCGGGGCGGCAGCCGCCTCCGAACGCAACGCTCGCCACCAGCCAGCGGGCCCGGGAGGTTCTCATGGGTCGCAAACTTAGCCAAGCCCCCCGCTTGACGCACGCCGCCCCGGGGGTTGATTACGTCATCCGTGTCGAGGATGCCCGATGAGGAGTTTCCTGGGGATTGGCGCGTTGCTATTGCTGCTGAGCCCGCCGGACACCCACGCCCAGGCGACAGCGGCTGGGCTCGATATTCGGCTGGGCCTCAAGGTCCCGCTCCGCGATGGCGTCCGGCTCAACGCCACGCTCTACCTTCCCAAGGATCTCGGCGCCGCGGCACCGGTGATTCTGGCGATGACGCCCTACATCGCCGACCGCTACCACAACTTCGTGACACCGCTGGCCAAGCGCGGCTACGTCGTCGCGGTCGTGGATGTGCGGGGGCGCGGTAGCTCCGAAGGGGTGTTCGATCCCTTCGCCCAGGAAGCGAAGGACGGCTACGACACCGTCGAGTGGATCGCCCAGCAGCCGTGGTCGAATGGCAAAGTGGCCATGATGGGCGGCTCCTACGGCGGCTTCAATCAATGGAGCATCGTCAAGGAATTCCCGCCGCACCTGACGACCATCGCGCCGACCGCGTCCGCCCATCTCGGGATCGATTTCCCGAACGATGGCGGCATCGGGAGCCGCTACCAGATGGCCTGGATCAGCTTCACGACCGGGAAGACCGGCAACGGCAATCTCTTCGGCGACGGAGCGTATTGGGCGGCGAAGTACCGCGAGATGTATCGAAAGCACCTGCCCTATGCCGTGCTCGACTCGGTGGTCGGCAACCCCTCGGCGTCCTTCAAGAAATGGCTCGGACACAGGGGCTATGACGCCTACTGGGCGGCGATGGCGCCCTCACCCGAGCAGCTGGCGAAGATCGCGGTGCCGATTTTCACCAGAACGGGGATCTACGACGGCGACCAAATCGGCGCGATGGAGCACTACCGCAACCACATGACGCACGGGAACGCGGAGGCCAAAGCGAAGCACTACCTGATGATCGGGCCCTGGGATCATGCCGGGACCCGGGTTCCCCAGAAGACGTTCGGCGGACTGAGCTTCGGGGACGCGAGCATGGTCGACATGGGCGAGCTCGAAGCGAGCTGGTACGACTGGACGATGCGTGGCGGCCCTCAACCTCCCCTGCTCAAGAAGCGGGTCGCCTACTACCTGACCGGCGCTGAAACCTGGAAGTACGCCGATGATCTCGACGAGATCGGTCGGAACCCGAGCCGATACTTCCTGACGTCGGCGGGACGGGGCGCCACCGATGTCTACAACTCCGGGCTGCTGACCGACCGGCCGCCGGCCGCCTCCGCCGCGGACGAGTGGTCTTACGACCCACTCGACACCAAGCCGGGAGAGAACGAGCCCGACGACCCGCCCGACTACGCCGACCCGCGTTACGCCCTCAATCTCGATGGCCGTGGTGTCGTCTATCACACCGCGCCGTTCGGGCGAGACGTGGAGATTTCGGGGTTCCCGAAGTTGACGCTGTGGCTCACGATGGACGTGCCCGACACCGATCTCTTCGCCGGCCTCTACGAGATCACCACCGAAGGCAAGAGCATCCTGGTGGACGACGTGCAGCTTCGGACCCGGTATCGCAACGGGCGCGATCGGGAGGAGATGATCACGCCGGGCCGGCCCACCAAGATCGAGCTCACCGGCTGGCGATTCATGAGCCGGCTGGTCAAGAAGGGAAGCCGGCTTCGGCTCCTGATCCAGTCGCCCAACACCATCCACCTCGAAAAGAACTACAACTCGGGCGGGGCGGTGGCGTGGGAGACCGCCAAGGACGCCCGGACGGCGCACATCAAGCTCCATCACGAGGCGGAGCGGTGGAGCGTGTTGGAGCTCCCCGTGAGGCCCTAAGCAGTAGCGCGCAACTCGGTCATCAGGGCCTCCGCCACCGGCGGCCCCGACCCGGGCGAGTGGTCGTGCTTGAAGTAGACGAAGGCCTCGCCCCAGGGCAGCGCCCGCAGGGTCCGAGCCCAGTGCGACAATCCGTCTCGATCGTAGTCGAAACGGTGGAGTCTGACGTAGCCCCAACTGGCCGTGGCGACGAGCGGGGTCGTCAATTCGTCCTGGTCGGAAATGCAGAGGGCTACGTCTTTCGCCCTGAGGGCATCGACCACCTGATCGTCATCGAACCACGATTGGTGGCGGAACTCGATCGCCACCTTCCACCGCTTCGGCAAGATCTCGAGGAAGCCGACGAGGCGAGGAAGATCCTTCTTCAAGAACGGGGGTAGCTGGAACAGGGTCGGGCCGAGCTTGGGTCCCATGACGGCCACGGTCTGGGCCAGGTATCCGACCAACTCGCCGGCATCCCGAAGCTGGGCGTGATGGGTGATTCGCTGGCTGGCTTTGATGGCGAAGCGGAACCCGTCGGGGACCTGCGCCGCCCAATCGAGCAGGTGCTTCTCCCTCGGCATCCGGTAGAAGGTGTTGTTGATCTCGACGGACGGAAACCGGGAGGCGTAAAAACCCAGCATTTCCGCGTCGGGAAACTTGGCGGGGTAAAATGGCCCCTTCCAATCCTTGAACGCGTAGCCACTGGTCCCAACGAAGAACTCCATCAGCCGGCTCGGCGCTCTCCCTCTGCCGCCTTGCCGCGAGCCAAACTCTGTTTGAGGGCTTCCATCAGGTCGATGATCTTGCCGCCACCGTCCTGCGCCGGCTCGGCGGTGATCTCGTGACCTTCAACCTTCTTGTTGATCGCCTCGAGCACCCGCTCGCGGACCAGATCGCGATAGCGTTCGGGGTGAAACTCATCGGTGGCCGCCTGCTCGATCAACTGTTTGGCGAGAGTCAGCTCGGCCGGCTTCACCTCGCCGTCGCCCAGGGGGACCTCGGTGGCGGCCCGGAGTTCGTCTTGGTAGTGGAGCTGCTCCATCACGATGACCCCGTTCATCGGCCGGAGCAGGACCAGGTGTTGCTGACCGCGAGCCGCGTACTGGCCCAACGCGGCCCGTCCGGTTTCGCCCAGGGCCTGAGCCAACAGGCGGTAGGCCCGATCGCCGCCCTTGTCGGGTCCCAGGTAGTAGACCTTCTCGAGGTAGATCCGATCGACTTCGACCAGCGGAACGAATTCGGCGATGTCGATCGTATTGGTCGCCGTCTCCTCCAGCGCCTTGAGCTCCTCGGGCGAGAACACCACATACTGGTCCTTGGCGAACTCGTACCCCTTGGCCATCTCTTCGCGAGGGACGACTTCGGTGTCCTTCGGGCAGATGTACTGCTGCTTGAGGCGAGTCCCGCACTTCTTGTGAAGCATGTTGAACGAGACGGAACTGGTCGACTCGGACGAGGAGTAGACGTGAACTGGGACGGACACCAGTCCGAACGAGATGGTCGCGGTTCCGATCGAGCGTGCCGGCATGGGTGGTCCGGGAATCGAGATTGAGCGGGGCGCCGCACCACGCGGCCCCCTTTGTTAGGCTACGTCGGCCGGTTGGCCTTGGCAAGGCCGGGCCTTCCCGTCACGGGGCCGTCGCGACGCCGGTACCCCTCGGAGCCGTGGCGGCGGCGCTCACCAGTCGGCGGGCGTGGCGAGAGGGGAGGAACCCGGTGGCACCGTTCCAAAGACGAACCCGGAACCAGTCTCCCGATGCCGCCAATACCCGGATCGAGTCGCTCGGCGACAATCGCGCCAAGGTGTCGGCATCGTTCCGGGGTCCGGTCCGGACGACCACGTTGGCCGTCGAGGCCACGGCCCGGCCGCCAAGCAACGAGGTGTCCGCCAGGAGTCGCGGAGCGACGCCGGTCGGCCGGTGGATGAACCAGAAGGGATCGAGAGGCCCTTCCCCCCGCCGATAAATCCCGAAATGAAGGTGAGGTGGCGTGGTCCGCGCGTTGCCCGTGTTGCCAACCCGCCCGACCGTGTCGCCTCGCGCGACCACGGCGCCCTCGGTCACCAGCTGTTCGGACAGATGGGCGTAGTAGTGGGCGTTGCCGCGCTCGTCGCGAAGCCATACCACGTTGCCACCCAGCTCGTTGACCCCCACCTCCGCCACCCGGCCGGCCGCCGCCGCCAGTACCGGAGTGCCCCGACGCGCGAAGATGTCGATCCCCGCGTGGCTTCGGCGGCCGCCGTCTCGGATTGCGCCCCAGACGCTTCCGATGTCGCGCTCGGTCCCTCCTTGCACCGGAAACGCCAGCGTCGGCGCGACTCGAAGGGTGACGGTGAACCGACCACCGCGGAGCAGCTCGGGCTGGGCGCGGAACAGGTACCGCCCGTCGGACCGCGGCTCGAACAACAGGAAACGCTCACCCTCCTTCGACTCCGCCACCGCTCGCGCGGCCGAATCCGTTTGCTCGCCCGCGTACCATGCGTCGAGAAAGATCGCCACCGTGGGATCGCCGAGGAGGTCGACCTCGAACCGGACGTCCTGCCCCCGACGGAGCAGCATCTGCAGGCCGATCGCCGCCGGTTCGGTCGCCGGAAGGTCGACCTGCTCGAAGTGGGGGGTCCGGACGAGCGGCGCGTCGGTCAACGCCCGCTCGCCCGCCGTCGCCCAGTCGAGGAACACCGCTGTCTGCGAGAGCCCGGCTTGCTCGAGCCCCTCGACGTAGCGCTGGCGCGGGGTGCGCTGATCGAGCAGGCGATCCGAAAGTCGGCCCACCCGATCGCAACTCGCGACGAGCGCCGAGAGAGCCAAAGCCGGGACGAGGGGGCGAGTCAGGCTCCGATGCATGATGAAGTGATGATACCCCGAGGGCCCCGAATCGCCCAGGTGTGGGACGGCTTTGTACTCGGCGCCGGCCTCATCGAGGGTTCAGTGGGTCCGCGCCGCTAGCCACGCGGCCATCCGGTCGAAGTAGCCGGGAACGAATCGATTGAGGCGGGGATACTCGTGCTGCGCCCCGGTCTCAGCTTCGAGAAAAAGATGGTTGGCCCTCGGCAGGACGACCTGCGTCACCTGGCGGTTGCCACCGGCCCGCAGGGCTCGCTCGATCGGCGGCCACGACTCGACCGGCGGGACGTTGGCATCGAGTTCGCCGAAGAACAGCAGGGCGGGACACCTCACCTGGCGCCAATAGCCGGTCGGGTCGAACGACATCAGCATTCGATAGTAAGGCCGGAACCAGGAGTCCTCGGCTGCTGGCGGCCAAAGCCACGGATTCTCGGCTTGGTGGCGCTGATAGAAACGGTGGAGTTCGTTCCAGCCGGTTCCCGATGCGGTCACCCGGTCGTCGAGCGCCCGATAGCGCAGCCCGAGCCGCACCCCGGATTCGGGGAGCCCGCCGGCGCGAAGCTCGTTGCGGAGGTTGAGGATCCCTTGTTCGCGGACGGTGGTGCCGCTGCCAGCGTGCACCACGATGAACGCGATCTCGGCGGGCGCCCGCGCCGCCACGATGGGCATGATCCATCCGGCTTGGCTCGCTCCCCAGAGACCAATTCGATCCGTGCGGATCTCCGATCGGCTGGCGAGGAAGCGAACCCCGGCCATGACATCCCCGGCGAGCGTCGGGAAGTCCGCGCGGGTCCAGTCGCCCGTGGAAGCCCCGGTGCCTCGCTTGTCATAGGCCAGCACCGCGAACCCGTGGGCGGTGAAGAAACGAGTCCACGGCCCGAAGACGTCCCGCGTGAGCGCGTTGGATCCGTGGACGAGGACGAGAGCGGGGTGGGGCGGGTCTCCGGGCGGCAGCGTCAGGGTGCCGGCGAGGGTCACGGAATCGTTGGCGAACGTCACCTCCTCGTCGTGGGTCGCGAGCCGCCGGGCCTCGACGATCGGTTGGCCCCGCTTCGAGAGTCGAAGTCCCACGACCTTGCCACCGGCACCGAGCGAGAAGTCGAGGGTGTCGGCCGGATGGAGGGGGGAGAGCAAGCCCTGACCTACTAGAAACCGAGTGGGGGTCGCCGGGTACAACGGCGCGATCCTCCCGGTGGCGTACTCGTAGACCATGGGGTGAGGCCCAAACTCGGAGAACGGCGCCACCCCGAGCAACCGGCCGTCGTCGGCGCGATAGCTGCCGGTCAGGGTTTTCCATTCGCCCTCAGTCAGGCGGTGGAGTCTGACGAGGTCGAATCGGGCGGTGTCGTCTCCGCGGCGGAGTTGCCCCCGCCACCGGCCGTCCCGGACGGCTCCCAAAAGGCGGAGCGTGTCGCCTTCGAGGGCCGCTGCGAACGCCAAGCTGTCTCCGCGCGAACCGACTCTCGTCGCGGCCGCGTCGCTGAGCCCCAGGCTTCGAAGGGTCACGGCCGCAATGGCGCCGGTCGAGTCCACCACAATTTCCAGACGGTCGGTGCCACTGGCGAGGAACGCGTCGCCGGTCCACCGCCCGCCGGGGCTGGCTGGTGGGTGACCGCATGCCGTTGCGACGCTCAGGAGCGCGGCGAAGATAACGGAATGGTTCTCGTACATATCGAGTCCGAGGCCCACCTCCTCTTGACCGCCATTCGCGTTTATGATAGGCCTGGCGACGAGACACCGCCACTTGACCCTCGGACCGGCACCCGCCTCTCGCCGGACGTCCGAAGGCTCTCGAGCCCTCCACCGCGACCACGGATCCGATGACCCAAGGCATTCTGGAAGTGACCAGTCGAGGGGGAGGATTGCTCCGACGCCGAGAGACCGGCTACACGGCCGATCCCCGCGACGTCCAGGTCCCCGAGGGACTGGTCCGCCAGCACCGGCTTCGGGTCGGTGACGAAGTCGCCGGTTCGGTCAAACCAGGTGGACGCGGCGGCGGCGTCCTCCAGTCCCTCACCACCGTCAACGGCCGGCCCCCCGAGTCCCTGGCGGACCGTCGAGAGTGGGAGCGGCTCACCGCCATCCACCCCAAGCAGCAATTGAAGCTCGAGTGGAAGCTGGTTAGGCAGGGCCAGCCCGATTTCACGACTCGCGTCATCGATCTGCTCTGTCCGTTCGGCAAGGGGCAACGGGCGCTGATCGTGGCCCCAGCGAAGGCCGGAAAGACGATGGTGCTGCAGGCCATCGCCGAAGGGGCCCTCGGCAATTCGCCGGGGATCGCGTTGTTCACGCTGCTGGTCGACGAACGACCCGAGGAAGTGTTCGAGATGGAAGCCGCGGGATTCGGGGAAGTCGTCGCCTCCAGCTTCGACAACCCGCCGGCTCGCCACGTCGCCTGCGCCGAGTTGCTGCTGGAGCGGGCCCGCCGTCGAGTGGAGTTGGGCGAAGACGTCGTCCTGATCGTCGATTCGCTGACCCGGTTGGCCCGGGCTTACAACACGGTGGTCAAGGGATCGGGCCGGACGTTGTCGGGGGGCGTGGATGCCCAATCGCTCGAGCGACCCAAGCGGTTCTTTGGGAGCGCTCGGCAAGTCGACCCGGCGCTAGGGGGTGGCTCGCTCACCATCGTCGCGACCGCCCTGATCGATACCGGTAGCAAGATGGATCAGCTGATCTTCGAGGAGTTCAAGGGAACCGGGAACAGCGAGCTGGTGCTCAGCCGCGAGTTGGCCGAGCGACGGATCTTTCCGTCGATCGACATCGTCGCGAGCGGGACCCGGAAGGAGGAATTGCTGCTGTCCGATGCAGCTCTGGCGGCCAGCCGGAATGTCCGTCGGCGAATCGATCGGAAAGCGCCGATCACCGCCATGACCGATCTGTTGGTCGATTTGAAGCGTTACCCCACGAACGAGACGTTGGTCGCCGCCCTCGCCGGCACCCCATGACCCGCACCAGGATCATTCCGTCGAGGCGCTCTATCTTTCCCTGGTGACCGAGCCCGATCCGACCCCCGCCGATCAACTGGCCGCCTACCGCGCCAAGCGATCGACCGACCGAACCCCGGAGCCGTTCGGCGGCGAGGCGGTGCCCTCGCAACCCGGCGGTCTCTTCGTGGTCCACAAGCACGCCGCCCGCCAGCTCCATTTCGATTTTCGGTTCGAGATGGACGGCGTGCTCAAGTCGTGGGCGGTGCCGAGAGGCCCGTCCTACGACCACGCCGAGAAGCGGTTGGCGGTGCGGGTCGAGGATCATCCCCTGGAGTATGGCGACTTCGAGGGGATGATTCCCGAGGGTAACTATGGCGCCGGGGCGGTGGTGGTTTGGGATCGGGGGGAGTGGGTGCCGCTCGAAGACCCCAAAGCTGGGCTCGAGAAGGGCAAGCTCCTGTTCGAGCTGAAGGGCTACAAGCTCCGAGGCCGGTGGACCCTCGTCAAGATCAAGAAGAGCGAGAAGGACTGGTTGTTGATCAAGGAGCGCGATTCCTGGGCCAAGCAACCGGGCGAAGAGTTTCGACAGGAATCGGTGTTGTCGGGCCTGACGGTCGACGATTGGAAGGCCGGTCGGACGCCGGCGGACGTCCTCCGGGCCGAGCTGGTGGCCAGGGCCGTGGCGCGGCGGGTGGTCGAAGCCGACTCGGTCGAGGTGATGCTGGCTGAGCCGTCGGACGAGGCGTTCTCGAAAGACGGGTGGCTGTTCGAGCTGAAGCTCGATGGGTACCGGTTGGTGGCCAACCACCGTCATGGGGAGTCGCACCTGTTCACCCGGAGCCAGGCCGACTACACGGCGGTATTCCCGGAGATCGCTCGGGCGGTGAAGTCCCTCCCGCTGGAGAACGTGGTGCTCGACGGCGAGGTGGTGGTGCTGGATTCCAAAGGGCATCCGAGCTTCGCCATGCTGCAGCGGCGCGGCCGCCTCAGCAAGCCAATCGAGATCCGCCGGGCCGCGATCGAGTTGCCGGCGACCTATTTCGTGTTCGACCTCCTCGGGTTCGAGGATTTCGATCTTCGGTCGCTCCCGCTGGTCGAGCGGAAGCGGTTGCTGCGGAGGATCCTCCCTCCGCTGGGGCCGATCCGCTACCTCGATCACATCGAGCGTGAAGGAATCGCCTTTCTCGAGCAGGTTGGCTCTCTGGGGCTCGAGGGCATCGTCGCCAAGAAAGCCGATGCGCCGTATCGATCCGGTCGTTCCTCCGTGTGGCTCAAGCTCAAGGCCGAGCGAACGGCCGACTTCGCGATCGTCGGATTCACCGAGCCGCGGGGCGGGCGGCCGGGCTTCGGCGCGCTGCAGTTGGCCGACGTGGTGGGTGGGAGGCTGGTGTACGCGGGTCGAGTGGGGACCGGGTTCAACGACCAGCAGTTGGGGGAGATCCGGGCGCTCCTCGAGCCGCTCGCTCGGGCGGAGCCCTCGTGTGAGGGGCCGGTGGCGGAGCCCGATGGCGCGCCGCGCCCCGCCGAGCGGATTCCCGAGACGGCGACGACGACCTGGGTCGAGCCCCGATTGGTTTGCGAAGTCCAGTACCGGGAATGGACGCCCGATGGCGTGCTCCGGCACCCGGCCTTCCTGCGGTTTCGGGACGACAAGCGCCCGTTCGACTGCGAGCGTCAAGGCTGGTCGACCGCCGTGGCGCCGCCGCCCGACGATCCGCCCGTGGGCTCGTCGCCCGCTCCCCGGACCGTCACTTTCTCCAATCTCAACAAGATCTTCTGGCCCGACGAGCGATACACCAAGGGCGACCTGATCGACTACTACCGGACGATCGCTCCCTGGTTGCTTCCATACCTGAGGAACCGACCGGTCGTGCTGACGCGATTTCCGGACGGAATCAACGGCAAGTCGTTCTACCAGAAGGATGCTCCGGAGTTCGCTCCGGATTGGATCCGGACCATTCCGATCTGGAGCGAGGATACCCAACGCGACATCCGTTATTTCGTGTGCGACGACGAGGACACCTTGGTGTATCTCGCGAATTCGGGGACCATCCCGCTGCACATCTGGCAGAGTCGGATCGGGTCGCTGGAGCTGCCCGATTGGTGCGTCATCGACCTCGACCCGAAGGAGGCGCCCTTTGCCGACGTCGTGGCCGTGGCGAAGACCCTCCACCGGATCTGCGGGGAGGTCGAGTTGCCGAACTATGTCAAGACGACCGGCAAGTCGGGCCTTCACATCTTGATCCCGCTTGGCCGTCAGGTGACGTACGAGCAATGCCGGACGTTAGGCGAGCTGCTGGCCCGTCTGGTTCTCCGGGAGCATGGCGACATCGCCACGATCACCCGCCACATCCGGAAACGGGGCGACAAGGTCTATCTCGACTACCTCCAGAATCGCCACGGCCAGCTGATCGTGTCGCCGTTCAGCGTCCGACCGCTGCCCGGGGCCACCGTCTCGATGCCGCTCGACTGGGGTGAAGTCGGGCCCGATCTCGATCGGCTCCGGTTCTCGTTCACGATCAAGACCGGAGTGGCCCGGATGGAGGAGTTGGGAAGGGATCCGGTGCTCCCGGTCTTGGAGGAGCGGCCGGACCTGGGCCGGGTGCTGGAGCGACTGGGCGAGCGCTGGGCCGCGACCTGACCGGTGGGTCCGTCGCTTGACGGGGGTGCCGGCACGATCGAGGTTTGTCGCACCTCCCCCGGAGATCCGGATGCGCCAGCTACTGACCGTCGTCGCGCTCTTCGCCTTCGTTCCCCCTCTCGCATCCGCCCAGACCCCTAAGCATCCCCTCGACGGCTTGAGCGTCGCCGAGCACTGGGTCGTCTACGACGCCATCCGCGGGTCCGGCCGCGCCGACTCTACCATGCGGCTCGCTTACGTTGGTCTGAAAGAACCTCCCAAGGCCGAGGTGCTCGGATGGAACCCGGGTGAGCCGTTTCGACGGGCGGCTACGGCGCACCTGGTTCAGAGCGGCGCCGGCTACGAGGTCGTCGTCGACCTCACCGACAAGCGAGTCGTCTCTTGGGAGCCGACGCCGGCCGGCCAGCACATGCCGACCATGGCGGAGACCGGAGCGGCGAGCGAGCTGGCCAAGCGCGATCCCCGGATGGTCGAGGCGCTCAAGAAGCGAGGGCTCACCGATCTGAGCAAGGTGAACTGCTTCCCGATCAACTTTGGCTACTTCGATCTGCCCGAAGAGCGGGGCAAACGAGTGGCCCGGGTGGCTTGTAACGACGCCCGAGGCGCTTTCGCCGGATGGGGCCGGCCGGTCGAAGGGGTCGTCGCGGTGGTCTCGTCGGTCGACAAGAAGGTGCTTCGGGTCATCGACACCGGAGTCCGGCCGCCGGCTTCTCTCATGGGCGAGCATCATCCCGAGATCGTCGGCTCGACGCGCCCTCCAGTGGCGCCGATCGCGGTCAACCAGGTGATGGGTCCCGGCTTCACGATCGATGGCCAATCGGTCAGCTGGCAGAACTGGCGGTTCCATTTTCGGGTCGATCCCCGGCGTGGCATCGTGCTGTCGACCGTTCGGTATCGAGATGGGCAACGGGATCGCTCGGTGATGTACCAAGGTTCGCTCTCCGAGCTGTTCGTTCCGTACATGGATCCCGACGATCCGTGGAACTATCAGGGGTATTTCGACCTTGGCAACTACCCGTCGATCTTCCAGGGGGTCGCCAGTACTCTCGAGCCGGGCCTCGACTGCCCCGCCAACGCGACCTATTTCGACGCCGTCGTGATGCTCGAGGACGCCAGACCGGCGCAGCGGGTCCGGGCGGCTTGCCTCTTCGAGCGGTTGGGCGGAGAGCCGGCGTGGCGCCACGTCCGCGACGAGAATCGGACCGTCGAATCCCGGGCCCGCCGCGACCTGGTGCTCCGAATGATCATCGGGGCCGGGAATTACGACTACGTGGTCGACTGGATGTTCCTCCAAGAGGGGATGATCCGGGTCAACGTCGGAGCGACCGGTATCGATCAGGTCAAAGGCGCCCGCACCCGAGGTGCGGAACGAACCGCCTCGGGCGAACGCGAGGATCGGTACGGGCGTTTCATCGCTCCCTTCCTGGTCGGGGTCAATCACAGTCACTTCCTCTCGTTCCGACTCGACATGGATGTCGATGGACAAGCGAATAGCTTCGTGGTCGACAAGCTCGCCACCGAGCGGTTGCCCGCCAGCAACCCGCGGAAGAGCATTTGGGTCGTCAATTCCACGGTGGCGAGCGGGGAGAAAGACGGGATGCGTCACTCGACGATGGAGAGCCCGGAGTTCTGGCGGGTCGTCAACCCGTCGGTATCGGGACCCTACGGCGATCCGGTGGGTTTCGAGATCGGTGGGTCGCACGCGCAGGCGACCTTGATGGCTCCGGACGACTACCTCCGACAGCGGGCCGGGTTCACCGATCACACGATCTGGGCGACGCCGCTCGATCCCAAGGAACTCTTCGCGGCCGGGGACTATCCGACCTACAATCAGGCCGGCGCGGGCCTGCCGGCCTGGACCAAAGCCAATCGACCGATCGCGAACACCGATCTCGTGGTCTGGTACACGGTCGGTTTCCATCACGTGCCGAGACCCGAAGATTGGCCGGTCATGCCGGTGTCGTGGCACGGCTTCGACATCCGGCCGATCGGATTTTTCGAGCGGAATCCGGCGCTCGATCTCCGCAAGGAGCCGTGAGGGGTGATGGGGGGGGATTCCCCCCCCATCCGGATGTCAGCTCGTTTTTGGCGGGGTCGCCACGATACCCGCCAGCCCTTTCTCTCGTAACATCCGATTGAAGGCCTCGAGATCGGTGTTGATCACCCGGTCGAGCGCCGAACGGGCCGCGCGAGCCCGCTCCTTGAGCACGCCGCCGACGTCACGTTGGGGCTGAGTCGGGGAGTTGTCGGAGCTGCCCACGTCGTTGATGAGGTAGATCAGCTTCTCGGCCAACTTGGCCTGGTACCGAATCAGATCCTGACCGCGACCGGTGATCCGGAGCTGCATCAGGTCTTCCTGCACCGCCACGAGTTTCTGCGCGAGCGAATCGGCGGCCGCCTTGATGTCGTCCTGGCTCACCGTGGCTTTGAGGGTCACGATCTGGGCCCGGGCGATCTCGAGTGTGTTGATCATGTCGACCACGCCGTTGAGCGTGTTGGTGAGGTCGCCGTGGAGCTCCAGCTGCTGGCGGATGTCGGCTTCGGTTCCGCTGCTATTGGGATCCTTGCGGATCTCGAGCGGCTGGGTGAGATCCTGGCCACCCACCGTCAGCTTGACCGTGTAGCGACCGGGCGGGACCAGCTGCGCCACTCGGCCAACGCTCGGGGCGCCCCGGCCGTCGATCGGGACTTTGATCTCGGGCGCGTAGAGCGGGCTGTTGCGGACCTTCGGCTCCCGCGACCGCTCCGATTGGAGGTCCCAATAGATCCGATTGATGCCGGCCTTCGCGGGACCCTTGAGGGCCCGCACTTCCTTGCCGCCGGCATCGAGGATCGCGATCGCGACGCTGTCCTTGCCCTCAGTCTTGAGCCAGTAATTGAGCGACGCCCCGTACCGCGGGTTCTGCCCGGCGTTCGGATCGTACGACGGCGTCATGATCGACTCGGCGCTCCGGAACCGATAGGTGGGTCGGGGAGCGAACAGGTGGGAGTCCTTGCCGATGACGTCCCCACTGAGCTGTTGAAGAGGCGTGATGTCGTCGAGGATCCAGAAGCCGCGGCCGTAGGTGGCGATCACCAGATCATTGAAGTGCTCCTGAACGGTCACGTCGTGCACCGGGGCGTGAGGCAGGTTGTTCTGGAGCGGCTGCCACAGCTCACCGTCGTTGAACGAGACGTAGAGGGCATTCTCGGTACCGAGATAGAGGAGCCCACGGCGGACCGGATCTTCCTTGACCCAATGGGAATAGCTGAGCGGGGTTTTCGGAATCCCGTTGACGACCAGCTTCCAGGTGCGACCCAGGTCGGTCGTCTTCAGGACCCAGGGATCGCGATTGTTGACCTGATGTCCGTCGATCGTGAGGTAAGCGGTATTCGGATCCCAGCGTGACGGCGCGATGTTGCTGACCGTGCCCCAGTCAGGCATCCCCGGGATCGTCGGGGTGACGTTGGTCCAGTTTCGACCGCCGTTTTGGGTGACGTGGACCAGCCCGTCGTTCGAGCCGGCCCAGAGCTGGCCCCGCGCCAGCTTCGATTCCGCCAAAGCGAAGATGACGCCGACGTATTCGACGCCGATATTGTCCGGCGTGAGGCCGCCGGAGAGGCCTTGCCGAGTCTTGTCGTTGCGGGTGAGGTCGGGACTGACCTCCCTCCAGGTCTTGCCCTGGTCGGTGGTCTCATGGACGTGCTGGCTCGAGACGTAGAGTCGGTTCCGATCGTGCGGCGAGATCACCACCGGGAAGGTCCACTGGAACCGGTACTTCACTTGCTCCGCCGAGTGGCCGGCGGTCATCTCGGGCCACACTTCGACACTCGTTGCCAGATTGGTCCGGACGTCGTAACGCGCCACGATCCCGCCGACGCTGCCGAAGCCCGACGCGCTCGACCAGATGATGTTGGGATCCTCGGGGTCCGGCGTCGCCCAGCCGCTCTCGCCTCCGCCGATCGAATGCCAGAGCCCTCGGGGAATGCCCGCGTCGCCGAAGAAACTCGCCATCCGACTGTTGCTCGGGCCTCGCGCGGACGGGCCGTCCTGACGGTTGCCGTAGACGTAATAGGGGATTCGGCTGTCGACGGTCACGTGGTACATCTGGGCCACCGGGAGCTGGACTTGATTCCAGCTCTTTCCGCGGTTTGTCGTGATCGAGATGCCCCCGTCGTGGCCGACCGCCATCCGATTCGCGTTGGTGGGGTCGATCCAGATGTCGTGATGGTCGCCGCCGGGGTACTCGCTGAACGGCGGGTCGATGATGGTAGTGCCGCCGTCCAAAGTCTTGGCCCAGTTGGCGGACAGGAAATAGGCCTCGTTCTCGTTGTCCGGCATCACCGCCATTCGGTTGTAGTACTGAGTTCGGCCGGCGAGCTGTCGATCGTGACTCACTACTTTCCAGTTGGCGCCACCATCGTCGGTCCGCCACAGCTCGCCCGACTCGGCCTCGACCCCCGGCAGCGGGACGCCGTCACTGGTTTCGATCAAGGCGTAGACCCGGTTGGGATTGGTCTGCGCCACTGAAAGATCGACCTTCCCGAAGGGTTTGGTTGGGAGGCCGTTCCCGGTGAGTCGTGTCCAGGTGACTCCGCCATCGGTGCTCTTCCAAATGCCGCTGCCAGGGCCGCCGCTCTTCCGACCCCACGTCTTGATGTCGATCTGCCAGGTTGTCGCCCAGACGATCCGCGGATTGGTCGGGTCGAACTCGACGTCGTTGGCGCCGGTGTTCTCGTCGACGAACAAGACCTTGGTCCAGGTGGTGCCGCCGTCGGTGGTCCGGAACACCCCCCGATCTTGCTGGGGCCCGTAGGCGTGCCCCACCGCGGTCACCAGCAGAGTGCCCGGGTTCCGCGGGTGAATCGCGATCCGCGCGATGCGGCCGGTGTTGTCGAGCCCCATTTTGGTCCAGGTCTTTCCGGCATCCGTCGACTTGAAGACCCCCCAACCGAGCGAGATGTTGCTCCGGAGATTGGGCTCGCCGGTCCCGGCCCAGACGACGTTGGGATCGGATGGCGCCACGGCCAGCGCGCCGATCGACGACACGGGCTGACCATCGAAAATCGGTGCCCAATGGAGCCCACCGTCGGTCGACTTGAAGATCCCGCCCGAGGCCGCGCCAGCGTAGTAGACGTTGGGGTCGCCGACCGGGCTGGCGATCGTCCCGATGCGATTCCCCTCGGGTCCGATGTGTCGGAAGCTGAGGGCTTTGAGGAGGTCCGAGGAAACCAGCGGCTTTTGCTCGACGGCCGGCGGCGGCTCCCGACGGCGCTGAGCGCCGAGATCGTGAGTGACCAGGACGGCGGCGGTGCAAGAGAGCAAGAGGATGATCGGGCGCATAAAGGATTCTTCGAGAAGCAAGAAGTGGAGGGGGATGACCGCGACTGGTAAAGAATACGCCCAAATATCCAGTTGGCCAAATCAAGTAGCCGGGTTCCGTTCTCGACGGTACCATACCCGGTGGGCATCTTCTGGAGCGACCACGTGACCCGACCGACCCTCTATCGACTCCTCGCCGTCCTCGCCCTGCTGGGCGCCCTGCTGGCCCTCGGGCTCCTGGGGATCGCCGTCGCCACCGGCGTGTCCCAGGAGGCTTTCGAGATGTCGATGCCGGCCGAGCGGTTCGCCGAGATGGCCCGTTCGGCGGGGTTCCCGCTGCGCCTCGGGTTCACCATCGACTTTTTCTTCATCGCCACCTTCACGAGCTTTTTCGTCTTTCTCGCCGTGGCGGTTCGGGACGAGTTGGATTCCACGGTCGGGCGAGTCGCCCTCGGCGCGATCCTGCTCACTGGGCTTCTCGATGTCGCAGAAAACACCCACATCCTCGCCATGCTGGCCGCCGTCGAGAGCGGCGGTCAGCCGAGTCAAGGAGAAATCGGGTTTCAGGCGACGGCCAGCGCCGTCAAGTTCTTCGCGAGCTATCTGGCGCTCTTCCTGTTTTCCTTTGGACTGAACCGCGCCGATCGATGGGAGACGTTGCTCCGCGTGTCGCTCCGATACCTCCAGCTTCCGATCGGGGTGCTGGCGCTCACGGCCACCGGACCTCTCGTCGAGCCGGTGTTGATCGTGCGGGCTGGCTTTTACATCGTGGGCTTCCTCCTCGCGGCGCTGACGTTCCGGGAACGGCTGATCCGAGACCGCCTGATCAGTTGGACCGAGCCCGGATGATCGGCGAGAATCTCGGCCGATGAAGATCGCGACCTGGAACGTCAACTCGATCCGAGCGAGGCTGCCCCGGTTGGTGGATTGGCTCGGCCGGGCCGGTCCCGACGTCGTTTGCCTCCAGGAGCTGAAGGTGGCAGAGGACGAGTTTCCCTTCTTCGAGATCGAGGCTCTCGGCTATCGAGCGGTGGTGCTGGGGCAGCGCACCTACAACGGCGTCGGGATCCTCGCTCGGCAAGAACCAACCGACGTCCGACTCGGGCTGCTCGACGGAGTCGCTGACGACCAATCTCGCCTGATCGCCGCGACGATCGGGGGCGTCCGGGTGTTGTCGGCGTACTTCCCGAACGGTCAGTCCGTCGGGAGCGACAAATGGGCCTACAAGCTCGACTGGATCCGGAGACTCCGAGCCCACCTGGTGGCCACCTATCGGGCCGAGGAGCCCCTCGCGTTGTGCGGGGACTTCAATGTGGCTCCCGAAGATCGCGACGTCGCCCGGCCCGAGGAGTGGGGTGGCAGCGTTCTCTGCCATCCTGACGCTCGCTCGGCGCTTGCCGACCTAGCGTCCTGGGGGCTGGTCGACGCGATCCGTCTCCATCATGAGGGGCCGGGGCCCTACTCGTGGTGGGATTATCGGATGCTGGCCTTTCCCAAAGGGAACGGCTTGCGGATCGATCACGTGTACGTCACCAGGCCGGTGGCGGCGCGCTGCCGGGGGAGTTGGGTCGATCGGAACGAGCGGAAAGGGAAGCTTCCTTCCGATCACGTCCCCGTGATCGTCGAGGTCGACCCGGCGTAACCGGACGATCCGATGCTGGAGGCAGCCTACCGGCCCGGCCCCCCCGACTCGACGGCGGCCGCGAGAAACGCGAAGATCCGGTCGAAGCTCGGCAAGGCGCCGGCCGTGCGGTCCAAACTCTTTACGCTGTAGCCCTCCGCGAGCGGCATGATCCGGTATCCGTCCTCGATGAGCCGGGCGACGTTCCGCTGAACCGCCGGTTTGTCCCACATCGCCTGGTTCATCGATGGAACGAAAGCGACGGGACAGGTGGCGGCCAGGATCGTCGCTGACACCGGGCCGTCGGCGTGGCCTCCGGCGACCTTGGCGAGGAGGTCCGCCGTGGCCGGAAAGACGGCCACCAAATCGGCGCCCGCGGTGATCTCCACGTGGGGGGCCACGATCCCTTGAGGGGGATCGAAGAGATCGACAATGGGTTCCTGGCCAGAGAGGGTCCGGATTGCGAACGGCGTGATGAATCGCTGAGCGGACTGGCTCATCACGACTCGAACGCTCCCGGCGAAGTTGCGCCGAGCGATCAGGAGAAACGACGGGAGGAAGGTGACGGCAACCGCGCCGGTCGCCCCGACGACCAGCCGGTCGCAGACCGCTCGCTCGGTCCCGAGGTCGATCTCAAAGCCTGATCCAGTCATCGTCGCCTTCCTCGTTGAGCGATCGGTCGAAACGGCGCCAGCAGGGCCAAAGTTACGGCCAGGTGCCTGGCGGTGCGAACACCCGGGGCGTACATTCGCCTATGTTCGGTCCCATCGCCCCGCCATCGGCACTCACCCCTCATCACCAGGGACTCCTGGCGATTCGGTTCCGATCGTCGGTCGATGAATTGCTCGGCGCCGGCGATCCGGCCGCTTCCGAAGCACCGGGAATCGCCCGGTTGCTCGAACTCCACGCCGCGGACCGGCTCCGAGGCACGACGGCGTTGCATCCCGAGGTCGACCACCGGATCGCTGCCGAACGCCGCCGAGCGTTGCGCGACCACCTCGTCATCGCCGCCGCTCACCGCGGCGGCACCCGAGCCCATGCTCGAGCTTTCCTCGTCGACGTGGGTCCGCGATCGTCGGTCTTCGACGACCTCTCCGAACGTTTGGGCGCCGACCGGCACGTCGAGTCGGTTGGCCCGGTTCCGATTCGGTACCTGATGGCCGGTCGGGCCAGCGCCGCCGACGGCGGCCTGGTTGCCCCGGTAACCCGGAATTGGCACTTGGCGCGGATCGCTTGGGAGCCGGATCAACGTCGTGGATACCGTGATGCCGCATCGATCCGAGTCGGAGTGCTCGATTCGGGTGTCGACCGGGATCATCCGGCCCTGCGGCGAACGGTTCGGGGGTACGTGCACCGTTATCCTGGGCTCGCCAAGGTCTCGGCCCGCGATCATCTCGGTCATGGGACGCACGTTTCGGGGATCATCGGAGGTCGCGATCCTGGCGTCGACCTCCACGGCGTGTGCCGCGCCCAGATCAGGGTGTGGAAGATCTTTGGCGACCAGCCTCAGCTCGATCCGTCGTTGAATCTTTTCTACTACCTCGTGGAGCCGACCCTCTACTGGCGGGCTCTCCATGCCTGCGTGGTGGAGAAGATCGACGTTCTCAACCTCAGTCTGGGCGGCACTACGATGGACCGACAGATCGAGAAGCCGCTGTTCGACGACCTGCTGGCGCGGGGCACCGCGATCGTGGCCGCGACGGGCAACATGCGGCAGAGCGGGAGCCCCCGGTGCTTTCCGGCCGCGCTGCCGAAGGTCATCGCGGTGGGCGCCACCGATGAGAACGACGTGGTGGCGCCCTTCTCGAGCCGGGCCCGACACATGGCACTCACCGCCCCCGGGGTCGGCATCTGGTCATCGCTGCCACGCTACCCCGGCAACCCGATGTTCGCGGCGGTGACGACGGCCGGCAAAACTCCCCACCGCGGCGCTCCGAAGCCTCGGAACCGCCACTTCGACGCCTGGCCCGGAACCTCGATGGCCGCCCCGCTGGTCGCCGGAGCCGTGGCGCTTCTTCTCGCCAACCGAGGACCGATGTCGAGCGAGGAGGCCCGCACCGCGCTGATGAAAGCGGCGGACCGAGTGCCTTCGATGAAGGGGAAACGCTGGACGCCCGACTACGGGGCCGGCCGTCTCAACATCCAACGATTGCTCGCGGAGTAGCCCGACGACATGACCGATCCGCATCCATCCGCGCCGCCCAGCCCCAAGTTCACGCCGGTTCCCGATGATTTGGTTCCCCGAACCGAGACGCCGGTCCGGGTCCTCGTGCTCGGAGCGGGGATGGCTGGCTTGGCCGCCGGATATCAATTGGCCCGGGCGGGTTACGATGTCACGATTCTCGAGGCCCGGGATCGGCCGGGCGGACGAGTCCAGACCATTCGGGAGCCGTTCGAGGGGGGTCAGCACGTAGAGGCCGGGGCGATGTTTCTCCCGGGACAGCACGCCCTAACGATCGGCTATGCGGCCCGGTTCGGTCTGGAGCTGGCGCCGATCGGCCCCGACGACCTTCCGACGATGATGTACGTTCGGGGGACGCCCATCGTCGATCCGAACGCCGCCAATGCGGCGTGGCCGGTGCCACTGTGGGATCGGGAACGGATTCACGGTGTCGCCGGACAATTCATGGACTACATCATCGGGGCGGTCGCGGAGATCGGCGACCCGCGAGCGCCCGGGTGGCCAACCCCGGCCGCGCTCAAGTACGACACCATGAGCATGGCGGAGTTTCTCCAGGCGCAAGGGGCCTCGCCGGGGGCAATCGAGCTGCTCCGTCTCGGGTATCTGGATCTGTGGGGCGACGGCATCGAGAGCTACTCCGCTCTCCTCATCCTCCGGGACATGGCGGGGTTGATGAACGCGGTGCCGCCCCATACCGGTCACAAGCACCCGAAACTCCGGAAGGCGCCGGGCCCCTCGGGACCCGACCCCAGGACCTGGAACTGGCAGGTTGCCCAGGGCAACGATCGGCTACCCGCCGCGATCGCCGCCGACCCCGCGCTGGCTTCGCGGGTGCACTACGGGGAGGCCGTCGCTCGGCTCGAGCGAGGGGCCGACGGCCCGGTTCGCTGCCGAACCGCCACCGGACGGCTCTTCGAAGCCGACGCCGTGATCTGCACGATTCCGTTCTCGGTGCTCCGCTCCCTCGAGCTGGCGGTGCCGCTGTCGCGGGAAAAGTTGCGGGCCATCGGCCGACTCGAGTACACCTCCTTCACCCGGGTCTACGTCCAGACCGCGACCCGAGTATGGAAGAAGCTCGGGCGGCCCGGAATCGCCAACACGGATCTCCCGGTCCGCTGGGTCAACGACCAGACCGCTGCTCAAACCGGCGCGATGGGGATCCTCGAGTCGGGGAGCGCCGGCCCCCAAGCCCGGGCCTTCGCGGCGCTCGGCGACGTGGAACGGGCCCGCCAAGTCGTGGCCGGCCTCGATCGAGTCTACCCCGGCGTGGCCAACGAGGTCGTATGCTCGACCTCAAAGTGCTGGGATCTCGACCCGTGGGCGCGGGGCGACTACTGCTGGTTTCTGCCGGGCGACATGCGCGCGCTACTGCCGTCGATCGTCTCAGCCGAAGCTGGGATCCACTTCGCCGGCGATCACACCTCACCGAGCCCGGGTTGGATTCAGGGAGCCATCGAGTCAGGCCACCGGGCGGCGCTCGAGATCGCCGCTACCAGGTCCTAACAGCGTTCCGGCGTCGGGATTCCGCTAACAAACAAGGCAAGTGCACGCGAAAGCCATAACGTGCTCGGGATGCGCGGCGTGGGCGGCCGCGTTGGCTGGCTTTTTCGGGAGCACGAAGTGCACCGAGTTCGCGGTCTCTTGATGGACGTGAACTTTGGCCCCCGGCGCGGCGTGCAGCGAGGCGGCGGCAAGGGTGCCCTTGGGATCGGCGTGGAGCCGGGAGCGAAAGGCCGAGTCGGTTCGGGCCTTGTGGACCACGGCCGCGGAGGCTTTCAGTCTAGGATGCATTGGGTTTCTCTCGACGTGATTGTTGGTGTCAGATCAAATGCTCGACCCGCTCGGACTCGTCGGGCATCACGAAATGCGCGTTGTGCTCGTCCTCCTCGTGCACGGTCACCTTCGCGCCGGCCGGGATTACGAAGCCGGCCTCTCGCAATACCTCGGCTGGGGAAGCGAGGAGACGCTTCTTGTATCCGTCATCATCCCACGCCCTGGCGATGACTTTCCCGGCCAGTTTGAATCGCTGCTCGTAACTGAGCCCGGTTTCCATTGCTACACCTCGTTTCGGAATGAGTAAACCAACTGATGTGCTAGTTATATCGCCGCCGGCACAATGTAGCAATACGGTTCCGCGTGATCGCCGCCAAACGGAGCGCCGCACTACAGGCAGAGTGGCGTGGAGTTGAGGGCCTCCTCTTCTCCGGGGACCCGGTGATCGCCCAGCCGAACCGGCACTTGGTACAGCCGGCCGGGGCCAAACCGCGGGTGCAGCGGTCGAAGGCCGGGCACCACGACCCGGAACGCCGGGGCCCCGAAGTCGAGCCGGGTTTGATCGAGAACCAGGACCTCGAGACCTTGCCGCTCGAGAATCTGGCGGCAATGGCCAACGGGGTCCGCGATTCCCTCGGGCCGGAACGATGGCCACTCCGAGGGCCTCGTGCCGGCCGGCAGCAACTGTGGTTGCTCGGCAGTCGATGCCTCACCGAGCCACCAGCGGAGGGCGCTGGTGATCTCGATCTCACCAGCGTCCGTGAATTGGGTGGTGACGGCCAGCATCTGGTTCATCTCGGTCACCGCCCGTAACAGCGCGATCCTCCCATCGAGATGGGCGCCCAGCCCGACCACGAGACGCTCCGGGTCGCCGCGCCGCAGGCGGGAGACCGCCGCCACCACCGGAATGCCGAGATCCGAGGTCAGATCGAGGGCCCACCACTCCCGGCCGAGCCCTCGGTACACCTCCGTCAGCGATTGGCCGTAATCGCCGCCGAGTGCGCCGAGTGGAATGCCCGGACGGAGCAACCGATGGTACCACCAAATCGCGGCGGCATCGCGCTCGATCAGCTCGAACAACCCCGCCAGGATGGCTTCCTCGGCCGTCGCCCCGACGGCGCACCCGTTGGAATCGACCCGAAACGGCGAATCAATCGCCAGCTCCGGGTGTCCGTAATAGAGCATCGCGGTTGGGAGATATCGGGGAGCCCCTCGCGTGAGCGACCACAAGGGAGTCCAGTCGTAGTCCCGGGCTGGATCGAACCGCGGGGGCACGTGCGCCACGGCCCAAGGCAATCGATTCCACTGGGCGCACCCCAGATACTGTCGATCGCTGTAGAGGAGGACGTCGTTCGGGAGGATCGCCTCCGATCCCAGCCGCTGGGCCGTCGACCGCACCGTCGTCTCGTCACCTTGAAAGGTTCCCGAATGGCGCTCGATGGCTTCCCCGAGGGCGCTGGCCTCGGCGTCGACGGCGGTGGCGCCCTTGCCGGCGCATTGGGCCCTGATGTCGCCCCGAAATTGCTCGATGGAGCCGCCGACCCGAGCCGGATTCGACCCGGCCACCACGACGTGAATCGCGTTGCCTGGGACCGTCTCGAGCCGTCGGAGCCCCGGCGCGAGTCCCATCAGAGGATCAACCAGATGCCGGTGCCGGGAAAGGAACTCCGCGGAAGATTCCGACCGCCACCCGGTTCCCCTGGCCACGATCGCCGGTTTGGCCATCGTCGGTCCGACCGTCGCGGTCGGCCGGCGAGCGCCGCAAACGGGACACTGGGAGCGGCGGCGAACCACATGCTCGACCCGCGTGCCCGCGATGGGATCGAAGACCACGAGCGGGTCGCAGCCCGAATCGACCGACACCGCTCGATCGAGTTCGATCCTGAGCCGCCGGGCCCCGGCATCGAGCCACGCCGCCATCGGATTCGCTGGCGGGTGCCAAGTCTTCCCGGTCCGTCGTCGGACGAACTCATGGCCCGCCCGGTTCCGGCGAAGCGGTACCGCCAGGCACTGCCAGCAGGCCGTAATTCCCGGCCGGATCAGTGGACCGAGCCAAATCGCCGAGCCGGCCAACTTGGCCGGATACCACGTCAGGCTATCCGCCAAAGCCTCGGCGTTGAAGCGGTCGAGGGAAGGATCGAGATAGTCGTCGACGATGACGACTGTCGGGCTGGCGCCGCTCGTGGGAGGAAGAGCGGCGCCCGCCAATGCCGCCCCGAGTTGCTCGGACGCCAGGGTGGAGACGCTGACCAGAGAGACCGCCCTCGGAGGAACATTCGGCGATGAGTCAAACGATCCTCCGACCGACGGCGGTGCCGACTCGTTCTGGCCGTTAGGCGAACCCTCGAGGACCCCGGACCGTTCGATTTGGCGGAGCGCGAAGTAGACCTCCTCCGGCGCGAAGTCCGCCTCGAGCAGGTCGACCAGCCCCTCGGCGGTTCGGACGCCGTCGATCAGCGGGACCAACCGCTCGTAGACCGCACCGGCCAGCGGCACCACCTCCCGGTCGGACCAAATGACCGCGCCGTCCCCGGGCAGCATCGCGAAGACAAACCCGGAGCCCAGCCGCGGCGCGGCCAACGCTCTAGCGACCGGCCGCTTCCTCACGAAGCGCGGCCTGGAACTCCGGCAGGGTGCGGATCGAGGCGAACGCGGGATGCACCGACAGATAGCGGAGGTTGTACGCGGACGGAGTGGCCAGCAATTGTTGGATCGTTCGCCAGGCGCTCCCGGGATCGCCGATCATCGCCTGGACCTCGGCCAGGTCCGCCACCCACAACGGGCCGCGAAACCCCTCCTTGGAGACCGGCTGCAGATCAACCGCGGCGTTGGCTTCGCGAAGCGCCTCGGTGGGTCGGCCGAGACCGGCGTAAGCCAGTCCGAGGATCGCCCGAAACGCCGGTTCGTCCGGCTGAATCGAGACGCGGGCCGCGGCAACCACCCGAGCCGAGTCGTAATAGCTGCCGGCCCGGTCGAGACGGCCTCGCCAGCGAAAGTGCTCCGCCTTGGCCAGGAAGAGTGACGCGGAGTCCATCGCGTTAGTCCGGGGGGTGAGCCGTTCGAACGCCCGCACAACGCTGGGCTCCAAGAAGGCGAGGTCGCGACGACCCCGGGGGATCATCACCCAAAGCATCGTCGTGGTATCCACCCGCCCGAGGGCCTCGTGCATGACCCGCTGGGCCGCGGCGGTGTCGCCGTTCCGAGCGATCTGGACCCGGAACTTCACGAACCACGGAACCGCCCAATCGGGGGCCAACTCGATCGCCCGATCGAAATACCGCTCCGCCTCGTCGTAGCGACGGAGCCCGTGATAGGTGGCGCCGACTTCGTGAGCGTAGGTGGCCGACCGCGGATCGAGTCGCAACGCTCGGAGGAACAGATCGACCGACTCCAGCCACCGACCCCGTCGTCGATCGACCGAGGCGCTGATCCACAGCAGCTCGCTGTTGTTGGGCTGCCGAGCCCGGACTCGCTCGAACTCGGTCATGGCCTCGTCGTACTCCAGCCGGCCCCAGTACAGCACGTAGCCGCGCGCCAACCGCGATTCCGGGAGGTCCGGATCGAGCCGGATCGCTCGCTCGGCCGCCGCTTCGGCCCGGGCCAGTCGCTTGGGGTCGTGGTCGTGGAAGTTGAAGTAGATCACTTCCGCTTCGGCCAAACGGGCATGGGCGAGGGCAAAGGTCGAGTCGAGCCGAACCGCCGTTTCGAACGCCTCGATGGCGCGAAGGGTTGGTCCCGAGACGAACTTCTGGGTTCGATAGGTGGTGCCCCGCAAATAGGCTTCGTAGGCGGCTTGGATCTGGGTCGGCCGCTCGGCCAAGGCGGCCCGCTCACCCGCCAGGAGCGTGACGCCCAGGTTCGAGGCGACCTGCTCGGCGATTCGCTCCTGGACCTCGAAGATCTCTCCCGGAGCCAGTCGCGCGTTGAAGGTCCGGCTCCAAATCGTGCGCGGTTCGCCAACCCGTTTGAGCTCCGGGCTCACCACCACGAGGCCGGTCCCATCGGGCGTTCTCGTCGTTCGAATCGTTCCGGTGAGAAGGAAATCGACGTTCAATTCCCGGCCGATCTGGTCGACCGAAAGACCCTGACCGGCGAAGTGGGCCGCGCTCGAACGCGAGATGGTGCCCAACCCGGCGATCGCCACCAGCCGACTGGTGATCTCGTCCGTCAGGCCGTCGGTGAAGAACTGGTCGGCCTCAGGCCCGGCATGCTCGAAGGGCAGCACCGCGATCATCGGAACGTTGCTGACAGCCGATGGCGTTCTCCGACTGAAGAGCCCAGCCCCCACTGCCCCGGCGACGAGCACGGCGATCCCCACGGCGGCGCGAAACCGCCGCCGGAGGGCGGGTCGCTCGGGCTCGACCTTCAGTTGACCCCGGATCGCCTGATCGAGCGCGACCGCGAACTCGGCTGACGTCTGGTATCGGTCGGCACGGGTCTTGGCGAGGGCTTTGGAGATCACTCGTTCGACGGGACCGGCGACGTCGGCTCGCACGCCGGTGATGGGGGGCACCGGATCGCGCGAGTGCTGTGCCAGCACCGCCATTGCCGTTGGCCCCCGGAAGGGGGCCTGCCCGGTCAGCATCTCGAAGGTGACGCAACCGAGGCTGTAGACGTCGCTCCGGCCATCGACCTCCTCGGCACTCGCCTGTTCCGGGCTCATGTAGGTCGGGGTTCCGAGGGCAAGGCCGGTCTGGGTCATCCGCGGGCCGCCGGCCGTGTTCACGGCGTGGGCAATCCCGAAATCGGTCACCATTGCGGTGCCGGCCGAGAGCATCACGTTCTCGGGCTTGATGTCTCGGTGGACCACGCCCCGCTGATGGGCGAACTCGAGCGCCAACGACACCTCGCTGACGATGCGGGCGGCCTCCTCCGGCGGCATCGGACCGGTTCGGGTCATCCGATCGCGGAGCGACTCGCCCTCGACGAACGGCATGACATAGTAGAGGAGTCCACTGATCGCGCCGGAGTCGTAGAGCGGCACGATGTGGGGGTGTTGGAGTCGGGCGGCGATTTCGATTTCGCGGAGAAACCGTTCGGGGCCGAGAATCACCCCGAGCTCCGGGCGAAGGACTTTGACCGCTACCTGGCGGCCGTGCTTGAGGTCGTCCGCCAGGAACACGACGGCCATCCCCCCGCTTCCGATCTCTCGAAGCAGCCGGTAGCGGTCGGCCAGCGGCTCGGTGAGGAGGGATTGGATGTCGGAGGTGGTCGTCATCGGTGCCGATCGCTCAGTCGGTTCGGCGGTCGAGGTTGGCGGAAAGTGCCCCCGGTGGGGCCCCTTGGCAACCGGTCGAGCGCCTCCGTCGGGTTAGGCGAACGGCACCGATAGCTCAGGGCGCCCGGCAAGCGAAGCTGGTCTCTTCGTCGGCACTCCCCTTGCCCTGAAAGACGGCTCGGGCGGGGTACGCGCACACCGGCCGAGTGCGGGTCGGCTTACCCTCCGCGCCGATCTTGGCGGCGATTAGTCGCTCCGGCGCCACCCCCCGCTCGACCCAGGTGCTGAGAGCGGTAACCCAGTCGACCCGATCCGGACCGGTTCCGCCCGCACAATGGAGCACTCCCGGCAGCAGGAATAGCCGAACCTGGTCGCGGAGGGTGGGCGCGTTGGCGCCCAGGCGCTGGTAGTAGTCGATCGTCGCAAGCGCATTGAGGGCCGGATCGGACCACCCGTGCCAAATGATCAGCTTTCCGCCCCGGCCGGTGAACGCGCTCAAATCCAGGTCTTCGGCGTTCAGGAAAGTCCGGACGACCCGGGTATCCCGGCGGGCGTTGGCGAGGTCGTACTTGGTGTAGTCCCAGGTGCTATCCTGAAAGACGATGTACTTGAAGAATTCGGTCCCGAACGCCCATTGCGCGCTTGGCACCGAGGCTCCGCCGGCCGCGCGGGTCATGACGCCGCCACCGGTGATCCAATCCATCCAGCCCCCATTCTGCCCCTCGCCGCCAAACAGCTGTCCGGGGTAGATCCGACCGGCGTGGTCTTCGGTGGCGGAATAGATCGCCTCCACGACGGCTCGCTGGGCTTGGGTTAGGCAGGAGCTCCCTGCTTGATCGCCGGGACAGGCCGCGATCGCGCCCACGTCGAACCGGCAATCGCGGGGGTCCTCCATGACCCCATCCACCACGCCGTCGCCCGCGTCGCAAGCCTCGAGGACCTTGGCCTCGACCAGTTTCAGGATCTCGGGCGTGACCAACGGAGACAGCTGACTGGCGTTCGGAAACGCCGCCTTGATGTTCCGAACGAAGGCGGCCGCGATGTTGGTGAAATCAAAAGAGGGCGCCCCGGCGACGATCCCGTCGAAATCGGTGGGGTAACGCTGGGCCTCCATCAGCGCCTGTCGACCGCCGTTCGAACAACCGGTGAAATACGATCGTTCGGGATCGACCCCGTAATGCGCCCGGATCACTGCCTTGGCGGCCTCGGCCGCCCGATGAACGCCCAAGTGTCCGTAATTCACCTGACGTTCGAGGTTCCCGAGTGCCCAGCCGGCCTGATTCGGGGAACCCTGGTGTCCGGTATCGGTCCCGGCAGTGGCGTAGCCCGCGTTGAGGTCCTCCGTGGGCGCCGCCACCGAACCGGCGAACCCGCCGCCGCCGCCCATCAAGAACCGGCGGTTCCAATCGACCGGAAGGAGAACCAGGAAGCGAATCTCGCGGCCGATGACGCCGGTGACCCGACAATGGGCCACTCTGGCCCCAATCTTGGCATCGGGTCGGGCGGCGACGGCCACGGACTCGGTGATCCGAACGTCGGGCAGGCGCAGCGCCGTCAGCGATTCGCAGGTCGCGACCGCGACTGCCATCAGTGAGAACGACAGCATGGGTGGTAGTCTCCGGGGGTTCGGTTGGGGAAGGTATCCTGCTCTCCTCCACAGGGGGAGCACCCCCAACCACTCAGGATTCTCCGGCCGCAGTCGATACCCTTCTCAATGTCGACTGACTACGACTTCGACCTCCTTTGTATCGGGTCGGGCCCGGCTGGTCAACGGGCGGCCGTCCAGGCGGCCAAGCTGGGGTACCGGGCAGCCGTGGTCGAGCGCCGATCGGTGGTTGGCGGCTCCTGCCTCACAACCGGAACGATTCCGAGCAAGACGTTCCGGGAGGCGGTGCTCCAGTTCTCGACCCTCCGGGATAACCCGGAGCGGCGCCGGTTCGCCAAGCTCGAATATCGACCAACCGCCCGCCAACTGCTCGATCGGGTCGAGCGAGTGGTTCAGGAAGAGTGCGGGGTCATCGAAGACCAACTTCGCCGGAACGACGTCGCGATCCTTCGCGGACAAGCGGCCTTCGTCGATCCGCACACCGTCGCCATTTTCAGCGGAGACGGGCGCCGCGAGGTTTCGGCGGCGAGCATCTTGATTGCCTGCGGTACTCGACCCGCCGACCCCCCTGGCGTGGCGAGCGATGGCGAGGTGGTCCTCACCAGCGACGACATCGCCGACTTGAAACGACTTCCTCGGAGCATGGTCGTGGTCGGCGCAGGAGTCATCGGGATCGAGTATGCCTCGATGTTCGCCGCGGTGGGTGTCGAAGTCATCGTGGTCGATCGGCGGGAACGGCCTCTCGAGTTCCTCGACGAGGAGATCGTCGACGAACTGATCCATCAAATGCGCCGCCGGAAGGTGACGTTCCGCCCGCGAGAGGGCGTCGAGCGGATCGAGGTGGTCGATGGACCCGCCAAGCGGGCGGTCGTCACCCTCGATTCGGGCAAGCGGATCAGCACCGACATGGTGCTGTTCTCGGTCGGCCGGGTCGGGGCGACGGGCGACCTCGCCGTCGAGCGAGCCGGTCTGACCGCGGGCGCCCGAGGCCGCCTCGCGGTCGACGATCGCTTCCGGACGGTCGTTCCCCACATCTTCGCCGCCGGCGACGTGATCGGTTACCCCAGTCTCGCCGCCACCTCGAGCGAGCAAGGCCGACTCGCCGCTTGTCATGCCCTCGCCGTCCCGGCCCTCCCGATGGCAGCGCACTTTCCGATCGGGATCTACGCCATTCCGGAGATCTCGATGGTGGGCGAACCGGAGCACGTGCTCACCGAGCGGAAGGAGCCCTACGAGGTGGGAATTGCCCGCTATCGCGAGATCGCCCGCGGCCAGATCGTGGGCGACGGCGATGGACTGCTGAAGCTCCTCTTTGCCCGAGAGGACCGGCGGCTGCTGGGAGTCCACATCATCGGGACCGGCGCCACCGAGTTGCTCCACATCGGCCAGACCGTCCTTGGGCTGGGCGGTGGGCTCGATTATTTCCTCCGCACGGTGTTCAACTACCCGACCTTGGCCGAGTGCTACAAGGTCGCGGCGCTCAACGCCTCGAATAAGCTCGCCGCCTAGGTGTGGGCCACCGGGCGCCTGGCCCGGAGCTTTCGAAGCACGGTGCCGATTCGCTCCAGGGCCGGGGCGACGGTTTTTGCGCCGAGCCCGTGAGTGATCCGGAGGTGCTCGTCGGCGCCAAGGTACTCTCCCGGCGCCACCAGCACCGACGCCTGCCGGCGAATCTCGTCGGCCACCCGGACCGACCCCATCGGCAGGTGATACCGCGCAAAAAGCATCGAGGTTGCTTCCGAGGCGGCACAGGATACCAAGTCGAAGTTGTCGTGAATCCAGCGCTCCGCCAGCTCCCACCCCTCCCGGGAAAGCGATCGCTGCCGAGCGATCAGCCGGCTGCGAATCGGCTCCGACAAGGCCAGCTCGGCGAGCCGCATCGACGGCGCGGCAGCGGAAATCACCGTGTATTCGTGCCGGCGCCAGAGCGGGCCATATACCTCGGGCGGCGCCACTAGCCAGCCGATCCGGACTCCGCTCAAGCCATACGCCTTCGAGAGGCTGTTGACCGCGATTACCCGGTCGTACTCGCCGTAGAACGACGGCGTCTCCTCGTCACTGTGGCGCTCACCACCCCGGTACACTTCGTCGGCGAGAATCCAGGCTCCGACCTTGCCAGCAATCTCGACGATTCGGCTTCGTTCCTCGGCCCGGAGGATCGACCCGGTCGGATTGTTCGGGTTGACCAAGGCGATCAGTTTGGTTTTCGGCGTCACCACCCGCGCCAACTGGTCGAGATCAGGCCGCCAGCCGTTGGACCCGTCGAGCGGAAAGGCGTCGACGACCCCGCCTTGCGCCTCGACCAGCCAATAGACTTGCCGGTAGCCGGGTTCCATCAACGCCACCCGATCGCCGGGCTCGATGAGGGTTTGCACGGCGATCTGATTCGCCTCGGCCCCGCCCACGGTCACCAGGACGTTGTCGCGGCCGGCGCCGCGGTAGAGCGCCGCGATCCGGTCGCGAAGCAGCTCCGTGCCGTTGACCATCGGATACGCCAGCTCCATCGCGAAGAATCGATCTCGCTCCTCCGGCAGCAGGACGTCTCCCAAAGTGGCGCCCCGAACCGAGCTGTCGGCGAGATTGTATTCCACCGAATGCTCGTACTCCGATTGCCACCGCTCGAGTTCGAAGACTCGGAAGCTCATAGATTACCGCCATGCTGAGGATGTTGGACCACGGCGACGTTCGAGAACTTGCCCTCTCGACCCGCCTGAGCCGGACCGTCGGTATTAAGGTAAGTGTCTTCCTCGTTCGCGGAACCCTGATCGATTCAGGGTTTTGGCGCGCCCGCCACCACCTGGCCGAGGTGCTCGCCAGCCACTCGGTCGACCGCGCGATCGTGACCCATTGGCACGAGGATCACTCCGGCAACCTCCCGCTCCTCGTCCAGCACCAGGTCCCGACCGTCGTCTCCGACCTGACCTGGGCACGATACCCCGAAACCCAGTCCCTTCCGTTCTACCGATGGGCGATTTGGGGGGCGGGCCCGACGGCTGTATTGCCACCACCGGCGAGTCCCGGTGAACTCGAGATCCTGCCGACGCCGGGCCATTCCGAAGATCATGTGTCAATCTGGGACCCTCGATCGGAGTCCGCCTTCGGCGGTGACCTCTTTCTCGGCGTCAAGGCCTGTACCTCGCATTCCTACGAGGATCCCTACGCGACCCTCGCGAGCATTCGCCGGATCGCCGAGCTTCGCCCAAAGCGGTTTTTCGACGCCCACCGCGGAGCCATTCGCGATCCGGTCGGAGCGCTCGCGGCCAAGGGAGAGTGGTTGGCCCGGACCATCGGCGAGATCGAGCGACGGATCGACCTCGGCGACCCCGACCCGATCATTCGAACCCAGGTGCTCGGCCGCGAGGAGGCCGCCACCTGGGTCTCCGGCGCCGAGATGTCCAAGCTCAACTTCGTGCGGGCAGTTCGCCGGACGTACAGTTCGCGCTAATTGGCTCAAATCCGCGGCGCTTTGGTTAACGGGTACACCCGGGGAACCCCGATCTTTCGCGAAGTTGCTTGGGTTTCCGAGCGGGACTCTTGACCAAACATATAGTTGTAGCCATATATATGGCATGCGTCGCACGACCATTTTTCTGGAGGATCGGCTCTTGAAACAGGCCCAGCGGTACGCGGCGCGCCACGGAAAGAGTTTTGCCCAGGTGGTTCGAGAGGCGGTCGCGGCCTATATGACGGAAGGGGGCACCATGAAGAGCAAGTTGCCCAGTGTGGCCGGTAAGTTCGCTAGCGGCCGGACTGACGTTTCGGAGCGGGTCGACGAACTCTTGTGGAAGGATCCGCACGGGTGACCGTCCTGGCCGACACCGGGGCGGTCTACGCGTTGCTCGACCGGGACGACTCGTGGCACCACCGGGTCGTCGAGTACTGGGAGCGCCACGCCGACGAAATCCGGTTACCCGAGCCGATTCTGGCCGAGGTGTGCTATCTCGTGGCGAAGAACCTGGGCTCCAAGGCCGAGGTCGCCTTCGTACGGGCAATTGCGAGCGGCGAGTTCATGCTCGAGCAGCTCATGGCCGAGGAAGACCTCGCCCGCGCCGCCGATTTGATGCAGACCTACCGCGACGCCTCGATCGGCTTCGTCGACTCGGCCATCGTCGCGACGGCCGAGCGAACGGACGCGACCACCGTGCTCACGACCGACCGCCGCCATTTCCCGCTGATTCGTCCCCGCCACCTTCCCGCGTTGGTTCTCAAGCCTTAGGGCTGCTGCCGTTCCGCTCGGCGAGTATCTTCTGGGATCGGCTCGATCCCTGTGAGGCACCATGATCCGTCGCTGGACGGTCCCCGCGCTCGCTCTCCTCGCCATCCCGCTGGTCCAATCGGATGCTCAACGCTCGGTCAAGCCCGTGCTTCACGGGCGCCATTGGGTGGCGATAACCGGCAAGCCGCTCGCGGCCACCGCCGGCGCGCTGATGTTTCAAAAGGGGGGCAACGCCGTCGATGCCACGGCGGCGATGCTGGCGGCGGTCTGTACCATGTGGGACGTCCTTTCTTGGGGCGGGGAAACCCAAGCGTTGATCTACCATCCCGTCCTCAAGAAAGTGATTGGAATCAACGCGCTCGGGGTTGCCCCCTCGGGAGCGACCGTCGAGTTCTACCGGGCCAAGGGAATGAACTATCCTCCCGAGTTCGGCCCGCTCGCCGCCGTGACGCCGGGAACCCCGGGCGGCCTCCTGACGATTCTGGCCGAGTATGGCACCATGAGCCTCAAGGACGTCTTGGCGCCGGCGATCGAGATGGCCGACGGCTATCCGATCGAGGAGCAAGCGGCCAACAGCATCGAGACCAACAAGGCCCGGCTCAAGGAGTGGCCCTACTCGCGGGCGGTGTTCCTCCCCCATGCGGGTCAAACGAGGGAAGCGCCTTCGGCGGGCGAGGTGTTTCGGCAACCCGACTTGGCTGCGATGCTGCGGCAGCTGGTGGACGCGGAGCAGGCCGCTCTGAAGAAGGGCAAGACCCGCAAAGAGGCGATTTACGCCGCCTACGACCGGTTCTACAAGGGAGACATCGCCCAGGAAATCGCCCGAAGCGTTCAGGAGCAGGGGGGGCTCATCACCACCCAGGATCTCGCCAACTGGCAAGTGAAGATCGAAGAGCCGGTCTCGACCAGTTACAAGGGAATCGAGGTCTACAAGCTCCGAGAATGGCAGCAGGGGCCCGCGTTGCTTCAGGCGCTCAACATTCTCGAGAACGCCGACGTGAAGTCGATGGGCTTCAACAGCTCTCGTTACGTGCACACCGTCTACCAGGCCATGAACCTGGCGTTCGCCGACCGCGATTTCTACTACGGCGATCCGGCGTTTCCTCCGGAGGAGCCGATCAAGGGACTGCTCTCGAAGGAGTACGCCAAGCAGCGATATGGTCAGATCAACTGGGAGCGGAACGATCCTGACGTGAAGCCGGGCGATCCGTATCCGTTCCAGGGCGGCACCAACCCATTCCTGGATCTCCTTCGGAGCTGGCCGCCGAAGCCGAAACCGCAGGCGGCGGCCACCGGGCACGGCGGTGGGCCGAGCAACGAGGCCATGTCGTTCGACGAGGCGTTCCGGGCCGGCACGACATCGATTCAAGCGGCCGACGCGTCCGGGTGGGTGGTTTCGGTCACTCCGAGCGGCGGGTGGATTCCGGCGGTGATCGCCGGGAAGACCGGCGTCGGCCTGAGTCAGCGGGCCCAGAGCTTCGTGCTCGACCCGGCCGAGAATCCCTATAACGTCATCGCACCGGGGAAGCGACCTCGGGTGACGCTCACCCCGACGGTGGCGCTGAAAGACGGCCGGCCCTACCTGTCGTTCGCGGTGCAGGGAGGCGACAGCCAAGATCAGAATCTCCTCCAGTTCTTTCTCAACATGGTGGAGTTCGGGATGAACGTGCAGCAGGCCACCGAGGCGCCGAACGTCACCAGCTATCAGATGCGGGCCTCGTTTGGCGCGCATGAGGCGCGACCCGGCCGGCTCACCCTGAACGAGTCGATGCCCGATTGGACCAGGGACGAGCTACGCCGGCTCGGTTACACGCTCGATTTTTCACGGCGGACGTCCGGACCCATCAACGCGATCTTCTTCGATTGGAAGCATGGGACTTTGTGGGGCGGCTCGAGCACCGACGGGGATGATTACGGGATAGCCTGGTAGCTCGGCCGAGAGGCTGGCGTTGCTCGGCGATTGCCTGGTGCCGCGGACGGGCGCCCCCCGTGAGCTCGACGCGATCGAGCGGGACCATCAAACCCGGTTTCCCAATACTCCGCTCCTGATCGGGCCGGATCGGAGCGCCCGAGAGAGCCGACGCCTGCCGCTGCTCGAACGGCCGCTGCCCGACCTCCGAACCGTTGGCCCGTCCAACGAGAGCATCTGGGTCGCCATCGACCGCTTCAACGGCGCGGTCAAGCGATTGCCGACCGTTCCTCTCGAGCAAGCGGTCGCCGGCGCGAACGCCACGTTCGGGCCGATTCATCCCCGAATCGTCGGTGTCTTCGCGGCCGCCGACTTGCTGGCCACCCGCCACCAGCGACGAACCGGTCGCTTCGTCGCCGCTACCTATTCGAGTTTGGGATTGACGCTGCTCGCCTTCGCGCTCGTCGATCTGGGCGACCCCGCCATCGCGGCCTTCCTGGTCCTGCTGTTGATCGTGTCCTACATGGTGTGGGGGAGCGGGATCAGAACCAGGGAAAACTACTATCTCGATTGCCGGGCGCTGGCGGAAGGCTTGCGGGTCCTCGCCTTTTGGCGCGCGGCGGGAATCGGATCGAACGTTTCCGACAAGTACCTCGCGAGACATTTGACCGCGATGGATTGGATCCGGGTCGCCGTCATGGAGGTCGAGCGGTCGGCGGGGGATCCGGAGCCGGCCCCGACCCCACGACCCGAGGCGGTCCGGGTGAACTGGGTCAAGGACCAGATCCGCTACTTCAGCGGCAAGGTGGTCCGGCTCGAGCGGGCTCGTTGGCCAGCAAGCGTGGCGAAGCTGATGATGGGGGCGACGGTGGCGCTCACGGTGGTCTACGTCGGCTTGGTGCTCGCTAGCGTTCCGGGAGGCGACGGCTCGTGGCCCCTCCGGTTCCTGAAGGCCGGGTTGCCCGATTCCTGGTCGAACGGGCTTCAGGCCTTGATTGCCGCCGTGGGAGGACTTGGGGTGGCCCTCGAGGCCTATGCCGAGAAGCAAGGCGTCTCCCAGCTGCGAACCCAGTACGAGTTAGCGCGCGATCTCTTCACCCTCGCCGACGAACGGCTCGAAGCGGGCTATCGATCCGATGACGTCTTCCGCCATCTCGGCGAGGAGGCGCTCCGAGAAAATGGGGAGTGGTTGACCTACCATCGAACGCACCCGGTCGACTTGAGGCTCTAGTTCCGGCTCGCGAAGGCGGCGGTTCGTGGGAGCCGGAGACACTTGAGCTGCGAATCCACGATGAGATGGGGTGCTTTGGCGAGTACCGCGATCGGGCGCCGTTCCAACCCGACTTCCTGCATCCCGACGAGCACTTCAACCTCCCTCACGACCACCTTGGGCTTCCCCTCGCAGGCGGAGCCCGGCTGCGCGAAGGGAATCTTGCGGGTGGCCGGCCCGGTGAACCGGAACCTCGCCGCCACGAGCTGTTCATGATACGGATCCAACACGAGGAACTCGATTCCTTCGGCCGGCAGCGCGTCCTGGGCTGCCAGAATCACGTCGGCGAGCGCGGTCGGCGCGACGCCTCGGGGCGCCCGCCCGCCACGATGGATACCCCGCATGTCGGTGAGAACAAATTGCTCGCCGCGGACCTCGAGAGTGCTCCCATAAGGCTTGGCCCGTCCCTCCACCGGAGTGAACTCGACGGCGTTCGAAAAGAGGTTGTCGCCGCCGGCGGACGGGACCTGAAAGAGGGTGCGGTGAACCTCGAGGCCGACATCGCCGTCCTGGCGGACTCGGGTCTCGCGGAGGCGTTCGACGATCACGGCGCCATCGGGACTCGCGCCGAGGCCGACCTTGAGGACGCTGGTGAACCGAACGCCGTCCGGTCGGGTCCATTCCGAAACCATCTCGAGCCCGTCCACCTGGGCAAAATTGGCGACGAGGCCGACGTTGACCGGCGGCAGGAATCCGCGATCGGGCGCCTGCTCCAACCCGGCCAGCATCGCCAACTCGGTGCGCGGCAGCTGGGAGAAGGGAACGGGCGCCCGTCCCAGGGCGGCAGCGATCCGCTCACGGACGTAGTTGAACGGCAGGGCGAAGTTGACGTTCTCGGCCCCTTTGCCGCGGACCCCGGAGACGACCAGGCCGACCACCCGGCCGTCTTCGGTAAAGACAGGGCCGCCGCTGGAGCCGGGCGACACCGGGATCGAGATCTGGAACAATCGGTGGGGGCCGTTGGGGTTCACCGCACTCAGGAGACCATCGGCCACGGCCACGTCGAGTCCGAACGGGCACCCCAGGGCGAGGAGCCGTTGCCCGACCCGAACGGAGTCGGAGTCGCCCAGGGTGACCGGCGTCACTCCGAGCTGGGGCAGCGCGAGCAGAGCCATGTCGAGTTGCTCGTCGAGATCGCGGACCCCTTGAACCGCCACGAATTTGCCGGATGCGAGCCTGACCCGTACCAGCCAGGCGCCGTGAATCACGTGGGCCGCAGTGGCTACGGTTCGGTCGTCCGCGACCAGAAAACCGCTTCCGGTCGATCGGCCGCGGGGCCCGAGAACCTCGACGAGCACCGTCCCGTCGCGAACCCCGTCGATCGGAGCGACCGACTGCCACCCCGGGATCATTCCAGCCCAGGTCGAAGCTACCAGCCACAGTGCGGTCAACATGTCCTACGCCCCCTCGCGCCTTCTTTCCGGCTATCGGTCTGGGGGCGGCAAGAGTTGAGCCAAATTGGGATCGGGCGCCTGAGTCTGGTGGCCGGGTCGGGGAGCCGGCGAGGTCAGTGATGGTGGCGGTCGCCCAACGCCGTCGCGTGCTGACGGTCGAGTTGGGCGCGAACCTGCTGGGTTGGGGCCATTCGCCGGTAGAGTTCCTGAATCGCTTCCCATTCCGCCACCGCCCGCCGTTCGGCCGGGCCCGGGGTCGGCCCGGGCGTGCTCCGCTCCTCAATGATTCCGGGCACCAATTCGGTCAGGACGGCCCGGTGGCTGGCGAGCTGTTCGGCCAGCTGCGAGTCCTCGTTCAGGGTCTCGACACGCCGGGCATAGGCCATTCGGGCCCCGTAGGTTTCCCCCAACGCCAGGCCCAGCGCGCGGACCCGACGAACAGCATCGGCCGTTGCCATTTCGGCCGCGGTTGGCGGAGTGACGCCGGTGGCCAGGTAGGGAAGGGCCACGTTGTCGTGGGCGTAGCTTCCCTGCGGGTTGGGTGAGGCGGTCCAGGCGTGGACCATCGCGATTTGTCGGGGGGTTGGGGTCCCACCGCGAGCGCGGCAGTCGTCGACGCCGTCTGCCAGCGTTGGTCCTTCGCCGGGAACTCCGAGGCACATTTGGTGGAGATGCCAAGGTGTCGTTAGGCCGTCGAGATCGGTCGGGACCGGTTGGTCGTGACCAATTCGGGAGCTGTAGGCGACTCCCACCGCTTGCCAGGCGCCGGCGACCGGGATGAACATCGCGAAGCTCGGAGCCTCCGGTTGGCGAGCGTCGCCCATGACCCGGCCCCGATGGATCCAGTGCTGACCCTGAAACGGGCTGAGGTCTTGGACTCTCCCGAGGGCGAGGGGGACGAAGCCCGCCATCCTCGCCGCCGCGGTGTCGGCGAGGGCGGTCGTGGCGGCGGTCGCTTTCGCGATGACCGTGTCGGCGGGTGCGCCTTGGGGCAGGACGGCGCTCAGAGCGAGCCACAGCATCGAAACCTCCGGTCCTGCTCAGACGGCGCCGGCGTCGGGATGTTAGCGTCGGGGCTTTGCGCGGCCCCGCCCCCGAGCCGGTTTTTTCGCTGCCTTTGGCTTCACTGCCTTTTTCGAAGGTTTCTTGGCCGCTCTCGTGGCCACCTTCTTACCAGCTCGTTTCCCACCGGACTTCTTGGTACCCAGCTTCGAGGGTTTCTTGGTGGGCTTCATCGCGGCCTTCGCGGTCTTCGCGGTCTTCCGTTTGACGGCCGTCGGTTTCCGGGCAGGCGGTTCGTCGGCCACGGCGTGAACGGCGAAAACGGCGCCTTGCGGATCGAGCAATTGAACGATCGAGCCGCCGGGCACGTCCATCGGGCCGTTGATGACTTGTCCGCCGGCGTTCTTGACCGCGGCGGCGGCGGCGGCGGTGTCTTTGACTCTGGCATAGGGCAGCCAGTTGGGCACCGGAATCTCGGCCGGTTTGTTGAACATCGCGCCGATCATCTCGCCGTTCAGATGGAGGATCTGATAGATCCCCATCGGCCCCATGTCCATTCCTTGGCCCTTTTCCCAACCGAACAGCGCGGAGTAGAAGGTGAACGCGGCCGGCCAGTCGGTGGTGGCGAGTTCGTTCCAGGAGAAGCCGCCGAGCGGCGCAGGGTAGCTGGGAACCCCGTCGGACGCCGGGCGAAAGGCGATGAAGGCCGCTCCTTGGGGGTCTTTGATCACGGCGAACTTGCCCACCTGGGGCAGGTCGGTCGCCTCTTTGAGGACTTGGGCGCCGAGGGTGTGGGCCTGTCGCACGGTGGCGTCGACGTCGTCGGTTCCGATGTAGCTCCCCCAATGAGGTGGGACTCCCATCGCTTTCACATCGGCCGGTAGCGCCATGAGCCCGGCCATCGGGGCGTTGCCAATCGCCCATATGGTGTAGGACGGGTCCATCCACGGGACCGACTGCCACCCCACGACTTTGGCGTAGAAGCGCTTGGCCGCTTCGGGATCCGAAGTCAGCAGCTCGTGCCAGAGGAAATGTCCGCGAAACGAAGTTGGCATGGTCGGAACCTATCTCTTTCGAAGGGTGCTGTCGGTCGGGGCGAGCTGATTCAAGATCCAGCTGTCGATTCGGAACACGGTCGGGTCGCCGTCCCGCCGCACCCACAGGCCGCTGGCGGTGGAGTCGACGGTAAGGGACGCCAATGGCCGCTCCCCCGATGCCTTGAGTCGGATGATCCGATCGGGAGCCGAGAAATTGGTGGAGTCGACCTGGGCCGCGGTGGCGAACCCGGCGGCGTCGAGGCTCTTGAATTGATTCAGGAGGTTGGTCACCGTCGCCGAGACGGCGGGGGCGCCGTTGATCGTCCAGACCGTGTCGGCTCGGGTCAGGACATAGCCGGTCTTCGCAAATTGGACCTCGACCTTGGCGACGCTATCGGGCTCGACCTCGACCATCCGCTTGTTCCGCCAGTCGTCGACCTGCCGTTCGACGTAGTCGATCAGCCGCCCTTTGACCTGAAACACGGAGTTCTGCCCCGGCGCCCGGAGGTAGGCGCTCTCGAAGTTGCCGCCCCGGCTTCCGACCAGAAGCTCGGCGACGGCCTTGCCGCCTTGGCGGAAGGACAGTCGCCGAGCTTTGGCGCTGTCGATCCCGAGCCGGTCGTGCGAGCTGGCGTTCTCGGCGATCAGCTCGCTCTGAGCGGCGGTGTCGGCCATCGCGTCGAACAGTTGGGCAACCAAGGCAGGCCCGGCGACCAGACCGTTGACCATCCATCCGGCGCCCTGCCTCGTCAGCCTAACGGTATCGGTGGCTCGGGCGATGACGACGGTGTCGACCGCGTTCCGATCGATTGTCGGCAACTCGAACCCGCCGCTGGCGTCCCGACCGGCTCGTCGAAAGAGCGACATCCCCAGCCACAACACCAGCAGTCCAGCAAGCGCGCCGGCGAGGCGCTTCAGGAACCCGACGCTCATGTGGCGCCCCCGGTGGCGAGGGGTGTATAGGGCGTTGCCGCGACCTTCCGGCGCCGCAGTAGCCGGACGAACCCGTAGATCCCGAGCAGGATCGGGAGACCGGCGACGTTGAAGTACTTGACTCCTTCCCGCAAGGCCTTGCTGGTGAAGAGGAGCGGCGGCGGCCTCCGGTCTTTAGCCCGAATCGCGATCAAGGCCTCATCTTGGGCCAGCCAATCGACGGCGTTCAACGCGAACAGGAGATTCTCGGGGCTCCGCCGGGCGAATTCGTCACTCGCCATCATGGCATTGCCGACGACCACCAGCCGGGCGCCGTCCTTTCCGCCCTTCGGGGCGATCTGCACCGCCAGGATCCGGCGGCCGAGATTGGTGGACGGGAAGTCCTGGCTGGGATCGATCATCGCGGTGCCGGCGGACACCCCAGCGGCGTCGGAGGTCTGGACCAGCGGCACGACGACGCTGGTGGCCGACGCCACCGTATCGATGCTGCTGGTCCAGGCCAACCCGACTTCGTTCAGCTCGGCGTTGATGGTGGTGGCCTTGGTGCTCTGGCCCCGGAGGAAATATGGGTAGGGGCGGAGCAGCCGGCCGAACTGGGTCGGGACCCCGATCATCTGATTGGCGCGGAGATCGTAGACCATGTCCTGCTTGATCTGGGCCCCATAGGGCGCCAGAACCCCGTTCCAGGCCAGCGGACGGCCCATGGCGAAGGGACCTTGCTGCGACACCGCCATCCCACTCTCGAGGATCAGCGCCTTGCCGCCCTTCTCAAGGTAGGCCTTGACCTTTTCGGTCTCGACGGCCGAGACGCTGTCGCGGGCGCTGGCGATGACCAGAGCCGCGTAGTCGGTCGAGAGCCCCGTCGAGTCGCTCAGCGTCGGTGTCTCCACGGCGTACGACTTCTCGAGTTCTCCGCGCAGGCCTCCGTACGAACCGGCCTGGGGGTCGGTGATCATCGCGATCTTCGGCTTGGTCGTGCGCGACAGGTTGCGAATCGTCGAGGCGAGCCGGTACTCGAGGTCGTCGGTTCGCTGGATGAACGGGATGGTCTCGTGCTTGTCGGCATGTTGCACGACGAGGCCGAAGTAGCCCTCCTTGACTTGCAATTCCCCTTGGCCGACCACGTTGAACTGCACCGCAACGACGCCGAGGGTCCGGGCGTCTTCCGCCGCGGCATTGTCGGTTCCGGGATCGCGTTCGATCACCCGAATGTTGCCGCCGCCCGAACTCTTCAGGTCGCGAAGCAGGTCGTCCACGTCACGCTTATTGAGCGCGAATTCGGCCGGCAGCTCCTTCGAGGAGAAGAGCTTGAGGGTAACGATGTCGGAGAGGGATTTGGCGATGTCCTTGGTGGCGCCGGAAAGGGTGTAGGCGTTGCCCGGGGTCAGGTCGATCCGGCCGCCGATCTGTCCGCCCGCCAGGTTGAGGGCCACGAGGACACCGACGAGCAGCAGCGTGCCCACGCGGAGCTGCTTGGTCGCTTGGCTCCCGGCGGCGAGCCGCCGCCGCATCACCACGGCATAGGCCAGGCTCAAGAAGACCGCCGCCAGCGACAGGAAGTACAACAGGTCGCGCAGGTCGAGCACCCCCCGACCGATGCTCTCGAAGTGCGACAGGACGCCGAGCCGGGCGGCGATGGTGCCGAGGACCGGAGGAAGTCCCACGAGAAGCGGGTCGAGCCCGACTAGGATCAACGCGAACATGACCGCGACCGCCAGGATGAAGGCGGTGATCTGGCTCTTGCTGAGGCTCGACGCCCAGACCCCGATTCCCGCGAAGCCGAGGGCGAGGAGAGCCGCGCCGAGATATTGGGCGATCACCGGCCCCCATTGGAGGTCGCTGCCGAGGTCGAGGCCGACCGGAATCAGAAGGGTGGTCGCCAAGGCGCCCACCAACACGATCACGACTCCGAGGTATTTGCCGATCACCAGCTCCGCCTCGGAGATCGGCTGAGCCAGGACGATCTCCAGCAGGCCGCTCCGGATGTCTTCGGCGAGCGACCGCATCGCCACCGCGGGGACGAAGAAGAGAAACACCCACGGCATGAAGTCGAGCATCGGCCGGAGCGAGGCGGTGTTCGACAAGTAGGCGTTCCGGAAGAACATGAAGGCGTTGATCGCCAGGAACACGATCAGGAGCACGTAGCCGGTCGGTTGGTCGAAGAGGGTCTTGACCTCTCGGCGGGCGATGGTCCAGATCCGATTCATGGGGCGGTCTCCGCTCCCGAAGTGGTGAGGTCGCGGAAGAGGTTTTCGAGACTACCGGCTTCCTGGTGGAGTTCGTAGAGGGTCCAGCCCCGGTCGACCGCGAGGCGAAACAGCGCGGGTCGGACATCGCCGCCGGTCACCGTGAGGTTGAGACGGACTCGGCCGCCGGCAGCGCCGGCCGCCTCGACCGTCGCGACCCCTTCGACCTGGGCCGCCGCCTCGGCGATTCCGGGACCGATGGCCTCGAGCGTCACCGTGGTCGCCCCGCGGGCCCGATTGAGCAGCTCCCCCACGGGGCCGTCGGCCGCCAGCTTGCCGCGATGGATGATCAGGAGACGGGTGCAGGTGTGCTCGACCTCGGTGAGCACGTGGGTCGACAGCAGCACGGTTCGGTCGCGACCGAGGTCCCCGATCAGCCGCCGGATCTCGACTCGCTGATTGGGGTCGAGGCCCTCGGTCGGCTCGTCGAGCACGAGCAGGTCGGGGCGATTGATGATCGCGGCCGCCAGCCCCACCCGCTGGCGGTAGCCCTTCGACAACTCCGCGATCGGGCGAAAGAAGACTGACTCAATACTGGTCGACTGGACCGCCTCGTCGGTGGCGCGCCGGTGCTCGGCCGGGGGGATTTCCCGGAGCCGGCCGACGAACGCCAGATACTCTGAGACTAACATTTCGGCATAGAGCGGGTTGTTCTCGGGGAGATAGCCGATCCGGCGCTTGGCGCCTTCTCGGGCGTCGTTGAGGGGGGTCCCATCGAAACTAATGGCGCCCTCGTCGGGATCGAGGTATTGGGTGATCATCCGCATGGTGGTCGACTTGCCGGCCCCGTTGGGTCCAAGGAAGCCGACGACCTCGCCCCGACCGACCGAAAACGAGACGTTTTCGACCGCCGTGACTCCGCCAAACCGTTTGGAAACGCGATCCAGTGCTAGGAGAGACATACCGCTTTCGTGGGTTGGGTCCGCTATTGCTCGGGCGACGAGTTTATCGCCGAGGCCCCAACCGTTCAAGAGGTCGGCTGGGTCCGCTGGTTTGGGATCGGTTACCGGATGCCTGGGGTGCTTCGGGGGTTGCACCGGTATCCAGTTCGAGGGGCGGAGTCGTCAGGGCCGGCGGAGGCCGACCCCGCGCGCAGCCAGGCCTCGCCGTTCCCTTGGTATCGAGTCTTGGAGGGTCGCGATCGGTCTCCGTGCCCGGTCGCAGTCAGGCTATTTGCCCCATTTCGTGCCGAGCTCGTCCAGCCCGGCGTTGGCGAGATCCTCCGGCGTCATGGTCGGAAGGAACTCGACTTTGGCGTCGAAGTAGAGGAAGAACGGCTCCGCAAAGCGGGGAATCTCGGAAGCATTCGCGAGATTTACGATGAGGTACCCTCCCCGCTCGCCACCTTCCGCGCAGAAGTACGCGGCTTCGGGTTTCAGGTCGTCGAGAATCTTCCCAAGTTTCTTGCCGGCCGAACCGTCTCGAACGGCGTCATTGAACTTTTCCACGGGAAGCGACACGTGCATCACGAAGCGCATGATTGGTTCTCCCGGATGAGGTCAAGAACCATTGTAGTCCGCGATCGCCAACATCGCCAGGAACCCGAAGAGAATCGCGCCCGAGTGGCGCGGGCGGTCCCTCACCGGTAAAATCCGCCAGCGCGGTGCCTGAGTCCGAGGGCCCCCGCCACGCGAGCAGTCTGTCGTCCTCGAAGGGGTCATTCAATGGGAATCAGGGTTGCTTGATTCCGCCTCGATAGTGGTTGGGCGAAGGTTGGCGCCGATGGCGGTCGTGCTCGCCGCGGCATGGCCCGGGGGTGGCTGTGGGTCGAGCCGCGACGGCGCACCTCCGCCCGGCGATCCGCCAGCGGGCATGGTCTGGATTCCCGGTGGCGAATTCACGATGGGTGGGGACGACTCCCACGCAGAAGTGGCGGAGCAGCCCGTGCATCGGGTCCGGCTGGACGGATTCTTCATGGCGACGCGCACCGTCACCAACCGGGAGTTCCGCGGGTTCGTAGAGGCAACTGGCTACGTCACCGTCGCCGAGCGAGCGCCCGACCTCACGGAGTTGATGCGGCAGCTGCCGGCGGGTACGCCTCCGCCGGATCCGAAACTGGTGGTCCCCGGTTCGCTCGTTTTTACGGCGACGAGTAAATCGGTCGATCTCCGTGACTGGTCGCAGTGGTGGGCGTGGACACCAGGGGCCGATTGGCGACATCCCTCTGGGCCGACCAGCTCGATCGCGGGTAAGGACGCTCATCCGGTCGTGCAGGTCGCGTGGGAAGATGCGGTTGCTTACGCTGCCTGGGCCGGCGGCCGGCTTCCCACCGAGGCGGAGTGGGAGTTCGCGGCCCGCGGCGGAAAGTCGCAGACTGCTCACGCCTGGGGCGACGCCCCCTACGATCCGACCCAGCCCCAGGCCCACATTTACGAAGGGACCTTTCCGACCCGTCCCGCCGCAGCGAAACCGGTCGGATCGTACCGACCGAACGGGTTCGGCCTCTACGACATGGCGGGTAACGTCTGGCAGTGGACGCTCGATTGGTTCCGCCCTGAAACCTATGCCCAGGATGCCGAGCGGGGACTGGTCTCGAACCCCACTGGACCGGCGGCGGGCCTTGATCCCGCGCGCGAGGGCCAGCCGATGCGAGTGATCCGCGGAGGGTCCTTTCTGTGCAGCGACTCCTACTGCCGGGGCTACCGGGTCAGCGCCCGTCGCCCCGGAGCGCCGGATAGCGGAACGCCCCACATCGGGTTCCGAATCGTGATGACGGTGGATCAATGGCAGCGCTGGCATTCCGCCAAGGCAACGTCCCAATGAGCCGCTTCCTGACCGTCCTGTCCGCCGTTGTAGTCGCTGCCCTGGCCGGCTGCACCGGGGACGCCCGCTCGAATCCCCAGCGCCGGCCTAACGTCGTCGTGGTCCTGGTCGACGACCTCCGCTGGGACGATATCGGCGTTGCGGGACATCCCTTCGTCGAGACGCCGAACATCGACCGGCTGGCGCGGGAAGGAACTCGGTTTCTCAATGCCTTCGCCACGACGCCCCTCTGCAGCCCGAGCCGAGCCGCCATTCTGACGGGCTTGTACGCCCATACCAATGGGATCATCGACAACACCGCGCGCGACTCGGCGAGCCACCGGCTCGCCACCTTCGCCATGCCCCTCGCCTCGGCGGGCTACCAGACCGCCTTCCTGGGCAAGTGGCATATGGGGAACGACGATACCAGGCGGCCGGGCTGGACTCGTTGGGTGGCCATGAAGGGGCAGGGCGAGGCGGTGAACCCCAAGCTCAACATCGACGGTGAACGCCGGGAGGTGCCCGGCTACGTCACCGACGTCCTCACCGATTACGCCGTCGACTTCGTGCGGAATGCCAAGGACGGGCCCTTCCTCCTGTTTCTGGCGCACAAGGCCCTCCATCCCAACATCATGCAGCAGGACGACGGGAGCACCGTCGCCCTCGCGACCCAACCCTCCGGGTTCGTCCCGGCCGAGCGGCATCGCGGCCGCTACGCGACTGCTGCCGTGCCACGGCGGCCGAACTTTGATCGGGCGTCGGTCCGCCAGCCGGCCCTGGCGCGGAAAATCGACACCCTCCCGCCGCTTGGCCCGGGAACCGGTACCAAAGACACCGACGTTCGCGCCCGGCTCGAAATGCTCCTCGGCGTCGATGAGAGTCTCGGGCGAATCGTCGGGTTGCTCGAGGAACTTGGCCAACTCGACAATACGGTCGTCATCTTGACCAGCGACCATGGGTATTTCTACGGAGAGCACGGCCTCGACGAGGAGCGGCGACTGGCATATGAAGAGACGGCCCGAATCCCGCTCATCATCCGGTACCCCAAGGTCGCTCGGGCGGGCTCGACACCCTCTCAGATGGTGCAGACCATCGATCTCGCACCGACCGTTCTGATGCTGGCCGGCGTGAGCGACCCGGTGGCGCGCCAAGGGGTGTCGCTCGTGCCGGTGCTCGATGGCAGCGCATCGTCGTGGCGATCGTCGGTGCTGATCGAGTATTACAGCGACACCGTCTTTCCACGAATCCTGAACATGGGATATCAGGCGGTTCGGACTGAGCGCTACAAGTACATCCGCTATACCGAGTTGTCCGGGATGGATGAGCTCTACGATCTCAGTGCCGATCCGTTCGAGATGGACAACTTGATCGGGACGTCGAAGGGTGACGCCCTGTTACCGGACTTGGAACGGGAGCTGGCTCGCCTGCAACGGGAGACCGGATACCGCCCCGGCGGCTCGGCGGGTGGCCGGTAGTCGGACGCGGGCTCCCTCAAAACCGCCGCGAGACCGCGACCACTAGACCGCCCAGTTCGTGAGGGCGGGCGCTCAGGCTCCACTGGCTGGCGGGTAGTCGTTCCCATCGCTCCGTCTTGCGGGTGGCGCCGATCATCCCGCCAACCGCGATCCCGGCCGCGCCCCCGATACCAGCCCCGATCAGCGCGTACAGCCCGGTGAAGTTGCCGTCACTTCCGGTTCGGCAACTGCCCCCGCACGAGAGGGCGCCGGCCAAGGCACCGGTGGCGGCGCCAGCCAGGAACCCGACGCCGATGCCGGCGATCGGATGTCGCCGAACCCCTCGACTGACGTCGATTCCCGAAATCTGTGCCAGTGAGATCGACACCGTTTCTCCCTCGGGGTCGAGACGCATCACAACGGTGTCTCGGCTCCTGGCCACGACCGTGCCTCGTCGGGAGGTGCCTCGCGGTACGACTTCGGTGATCCGAACCCGGACACCGGAATCGATCGCCGGTGTCGCTTGGGCCGAAACGATCGATGGTGGTGCCAAGCACGTGATGGCGGCGACAACCAGGCAGCGCATGGGGCCTCCTGAGACCGGGGAGGCAAATGATCGGATCGGGCCATCCCCTGACCGTCCCTCGAGCTGGCCTCAGATCTCGACGACCCCGAGTGGGGGAAGCGACCGCCACCGCCCTTTGGTGAAGTCCGGCACCGATACCGGCTTGCCCTTTTCGGCCACCGACCGTTCGGTGAGCGCAACCATCACGCTCCAGGCCGCGGCGTCATAGACGTTCTGATCGGTCGGGACTCCCTTTCGAAGGCAATGGATCAGCCGAAGGTCCTCGAGGAAATCCATGCCGCCGTGTCCGCGGCTGGCCCGTTTGACGGCGTCGCTGGTCCAGAGCGGGTGGTCGTGAATCGAGTACCACCGTTCCACCGAATCCCAACGGTCGTTCTTTTCGCTTTGCCCTTCGACGTATACCCGAGGTGGATAGCCTTCGACCAGCCCCTTGGTTCCCTGGAGAACGTATTTGCGACTATAGGGCCGAGGGAGGTTGGTATCGTGGGTCAGGTAGATGGTCTGGCCCTTCGCGGTGCGGATCAAGCTGACGTTGATGTCACCCAGCCGATAGCGCTCGTTCCGCTTGGGACTCCCCGCCGGGAGATGTTCGGCGGCCCACGCCTGGAGCCCGCGCGACGGCCCGCTCATCGATACCACGTAGTCGAACTGGTTGCCCCGATTGATGTCGAGGCACTGGGCGATCGGGCCCAGCCCGTGGGTTGGGTAGAGGTTGGCGTTACGAGCGATCGCATGAGCCCGTCGCCACAGCCCTTCGCCATCGTCGGCGAATTTGATGGCCCGGAGGTCGTGGTTGTAGCCGCACTCGCCGTGAAGGATTTCGCCGAGGACGCCCTTTCGGGTCAGGTGGAAGGCCAGCATTTCGAGCCGGTCGTAGCAACAGTTCTCCATCATCACCGCGTGCTTCCGGTACCGCTCTGCCGCTTCCACCAGTGCCCAGCAATCGTCGAGCGTCATCGCCGCCGGGACTTCGGTTGCCGTGTGTTTGCCGTTGCGCATCGCGGCCAACATGATCGGCACGTGCCACTCCCAGGGCGTCGCGTTGTAGACCAGGTCGAGGTTTTCCTCGGCGCACATTCGCTCGAAGTCCCGGAGCCCTCGCGAATAACCGGTCGGTCTCGGCTGCCCCGCCGCCACTGCCATTTCTTGGGCCCGAGCGACTTTCTCGGGGACGATGTCGCAAATGGCCTTCAAATCGACGCCCTCGATCGCGAGCAGGTTCTCGACGTGAACCGAGCCCATGCCGCCGACCCCGACGAAGCCGATTCGAACCCGTTCCATCGGCGGCGCCGAGAACAGGCCCGCCGCCTGACCGGGGCGCGGCGCCGCGGCGAGAACCGTCGCTCCGGCAGCGACTCCGACGAACTCCCGCCGGGACAAGTCGGAGGTCATCTCAGGCCTTCGGTGGCGAGGTCAGTGCTTTCAGCATCTGATACCAGAAAGTCGACGCGGCGTGAAACTCCTTGACCCCGACCCGCTCGTCGCGCCCGTGGGCGCGGGTGTCGTTGAGCTCCTCGAAGATGGCGCTGACACCGTACACGGGAATCCCGGCGTTGCGGACGTGGAGCCCGTCGGTGGCGCCGGTCGACATCTCGGGGATGACCGGGATGCCGGGCCAGGTCGCCTGGACGAGCGCCTCGATCGGCTTCAAGACGTCGGGCCGCAGGGGGGACGGTGGGCTCGGAACCGGCGGCTCCTGCTGCTGGATCGTGATGGCAGTATCGGCCACGACACGTCGGAGGGTTGCTCGGACAGAATCAGGCGGGTCATCGGGCGCCAGTCGGCAGTTGACGACCGCGCGGGCGAGTTGGGGGAGGGCGTTGTCGGCATGGCCCCCATACAACCGGGTGGCGACGCAGGTCGTTCGCATCACCGAGTTGAAGTACGGCGATTGGGCCGAAAGTCGCCGAGCTGCCACCGGATCCCCGCGAAGGGCCAGCGCCCGCATGTCGGCGGCGGTCTGGCCCTTCTCGGCTTCCGCTGACTTGAGGAAGTAGCCGCGGCTCACCTCGTTCAATCGAACCGGAAAAGTGAATCGACCGAGCCGGTCGAGGGCCCTGCTGAGGCGGTAGATCGCGTTGTCCGGCACCGGCAGGGAGCTATGGCCGCCCTTGTTGCGAACCTCGAACAGATAGGTGAGGAACATCTTTTCGCTCGCCTGCACGGCAAACGCGAGCGGCTTGCCGTTCTGGTAGGCTCCGCCGCCAGCATCGGTGTTGAGGGCATACTCGGCGTCCACCAAATCGCGCCGCTGTTGGACCAGCCACTTGATCGCGTCGCCCGACGTTTCCTCGTCGGCGGTGAGCACCATGATGAGGTCGCGGTCGGGCTGATAGCCCTCCTTCTTGAGGCGAACGAAGTTGGCGATCAGGACGCTGGCGCCGGCCTTGTTGTCGCTGGTGCCGCGGCCGTAGTAGTAGCCCTCGAGCTCGCGGAATTGATACGGTTCGAACGACCAGTCTTCCCGACGGGCGTCAACCACGTCTAGATGGGCCATCAGGAGTATCGGTTTCTTGCCGCTTGGCCGGCCTCGAAGCCGGGCAACCACATTGTGATACCGCGGGGAATGACCGACGACCGCGATGTCGGCTGCGTCGAAACCGGCGGCCTTGAGCCGATCGGCAATCTTGGCTGAGAGGATCGGCGTGTTGCCGGCGGAATCGCTGGTGTTGACTTCGATCAACTCGCGAAAGATGTCTCGCTCGAGCCGCCGCTGCGCCGAATCTTGGGCGAGCAGGGGAGCGGTGAGAACCAGGCCGAGAAGGCCGAGCAGGAGCCGCATCGGATCTCCGGTGGGGGATGGGTCGGATGAACGCGGACCCCCAATATAGGCCGACGGAAAAGCGTCCGCCGCGTCGCCTAAAGGGGGGGGGCGTCACGACGGACTTCGAGCGGCGGTACCCGCTAGGGCAGCGGCTTACCCTCCCGCTCGACGATTTCCGGCCAATTCTCGTCGGCCAGCTTGAGGCGGGCCTCGGGTTCAGTCTTCCAAAGGGCGAGCACCGACTTGCTGTTCTGGAGAATCAGCCGGCCGTTCATGATCGTGAACGCCTCGGGATCGACTGAAGCGAGGTATCCTCGCGAGGCACCATACCCGCAGTAGCCGCCGTACTGGGGGGCGAATTTCGCGGGTTCCCTGACGAAGCGGTCCCGATTCGCGGCCGATCGAAACCAGTAGGTGGCGCCGAGATGACTCGCCGTGATCTGGGGATCGCCCCGCTGGGGCCCGGCGTCGGTGAAGTAGCTGACCGGGTCATACCCAGCCACGGCGACGCCTTGCTTGGTCTTGTTGAGGATGATCTTCGGACCTGGCTCCTGGGCCAGGCCGGGCTGCCCATGCGCGAGGGCGCTCGCGGTGACGATGGCGAGGAGGAGGATTCTCATGCCCCGGATAACGCCGGGAGCGAGAAATCGGTTCCCATGCCGGCGTCCGCAGGCTAAGCTTTGCCAACTGGCAAGTCCGTCCGTGGGCTACCCAGTTCGTCTCGATCGTCGAGGAGGCGTCAATGTACCTGAGCCGGGCCCAGGCGAACTCCAAGTACTCGACGCTCTTCGCCGCCTCCAAACGGCTTTTCTGGGATCCCGCCGACGTCGATCTCTCCAACGATCGGGACGGGTGGGCGGCGATTCGGCGCGACCACCTCGAGGATCGCTACGACGAACAAATCTACCGGCTCCTCTCGTTGTTCTATCAGGGCGAAGCTTCGGTCACTCGCACGCTGGCCCCGTACTTGGTGGCGATGAGCCGGCTGGGTCTCGGCGCCGACAAGGAGATGTTTCTCGCCTCCCAGCTCTACGAAGAGGCCAAGCATTTCGATTTCTTCAGTCGCTATTTTCGCGAGGTTCTCGACGAGGACGGTGCGGCCACCGTCGCCCAGCTCGGCTCGGTCCCCCAGCAGCTCCTGGTGACGGGCCTCGACGGGCTGGCCGACCGTTTGACGGCGGCGGTCGCCGGCCCGTCGCTGGAAGTGACCTTGGTCGAGGCGGTGGCCTATTACATGGGGGTGGTGGAGGCGATGGTCGCTCGAACCGGCTATCGAGGCGTGACCGAAGCTCTCGCGGCCAGGGGGTGGTTGCCAGGACTCCTCGAGGGGTTTCGGCTGATTCGACGCGACGAGGGACGGCACGTCGGGTTCGGGGTCGAGTTTCTCCGCGAAGCGATCGCTGCCCGACCGTCGCACCGCGACACCGTTCATCGGGTTTTCGAAGACGCCGCGCCGCTGGTGATCGGAGTGGTCCAATCTTTCGACTACCCCCGGCCGATCGTGAACGTCGAACGCTTGACTCGGTACGCGCTCGACGCCTCGGCCCAGTTTCTCCGGGCGATCGAATCCACCACGGTCGATCGCGAGACCCTGGTCCTTCAAATCGAGGAGTCCTGACCGGTGACCGACACGCTGAGGGGAAAGACCCTGTTCATCACCGGCGCGAGCCGGGGCATCGGGCTCGCGATCGCGCTGCGCGCCGCCCGCGACGGGGCGAACGTCGTGGTCGCGGCCAAGAGCGACGTTCCCAACCCCAAGCTGCCAGGCACGATTCATTCCGCCGCCGCCGAGATCGAGGCCGCCGGAGGACAGGCGCTGCCGTGCCAGGTGGACGTCCGGGATGAGGCGATGGTCGAGACGGCGGTCGCCAGGGCGGTGGAGCGGTTCGGGGGGATCGACATCCTGGTGAACAACGCTTCGGCGATCAGCCTGACGGGAACGCTCGCGACACCGATGAAGCGCTACGATCTGATGCACCAGGTCAATACCCGCGGGACCTTCCTGTGTTCTCAGAAATGCATCCCTCACTTGAAGCGCGCGACCAATCCCCACATCCTGAACCTGGCACCGCCTCTGAACATGGCCGCGAAATGGTTCGCGCCCAATGTCGCCTACACCATGGCCAAGTACGGAATGAGCATGTGCGTGCTCGGGATGCACGAGGAGTTTCGGGGCGATGGGATCGCGGTCAACGCGCTGTGGCCCAAGACCGGCATCGATACGGAGGCGATTCGGCTGATCGCGGGTCCTGAGGGACGCCGGATATGCCGGCTGCCGGCGATCATGGCCGACGCGGCTCACTGGATCGTTTCGCGACCGAGCCGCGACTACACGGGCCGCTTCTGGATCGACGAGGAGGTGTTGCGGGGAACGGGTGTGACGGATTTCTCGAGCTATCGGCACCCGGGTGTGCAGGAAGGAGAGCTGATGCGAGACTTCTTCGTTTGAGGGAGGACGGGCTCGAGCGACTCTAAGGAAGCCGGCGGCTCTTTCGTCCGGAAAGCCGCTGCCGAAGCCAGACCTGATGACGATGGGCCCACCCGAGCGCTCGCATCACCCAGATCAGCCAATCGGGCGACCCGTTGATTCGGCCCTCCGGCAACCCGGCATGGCCAGCCGCCCGAGCCCACTGCCGGCAGGCTTCCCAGTCACACCGCCAAATGTCGTCCAGCCAGAACCGCCGCCCGCCGTGCCGAGCCAGGAGGCGAAGGACCTCGACGTCGTACCAATGGAACTCGGGATCATCGACCGTGTGCATGTCGATGCCCTGATCCTCCCACCCCTGGAACCACTCGGGCCGGCTCGGCTCGACCCGACCGTCGCCGGTGAAATCGAGGTGATTGAGGTAGCGGAGTCGCCGCTTGAAGGTCGAAGGGCAGGTCCCCAGCACGTTCTCGAGGGCGCTGTACCAGCGGAGCTTCGAGGCCAGGCCAGCGGTCCGGAGGGAGCCGTAGTGGAGGAGGGCGATGTCGTTGAGCTTCAGTCGCGGTGCCCCGGTCGGAAGCGGGACCCGACCGGAGTGGATCGTCCGTCCCTCGTGGCCAGCGCCGTCGTCGACGTAGCCGAATGGGCGCCAGCGCTCGTGGCGCATGCATCGATCGGTCGTGAGGTAGAGGTCGACCAACTCGAAGCAGAGAATCGTGCCGGGAGCCGCCGACCGCATCGTTCGCCACCCGATTCGGCCGGGCGCGTCGGCGGCGACGATCTCGTCGGCATCGAGGGCCAGGAGTACCTTGGGCCCCGGCACCAATCGGCGGGCCGCCTCGAGCAGCAGGCTTTGGCGATTGGCCTCACTGAACCCGGCATCGGGGTTGTCGATGACGGTGACGGTGGGATAGCGGGCCGCGATGATCCGTGAGGCGTCGGTCGATCCCTGGTCGGCCAGGATGACCAGGTCGGCCAGCCGGGTGGCGGTGGCCAGAAACCGGTCCAGGATCCACCCCTCGTTGCGGACGGGCGTTAGGACGACCAGGGGGAGGCGCGATTCCGGCACGGGTGCGCGAAGATAGGACGAGGGTTGCGGGTGAGCAAGCAGCGACGGCCCGAGCTATTCTTCGATCATGACGCTCGGACGGAAATGGCTCCTCACGGTTGTCGCGCTGGCGAGTTGGCCAGATTCGGCCTCGTCGCAGGTCGACGCGCTGAGCCGAACACCTTCGCGGTTCGCTTCGCTCGAGGGCGTTCGGGTGCATTACAAGAGCCTCGGCACCGGTCGAACCGCGGTGGTCTTGGTCCACTGCTGGGCCTGCGACATGCACGTCTGGCAGGAGCAAGTCGGGGCGCTCGATGGTCGGGTCAGAGCGCTGGCTCTCGACCTGCCGGGCCATGGCCGGAGCGACAAACCGAGCCGAGCGTATTCAATGGCGTTCTTCGCCCAGGCGGTCAACGCCGTGTTCGAATCTGCCGGCGTCGATCGGGCGGTCCTGGTTGGGCACAGCATGGGCGTTCCGGTGGTGCGGGAGTTCTCCCGACTCTTTCCGGGAAAGATCCTCGCGATCGTGGCGATCGACGGATGGCTCGTCTCGCCCGGACTCGACAGCGCGGCGGTCGAGCGCCAGGTGCGGCTCTTCGAAGGGCCCGACCTGGCCCGCTCATTCGAACAGATGATCGCGCCGATGTTCCCGAAACCGGAGCAGGCCGGGGTTCGCCGCCAGGTTACCCAAACCGCGCAAGCGACTCCCCAACACGTGGTCCAAGCGGCCTTCCGGGGTATGATGGATCCGGCGATCTGGCGGGACGACCCGCTCAAGGTGCCGGCCCTGGTCGTGATGGCAAAGGGGCCCAATTGGCCGGCCAACTATCGCGCCCGAGTGCTCCGGCTGGGGGCCGATGTCCGCTACGAGGAACTCGAGGGGGTCCACCACTTCCTGATGCTCGAGCGGCCCGACCTTTTCAATGCCCTGCTGCTCGAATTCCTGAAATCGCTAGGGGTGATGTCGGGCTGAAAAAGACGGCGGGGAGAGGGCGCGACGCCCTCTCCCCGCCCGAGCCGTGTTACCGGCCGCCGATTACTTCAGTTCTCGACCAGAATCAGGAACTTCGAGTTGGTCCAGAAGCTCTCGGGGTTGGTGATCTGGAGGCTTCCCTGGACCTTGCCACGGGCCTCGGCCGGCAGATTGGCGAAGGTGACGTTCTGGTTGGTGACAATCCGGTACCGTTTGTCGGCCCGGGGCAGCGGGATCTCGGAGGTCTGCCGACGATCGATCGCGGTGAACACCGACGGGTCGAGGTTGTCGGCCGGCTTGAGAGTCTCACCGGTGCGGGTGACCAGGAGGAATCGGGTCCCACCGACCTCGCGAATGATGCCTTTCTGGATCAGTTCTTTTCGGGTGCCGGCGACGTAATAGACCGTGTTCTCGCGGGTGGTCATCGCCGAGACGGTGTCCTGGAGCACACCCTTCTCCTGGGTCAACGTCGTGACCTGCGCCTTGGTGGTGTTGAGCTCCGACTCGAGGTTCGCGATGGAGGTCTTCTGGCCATCGACCATCGTCCGAAGGCCGTCGATCGTGGTCTGGAAGTCGGCAAGCACGACCCGGAGACTATCGTTCGAGGTCGTCATTTCCTTGATCCGCCGCTGGCTGGCAGCGAGTCGCAACTCGCTGGCGCGGAGCCGAGCGGTGAGGTCCTTGACCTTCTTCAGGATCAAGGCCCGATCGCTGGGCGACACCGAGAGCTGGCTCTCCGGCGACACGACCGGCTCCACGGCCTTCCTGCGGGAGCTGACGCTGGTGAGTTCGGTATTGATGTCGGCCAAGAGTTTGGTGGTTTCCGCGAGATCGCGGAAGAGGCTGTCTTTCGTCGCCGAGACACTCGACATCTGTTGGACCTGGGTCCGGAAGAACTCGGTCGAATCAGTCGGGATCGACTGGACGACCTGGCCTCGCGGCGCCGAGTTGCAGGCCACTGCGGCCAGCGCGACAAAGCCGGTGAGAATTCGTTTCATACGCAATCCATCCTTCGGTTTGGACGGGGCCTATCCCCGCTTCGGAGTTCAAGTTACCAAAATGGTCGGAGCCGACGACAAAGCCAAGGGACGAAATAGTTGGCGTCCCTTGCACAGGGCCCCGACTCGGGGGTTGCCTTGACACCCAGCCTTCTGGGGTCCAAAATATTGCGGGACAAAGGTTTGCCGCTTTCTCAAGGAGCTCGTATGACGGGTCGGTGCCGGTCGTGGCTCGCGGGGGTTCTCGCCTTGGTGGTCCCGTCCCTGGCCGCCGCCCAAGGCGGTGGAGCCGTCGCGGGGAGGGTGATCGATAGTACCGATTCGAGGACTCTTGGCGGGGCCCAGGTGATCGTCCGAGACGCCAACGGTCGGACGGCGGGCTCGGCGATTAGTGGCGGGAACGGCAGCTATCGAGTCGGCAACCTCGCAGCCGGGACATACACCGTCCAGTTCCGGCTCTTTCAGTATGGGCCCAAGCAGGTCGATGGCGTCCGGGTCGAGGCGGGCGGCACGGCGACAGTCGACGTTCGGCTGGTCCTCCGTCCGGCCCAGTTGGAGGAGGTCGTGGTCACCTCGGTCTCCCGGGCTCCTGAAAAAATCACCGAGGCCCCGGCGAGCATCACGGTCATTCCCGCGGTGCAAATCCAGGAGCGGGCCGCGCTCTCGGTGCTCGATCACCTGAAAACGGCGCCCGGGATCTCGTTTTCCGAGGGGGGCTTGGTTCAATCGAACATCGTCTCCCGCGGCTTCAACAACATTTTCTCGGGTTCATTGCTGACGATCATCGACAACCGCTACGCGGCGGTTCCGTCCCTTCGAGTCAACGTCGCGGCGTTCTTTCCGAACACCAACGACGACATTGAGCAGATGGAATTCGTGCTCGGACCCGGTGCTGCGCTCTATGGCCCGAATGTGACCAACGGGGTGCTCAGCATCTTCACGAAATCGCCGATCACCTCGCCGGGCACCACTATTTCGGTGGAAAGCGGCCTTCGATCGAGCTCGCCTTCGGTTGCCGGCACCAACGGGGCCGATGACGGCGGCGGGTTGTTCAAGATCGGGTTCCGTCACGCCACCCGTTTCTCCTCGAAGGTCGGCTTCAAGGTCTCGGGCGAGTATCTGATGGGCGACGACTGGCGCAATGCCGACCGAGGTGACACCCTCCGTCCGAGCTCGACCGGAACCGGCACCCGGCGGTGCACTCGCACGGTGACCGGCTGCCGAGATTTCCAGATCGAGCGGTGGGGTGGCGAGGCTCGGCTCGACGTCAAACCCGATGACGATACTGAGTGGATCACCAGTTACGGCCGGACCCAGGCGGGAAACCTGATCGAGCTGACCGGGATCGGGGCCGCCCAGGCCCGGGACTGGCGCTACCAGCACCTCCAATCCCGGTTTCGGCACAAGGAGTTCTTCGCCCAGGTGTTCGGTAACTTCAGCGACGCCGGGGAGACCTACCGGTTCCGAGAGGGAAGTCTGGTGGTCGACAAGTCGCGGGTTCTCGTCGGCCAGGCTCAGCATGGATTCAGTTTCGGGAAGCAGACGCTGGTCTACGGTCTCGACTACATCTACACCGACGCCCGGACCGGCGGGACGATCAACGGACTCTACGAAAATGACGACACCATCAAGGAAATCGGCGGTTACGTCCACGGCGTCACGAGGGTAAGTCCCAAGGTCGACGTGGTCGCGGCGATCCGCCTCGACAAGCACAGTCGACTCGAATCGGCGGTTTTCTCGCCCCGGCTGGCGTTGGTGTTCAAGGCGGACGAGAACAACAACCTCCGATTGACGTACAACCGGGCCTTCTCGACGCCCAGTAGCAACAACCTCTTCCTCGACCTCCCCGCCGCTCAGGCCGGGCCCTATACGGTCCGGGCGTTGGGCGTGCCGAAAGACGGCTTCCGATTCCGAGCGAACGGCGGGTGTACCGGTGGGATCGGGAACCTCTGCATGCGGGCCATCCCAGGGGTTGGGGCCCCGACCGCGATCCTCCCGGCGAACGCCGCGGTCCTGTGGCAGGTGGCCGTCGGGTTCATCGCCACGAACCCGGCCGTTCCGGCCAACCTCAAGCAGTTGCTGGCCGCGATTCCGGCGCCAACCACCCAGGTGGCGACTCAGCTTCGGCGGTTGAACGCCACGACGGGACAGTTTCAGGCAATCACACAGGATCAGGTCCGCGACATCGAGGCGCTCAAGCCGAGCACGACCAACACCCTCGAGGCGGGCTACAAGGGAAATCTCGGCGGCAAGGTTCGATTGTCGATCGACGCGTTCGTGGAGCGTCGGGAGAACTTCGTCGGTCCGCTGATCGTGGAAACGCCGAACGTCTTTCTCGATCCGAACAGTTTGGGAGCCTACTTGGTGGCGGCGTTTACGCCGGCCATCGGTCAAGCGGGCGCCGCCCAAGCCGCGGCAGCGCTGGCCCCCGGGATGGCGGGCATTCCGCTGGGGACGGTGATCCCCAACGATGGGAGTCCCCTCACCAATCGGCCCGACATCTTCCTGACGTACCGCAACTTCGGACAGGTCGATTTGTTCGGCGCCGACTTGGCGTTCGACTATATCGCCAACGAGCGGTGGTCGTTCGCGGCGACCTATTCCTTCGTCAACAAGGACTTCTTCGATCGGGTGAGGGACCTCGACAACGCCCCTTCCGACATCGCGCTCAACGGATCGAAGAATCGTGGCTCGGCGACGATCCGGTATCGCAACGATCGGAAGGGGTGGACCAGCGAGCTGCGGTTCCGGGCGGCCAAGGGGTTCCCGGTCAACTCCGGCGTCTACGTCAGTCCCCAACGCTCGGACGGCAGCTTCATCCCGACCGATTCGTACGGGATATTCGATCTCCAGGGGAGCTTCCGCCCCCGGTTCATCGGCCAGAACACCATCATCACGGCGAGCATCAACAACGTGCTCAACCACGCTTACGCGACGTTCGTGGGCGTGCCGAAGATCGGTCGCCTGCTGATCGGCAAGATTTCCTACACGTTCTAGGGGTACCAGCAGCCGGGGCGCGAGGGGCGGGGAAACCCGCCCCTCAGCGTGTCAGGGCTATCGAGGTCATGGGATGAAGGCTCTGCTGGCGCGTTATCCGTCGCTTTCCTACCTGGTGCCATTCGTGGCGTTCCTGGGGTTCCTGTGGCTTGGGCCCAGACTCCCAGTGCCGCCGCAGGTGGAGATGTTGATCCGGATCCCGGCGATGTTGGCGATCATCGGGGCGTTTGCTTGGCCGGTACTCTCGTTCCGGATGACCCGCCCGCTTCCCACGATCGGAATTGGGATCGCCGTATTCATCCTCTGGATCGCCCCCGACCAGTTGATCCCCGGTTATCGGGACCTGATCCTCTTCCAGAACACCATCGTTGGCACGGTCGAGTCGTCCCTGCCGATCGAGGCGAGGACGGACTGGCTGGTGCTGTCATTGCGCTTCTTCCGGGCGGCCATCATCGTCCCGATCGTCGAGGAACTGTTTTGGAGGGCGTGGCTCGGCCGGTGGCTCGACAACATGGACGACTTTCGCAAGACGCCCCTGGGCCAGTTCTCCCGGTTCGCGTTCATCGGGACCGCTCTGCTCTTTGCGCTGGAGCACGGTCCGTACTGGGAAGTCGGGTTTCTGGCGGGAGTGATCTACAACTGGTGGATGATCAAGACGAAGAGTCTAGGCGACCTGATCTGGTGCCACGGGGTCACGAACGCCTGTTTGTCGATCTGGGTGCTCGCCGCCGGACAGTGGCAGTACTGGTGATTTGCATTTCGCGTGCCCGATGGACCGCCTGAACGTCCGATTTCGCAGCCATCGGCGTGACGAAAGTTGGGTATTGACCTGAACGAGGGCTCGTCTTAGCGTATCTCAGCGCCCGAAGGTGGTGCGGCGTGAAGGTCTTAGCAGGAGGATTGGTTATGTCGTTAGTTTGCTCCCTCCCTCCCTCCCTCCATATACTGTCGTGCAGGGCTGGGTTCGATCGATCCCCTCCTTACTGGCCCTGACGGTCACCGCATCGACCCTCTCGATCGCTTGTACGGCTGAGGCCCCCCAGGCTCCGGGGGGAAGCACCGGCGACGAGGCTGCAATGTCGGCGTTTCTCAGTTCATCCGGGGCTCCGCAGGCGAGGGATGTTCCCCAAATCGAGTACGACCTTCCATCCACGGTGCGCCCTTGGGATACCTCAATTGTGGAAATGGAAAAGCGTCTCGACGAGACCGGAAGACGGGCGTTCGTCCGGCTAAAAGACTCGACGATCCAACGTTCCACCCAGGCGACCGTTGTAAGGGCCGACGAGACCGACTCCAGCCGGCTGGTTCGCAAGGGCGTTTTGGCTGCGATTTCGGCCCGGTCAGCGGATCGGGCCCTCGTGGCCCTGGAGCAGTTCGGTGTCCGCGTGCTGCAATACTATGACCGGATGGGGATGGCACTCGTTGAGGTCCCCTTGGGCGCGGCCGCGCGTCTCGTGGGGAGCAGTTTCGTGGACTTCCTGGACCCGGAATCAATCGCGCGGCCGCACACGGTTCCCTTTGGCGGAATCCGACCGAAATCCGCCGAGGCGAATGCCGCCGCGTTTTTCGCCCAAACCAACCCGTGGGGGATTGACACCATCAAGGCACCGCTGGGCTGGCAGTACTCGGTCGGTTCCGGCGCGAAGCTGTTAGTGATGGACCAAGGCCATTTCCAGGGTCACGTCGACCTTCCGTTGGTACCCACCGGCAACTGCCTCGGCCAATGGAACGGATGCGATGACTTCTACCCGAACTCTCATGGCACCCATGTTCTGGGAATCGCCGCGGCGCTGAATAACGGAATCGGTGTCGTTGGGGTGGCTCCTGGAATCGGAGCGACCAATATCTGGGTCTGGGGTGCGTGCAACGAAATCGGTTGCCACTACGCAGACATCGTAGCGGGTTTGAACTGGGCAGCCGGCAATCTGACACCACGAGGTGTCATCAACATGAGCTTCGGGGGGCCGGATGGTCCTGGGGAGGCGACGGCGGTTGCGGCGGCGTTGGCAGCCGATATCGTGTTGGTGGCTTCGGCCGGTAACAACGGGAACAATGTCTATCAATATCCCGCTGGCTATACTAACGTCGTTGGTGTCGCGGGAATGAAACAGGACAAGACCTTTCCGCTCAACGACAACGCGCCCTGCTCGAATGTGGGCGATCCCCAACCAGGATCCAATTGGGGGCAGTCCATCGATCTGGTCGGACCGTGGGATGCGCGGAGCACGATTGCAAACAACGAGTACGCTGGTCCAGAGGCCGCATGGTGCGGGACGTCGATGGCCGCGCCGCATGTGGCGGGTCTGGCCGCGCTTGTGCGCGCTTACTACCCGACTGCCGGTAGGTGGTTCGTCTGGGATCGATTGAGGTCAACCGCGCTCGATCTCGGGACATATTCGCTAGACAATTACTTTGGCTGGGGGATGGCACGGCACCTCGCGGTTGGCTTTAATGTCCCCGTTATCACGGCAACAATCGTCGGTGGCAAGCCGCGTCTCACATGGCCCGCCGTTCCGCACGCCACGCGCTACGAGATTTGGCGCTGGGTCACCCCAAACGCGCCCTACGCCGTCCTCTGGGCGACGGTGACTGGAACAACCTACACGGACAACTCGACGCAGGTGACCAGCTTCTACGGCTATAACATGTTTCCGAATCCGAGCACCATCTCCGTCAGCTACCAAGTCGCTGCCGTGGCGGAGAATCTCAACTGGGCCGGAGCGTATGCGACCTATATTGCAAACGGCACGCCTCCATACTGACACCGTCGTGGTCAGCGCCTTCACCCGGTTGAAGGCATTCGGTTGGGCGGGCATCGTCACCGCGGCGCTGGCCTCCTGCGGAGTGACGGACCCGGTCGTGACACCGCTCGACTTGGTCGTGCTGGACAGCAGGCCAGCCCGCGCCGCGGTAGACCCAATGGCCCCCGTGGTTTCCGTGTCGGCCGGGCGGGTCATCATCCGAGCTTCGGTGATCAACTCCGCCAACAACTATCCGCTCACCGGAGTCCGGACGCTCGGCGATGCCGGCTCGATTGATCTCGAGGTTCGATCTGGGCCGCCCGTGGGAGCCGGCCTTCATACGATCTGGGAAGTTTTCTTCGAGGCGAGAGTTGGATCGCTAAAACCCGGGACGTATCGACTCCACCTAGCCCATCGCGCCATCGAACTGACCGTCAGCAAAGTCTTTGAACGGCTTGACACTACGATCGTAGTGCCATAGGCCGAGTTCGGCCGACCGGCATTATCGCGGCTCGCCCAGTGCCCTGCGGCGAGTTTGATGGATGCGACGCTAGGTACCGGGGCTAGTTGGGTCCACGAAGACGCTGTCGGTGTCGAGGAAGGTTCGGCGGGCGCCTTTCCAGTAGCTCGACTTCGCTTTGCTCAAACTGCTCTCGATCACACCCTTCCGCTTGTTGGCAGCGTGAATGTACTTGCCGGCGCCGACGTAGATGCCGATATGGGTGATCCGTCGGCCCTTGCCGAACGTCAGCAGGTCGCCGGGGAGCAGTTGGGCGGTGTCCTTCGGGATGGCGATTCCGGCGAACGCCTGCTGGGCGGCCGTTCGTGGCAACTCCTGCCCAAACAACCCCGCGATCCATTGCACCAATGAACTACAGTCGAAGGCGATCCCTGGTTGTCTGGCCCCCCACCGGTACTTGAGCCCGACCTGCTGTTTGGTGAGGCGAACCAGCGAGTCGCGGCCGGAGAGCAGCGTCCGGCTGATTGCCTCGAACGGCTTTGGCGGGGCCGGGTCGATCTGCGCGATGAGATCCCCGGCCCAACACCCTGAGCCGAGAACTGCGAGGAGGAGCCACCGGGTGGCTGGAGACGCTGACATCGGCGTAGAAAGTACTTCCGTTCCGCCCCGTGATCCACCCCGGGATCTCCCGGTTCGGGGGCTGCGCCGACCCGGGCTCCGGAGGTAGGTTTCCGGCCCGAGAACCGGTCGGTCCGACCGGATTCGAGCCGACTCCAACGCACTCGCCCATGCTCAAGACCACGCCGTTTCATGCCCGAACGGCACCGTTGATTCTCGGTCAGACCTGGCGCCGGTGGGCCGGGTACTCGGTCGCGAGTTGCTACGCCTGGTCGCCGGAGCGCGAGTACGCGGCGGTCCGCAACGCGGCGGCGCTGTTCGACGTTTCTCCTCTCCACAAGTACCTGATCGCCGGGCCCGACGCCGCCAAACTGCTCGACCGGATGGTTACCCGAGACGTCGTGAAGGCGAAGGTTGGCCAAGTGCTCTACACCACCTGGTGCGATGCCCAAGGCAAGGTGGTCGACGACGGCACCATCAGCCGTCTCGATGAGGCGACCTATCGGCTCACCGCGGCCGAGCCCAACTTCCGATGGCTCCACCTCAATGCCCATGGGCTCGACGTCGTTATCACCGACGTCTCCGAGTCGGTCGGCGCGCTCGCGTTGCAAGGGCCACTCGCCCGGGCGATCCTCAACCAGGTCGCCGAGCGACCGGTGGACTCCCTCAAGTATTTCCGAGTGATGGCCAACCGGATCGCCGGGGTCGAGATCCAGATTTCTCGGACCGGCTACACCGGAGATCTCGGCTACGAACTGTGGGTCCCCGCGGCCGACGGCGTCGCCGTGTGGGACGCCCTTATGGCGGCGGGTTTCAGTTACGGGATCACCCCGGCCGGGATCTGGGCCCTCGATCTGGCCCGCATCGAAGCGGGCCTCGTCATGCTCGACGTGGATTACCACTCGTCGCACCGAGCCCTGATCGAGGACCAGAAATCGTCGCCCTTCGAGTTATCCCTCGACTGGACCGTCAACCTCGAGAAGGGAGCGTTCAACGGCAAACGGGCGCTCCGGTCCGAGAAGGCCCGGGGGCCCTTGTGGCGGTTCGTGGGAATCGAGGTTGAGTGGGAATCACTGGAGGCGTTGTTCGCGGCGGTGGAGCTGTCGCCGTCGCTGCCGACCGTGGCGTGGCGGACCAGCGTCCCAATCTACCGCGATGGGGAGCAAGTGGGCTATGCCTCGAGCGGATGCTGGTCGCCGCTGCTCAAGAAGTACCTCGCGTTGGCCCACATTCGGGCGCCCCACTTCGGGCCCGACACCCGGGTCGAGATGGAGGTGACGGTTGAGCACCAACGGCGGAGGGCCGCGGGCTGGGTTCGGAAGCTGCCGTTCTTCGACCCGGCACGGAAACGGGCATGAAGGCGCCCCTCGACGTCATCGTGATTGGCGGTGGGCATAACGGGCTCGTCACCGCGGCCTACCTGGCGCGATCGGGGAGGAAGGTCACCGTGCTGGAGCGGCGGCACCTGGTGGGTGGGGCCGCCGTCAGCGAGCAGGTGTTTCCGGGGTTCACGTTTTCGGTCTTCTCCTATGTAGTCAGCTTGCTACGGCCGGAGATCATTCGCGATCTCGACTTGCCGAGGCATGGGCTCCACATCCTGCCGCTCGAAAGCACGGTGACCCCGTTGCCGAACGGCGACTATCTCGCTGGCTGGGGCGACTCCGATCTCACCCGGCGCGAGATCTACCGCCACTCCCCGCGGGATGCCGACGCCACGATCGAGTTCGGCCGGTTGATGCACCACATGGCCATGGCCGTGCGGCCGATTCTCAGCATGATCCCGCCCGACCCCACGTCGTTGGCGCCGAGCGACCTGGCCGGGATGCTCAAGTTGGGAGGCCACTTTCGGTCGTTGGGCGCGGAGCGGTTCCACGCCATGTACAAGCTGATGACCATGAGCTCGGCCGACTATCTGGATGAATGGTTCGAGTTCGACCCGTTCAAGGCCACCAAATCGGCGAGCGGGATCATCGGGACGTTCCTCGGTCCCCGGTCGCCGGGGTCGGCCTACGTCCTGCTGCATCATTACATGGGGGAAATCGACGGGGCCTTCCGGGCCTGGGGGTTCGCCAAGGGCGGAACCGGGTCGATCAGCGACGCGATTGGCAATGCGGCGCGGGCCTTCGGAGCCACGATTCGAACCGATGCGGCGGTGTCCCAAGTGATCGTCAAAGGCGGTCGGACGACGGGGGTGGCGCTGGCGAACGGGGACGAAGTCTCGGCCCCGATCGTGGTGTCTTCGCTCGACCCCCGGCGCACCTTCCTCGATTTGGTGGACAGCAAACAGCTGCCGGGCGAGCTGGTGGACGACATCCGCCGCTTCAAGTTCCGGGGTTCGTCGGGCAAGGTGAACCTGGCGCTCTCGGAACTTCCCAACTTCACCTGCCTGCCGGGAGTCGGCCCGCAGCATCGGGGAGCCTTCTCGATCAGCCCGAGCATCGACTACCTCGAGCGCGCGTACGACGATGCCAAGTACGGCGAATTTTCGCGACGGCCGTACCTGGACATCGTCATTCCGTCGATGATCGATCCGGGGATGGCGCCTCCCGGCAAACACGTGATGAGCATCTTCGTCCAGTACGCCCCCTATCACCTCAACGGCGGCTGGACCGACGCAAAACGGGACGCGTTCGGGGACGCGGTCGTCGACACGATCACCGAGCATGCACCCAACCTCAAGTCGGCGGTCCTCCACCGCCAAGTGCTGACGCCACTCGACATCGAACGGGTTACCGGTCTTTCCGAGGGGAACATCTTTGCGGGCGAACTGGCGCTCCAGCAGCTGTTTTTCCTGCGGCCCTCGGCTTCGTGGTCAAATTACCGCACTCCGATTCGTGGCTACTACCAATGCGGCGCCGGGACCCATCCCGGCGGCGGGATCATGGGCGCCTCCGGTCGGTTGGCAGCCCTCAAGATTTTGGCCGATTCGTGACGACTACAGCGGCGATGGCTCGACGGTTCGACACGGTCGTCATCGGTGGTGGCAGCAATGGCCTGGTGGCCGCGATTGGGCTCGCGCGGGCTGGGTCCAAGGTGCTGGTACTCGAGGCTGGTCCCAGCCTAGGCGGGGCCCTGAGCGAGATCGAGTTCGCGCCCGGGTTCCGAGCCGCGCCGCTGGCCCATGATCTCGGGTGGGTTCCGCGTGACGTGGCGATCGGCACCGGAATCAACGTGGCTGCGACGGTTGGCGCCGATCCGACGATGATCGCGCTGACGGGCGGTCAGCCGCTGGTGCTTCGGCGCGACGTCGGTGAGACGGCCGAGGGGCTGCGACGATTCTCGGCGAAGGACGCCGATCGGTGGCCGGCATTCGCGAAACACGTCCAGGTCATCGCGGGGTTACTGGGCCGCCTCTACCGAGTCGCACCGCCGCGGATCGATGCCTCCTCGATCGGGGAATTCATCACGCTCGCCAAGCTCGGGCGCAGTCTTCGTGGGCTTGGCAAGCGGGACATGATCGAGGTGCTCAGAACGATCCCGCTGTCCTCGGCCGAGTGGCTGGACGATTGGTTCGAGTCGGACCAACTCAAAGGGCTGCTTGGCGCCCTGGCCGTGACGGACGTCCCCCACGGACCGATGGCGGGTGGGACGGCGTTCACGTTCTTGCATCGCCATGTTTTGGCCGACCCGGGGGTGTTTGGCGAGCGGCTTCGACTCGAGGGCGGCCCGAGGTCGCTGATTACCCAGCTGGTGGATCGGGCTCGGTCGGTGGGGGTCGAGATCGCGACCGGCGCGAGCGTCGACCAAATCATCATTCGGGACGATCGGGTGGCCGGGGTTCGGCTGGCGAGCGGCGAAGAGACCGAGTGTCGCGAGGTGGTCTCGAGCCTCGATCCGTATCGCACCCTGCTCGAATTGATGGATCCGGTGCATCTCGACCCCGAGTTCATTCATGCGGTGACCAACATTCGGTTCCGAGGGGCGAGCACCAAGGTGCTGGTGGCGCTGGCTTCAATGCCGCCGATCCCCGGCGTGTCTGGAAAGGGGGCGGTGACCGCCGGGCTGATGATTGCCCCGTCGATTCGCTATGTCGAAAAAGCCTCCGATGCCGTCAAATATGGCCGTTGCTCCGAGGAGCCGTTCATCGAGGTTCGGTTCCCGAGCGACTGTCAGCCAGGCCTGGCGCCCGCGGGGAAGCACGTGGCGGTGCTCCACGTCCAGTACACTCCCTACCGGCTCCGGGAGGGAACCTGGGAGGGCGTCCGCGATCAGGTCGCCGATCGGGCGATGGCTCTCGTCGACCGCCACCTTCCCGGGTTCACCGATCGAGTGCTCCATCGTGCCGTCTTCACGCCGGCTGACCTCGAGCGTCGATTCCGGCTACGAGAGGGCGCGGTTTCACAGGGAGAGATGATGCTCGACCAGATCCTGTTCATGCGTCCGGTTGCTGGTTGGTCGCGATACGCGATGCCGGTTCCGGGGCTGTTTCTCTGCGGCGCATCCACTCATCCGGGCGGCGGGATCACCGGCATGGGGGGGTGGCTGGCGGCTCAGGCGGTGCTGGCCGGTCGGGCTTCGGGTTAGGGTGGCGGTTCTCGGGTGGCTCGCGGCCCTGGTCGGGGCCCTCTTCTCGCTGGTCCTGATCGGGTCGGTCTACCTCTCGGTGGTCCTCAAGTGGGGAGACGAGCAGACCCGCGGTCTCGGCTACTACGGCCGGCCGGCGGTCGAGCGAGAGCGATTCAAGCGGACCCTCCGCCGGCAAGCCCGGTTGCTGTATCCGATTCTCCGACTGATGAGTCGATCGTCCAATTTCACGTTCCAGAAGGCGAGCTTTCGTTACCGTGGGATCGCCGGGCCGATGGGGAGCTGCAATCCCGGAAGCTTTGCCAGCGCCGATCGATACCAGGTCCAACCAGAAGATGTTTTCGTCGTCACCCAGATGAAATGCGGCACCACCTGGATGCAACACGTGGTGTACGAGGTCCTGAATCGGGGGCAGGGCACTCTGGTGGAGTCGGGAACTGCGCTCTACGCGGTGTCGCCGTGGCTTGAGGGGATCAAGAGCGTTCCGGTCGAGCAGGCGCCGTTGATCGGGGCCGAACGGCTCGGCCGGATCATCAAGACCCACCTTCCCGCGAGCGACTGTCCCTGGAGCGCCGAGGGGCGTTACCTCTATGTCGCTCGACACCCGGTGTCGTGCTTCGCGAGTTGTGTCGACTTCATCGCGACCAACGTGGGAGCGATGGCGCCGGCCACCGAGCGCGTCGAGGAATGGTTTTGTTCCCCGGAGCTGATGTGGTGGGGGACCTGGCCCGACCACGTGAAGGGGTGGTGGGAGCGTTCGCGAGAGCCGAACGTGTTGTTCGTCTACTTCGAGGAGATGAAACAGGATCTCGGCGCGGTCGTGGTTCGGGTGGCGGAGTTTCTCGGGCTGGAGCCGCTATCCGCCGTCGAGGTGGCTCGGGTGGTGGAGAAGTGCGGGTTCGCCTACATGCAGCGCCACCAGGAGGCGTTCGAGATGAATCCGCCCCACATTCTCCAGGCCGATGCGGAGTTGTTCGTCCGGGGCTCGGCGGATCGCCACCAGGATGTGCCCGACGATGTGCGGCGGCGGATCGCGGCGTGGTGCGTGGAGGAGATGGCCGGGAGCGACTTTCCCTTGGCGCGGGTCTACCCGGACGTAGTGTCGCCGGGGTCGGCGCCTCCTTAACAGACAACCCCGGTCGGGCGGCGCATACACGTTCGGCGTTTGCCGAGCAGTCTGAACACATCCGGGGATGCTTTGGTTTCTCCGGAACCTTGTTTTCCGGGCGAACCTCCTATTTCTTACGGTGTCTCTTCGCCCCACCTAGCCTGCATTGTCATTCCGGAGGATGCCCAGGGGATGAAGGGTTTTGTACCGACCCCAGTTCCAGTCGTCGATCTCATGGTCGAGAAGCTGTTCCGCGGGCGGCCTCCTATTCCGACATCGAGACTCCTCGACCCGGGATGCGGTCGGGGCGCCTTCGTTGACGGAATCGTTCGGTGGTGCCAACGCCATAGGCGGCCGCTCCCAAAGATCATCGGTATCGAGTCAGATCCCGAGCACTTCTCCTTTGCTGCCGAGCGGTTCGCTGGGCTCGATCAGGTCCGCATCCGACACGCGGATTTCCTCCAGCCGGCCGAGGAGCGCTTCGACTACGTCATCGGCAATCCCCCATACGTTCCGATAACTGGTCTCAGCCCAACGGAACGGGAGTCGTATCGTCGGGTCTATCGTACTGCTCGGGGACGATTCGACCTCTACCTGTTGTTCTTCGAGCAGGCCATGGACCTGCTCGGGCCAGAGGGGCGACTGGTTTTCATCACGCCAGAGAAGTTCCTCTACGTGGATACAGCCCGCCCGCTTCGGGAAATGATGCGACGCTTTTGTGTCGACGAGCTACACTTTCTGGACGAGCAGACTTTCGGAGACCTCGTCACCTACCCGCTCATTTCGATTCTGGAAGCATCGAAACGATCGCGACCAACGCGAATCGTCCATCGCGATGGTCGTGAAAGCACGGTCACGCTGAATCAGGCGGCTTCGTGGCTTCCGCCGATCATGGGCGTTGATGAGCAACCCAGCGTACTTACCCTCGGCGATATCTGCACCCGCGTCAGTTGCGGCGTAGCCACAGGCGCAGACTCGGTGTTCACCGTTCGGGATGCTCATCTTGATCCGCAACTTCGCCCCTTCGCATATCCCACCATCGCTGGGAGACAGCTTGCCGCCGGCAAGCCGCTCAGGACTTTGCACAGCCTGCTGCTACCGTATGCGGTCGACGGCAAGCTCCTCCCTGAACACAAGCTGGGCCGTCTGGGACGCCATCTATTCGATCCAGCGCGACGTGAACGGCTCCTGGCCCGGACTTGTGTGGCCCGCAAGCCGTGGTACGCCTATCACGAAACCCCACCGATGGACCACTTGCTCCGACCGAAGCTGTTGTGCAAGGATATCACCGCCAATCCGTTCTTCGTTCCTGATCACGAAGGCCAAGTGATTCCCAGGCACTCCGTGTACTACGTGGTTCCAGGAGACCCACACTCGATTGATTCGCTAGCGCAGTACCTGAATTCCCCAACTGCTCAGCAATGGCTGCGCAATCACTGCCAACGGGCCGCGAATGGCTTCCTCCGCGTCCAAAGCCATGTCCTGAAGCGCCTGCCAATCCCGGAGTGGCTAGGTGCTGCCCGCCGCTCGCCGCCCATCAGGAAAGTTGTCGTCGAGCGCCAACCAGCATGACCACGCCTTTCGATCGCGCGATCGCCGCAATCGCAAGCGCGGGCTACCACAACCACCGACTGGAAGCCCATTCGGATACAGTCAGTGACGGGCTATTCAGTGATCTTATCGCGATGTGTTCTCCTGTCAAACTGGATGTTCAACGTGGAGTTGTGAAGGTGTGGCGCAATGTGTCCGCGCCAGGCGATCGCCTCAGAAAGGTCGACCTCTTTGTCGGGGAGCCGGGCGGCGATGGCGGCCCAGATATTCACAAAGTCCGCATTGCCATTGAGAACAAGTCTGTTATTACCGCCCATCGCAATCGGACGAACCGGTTCGACGACTTACGCAAAGTCCTCGCGGCGATTCATGGTGCGCGTCCGGAAGCGTTGTTGATCGCGACGGTCCTTGTTGGGCTCGCGGAGCGGGTTCTCAATATCCCCGACCAAGTCCACAAGTTCTATAGAGACCGCGAGGAGGAATTTAATCGGCAGGTTCTGCCTCGCCTGTCAACTGGTGATGGGACCCTCTGGGACGAGTTCAACTGGGCTGTGAGCACCAATCGGCCGAACGACCCTGCGAAAACGGTGGAGCTGTTCCAAACTATCCCAACCCGTAAGCCAGGGCATACCCACGTCGAGGGGTACGACTACGTCCTTTTGGTTCCAGTTGTGATCGACAATGTAAATCCCCCGCGACTGCCCCGCCCGAACCCCCTTGGCATCGATCTCGATGGGGAATACCACAAGCTCCTTTCGCAGATGTGCTCGGCCTATACGGCCCGATGGCACATGTAGTCACGGAAGGGGGGCGCGGGCCGCGGAACCGCTACAGACGCCGAATCGCGTCGATCTGTCGATCGACCTCTCCCCGCAGTTCCTGCAGGTCTTCGTCGAGCCTCGCTCGGGTCGAATCGAACTCCTCGATCGCCAGACCACGGGCGCGGGCCAACGTGCCAACCACCTCGAGGAGCGTCGTCGACAGCCCGTCGCGAGTCCGTTCGAGTTGGGCCAGCGTGTCCCACCAACCCGCGGGGACCTCGCGACCTCGAGGGGTATCGCGCTCGAGCCGAGAGAGGGTGTCGTCGACCTGGGTGAGGTCGGCGGCGGCGGCGACGGCGGAGCCGACCAGCGGTTCCAGTTGAGTGCGCCACCGGGCTGCCAGGGCCGGCGTCGCCGCGCCATCGACCTGGGCGCGGGCCATCGTCAGAACGTCGTCGAGCAGGGTTTTGGCGGATCCGGTCGGGATCGCGGCGGCGGCGTCGCGCAAGGCACCGGCCAGTTCCCACTGCGGGGCGACCGTTGGCGACGATCGAACGGCGCGGTCCGACGCCCGGCGGGCCGCCCGGAGCAGGAGGCCGGCCACCAAAGGTGTCGCCCAGTAGAAGTGTGCCGAGGCCGCAAACCCAGCCATCAATCCGGTCATCACGACGCCAACAAGCAGCACCTTGAAGGTGAAAGGCAGTGGCGAGCGCCGCTCGTCGGATTGGACCGGCGGGGTTACCGCGAGGTTCAGCGTTCCCGCGCTCCGCTGTTCGAAGGCCCCGGCGAGCTGTTCCGCCGTGGTGAATCGATGGCGAGGGTCAGCGGTGGTGGCGCGGGCGATGATCTGATCGAGCCACCGGGGGAGATCGGGTCGCTGGCGGGCCGGGTGGAAACCGTTCGCTTGGGGCGTCGGGGGGAGATGGGCCGACGGGCGGTGGGGCAGGTCCCCAGTCGACGCTTGATACAGCGTGAGCCCGAGCGCGTAGATGTCGGCCCGAGCATCGGGGCGCTGGCCCTCCCAGACCTCGGGGGCCAGGTACCCCACCGTCCCGACGAGGCCTCCGGTCCGGGTCATCGTGCCCTGCGAGTCGAGCCGGGCCGAGCCAAAATCGGTGAGCCAGGGGTGGCCGTCCTCGCCCAGGAGGATGTTGGCGGGCTTGATGTCACGATGGAGGATGCCAGCGCGATGGGCCGCGGCCAGCGCTTGGGCCAAAGCTCGACCGATCTCGGCGATCCGTTCGTGGGGCATCGGTCCGCGGGCCGCGATCACCGCCGCCAGGTCGGACCCGGCGACGATGTCCATCACCACGAACGCGACGGTCTCGTCCTCGAGGTAGTCGTGGACTCCGACGATGTTGGGATGCCGGAGGGCCCGAATCGCCTGGACCTCGCGGCGAAGCCGGGCTCGGGCCTCACGAGCCGACACGGGGGGTGGGACCAGGACTTTGACCGCGACGTCGTTGCCGACTGCGTGGTCGCGGGCCGCGTACACCACGGAGTAGCCGCCCCGGCCCAGCTCCCGGATGATCTCGAAGCGGTCGGCGAGGAGTTGGCCGACCGCGAGTCCACCGATCGGGAGGTGGAGCGTCGTCATCGCCCGATTTCGTCGAGGATCCGCCGAGCGCTGGAACGCCAGCCGTCGTCCGCGGTGTAGTGCTGGAGAAACGCCTCGAGATGGGCTCGGGCCTTGGCGAACTCGCCTAGCGCATGTTCGGAGGCGCCGGCGTGATAGAGGGCCATGTAGTGGTTCGGCCAGAAGTCCACGACCATCGCCATGATCGGCCCGGCGGACTTGTCGTCGCCGGTATCGGCCACCGGGTGCGCCACCTCGAAGACGATACCGGCCGCCTTCCACCGCTGGTCGGCGTCCATGCCACCGATGATCGCGCGCGCTTGGTCGACCCGGCCGGCCAGCGCCAGGCAGGCGGCCTCGAATCCGGGGCCTTCGAACCCCGATCCCTCGGGCGGGCGGCTGTGGCGGAGGGTGGTCTCCACCTCGACCGTGTTGCAGAACGGCTTCACCGAGGCGAACCAGCCGCGGGCGGTGCCGCTTGCCTCGGGGGTGAGCTGGGGGCTCGCGACGTGCGGTTCGACCGGCTCGATGCCACGGCCGGCGCGAGCGATGGCGAATGCCGCCAGGCCCAGGTAGGCGATGCCAACGAGGTAAACGCGGGTCAGCACGGTGGTCTCCTCTTCCTTCGGTCGATCGGGTGGCAATCTCCGTACCCCGAGGGGATGCGGAGGCCCTGACCGACCTGCACACTCCGCGGGTCGCGGCGGGGTGCCATTCGTTGCAGTGGGGGTTCGGGGCTTGCGCGGTCCAGCGGGGGAGGGGATCATTCGAGGACTGACCGGAGAGACCGATGATCCAGAGAACCACGCGATGGCGCAGCTTCGCGGTTGTGGCGGCTGCTTTGGCGGCGGCGCCGTCTGGCTCGCTCTTGGCGCAGACGTCACCAGCGCTCGGCCCGAAGGATGGAACCGATCTCGCTCCCACCGATACCGGCCGAGTCACGGTCGGGACCAAAGCCCCGGATTTCACGCTCGAAGCGCGCGGTGGGCGGCGGATCACTCTCTCGGATTACCGCGGCAAGCAGAACGTCGTGATGGTGTTCTACCGGGGCCACTGGTGACCCTGGTGCGCCGGTCAGCTCGGTGAGCTGAGAGACCTCTTCACCCCAGCGCAGCGCGAGTCCACCGTCATCCTCGCCATCTCGATCGATGGGGCCGCCGACCTGGACAAGATGGTCGAACGGGTCGCGAAAACCGACGGGCGGGTCCTGGAGTTTCCGTTGCTATCCGATCCCGGTCACCGGGTGATCGACCGTTACGGACTGCTCAATCCCGCGGGTCGCGGCTGGCCTCATCCGACGGTCTACCTGATCGATCGGCAGGGGACGGTGCGCTGGAAGTTCACGGAGATCAACTACAAGATTCGGCCCACCAACGCGATGATTCTCACGGCGCTGGGCGAGCTTCGCTGACTTCGGCCAATCTGCTGCTCCGAAACCAGGTTACTCCCCTCACGGCGAGGACGATCGCCAGCGCCGCGAAGGCGGTCAGGTGGCTCAGGCCTCGACCCCAGTAGACGTACAGGGCGAGGAAGGCCGAAGAGATCGTCAGGCTCATGAGGGCCACCCGGGCGCCGAACCGGAAAAACTCCCCGAAGGCGATCCGCTCTCCGGCTTTTTCCGCCAGGCCAACGGCCGTGAGGTTGGCGGACGCGCCGATCAGGCTCCCGTTGCCGCCCAAGCAAGCGCCCAACGACAATGCCCACCAGAGCACCTGAGTGTCGCCGCCGAGCTGACTCACCAGGCTCGCGACGATCGGAATCGTAACCGCCACGTACGGAATGTTGTCGATCAGCGACGAGACCACGCCGCTCAGCCAGAGAACCAGCAGCGCCGCCAGCAAGAGGGTCCCGTGCTCCGACAGGCTCATCGCTATCCGGCCTTGCTCCACCAGGCTGCCAAGGGTGTCGGAAACGGTCGCGATCAACCCGGTTTGGACCGCCGCCTCAACCATGATGAAGAGAAACGCGAAGAATGAGAGCGTCGGCCACTCGATCTCCCGCTCGATGACGTGGAGGATCCCGTGTTGTCGCTCGGTTTCGGTCGGGTCACGATGGCGGAGATAGAGGTAGTCCTGGACTGCGAGGAGCGCCATCGCCCCGACGGCCGCCGGGACGGCCGCCGGCATCCCGGTGACGGAATGGGTGACGAAGCCGATGAAGACGACCGCCGAAATTCCCAGTCCCCAGCGGAGCAGGGTGCGTTCTCGGAGCGGTGGCACCGCGATCGAGTCCCGATCGAGTGTCTGAAGCCCGGCCGCGTAGCCGGCCCGAAAGTACCGGCGGCACTGCCACTCGAGCGCCATCATCATGATCAGGACCGGCGCCGTCAGGTTCACCAGGAAATCCAGGAAGCTGAGCCCCGCGCCCGATCCGATGAGAATGTTGGGCGGGTCGCCAATCAGGGTGGCGGTCCCGCCGATGTTCGAGGCCATGACCATCGGGAGCACGAACGCGACGGGCCGGACCCGGAGCAGCGAGGCCACGCCGAGGGCCATTGGGGTCGTGAAGATCACGGTCGTGACGTTATCGGCGATGCTCGAGATGATTCCCGTGAACCAGACGAGCAGCGCCATCACCAGCACCGGCCGGCCGCCGGCGAGCCGGAGCAATTTGGCGACCACGTAGGGGAACACGCCTGTCGTCTTGAGCACCGCCACGATCGCCATCATCGAGGCCAGCAACAACAGGACGTTGAGGTCGAGGGCCTCCTGCGAAGCTTCGAACGAGACCAGATGGTAAGGCGTGAAATAGGTGATCAGCCAGAGCAGGGTCACGGCCCCGAAGACCACCAACACCCGGTGGGCCTTCTCGACGGCGAGCAGCGCGAACACCGCGACGATGACGACGGCCACGAGCACCTGTGACGTCGCGTCGCGGGTCGAGGTCAGGCCATGCTCTCCTTGACTTGCCCAGGCCAGGCCGAACGGGCACAGGGCCGCGAACCCTCCGAGTCGGACGGCGTTGGCTGGCAACATGGGATCGGCAAGGTCGCAGCGAATCGGAACTCTTGCAAGGGATCGACCCTCGGGGTAGCCTACCTCCAATCCGTCCGACCGGTCAGCATGCGATCTCTTCGATTCCTTCCCGCGATTCTCGGCGCCCTCGTGGTGGCCGAAGGCCAGGCTCAGTCCCGGCCGTTCGGGACCCTGCGCGAACAGGCCGACCAGCAGCAGCAGTGGCTCGAGAAGCGCCTAACCGGCGTCCTCCCCGACCTGATGCGCAAATACCGGGTCGACATGTGGGTGATCCCGATGCGGGAATACAACGAGGATCCGACCTTCACCTCACTGGTGGCGCCGACCACCTTCGCCGCCCGGCGCCGGACGATCTACGTGTTCTCTGACCGGGGCGACAAGGGGATCGAGCGGATCGCGCTTGGCGGCACCTCACAGGGCGGGCTGTACGAGGCGGTCCGATCGACCAAGGCGGTAGCCGCGTCGGTCGGCGGCCGTCAGGCCGAGCTCTGGGGGGACCAGCAGTGGCAGGTGCTCAAGGCGGTCGTCGAGGAGCGGAATCCGAAGACCATCGCCATCAACACATCTCGGACGTTCGCGTTTGCCGATGGCCTGTCATCGGGTGAGTTGGCGGGGATGAAGGAGGGGCTCGGCGAGAAATGGACGGCCCGAATGATCCCAGCGGAGGGGCTGGCGGTCGATTTCATCGCCGCGCGGCTGCCGGAGGAGGGGAAGTTTTTCACCGAGCTGACGAAGCTGGTTTGGACGTTGACGACCGAGATGTTCTCGAACGCCACGATCACCCCCGGCAGGACCAAGACCAGCGACCTGGTCTGGTGGTGGCGACAACGGGTCAACGACCTGGGGCTGGGCACCTGGTTCCAGCCTTCGGTGAGCGTTCAGCGCAAAGGCGTCACCGCCGATCAGCTGGGCGCCGATCCGGTGATCGAGCGGGGTGATGTTCTCTGGTGCGACGTCGGGATCACCGCCCTCCGGATGAACACCGACACGCAGCACAACGGTTATGTTCTACGCGAGGGCGAAGCCGACGTACCGCAAGGGATCCGAACCGCCCTCGCCAATGCCAATCGGTTGCAGGACATCCTCTTCGAAGAGACCCGACCGGGGCGCACCGGCAACGAAATTCTCGCCGCCTCGCTGGCCAAGATGAAAGCGGCCGGTCTCGATGGTACGGTGTACAGCCACCCGATCGGCATTCACGGGCATGGGTCGGGTCCGGTCATCGGGCTCTGGGACTACCAAGAAGGCGTCCCTGGGCGGGGTGATCATGCGGTGATCTCGGGGATGTGGTATTCGAGCGAACTCCAGGTGACGACCCCCGTCACGGAGTGGGGTGGTCAGCCCCTGCGGATCGCGCAGGAGGAAGATTTTTTCATTGGCTCCGACGGCAAGCCGCGGTGGGCCTTACGCCGACAGAGCGAGTTCCATGTGGTCAAGTAAGCTGGGTGCGGGACGGGCTGTCGCGGTGGGCCTTCTCGCGGGGCTCGCTCGCTGCTTGGACATATGACGGCGCTGGTAACCGCCGTCACCCTGCTGCCCATCGCTCTCGGCGGGACCCGTCCCGGGCAGGACATCGAACATCCGTTGGCGGTGGTGATTCTCGGCGGTCTGTTCTCTTCGACGATCCTCAATCTCGGGGTGATGCCGGCCCTCGACCTTCGCTACGAACAACCGAAGCCCTCATGACCATATGACCATGGCAGCCGCGATTGGCCTCGTCGTCCTCGGCCTCGTCGTCTTGACGCTGGGCGGAGATCTGTTGGTTCGAGGTGCGACCTCGATCGCTCGGCTGGCTGGGCTCACCCCCGCGGTCATCGGGCTCACCATCGTCGCGATGGGAACGTCGCTCCCGGAGTTGGTGGTGAGCGTGATCGCGTCGGTCGATGGCCAGCCCGACATCTCGGTCGGCAACGTCATCGGATCGAACATCTTCAACGTCTCCATGATCATGGGGGCGGCGGCCTTGATCGCGCGGCTCCCGATTCGCGGCCAGGTGGTGAAGCTGGAGTATCCGGTGATGTTCCTGGCGACCGTCGTGACGATCGTCATCGCCCGGGACGGGCTGATCGATCGGGTCGAGGCCGGGGCGCTGTTGCTATCACTGGTGGTCTTCACCGCCTACATGATCCGACTGGCGCGGGTCGAGGCCACTGCCGCCGAACAGCAGGATCTGACGGTTGCCGCCGAACGGAAAGTATTGAAGGGTAAGGGCGCCGAGGTGATTCTCGCGATCGGGGCAACCCTCGCGGGGATCGGGCTCCTGGTGGCCGGCGGCAAGGCCCTGGTCGATGGGGCCGTGCGGCTGGCGCAGTTGGCGGGGTGGACCGAGCGGGTCATCGGGCTCACCATCGTGGCGGCCGGAACCAGCGCCCCCGAACTGGCGACCTCGGTGATCGCGGCCCTGAAGAAGGAATCCGATATCGCTGTCGCGAACCTGATCGGCTCCAACATTTTCAATCTGCTGGGCATTCTCGGGGTCGCGGGATTGATTCTGCCCCTTCAGGTCTCCCCCGCGATGCTGGCGAGCGACGTCTGGTGGATGCTCGGTACCACGGTGCTGGTCTTCCTGCTGATGTTCGTCCGCAAGTCCCTGTCCCGTCCCGACGGGCTGATCCTGACGGGCACGTTCGCCATCTACATCTGGGGCTTGCTGCGATAGACCTACGGTCGCACCACGGCCCTCACGTTGTCCTTCGGATCCCGGTCGATCAGCTTGTTGTACGGATCGATGCCAGCCTTGATCGGCTCGCGGTCGACCACCACCGTAAAGGTGGTGTCTCGGGATCTGATCCAGTGTTTTTCGAGGTAAAGCGGCGTTCCGAGCGTGTTGCCCGGCTCCTTGGCGCCGAAGACGCCTACGTCCACGAGGTCGGCCATCGGAATCTCTTCCTGGCCGCCGAGGCTATCGGCCCGGAACTTGAGCGACCGCACCTTGATGGCGACCTCGAACTTGCCGTCCGTTCGGGTCGCGACCGACGCCTCCTCGGCCTTATTGTCCCACAAGGTGATGGTCCGAAACAGGTCCTCGATGGCGTACTTGACCGAATCGGGTGTCTCGGCGTCGAGGTAGCCGAGGAACTCCCGGCTGGTGGTGAACGGCGCCGACTGAAAGGCCTTGTCCCTCACGAACCGCGATAGCGCCCGGTTCATCGCCTCTTCACCGATCAGATCCCGGAGCGCGTAGAGAGCGAGCGATCCTTTGTTGTAATGGATGTACCCCTGGTTCTCGACCAGCATCAAGGGTAGCTCTTTCTTCTGTTCGGTGCTCCGGCCCACCAGGTAGCGATCCAGCTCGTTCGCCAGAAACTTCTGGAGGTTGTTCCGCCCGTACTCTCTCTCCATCGCGGTGAGCGCGGAGTAATTGGCGAGACCCTCCGAGAACAGCGTCGACCCCTGCATGTTGGCGCCGATCACCTGGTGGGCCCACCACTGGTGCCCCACCTCGTGAGCGGTGACGTAGAACGGCATGTCCAAATCGTCGTCCTTCGTTGGCGCCCGGAGAATGAACCCGATGCTCTCCGAATAGGGGACGGTGTTCGGGAACGCCTGCGCGAAGCCGGCGTAGCGCGGGAACTCGAGGATCCGGACCTGGCGGAACTGGTATGGGCTGAAGCTCTTCGCGAAGTAGTCGAGCGAGGCCTTCATCGAGGCCATCATCCGGTCGAGGTTGTACTCGTGACCGCGGTGATAGTAGATCTCGAGCTTGATCCCGTTCCACTCGTCTCGTTTGACCTGATACCGGGCCGACAGGAACGAGAAGAACGCCAGCATCGGCCGATCCATCTGGTACTCGAAGACCCGGCGCCCGTTCTCTCGATACTCGCGCACCAGGTAGCCCGGGGCGACCGCGATCTGATCGGGCGCGGTACTGACGGTGGCCTTGAACGTGATCCAGTCGGCGTTGAAGCCGAGGTAGATGTCCCCTCGGGCCGACTCGTCGTTGAGCGAGGCCATCCGCGCCTTGGGGGCAAGCTTCTCCTTGCGCCGGTTATCGTCGGAGCCGATCTCCTGACCGCTCTGATAGCCGAGGACGGGGAAGTACTCCGAGTTGATGAAAGTTCCGTTGTCGACGACGGCCGTGGTGGGACCACCGTTGCCGAAGCCGCGCTGCTCGAATCGTGCCCGGTACCGGAGCCGAACGGTGTCCTTGGGGGCCAGCGGCGCGGCGAGTCGGTAGATCCTGGTCCCGAGGGCGCTGTCGCTCACCAACGTCGATACCGGCCGGCTCCACTCCAGGGTGTCGACGCGAAGCTCCTCGTGAGCCAAAGTGACGATCAGGGTGTCGAGCGGTCGGGTTTCGGTGTTCACGTAGGCGAGCGTCCCGCTCACCGTGAAGGCCTGCCGTTCCGGTTCGAGGTCGGCCCGAACATCGGCGTCGGCCAGCCGGGGCTGGGGGATCTTCTCGTAGGCCTTGTAGGTGCGCTCGTACCGCGCCTGGAGTTGGCGGGTCTGCTTCGAATTCCGATAGTTGTTGAGGACGTTGGTGTTGTAGAAGATCGCCCCACCGCCAACGACTGCGATCGCCGCGGCCACGCCGGCAACGGCCCGAACCGGGCCAGCCCATCGGAGCCCGGCGGCCCTCCGACGCGACCTCCATTTCGTGTCCGTCCCGCGGACCCAGTAGACGAGCGCCAGCACCGCCAGGAGACCGGCCATTCCACTCCAGTAGAGAGCGGAAAGCGCCAGGTTCGGCACGAACGGTCCGAACCGGTTCATGTCCGAGTAGGTGAAATTGGGAACGTCGGCGTAACTGAACAACTGGTGCTCGATGCCGATCTGACTGAAGGCGACGCGGGAGACCCAGAACAGGATCATCACCACGTGGCCGACGAACTTGTGGTTGACCAGCGTATGGACCAGGACCGCGAGCACGGTGATCTGCACGAGAGACGGAAAGGTGGTGCCAAAAAGGTAGCTGAGGTAGAGACCGGGCTCGTAGTGGTAGTACCCTTTGATGGTCTGGGTCACCATGGCGGTCACCATCAACATGACCAACAACCCGGCCATCACCAACCCGAGGCCCCCCAGCTTCCCGAGGAGCAGGACGCTGGAACGCACCGGGAGGGCATCGACGATCTGGTCGGCTTGGAGCTGCCGCTCTCGCCAGACCGCCTCGCCGGCGTAGATGGTGATCAGAATGATGAAAAAGAGATAGAACTGGCTGTCGAAACTTCGACCATCGTGTAGGTCACCGGCCAGACCTTCACGCCGTATAACGCGTCGGCGTAGGTGGCCGTCATGATCAGATTGATGATCCCGATGGCGACGATCGCGACGAAGGGCACCTGCCGCACGATGCTGAAAAACGAGAGCCTTACCGTGCTGCCCAGCTGGCGGATCCACGCTCGGCCTCCGAACTCCTGGATTGGAGCGGCGGCCGGCGGGGGAGGAGCCGCCTCGGGCTCCGCGGCCACCGCTGATTTGCGGCGGCCCAGCGTCGGGGGCGCGCTCCGAAACCGAAAGAGCGCATAAGTCAGAGCGAACAGACCGACCGCGATGGCCGACCAGACCAGCCGGTTGACGAGGAGCGGCCCGACCAGCGGCACGAAGAGCGTGTTTTTCTCGACCACGGTCCAGTAGCGGGTCAAGAGATCGAATGCCTGGAGGCCGAGGGGATCGAGAAGACCAACGATCGTCTTGTTGTCGATGTCGGCGGCCATCTGGCTGGCCAACGACCAGGCGACCAGGAGAACCATCCCCTGGGTGTAGATCGCGAACAGGTTCCGGGTCAGCGCCCCGACGGCGAAAAAGACGGCCGACAGGATCAAGATCGAGGGAACGACCAGCACCAGGAACGCGCTGAGATAGCTCCCCAGCTCGAAGGCGCCGAGCTTGGCCCGGTCGACCCAGGGCATCCACCCGCCGATCATCAGGCCGAGGGGAATCCCGAGGTGGACGATCACCATCACGGTGAACGCGCCGAGAAACCGACCGCCGAGATAGGCGAACCGGGAAATCGGCGTAGTGAACAGCAGTTCGTGGGTTCGATACTGGTAGTCGCGCAACACGGCGGTCCCGACCAGACCGGTCAGGATCACCTGGCCGACGGCGACCAGGACCAGCATCGCCTGGGCGATGACCCAGGGGGCGTTGCGCTTGACCTGGCCGCCGGACCCGCCGATCGTGACCGCGTCGGTGGCGACGAAGGCAAATGCCAGGAGAAAAAAGATGGCGAGGTAGAGATAGGTGACCGGCCGAGTCAGGTGATACCGGATCTCGAACCGGAAGATCGTACCGAACATGGGCTAGGCCGCCTTCGGCTGGCCCGCCAGACCCAGCTGGTGGAAGTAGACGTCCTCGAGATCGGGCTCGATCGGCGTGAACTCGTCCCCGGGGGACGAGTCGGACACGACGTGCACCACCGGAACTCCGGCTAGTAACGACGTCGAGATGACTTGATGCTGGGCCCGAACCGACTCGAGTTGACTCTTCTCGACCTGGCGGCGCCAGATCCGTCCGCGCAGCCCGCCTACGATCCGTTGCGGGTCGCCCGAGAGAACCACCCGGCCCTTGTTGATGATCGCCATCGCGTTGCAGAGCTCGCGAACATCCTCGACGATGTGAGTCGACAGGATCACCACGATGTCCTGGCCGATCTCGGCGAGAAGGTTCAAGAACCGGTGTCGCTCGGTCGGATCGAGCCCGGCCGTCGGCTCGTCGACGATCAGGAGTCGGGGCGTTCCGGCCAGGGCGATCGCGATCCCGAGGCGTTGCTTCATGCCGCCGGAGAAGGTGCCGACGTGCTTCTTGCGGGCCTCGAACAGGTTGGTCTGGTGGAGCAGCCGAGTCACCAGTTCTCGCCTCGCTCGGCGCTCGATGACGCCTTTCATGGTCGCGAAGTGATCGAGGGTCAGCTCGGCGGAGAGATTGGGATAGAGCCCGAACTCCTGAGGGAGGTAGCCGAGAACCTTGCGAAGGTCGTCGGGGCGGGCGAGCACGTCGAGGTCTCCGAACCGGATCGTGCCGGTATCGGGAGGCTGCAGAGTCGCCACCGTCCGCATCAAGGTCGATTTGCCCGCCCCGTTGGGACCCAGGAGAGCGAACATCCCGGCCCCGATGGTGAGACTCACCTCGTCGAGGGCCCGCACGCCGTTAGGGTAGGTCTTGGACAAACCGGTGATCACGAGCTGCACGGGGGCTCTCCATTCAAGGTTTTTGGGCTGGTGCCGATACTGATGATTGTCGAGCAGGCCGAAACGCGGCCCCGACCTACGTCATGATGATCAAACCAGTTTCCCCTGTTCGCTCGGTTCGGCCCCTCGAGGCCCTCCGCCAAACCTCGGAGCAGATCCGGCGGGCGGCCGAAATCCTCGCGGACATTACCGCCGATACCGCCGACCTGGAACTGCCGTCCGCGCGACCGCCTTTGGCCGGGGACGAGTACGCCGCGACCAATGAGGCCACCATTCGGAAAGCCCAGCGATCCTTCGCGGCCCGTTTACGAGTGGCCCAGGAACAGGACGACGCGACCAGCTAGCGGAAACTACCCCCCAGCCTCCTGGCTGGTTTGGCGGCCACCCACGCTCCGGCCCCAACGCAGACGGAACCTCGACCCGGGTCCGAACCATTGGTCCTCGCCTCCGGGGCTCTTCCGGCTTCCGGCTCCAGTCTTTATCCTAGAACCCAGGTAATCACGCAATCGAGGGGCTGTGAGCAACGAACCAGAATACCTCCAAAGGCTTCGAAGGAGCCAGGAGCGAGCGACCCGGCAGCATCCGGTCGCAGAATCGGCGAGCCCGACTGCCGGGCTCAATCAGCAGGAGGTGGAAGCGGTCCGGTGGGCCCGGGAATTGGCGAAGGGGACCGACCTCCGGTCGATCAGAAACTTGGCGGGCGCCCGGTTTGCCGCCCTCCTCCGCCTTCAGGGCGCGAGCGGGGTCAAGTTCTTGTCGCTCGAAGGGTTCCAAGGCCGGGAGCCGCTCCTCGAGCGGGTCAAACCCGGTGCCACGGTTGGCGAAGAGGTTCTGGGGGCCTACGAGGTCAAGGGTGGTCGCCCGGTCACCATCGCGACCGACGATGCGGGCCAGGTCGTCCTCAAGATCGGAGCCCCACGGCCCGGCGCCAACCCGATCAGTCCCGAGAGGATGATTCGGAAGGCCGAGGCGCTGGCCCATGAACTCGCCAAGACCCGCCCGAAGGGGGGCGGGGGCGCCGGCGATCGGGGTCGGGGGCGTCGGTAGCCCCGAACCGGGGACCGAGGTGCCGGCTCGCTGGTCCCGCCGCGACTTCCTCAGCGCACTCACCGCGCTCCCTGCCGTCTTCAGGGGTGACCCGTATCGGCCCTGGCGGTCGTTTGGTACTGGGGCGGCGCCGATCCGAGTCCGCGGCCAGGTCGGTTCGCTTGGGAAGGGCCTCGCCGCCGCCGCGGTGAGCGACGGCCGATCGGTGGTCGCGACCGATCGAGATGGCCGTTTCGAGCTGGTAACCGACGACTCCCGCCGGTACCTGACCCTGTCGGTCCCCTCGGGGTTCCACCTGCCGACCCACCCGGTCGGCACCGTCCGAACGTTCCAGCGAATCGCGCCGGACCGTCGGGGCGAAATGATCGCCCGGTTCGACCTGACGCCCGTCGAAGGGGGCGACCGGCGACACGCCTTTCTCACCCTGGCCGACATCCAGACCCAGGATTCGGCCGACATGAGCCGGTTCCAGCGGGAATCGATCCCCGACCTCAAGGCGACTCTGGGCCGGTTAGGCACTCAGCCGACCTTCGGAGTGGCCGATGGTGACATCATGTGGGATCGCCTCGCGATGTTCGACGAATATGAAGCTGCCGTCAAGGACCTCGGCGTTCCCTTCGTCCAGGTCGTCGGTAACCACGACCTCGATTTGGACGAGCGCACCGACGAGGCCTCGACCACCACGTTCGAGCGGCGGTTCGGGCCGCGGTACTACTCCTTCAACCGCGGAGAAGTCCACTACGTCGTGCTCGACGACGTTTTTCATTACGGCGGCGGGTACCTCGGCTATCTCGGCGCCGAGCAATTGACTTGGTTGGCCGCCGACCTGGCCGCGGTCGAGAGGGGATCGCCGGTGGTGGTGTTCGCCCACATCCCGTTCATGACTGGATTGGCGACCCGTCGGGGGCAGGCCACACCCGGCATCGCTAGCCACGTCGTCAACCGGGAGGCGGCGTATCGGCTGCTGGCTCCTTATCGGACCACCATCCTGACGGGGCACCTCCACGAGAACGATTTCAGTCGTGACGGGGGCGTCGCCGAACGCAATCTCGGTGCGGTGTGCGGTGGCTGGTGGACCGGCGATCTCTGCTACGACGGGACCCCGAACGGGTACGGCGTCTACGAGGTGAACGGGGCCGAAATCCGGTGGCGGTATCAGGCGACCGGCCGGGATCCCGGCCACCAGATGCGGCTCTACCGGCGGGGCGCCGACCCGGCCGCGCCGGACGAGATCGTCGCCAACGTCTGGGGCTACGAACCGGGGTGGCGGGTCGTCTGGTATCAGAACGGCGACCGCCGCGGCGAAATGGCTCGGCGCACCGGCCTCGACCCGTTGGCGGTGAAGCTGTTGGCTGGCGACAAGCTGCCCGCCAAACGGACCTGGGTCGATCCCGTTCCGACTGGCCACTTGTTTTACGCTCCCGCGGGGACCGAGCCCGCGGAGATCCGGGTCGAGGCGACCGATCCGTGGGGCCGAGTTTACACCGACGTTCTCCGTTAGGCATCGCGCGTTGATCGTCGTGGTCGGCGCGGGAGCCGCCGGGTTGATGGCGGCGATCCACGCCGCCCGCGCGGGTGGTCGGGTCCTTCTCGTCGAGCGGACGGCCGATGGCGGCCGCAAGATCCTGATCAGCGGTGGCGGGAGGTGTAACGTCCTCCCTTCGGCCATCGATCCCCGGCGGTTCGTCACCGACTCCTCTCCACACACCCTCCGCAGGTTGTTGCTTGCCTGGCCGTTCGCAGCTCAGCGGGAATTCTTCGAGCGAGATCTCGGGATTCCCTTGGCGCTCGAGGAGGAGACCGGCAAGCTCTTTCCGGCCTCGAACCGCGCTCGCGATGTCCGCGATGGCTTGATCGATCTGGCCAAACGGTTGGGGGTTCAGTTCCGGTTTGGCGTGGTGGCTCGGGACCTGGTCGCGATCGATGAGGGTTGGCGGCTGGAGCTCGGAGCAGGCGAGCGGATCGATGCCAGGGCAGTCATCCTCGCGACCGGCGGCTTGAGCGTCCCGAACACCGGGAGCGATGGGATCGGCCTAGCGATCGCCGAGCGGCTCGGCCACCTGATGAATCCGACGTATCCAGCGTTGACCCCCCTGCTGGCGGAGCCTCCGGTGCACGGTGCCCTGGCCGGCGTTTCGCTCACTGTCGGGCTGACGGGTCGCCACGGCACCCTGGTCACCTCGGCCCGAGGAGGGTTCCTGTTCACTCACCGCGGGTACAGCGGGCCCTCGGTGCTCGACTTGTCGCACCTGGCAACCCGCTCACGACTGCTGGGGGAGCCCCGGCCGTCAATCCGGGTTCGCTGGGGCGATCTCGATGCCTCGGCGTGGGATGGATTGCTCCGGAAACAATCGGGCCAGCAGGTGACGACGCCGTTGCGGCAATACCTCCCAGCCCGCCTGGTCGATTGGTTGCTCGATCGGGTCGGGGTTCCTCGCGACCGGGACGTGGCCCAACTGAGCCGCGCCGAGCGGAAGGCGGTGGTCGAGCTGCTCGCGGCCTACGAGCTCCCGTGGACGGCTGATGAGGGATACAAGAAGGGGGAAGTGACTGGTGGTGGCGTCGATTTGTCGGCGATCGATCCGGGGACCCTCGAGAGCCGGCGGTGCCCCGGGCTCTACCTCTGCGGCGAGATCCTCGATGCGTTCGGGCCGATTGGCGGGCATAACTTCGCCTGGGCGTGGTCGACCGGGCGGGCCGCGGGACTCGGGGCTGCCGGGCGATCGACCCGGTAATCGGTCGGCTAGCCTTCTCGGTGGCGGCCAACCGAGCTCAGCCCCGCCGTTCGAAAAAACCCGGGTGCTTCAAACCCGTGCCCGCCGAACGGCGTCTGAGTGGATGACACCGCGGTTCGCCTCATCATTCAGGAGTCTCGCCATGGCCAAACGATTGGCGGTTCTTGTCGCCCCGGCCCTCGTTATTCTCGTTGGCGCTGCCGGGTTCGGGGGCTGGGCAGTCATCACCGTGGAAGATCTGCCCGATCACGGCGCCGCCGGGCGGCCGCTGGTTCTCGAGTTCATGGTTCGGCAGCACGGCGTGACGCCACTCGAGGGGCTCCGCCCCAGGATCGAGGCCCGATCGGGCAATCGGGAGGTCGCCGTGCCGGCCGTCGCCGGGAAGAAGCCGGGGCACTATTCCGGGCGCCTTGTTCTGCCCAGCCCCGGCAGCTGGACCATCACGATCCACAGCGGTTTCGGAACCAGTCGCTCGACGTTGATGCCGATTGAGATCACGGCTTCTGGAGCGGCCTTGGCGCGCCCTCCCAGCGAGGGCGATCGAGGCCAGCGTCTATTCGTGGCCAAGGGGTGTGCCAGCTGCCACGTGCACGCCGGCGTCAACGCCGAGGTGGTGGTGGACATCGGGCCCGAGTTGACCCACAAGCGGTATCAACCGGATTACCTGACCCGGTATTTGGCCGACCCGGCGATCGCGGCCACCAACCGCGACGGACCCAAGATGCCCAACCTCGGCCTCAAGCCAACGGAGATCGCCTCGCTGGTGGCCTTCCTCAACGCGGAGCGGCAGGCGAGTTCCGGACATTGAGTCCGGGGCAGCTTGTCGGGGCCCCGATCCGGCGTTAGCATCTCCGCCGGAGACGGTCCCATGCCCGATGCGCAGTCCCAGGTATCCCCGACCGCGCTCGACGCCTCGTTCGGCGCGATCGACATCTATCTGTTCGACCAGTTGCTCCGCGGCCGAATCCGCCAAGGGATGCGGATTCTGGATGCCGGGTGCGGGTCCGGGCGAAATCTCGTTTATCTCCTCCGAGCCGGTTTCGATCTCTGGGCCGTCGACCGGGACGGCGAGGCCATCGAGGCGGTTCGATCCTTGGCCCGCCGGTTGGCTCCCGGCGTTTTGCCCGGGCGATTTCAGGTGGCGAGCGTCGCCCAACTGCCGTTTCCGCCGGCCGCTTTCGATGTCGTGCTGACCAATGCCGTGTTGCACTTCGCGCCCGACGAGCCGGCCTTCTGGTCGATGCTCGACGATCTCTGGCGGGTGCTCGCCCCGGGCGGCCTGTTGTGGGCTCGCCTGGCGTCGCTCGATGGCATCCGCGACGAGGTCGTCGGGATCGGGGGTCGCCGCTACCGGCTTCCGACCGGTGAAGAGCGGTTTCTGGTTGACGTTGCGTTCCTGGCGGCGGCCACCGCCAAACTCGGCGGCGTCGCCATCGATCCGCTCAAGACCGTCGTCGTTCACGGCCAGGGAAGCATGGCCACGTGGTGCGCTCGGAAACCAGCCTAACGGGGAGGTTCCGGTGACCCAGCTCTCGGCGCTTTGGCTCCCAATCGTGGTCTCGGCGGTGTTCGTCTTCGTGGTCAGCTCGATCGTTCACATGGCACTGCCCTGGCACAAGAACGACTACCCCCGAGTACCCAAGGAGGACGAGTTGATGGACGCTCTTCGTCCGTTGGCGATTCCGCCGGGTGATTACATGGTGCCCCGGGCGTACGGGAAGGAAATGCAATCTCCCGAGTTCGTCGAGCGGATGAAGCGGGGGCCGGTGCTGGTCCTCACAGTGCTCCCCAACACCCCCCCCAACATGGGCGCCAATCTGACGATGTGGTTCGGCTACTCGATCGTTGTTGGACTGCTGGCGGCCTACGTCACCGGTCGGGCCCTGCCCCCCGGAACCGAATACCTCCAGGTGTTCCGATTCGCCGGGGTGACGGCCTTCCTCTGCTACGCCGTGGCGCTCTGGCAGATGTCGATCTGGTACCAGCGGGCCTGGAGCCTCACCCTCAAGGCAACCGCCGACGGGCTCTTGTACGCCCTCGTCACCGCTGGCGTCTTTGGATGGCTCTGGCCATCGGCATGAGCCTCCTCAGGTCGGGCCTGGGCTCGGACCCTCAGCGGGGGGGCAACCGCTCGGCGGCCTGATCGATCAGTCCGGAGGCTTTGGCGAGGTGCTCGGCGATTCGGGCCGCCTCACCGTCGGCCTCGCGCCAATAGCCTTGCTCGATGGCCTCCCGCACGCCCGGCATCGTCTTGACACCGTACCCCGTGTAGAAACCAGGGGCGTAGATGAGGTGCCGGTACCAGGGTCGCCGAGGGAGGCCGCTCGAGCTGGTGAGGGCCTGCTCGACCTTCTGGAGAAGGCGATTGGCTTCGGTCGCCGGGGCGGCGCGGTTGGCGACCTCAAGGGCGGCCTCGTACCGTTCGGCGCTGACGCGGAGGGTGGCCAGCGCGTTTTCGAGGGGCGCCAGGTTGAGGTATGGTGGAACATCCGCGCGAGAGGGAGGTTGCCGCGGGCTGCGGGGATCGACGATTGCGCTGAAAACACCCTCGTCGAGCTGGCGATTGCGTTCGATCGCCTCCTCGCGCCGAGCCGACCACAGCGTCTTCAGCTCATCGAGATAGTTGCCATAGGTTTCCGCCATTCCGGTGAACTGAAACGGCAACACCGGCGCGGCGGCCATTCGAATGACCGCGATTCCGACGAGCTGCGCGAGCGCCCGACCGTAGACGTAGTTGGTATCGCTGAAGCGCGAATAGTGCTCGAGGTTGTCGTAGATCGAGTGGTAGATGCCATCGCCGCCTTCGCCGCCGAAACCGAGGTTGAGCGAGGCGATCCCGGCGTGCTGGAGAAACGGCGTGAAATCGGAGCCGCTGCCGAGCGCTTCGATCCGTAGGTCCGGTCGGGTTCGCAATTCGGTTCGAGCCCGACCCGCGGTCGAAGCGATCATCCGAAGCTGGGACCGTTTCCACGCGGTCAACCCGGTTTCCGGATCGGTGACTTCCTGAGCGACTTCGTTGACGAACCGCTCGAGAGAGTGCGACCCGCCGGCCCCGAAGAAGCCCCGGCCGTTGGAGTCGGTGTTGAGGTACATCACCGCTTTGTCCTGGAGCTCCTGGCGGTGGGTCTCGACCCACTCGGTGCTGCCGAGGAGCCCTTGCTCCTCGCCATCCCAGGCGGCGTAAATGATGGTGCGGCGAGGTCTCCACCCCTGCTTCAGAAGCGTTGCCAGCGATCGGAGCTCTTCCATCTCGGCGATCAGGCCCGATAGCGGGTCCGAGGCGCCGTTGACCCAACCGTCGCGATGATTGCCCCGGACGATCCATTCGTCCGGTAACTCGCTCCCGGGGATTCGGACGATGACGTTGTGGAGCGGGACCCGGTTCCAGTTGAATGCCAGCTTGAGACGAACCCGGGCCGGCCCGGGTCCGGTCTTGTAGGTGACGGGCAGGCCGCCGCGCCAGCTCGGTGGAACCACCTCGCCACCTAGTGCCGCGAGTAACGGTTGAGCGTCGCCGTAGGAAATCGGGAGAACCGGGATCTTGGTGAGCGTCTGAATCTCAGTCAGCGGCAGCCCCACCGTACCGGGAACCGCTCCCACCCCGGGGGTTGCCGGGTCGCCAGCATAGGAAGGCATGTCCATGACGCTGCCGCGTTGGACGCCGTCGGCGGGCCGGTAGGGGCCCTTGGGATAAACGTCGCCCTGACCGTAGCCGTCATCGGCGGGGTCGGAATAAATCAGGCACCCGATGGCACCGTGCTCCGCAGCCACCTTGGGCTTGATGCCTCGCCACGACCCACCGTACTTCGCAATGACGATGGCGCCCTTGACCGAGATCCCCCGCCGCTCGAGCTCCTCGTAGTCGGCGGGAACTCCGTAGTTGACGAAGACCAACGGCCCCGTGACGTCGCCGTCGATCGAATAGGCATTGTACGTCGGGAGCTGCTCGGCCGTCTGGGCCGACGATTGATCTCCCGGCACAGCCGGCTCCCGCAACTTGGCCACCAGCTTGGTTGGGGCCACCGTTTCGAGGAGCCGTTCTTTCGGAGTCGGGAAGAGAACCTCGAACGTCTCGATCTTCGCGTCGAGGCCCCAGCCGGTGAACGTCCGGACCAACCACTCGGCGTTTTGTCGGCCGTACGGCGAGCCGAGATGCTGCGGTCGGGCTGCCAGCACTTTCAGGTAGGCCCGAAGACTGTCGGGCGAGGGAATCGCCTTCAACCGCTGCTCCCATTGGCGCTGCGTCCGGCTTCCTTCCGCGGAGAAACCTCGAATCGGGAGCGGGTCCTGCAGGGAGGCGGGAACGAGTGCCGCCAGGACGAAGAGGCCGGTGCCGGCCGAGAATCGAGCGATTGGCATGAGCGATAGGTCTCGGGGTTGGTGTGGCGGTGCCTAATGTGCACCGGCAACTGCGGATTTGCCACCGACCAACGGGGATCTCGCTACCTTGTCCGCATGCCAAGACCATTGGTTGCCGCGTCGTTCGCCATCGTCACGGCCGGTCTCCTGGTCGGGTGTGCGTCGTTCCGCGGGCAGGCGTCGTCGGCGTCGCCGCCCTCGGGTTGCCCGGCCCCGCCCGATTCGACGGGCCCGGCGCGCCTCGCCACCGTGTTCGTCGACGGCCGGCCGATCGCCACCAACGTCAGAGCGAGACTGGAGCGTCAGTTCCCGGAATCGTACGAGTTGGAACCGCCGGAGCCGCCGGCCCTCACGGCCATTCCGATCGAGTCGATCGACTTGATTCAATTTGCCAGCGGTCAGGCAGCCGAGCGAGACTATCAACTGTGCCCCGGAGTGGTCGCGTTCTTGATCACCCTGAAACGCTCGGCCGGCACCCCCTCGGGGCCTCGCGGCCCTTGTGTCGGTTGCTCCTTGCGTGCAACTTGGTGAGTCCGTACGATAGGTCAAAATGCCGGTTATCGGAATCACCTTTCCCCAGAAGGAGGGTGCAAGTTTTAGCGCTGACGTCAAGCGCGAGGTCGAGGCGTACTTTGCCGAAACCGGTCGGTCGTCCAAGGCCAACTGGGCGATGGTGGCCAAGACCGTCGCGCTGTTGGTCACCACGTTCGGGTGCTACCTCCTCATCCTGTTTGCCGGCTGGCCCGCCTGGGCCAAGCTCGGCCTCGCCGCGGCGATGGGGATCGGGTACGCGGGGATCGGGTTCGCGGTCGTGCACGATGCGCTCCACGGGGCTTATTCGCATCGTCCGTGGATCAACAAGAACATTGGACGGCTGTTCGATCTCCTGGGGGCCAACGCTTACCTCTGGAAGATCACTCACAACGTCATTCATCACACCTACACCAACATCGAAGGCATCGACGAAGACCTAACCGTTTCGCCGCTCCTCCGGTTGTCGCCGGCCGCCCCCCTCAAACCGGTCCACCGGTGGCAACACCTCTACGGACTACTGGCCTACGCTGGGTCGACCCTGTTTTGGGTCTTCTCCAAGGATTTCAAGTACATCCTCCAACGCAATCTCGGCCCCTATCAGGACATCAAGCATCCCCGGGGCGAGATCGTCAACATGATCGTCACCAAGCTGATCTACTACGGTTGGGGCGTCGTGATCCCCTTTCTGGTCATCGACCTTCCCTGGTGGCAGATCCTAATCGGATTCGTGGTCATGCATCTGGTGGCGGGTTTCATTCTCGGTGTGATCTTTCAGCTGGCGCACGTGGTCGAGGGCCCCGACTTTCCGGCTCCCGATGCCGCCGGCCGGATGGGCGATGCTTGGATCATCCACGAAATGCGAACCACCGCGAACTTCGCCCGGAACAATCAGGCACTGAGCTGGTACGTGGGGGGTCTCAATTTTCAGATCGAACATCATCTCTTTCCAAAAGTCTGTAGCGTTCACTACCCCGCGATCAGCCGAATCGTAGAGCGAGTGGCCGGCCTCCACGGGGTTCCGTACAACTCCCACCCGACCCTCATGGCGGCGGTTCGCTCCCATCTCCGGATGCTGAAAACCTTCGGGCCGGACGCGTGGGCCACCCGCCGGTCGGCCGCGATGACGCCTGTCCCGGCGCGGTGACGCCGCCGCCGCCGCTACGCTTCGAGTCCAACACAGGCGTTCGGATCTACCGGGTATCGAGCCAGGCCTTCCCGGGCCTGGTGGTGCATTGCTACCTCCTGTTGGGGGCCGGGCCAGTTACCCTGGTCGATACCGGGAGCGGCTACGGCGATTCTACGCCCCAATTGTTGGCCGCGCTGGCCAGCCTTCGCGACACCTTCGGCGAGGCGGTCAGGACCCGCGACATCGAACGGGTGATCATCACTCACGGCCACCTCGATCACTTCGGCGGGCTCGCCCAACTGACCCGCCCGATTACCGCGGAAGTCGCGATTCACGAGCTCGACAAGTGGGTGTTGGCGGGCTATGAAGAACGGGTGGTGGTCGCGACCAAGGGAATGGCGTTCTACCTCGAACAGGCCGGGGTCTCGGCGCCGAAGCGCGCCCAGCTGATCGAGATGTACGGGCTCGGGAAGCAGCACATCCGGAGCGTTCCGGTGGACGTCACTTTGTTCGACGGCCAGGAGTTCGACGGGCTCGAGATCATCCACACGCCCGGTCATTGCCCGGGGCAGGTCTGCATCAAGATCGGCGACGTTCTCCTCTCCGCCGACCACGTGCTCCCCAAGACCACGCCGCATCAGAATCCGGAGAGCATCACCGCCTGGACCGGTCTGGGCCACTACCTCGACGCCCTGGTCAAAATCGCCAAGGTCGAAGGCGTTCGTTTGGCGTTAGGGGGTCACGAGAGTCCGATCGAGAACTTCTACGATCGGATCGAGCAGATTCGGGTCGACCACGGGCGGAAGCTCGATCGGATCTTCGGGCAGCTCCAGGCGCCCGAGGGACAAACCGTCCAGGAGCTCTGCGATCGGATGTACCCGACGGTCGACGGCTGGAATGAGCTCCTGGCCCTGACCGAGGTTGGGGCGCACGTCGAGTACCTCTACGAACGGGGGTCGCTTCGGGTCGTCAACCTCGATCAGGTCGCTCGCGAAGGCAATCCCCCGCTACGGTACGCCGCCAGGACCTGACGCGCTCGAGTTTACGCGCTCGGGAGCCCCTTCCGGATCGCCTCCAGCATTTTGTCCGCAAAGAGATCGACGTCGTCGACGGTCGTGAAGACGTTCGGGGTGATCCGGAGTCCCCCGAACTCCGGATGGATGATCGCCACCGTCTGGATCCGGTGCTTGTCGAGGAGCCAGCCGTGGAGCTTGTCCGGCTCGAGTCCGCGGACTCCCACCAACGCGATCGCGGCGGCAAACGGGCTGTCGAGTGGGGTCGGGACGAAGACCCGGTCGCTCGCCGCGAGGAGGCGTTTCGCCCAGCGATCCCGAAGGTAGCGAAGCCGGGCGACCTTGCGCTCCGCGCCGATCGAGCGGTGGAAGGCGAGGGCCACCGAGATCGCGTTGTGGTTGGCCGCGGGGTGGGTTCCGATCTCCTCGTACTTGCGGATGTTCTCGTTCATCTCTGCCGGTGCCGCCATCAGCGGCCAAAGCGCCTTTTGCCGGTCCTTCTTGACGTAGAGGAATCCGGTGCCAACCGGCGCGAGCAGCCACTTGTGGAGGCTGGTGCCGTAGAAGTCGCACCCGAGGTCGCCACACCGAAACGGGAAGTGGGCGTACGCGTGGGCCCCGTCGACCAACACCTCGATCCCGAGCGGGCGCGCCATTTCGACCAGCTCCTTCACGGGCATGATCTGCCCCGTGAGGTTGGTGATGTGGGTGACCTCGATGACCTTGGTGCGCGGGGTGATCGCGGCCCGGAATTGATCGACCAGGTATTGCTGCGATGGCGGCGGCACCCTGAAGCTGATCTGCTTGAGCACGATGCCGTCTCGCCGGACCCGCTGGTCCCAGCTGGTGATCATCCGGCCGTAGTTCTGGTTCGTGACGATCACTTCATCGCCCCGCTTCAGATCGAGGCCGAAGATCATGATCTCGTTGGCCTCGGAGGCGTTTCGGGTAATCGCCATTTCCTCGGCATCGCAGCCGAAATCCTTGGCCAGATCCCGCCGGACGCTCTCGATCCGCGGTTCCAGGACCGACCACATGTGGTTGACCGGAAGCTCGTTGCTGAAGCGGAGGTCGCGGATCATCGCGTCGAGCACGTGGGTCGGCGTGGGGCTGACGCCACCGCTGTTCAGATTGACCATCGTTCGGTCGGAATCGAACGCCCGCTGGATCTCGCCCCAGTAGCTCTCGTCGTCGGGAGCGCCCGACCCTCGCTCGATTGCCGCCAGGAGCCGGCGGAACGCATCCGGCCGAAACGCCGGCATCACCGCCGAGGCGCCAAGCATCGACGAAACGAAACCGCGCCGGCTGGCCATAGGTCGAACCTTCGTGGAAGGATCCCCTAATCTCCGACGACGGCTGCTCGCTGGCAAGCCGGGCACATCCCCTGCTTTGGAACGGGGCGAGATATGCCAACGCCCCCGCGTCCCGCCCCCTTCCGGCCCCGCTACCTGGTTGCCGGCTCGGCGGTTAGCCAGCCGGATGCAATCGGCTGCACTGAATCGCCAAGATCGTCACTCTCGCAGCTTGCGCTGCTAGCGTCGACACTGGTCGTCCTGACGCTCGCGGGATGCGGAAAGGAACGATCCAACAACGGCGGGCTCGACCCCGCGGAGCCGGGCAGCCTGATCGTCACGGTGGCGGGGCTCCCTACCGGGGTCGACGCCGGGATGACGCTCGCCGGGCCCGCGGGTTACAGTCGTCAGCTGTCGGCCTCCGAGACGATCACCGGGCTCGCGCCGGGGAGCTACACCTTGTCCGCGCCGGAGGCGGAGGTGGACGGCGACGGCTACTCCGGAACCCCGGCGAGTCAGTCGATTCTCGTTAGGCAGGGTCCGGCAAGCTCGTCCGCGGCCGTGAGCTTCGGGTTATCGACCGGGCGGTTGGTGGTCGCCGTCACCGGCGTTCCCGATGGCGCCGCGTCGGTCCAGATCATCGGACCCGGCGGATACAACAAGACCCTCACCGGTGGCCAGACCCTCAAGAAGCTGGCGCCGGGTAATTACGCGATCAGCGCGGGCGCCACGACCGTCGACGGCGAACACTATCAGGCGCCCGGCTCCTCTCAGGTGATCGCGGTCGCGGTCGGCGCCACGCCGCCTCCGGCCGCCGCGATCGACTACCTGCTGGTGTCCGGTCGGCTCCAGCTGACCGTCAGCGGAGCCCCAGCGGGGACCACCCCGGCGGTCGCGGTGACCGGGCCCGGCGGCTTCAACCAAGCGCTCGGCGGCTCCCAGCTGCTGGTGGGTCTCGCCCCCGGCGGGTACACCATCGCGGCGACTCCTCTGACAGACGGCGGTCACACCTATCAGCCAACGGTCGCTCCCGGAACGACGATTCCGGTCGTCGCCGGCCCGGTGCCCGCCGCGGCTTCGGTTGGCTACGCGATCGCGACTGGCGGCCTGACGCTCACCGTGGCGGGACTGCCCGCTGGCGTGGCCGGGAGCGTCGTCGTGACGGGTCCCGGCGGATATGCCCATCCGGTTACGGCGACCGAGACGATCCTCGGTCTGGCGCCGGGGAGTTACCCGATCGCGGCGAGCAACGTCGTCGTCGGCGGGACAACCTACGTTCCCAGCGTCGCGACCCAATCGGTCTCGGTTGCCGCGGGCACCACCCCGTCGCAGGCCACGGTCCAGTACGCGGTCGGCGTCGGGAACCTGAGCCTCACGGTCTCCGGGCTGCCGGGCGGCGTCAGCGCGGCGGTCGTGGTGACCGGGCCGAACGGGTATCTCCGGAACGTGACCGGGTCGCAAACCCTCTCGAGCCTGGCCCCCGGGAATTACACGGTGACGGCGACCGCCGTGAGCTTCGGTGGCCAGACTTACTCTCCGAGTCCGGGCAGCCAGAGCAAGGTCGTTTCCATTGGCGCGACGGCGACGGCCAGCGTCAGCTATGCCGGGACTCTCGGCAGTCTCGCCGTCACGGTCAACGGTTTGCCGGGCGGAGTGCTGGCGAGCGTGACCGTGACCGGTCCCGGGGGTTTCAATCAGGCGGTCTCGGCGACCGCGACGCTGACCGGTCTCGCGGCCGGGAGCTATACCGTCACGGCGGCGAACGTCTCCTCCGGCGGCCAGACCTACAACGCCGCCCCGGCGTCCCAGGGGGCAACCGTGACCGCCGGCGCGACGGCGGCCGCCGTCGTCAACTATGCCGGGACCCTCGGCAACTTGGCGGTCACCATTGCGGGGCTTCCTGGCGGGGTGGCCGCGGCCGTGACTGTCACCGGCCCCGGCGGATTCAATCAGATTCTCACGGCGACTCAAACCCTGGTGGCGCTGGCCGCCGGGACCTACACGATCACCGCCGCGAACTCGTCGTCCGGAGGGACCACCTACCTGCCGGCACCGGCCTCACAAACCGCGGCGGTCACCGCGGGGGCGACCGCCAACCGAACGGTGACCTACACGGCAACCGGGGCGCTGGCGATCACCGTGACTGGCCTGCCGGGTGGAACCTCCGCCTCGATCACCGTGACCGGTCCGGGCGGCTACAACCAGTCGGTGACCGCCTCGACCACCTTGACCGCGCTGACGGCGGGCAGCTACACCGTGGTCGCCGGCAACGCCTCGTCGGGTGGCTCGACGTACGGCCCGGCGCCGACGAGCCAAAACGTGACGGTGACCGGTGGCGCCACCGCCGCGGCCACGGTGACGTACGCAATCCTCTCGGGGGTGACCCTCAACCTCCAGATCAACAGGATGTACCTCACCCAGGCGGCTGCCAAGTACGACGGCACCACCCCCGTCATCACCGGTCGCGACGGTTACCTCCGAGTCTTCGTCACGGCGAACCAAGCGAACACCGCCACCCCGACGGTGCGGGTCCGCTTCTACTCCGGGGCCGCCTTGGTCCAGACGACCATCATCAATGCCCCGGGAGCCAGCGTCCCGACCGCGGTGACCGAGGGAACCTTCAGTAGCTCGTGGAATCTCCTGGTGTCCGCGTCGCTGGTGCAACCCAATCTCCGGATCCTCGCCGATGTCGATCCGACCAATGCGATTGCCGAAACGGACGACGCCGACAACGGCTTCCCGGCGAGCGGCACGCCGCTCTCGATCGACGTCAAGACGGTACCGACGTGGAACGTTAGGTTCGTCCCGGTGCTCCAGCAGGCAAACGGCCTGCAAGGCAACGTCACCGCCGGAAACCAGGCGCAGTTCCTGGCCGATCCGCTCAAGATGCTCCCGGTCGCTGGGTACAGCGCTGACGTTCGAGCGGTGTACACCACCACGGCGCCGGCGCTCCAATCCGGCAACGGCAATGGCGCGTGGGGTACCATCCTCAACGAGGTCTGGGCCCTCCGCACCGCCGATGCCAGCACCCGGTACTACTACGGCGTCGTCAAAACCAGCTACGGCGGCGGGGTCGCCGGGATCGGATACGTCGGCGGAGGGATCAACGTCTCACTCGGGTGGGACGCGCTGCCGAGCGGCTCGGGGATCATGGCGCACGAGGTGGGGCACAACATGGGGCGGCCTCATTCGCCCTGTGGCGGCGCCAGCAGCCCCGACCCGTCGTACCCCTACGCTGGGGGCATCATCGGTGTTTACGGGCTCGATCTCGCGACCCTGACCGTCAAGGCCCCCTCGACGAATTACGACTTCATGGGCTACTGCAGTCCCGATTGGGTGAGCGACTACACTTGGGACAAGATGATCACCTATCGGCAGAGCAACCCGAACTACGGGCCGCCGGTTGGGCCGTCGTCGACGGCGGTGAGCGGGCTCCTCGTCTGGGGCCGGTTGACCCACGCCGGGGTCGTGCTGGAGCCGGCGTTCCGGGTGGCGCCACCGTCCATCCCCCCGACGGGGTCGGGCCGGTACCGAGTCGAGGGCCTCGCCGCCAGCGGCGCGGTGCTGTTCAGCTACCCGGTCGAGCCGGTCCCCTCGATGACGGCCGGTCTCCAGACCGATCACGAGGAACACTTCGCCACCGTGCTCCCGCTCAGCCAGGCCGACGACGCCACCCTGGCTCGGGTCCGGTTGGTGACGCCCGCCGGCTCGGTGGAGCGCCTCTCGCTCCAGGCCGTCCAGCAGCCCGGCCGGCAGCTCTTCCTCCGCGACCCGGCGGCGTCGACGACAAAGCCTAACGCGGCGCAAGCAATCGTCCGCTGGGACGGCGGAACCTATCCGATGGCTTTGGTCCGCGATGCCTCGACCGGCGAGATTCTCTCGTTTGCCCGGGGCGGCGCCGCGACGATCTGGACGACCGGCCGGTCGTTCGACGTGACCTTCTCGGACGGCGTCCGATCGGTGGCGCGGCGCCTCCCGTAGAGCCCGTCGGGAGACTGCCCTTAGATTCTGGGATGGTCCAATCCAAAGTTGTTCTCGTCACCGGTGCCTCCACTGGAATCGGGGAGGCGATCGCCCGCCGCCTCGATGGCCGAGGATATCTGGTGGTCGCCGGGATCCGCAAACCGGAAGACGGCGATCGCCTCCGCGCGACGATCTCCGATCGAGTCCATCCCATCCGCCTCGATGTGACCCAGCCGGCCGACATCGAGGTGGCTCGGGCGACCCTCGATGCCCTCACCGGCTCGGCCGGACTGGCCGGGCTCGTCAACAACGCCGGCGTCGCGATCGGGGGGCCGATCGAGTTCGTTCCGGTCGACTTGGTGCGCCGTCAATTCGAGGTGAATGTCTTCGGGTTGCTGGCGGTCACCCAAGCGGCGCTTCCGTTCCTCAGGGTCGGGAAGGGAAGGATCGTCAACATCGGGTCGATCGCCGGCCTCGCCACCTCTCCCATGGTCGTCCCCTACTGCATGTCGAAACACGCGGTCGAGGCGTTGACGGACGGCCTCCGCCTCGAGCTGGCCGACACGGGCATCGAGGTCGCGGTGATCGAGCCGGGCGCCGTCAAGACGCCGATTTGGGACAAAGGGATCTCTCAACTGGCGGAGGCGGGGGGGCGATTGCCGCCGGTCGCGATCGAGCGGTATGGTCGGACCCTTCGTTTCTTCGGCAAACTGCTCCAGGCGAACAACGCCCGGGGCGTCCCGCCCGAACGGGTGGCCGACGCGGTCGTCCACGCTCTCGAGGCCCATCCGCCGAAGACCCGCTACCTCGTTGGCGTCGACGCGTGGATCCGGAGCGTCATCGCTCGCCTGCTGCCCGACCGGGTCGGCGATGCCTTGCTCCGCGCCGCGCTCGCGCGGATGCTCGCGTGAACCCCTTGGCGCGACGAGCGCTCGCGGTTGGCGGCCTCCTCGCCGTCGGCTGTCTCGACCCCGACCCGACCGAGCCGGGCGGCTCGCCATCGACGCCCGAGCTGGTGCCGGCCCGTGCCTGGATCGAGGTCGGCGGCGGCCTAACGCTGACCCCCACGGCGCCTTCGGGCTACTCCCTTCGGGCCAGCCCCGCCGGTATCGTCAGCCTGAACGGCAACGCGGTGACCGGCGTCCGCCCGGGGACGGCGACGATCGACGCCCTCTTCCCGGTGGGCCGTCGGTCGGCCGTCATCAGCGTCATGACCCCGGTGGCACCCCTCGGCGCGCAGCTGGCCGACGAGGGATTGAGCGACGCGAGCTTGTTAGGCATCTGGTCGGCGGACCCTCAAACGACCTTCGCCGCCGGCACCGACGGCGTCATCATCGTCACTCGGGACGGAGGACTCACCTGGACCAGGATGGCGACCGGGACCACCGCCAATTTCACCGGAATCTGGGGTTCCAGCGCGACCGACGTCTTCGCGGTCGGGGGACAAGGCACCATCGTGCACTGGGATGGGGTGTCATGGCGGCGGCAATCGGCCCCGACCGACAACGCCCTTCTCGATCTCACCGGATTCGGCCCGGACCAAGTTTATGCCGTCGGGGTGGACGCCGCTCTGGCATTTGACGGGACCTCCTGGCGGATGATGCCCGGCGACCTGTCGGCCGCCGAGCTGTGGTCGGTATGGGGTCCCAGCCCGGATGAGATGTTCGCGGTTGGGCAGAACGGCGTCGCCCTCCGCTGGGACGGCGTCCAGTGGCGCCGGATGACCACGCCAACCCCGTTCGTGCTGTTCGGGCTCTGGGGAACCGCGAGCAACGACGTTTACGCGGTTGGGATCCGGAGCACCGTTCTTCACTATGACGGGGCGTCGTGGACGCCAATCACCGTCCCGAGCAAGGCCGATTTCTTCGCGATCAGTGGCACTTCCCGACATAACATCATGATGGTCGGCAACGGCGGGGCGGTGGTGAGCCACAATGGCGTTTCGTGGACGCTGGCGCCGCAAGCCGCGTCGGTCGAGAACCTTCGGGCCGTGTGGTTCGACCGGTCGGGGACGGCCCGGGTCGCGGGCTGGTCGGGTACCGTGATCGAGCGGGGGGGCGGCGGGTGGCGCAACCTGGTGACCGCGCCGATTCTCCTCGCGTCGGCGGTCGGTGCCGATGGTGCCACCTACCTGGTTGGGGCCGGCGGCGCGGTGCTTCGTCAACGCGGGGGGCGCTCGGAGCTGCTCGCGGTCCCGACCCGTCGCGATCTCTACGGGATCGCTCGGCTCGCGACCGGCGAACTGGTGGCGGTCGGCGACGGCGGAACCATTCTCACCTCGGTCGATGGCGTCCGGTGGACCGTCGGCGTCGCCCCCGTGGCGAGGCTGCTCCGCTCCATCTGGGCCGACCCCACGGATCGGGACGCGGTCTACGTCGTGGGGGAGGCGGGGGTGATTCTTCGCCGGGTCGGGGGCCAATGGATCTCGCTCGCCAGTCCGACGACCCGATTCCTTCGGCACGTGTTCGGAACGGCGCCTAACGACATTGTCGCCGTCGGCGACAGCGGCACCGTCATTCGATCGGATCGCGATGGCTGGTCGACGATGGCGACGCCGGTGACCGCCCGGCTTCGGGGAGTCTGGGGAACCGCCGCCAACGATCTCATGGCGGTCGGCGAGCTCGGCACCACCATCCGCTTCGACGGTCGAACCTGGTACTCGATCCCGAGCGGGACGACCAAGGAGCTGAGGGCGGTCGCCGGGACCAGTCCGACCGATGTCTACGCGGTCGGCGAGTCCGGCACGGGACTGCGGTTCGACGGATCAGGCTGGAAACCCGTGGCGCTGCCGCGGATGGCGTTCTTTCTCGGTCTCAGCGTCGGTGAGGCCGGGACCCTGACAGCCGTAGGCACCAACCGCACCGTCCTCCGACTCACTCGATAGCCGGCTGGGGCATCAGGGTCGCATCGCTGGACCGCCGCCGCCGGCGACCGCTCCGAAATGAAGGTAGAGCACCGTCGCGCGACCGTCCGGCCACAGGGTCACCGAATAGAGCCGATCGTAGTCGGCGTCGGTCAACTCGCCCACCTTTTGCCCCGAGAGGCGCTCCACGATCGTCGGGACCAGGTTGCTGTGGCTCACGACCAGCGCGCGGCCCCCGGAGGACAACCCTTTCAGTCGGGCCATCAGCGCATCCATCTTGCCGGCCTCGATGATCTCCGCCGTCAGACCCAGCTTCGTCGCCAGCGGGACCGCGGTGGCTCGGGTACGCCGGAACTCCGACGTGATGATCGCGGTGACCTTGGCGTCTCCCAGGACGTGCGCGAGCGCCGCGGCCCGAGCGGTGCCGGCCGCGGTGAGGTCGGGATCGGGGTTCTCGGGACCCTTTTCGGCGTGGCGGACCACGAAGACGGTCACTGGCTCGGTTTGCGCCACCGCCCCGCCCGCAGAGGCCATCGTTCCCAGGGCGAGCCACCAAACCAGGCGGAGGAAGCGCATCTGGATTCTCCTTTCGGCACCTTGTCTCGAGCGTCGCCGGTCGCCATCATCCTCAGGCGCCGGTACGATGATAATCAGCCGATCCCGAGCCTGCCGCCGGCGGGCGGTCGCGGCCGGTCCCGGGAGAGAGTCAGGAGTCGCATGAGGAATTCGGGCGAGATGGTTCTGCGAGCGGTGGCGGTCACGGTGCTGGTGGGCTGCGCCACCAATCCGGTGACCGGCCGGCGAGAGCTTTCGCTGATCTCCGAGTCGCAAGAGATCACCATGGGCCAACAGGCGGCGCAGGAGGTTCGCCAGTCGATGGGCCTGGTGCCCGACTCGGCGTTGCAGGGCTACATCCGTTCGATCGCTCAGAAAATGGCCAAAGCGTCGGAGCGTCCCCAGCTCCCCTGGTCGTTCGATGTCGTCGACGATCCGGCCGTCAACGCGTTTGCGCTACCGGGCGGCTCGATCTTCCTGACCCGAGGCATTCTCGGCTACATGCAGAACGAGGCCGAGCTGGCGACGGTCTTGGGTCACGAGATCGGCCACGTTACCGCCAAGCACTCGGTCCGGCAGCTCAGCAAAGCCCAATTGGCTCAACTCGGCCTCGGGATCGGCAGCATCGTGAGCGACGAGTTCGCGGCCCTCTCGGGAATCGTGGGAGGCGGCATCGGGCTTCTGATGCTGAAGCACGGCCGGGACGATGAAATCCAAGCCGACGACCTCGGCTTTCGATATTCACTCAACGATGGCTACGACGTCCGGGCCATGCGGAGCATGTTCGAGATGCTCCAGCGGGTGAGCGGTGGGGCCGCCGCGACCGGCAAACTGCCCCAATGGCTCTCCACCCATCCGGACCCCGAAAACCGGATCGCCAGGACCGAGCAGCGATTGGCCGCGGTCACCACCGATCTCGACAAGGCCAAGCTCAATCGGGATCCCTTCCTTCGCCACCTCGACGGGATTGTTTACGGGGAGAATCCCCGTCACGGGTATTTCGAGGCGGCTCGATTCAACCATCCCGACCTGGCCTTTCGGGTCGACTTCCCCGCCGGGTGGAAAACTCAAAATCAGCCGACCGCCGTTGTCGGGGTGAGCCCCCCGCAGGACGCCATGATTGCGCTGAGCATTCCGGGGAGCGAGCCGCCCGACGTTGCCCTGACAAAGTTCCTCGGCCAGCAAGGCGTCCAGGGGGCCAGTCGGTCGTCCGGGCCGATCAACGGTTTTCCGGCCGCCTCGGCCGATTTCCAAGCGACCACCGCGGACGGCAAGCAGGTCGGCGGGAGAATCAGCTTCCTCGCCTACGGCGGGAATACCTACCAAATGATCGGCTACACCCTCGCCTCCAACCTGGCGAGCTATCGGGGAGCCTTCCTCCAGGCGATCCAGACGTTCAATCGGTTGACCGACCAGGCGGCCCTCGCCAAGCAGCCGATGCGGATTCGGCTGGTCCGGCTGTCGCGCGACCAGACGGTCGACGAGTTCTATCGTCAGAATCCGAGCGTGGTGCCGGTGGCGGCGATCGCGCTGCTCAACGGTGTCAACGCCCCCACCGAGATCCTGAAGTCGGGAACCTGGGCCAAGAGAGTCCAGTAGCCGTCAGAAACACTTCTTGTTGCCGGAGGGCCGAAAGCCCTCGTCCGCCGCTGCCGGCTCCGTCACGAACTTGCCCTGTTTCGTCTTCCCGTAGGATCGGGACCCGGGGCAGTGGTAGACGTCGCTGTCGGTATTGACCCAAACCTTGTCGGGGCCGGCTCCGGGCGGGGTTCCACCGGGGTCGCTCGGGTCGCAACCAGCGCCGCCGGCCGCCCGATAGCCCTTCCCTCGGGCGGCAGCTTCGGTCATGAAGGTGCCTGCCTTGGTCTTCCCGTAGTACCGGGTCCCCGGACAATGATAGACCCCGGAATTCTCGTTGACCCACACTTTTGCTTGGAGCCTCTTGGCCTCCGTTCGGCTGGTGTCCTGAGCGGCGAGCGGGCTGCTCGTCAGGCCGGGAAGGATCCCGAGCAGCGCGACCAGCAGGCCCAAACGGGTAATCATCGCCGGGTTCTCCCTTCGCTAGTTTCGGGTGGTCCGCCGTTTCAAGAAATCCATCAGGATGAACTGACCCAAGGTCATGGTATTGGTGAAGTAGGCTTTCCCGCGGCACATCTCGGCCACCTGCTTGACGAACTCCACCAGACTGGGCTCCCGGGCGAGCATGAAGGTGTTGACCATGATCCCGCTCCGCCGGCATCCCACCACTTCCTGGAAGGTGACCTTGAGGATCTCGGGGTCGAGTCCCATCGAGTTGACGTGGACACGGCCGTTCGGCATCGTCATCGCAGACGGCTTACCGTCGGTGATCATGATGATTTGCCGCATGTCCTTTTTCTGGGCCAGGAGCAGACGCCGAGCGAGTTTGAGTCCCTCGGCGGTGTTGGTGTGAAAGGGCCCCACCTGGGCCGAGGCCAGCGCCGCGAGCGGAATCTCCTCGGCGCCGTCGTGAAAGAGGACCACCTTGAGCGAATCGCCTGGATACTGGGTTCGAATCAGGTGAGTCAGCGCGAGCGCCACCTTCTTGGCCGGCGTGAACCGATCTTCGCCGTAGAGGATCATCGAGTGGGAGCAGTCGAGCATCAGCACGGTCGCCGCCGAGGACCGATACTCGGACTGGTGAACCATCAGGTCGCGATAGTCGAGATCGATCGGAACCGCGAGCCCGCCTCGGGCGATCGCCGCCTTCAACGTCGCGGGGACGTCGAGGTTCAGGGTATCGCCGAACTCGTACGCCTTCGACTCGGCCTCCGCCTCGATCCCGGTCGAGAGGGATCGGGTGTCGTGGGAACCGAGGCTCGCTTTCCCAATCGCGCCAAGGAGGTTCTTCAGGGTCCGATAGCCGAGGAAGTCGAGGCCTTTGTCGGTGAGGTCGAATTGAACCTGCTGAGCCGCCGCCCGGGCCTGCCCGCCTGGCCCAACGACGGCCGAATAGCCGGCCGGAACCTGGGGGACTGCCTGGGCCTTCAGGTATCCCTCGTCGATCAGTCGCTTGACGATCTGGTCCAGCAGCTGGGCGAGCTGTCGTTCGATTTCCCCGTCTCGGGACTCATCACCGGTCGAATCGCCCCGAAGAAACCGGACCATCTCCGGCGTCAGCTGTCCTGAGTCGAGCAGGGCTTGGAGGATCGCTTCGCGGAGGGCGTCCATCGATCGGTCGCCGCCGTTCGGCGGCTCCGCCCACCAGGGCCAGTCTTCAGGGCCACCGGCGAAGCCCGACTGGAGGAGAAAGTCGCCGAGCTGGTCGAGCAGGGCCTGGAGATTGACGGCGTCGCCAACCTCGCGAGCGTACTTCGAGTAGGTGGTGTACCGCATTGAGTGGAAGCTTGCTCGAAAACCCAGCCGATGGCAAATCGGTCCCTCATCGATCCGCCCGATCCGTCTATTTTCCCTCCCGTGCCCCGATTTCCCAAACCGATCCGACTGCGCCTCCCCCTGCCGCTCCTCCGCATCGGTGCCCTCGAGCATCGGAACTTCCGGCTCTTCATCGTCGGCCAGTTCGTTTCGCTCTGTGGGTCGTGGATGCAATCGGTCGCGTTGAGCTGGTTGGTGCTCGAACTGACGGACTCGACCCTCAAGACCGGCCTCGTGGTGACCCTGGGCGCCCTGCCGGTGCTCCTCCTGACGCTCTATGGCGGGACCATCGCCGATCGGGTCAACAAGCGTCGTTGGCTGATTGTCCTTCAGGCCTTGTTCCTGGTCGAGGCCCTCGCCATTGGCGTGCTCGCCGCGCTCGGGGAAGCCACCGTGGGATGGGTCTACCTGTTGGCGCTCTTCACGGGGGTCGTGAGCGCTTTCGAGATTCCGATTCGGCAGGCGTACCTGGTCGAGATGGTTGGGAAAGCCCACTTGATGAGCGCCATCGCGCTCAACAGCTCGGCGTTCAACCTGTCGCGGGTCATCGGCCCGGCGTTGGCGGGCTTCGTGAGCGCCGCGTTTGGCACAGCGGCCTGTTTTTTTGTCAACGCGGCGAGTTTTCTGGCGGTGCTCGTCAGCCTCTACCGCCTCGATCCCTCCGCCATCGAGGGGGGTACCCCCGGGCCCCGGGTCGGCATCAAGGCGGGGCTGGCCCACGTGTTCAGCGTTCCGCTGACTCGCGGCTTGGTGACCCTGACCACGACCTTCACGTTGTTCGCGGCCTCCCTGATTGCGATTCTGCCGGCTTTCGCGCGGAAGGAACTGGGGGCCGATGTCGGCGGATACGGCGGTCTGATGTCGGCGTTCGGCCTCGGCGCAGCCGCCGGCGCCCTGCCTTGGCCGGAATCGGACAGCGGTTCGCGCGCGAACGGGTGGCGTTGATCTCCGGAATCGGCATGGGGGTGAGCCTTCTGCTCCTCGGGCTCGTCCACTTCTATCTGGTGGCTGCCGTGGCACTGGTCTTCGTCGGTCTGACCATGGCCTTGAACGCCATCATGACGAACACCATCCTCCAAACCAGCGCCCCGGATCACCTCCGCGGCCAGGTGGTCGGCCTCTACTCCTTCATCGTGATCGGATTGGCTCCGTTTGGGTCGGCTCAGGCCGCGTTGGTCGGCGAGCGGTTCGGCCCCTCCCGCGCGATCCTGTTAGGCGGCACCGTTTGTCTGATTGGCGCGGCGATCGTCAGCCGCCAGCTCGGACTGTTCCGCTCGGCGCCCGCCGAGGAAGAGGGGACCGGATGATCATTACCATCTCGCGGGAAAGCGGCGCCGGCGGAAGCGCCGTGGCGCGGGGGGTCGCCAAGGCGCTTGGGTGGCGGGTGGTGGACAATGAGTTGATCGACGAAATCGCCGCGCGTTCGGGGCTCACGCCGGCGGAGGTGGTGGAGCGGGGAGAGCGAGCCCCGGGGTTTCTCGAACGGCTCCTCCGGTTGCTCACCAGGGCGGCTCCCGAGATTCTGTCGCCTCCGGCCGAGGACCCCGAGTCCGCCGAGGCGAGGCTGGTCAAAATCACCGAGACGGTGGTGGCGGAGATGGCTCTCGAGGGTCGGGTCGTGATGGTCGGCCGGGCCGCGCCGGCGGTGCTCAAGGGCGACCGGGACGGGCTCCACGTCAAGATCGTCGCTCCCCTCGCCGATCGGATCGCCGCCGTCTCCGCCCGGCTCGGCGGGTCGGTGGAAGCCGCCACCACCGCCGTGGCCCGGTCGGACGCCAATCGCGCGCGCTATCACTGGCAGTACTATCACCGGGACTGGAATGATGCCGCGCACTACCACTTGGTGCTCAATACCGCCGCCCTCGGGCTCGACGGAGCCGTGGCGACCATCGTGGGACGTGCTAAGACCCTCTGGCCCGCCGAAACCCGCGAGCGACGGGTGGCCGGTGACGCCTAGTCGTCGAACTCGCGTCGCTTCTCGCCTCGCGTCGGCCGGAGCGCGGACCATCCGATCTCGTCGCTCCGACTGATCCGTTTCTGTGCCGCCAGGGCCTCGAGGACCAGCTCACAGGCGGCCACGGTGGTTCCCGCGTCGGTCTCGCCACCCGAGGCGATGGCCTGGGCGACGGTCACCAACCCGGGAATCAACCCAAACGCCTTGACCGCGATCTCGCTCCGCTCCTCTCCCGAAATCTTGAGGGCCTGCCCACCATCGAACCAGGCGACGATGCCCTCGATCGGCTCGGGATCGAAATCGGCCGCCCGCCCGAGAAAAGTTCGATTGGCCGCCCGGCGGATCAACTCCTTGGCGATCGCTTCACCGCCTTGGAGCTCCCCTTCGTACTCCAGCTCGAGCTTGCCGGTGATGGCGGGCAGGGCCGCGTAGAGATCGCTCACCCGAGCGACGAACGGTGTCGATTCACCGAGCAACCACCCCCGCCGCTCGGCGTTCGAGACGAGATTCTCCATCGCGCTGATCGGGAGGCGCTGGCTGACGCCTGACCGCCGGTCGATTCGACGGTCGGTCCGGGCTTCGAAGGCCACTCGCTCGACGACCTCCCGAATGAATTCCGGCACCGCGACCGGCGATCCCGGCCGATCGACCCACGCCTCTTGCTCGGTGATCCCGATGCCGACCTCGACCGCCTTCGGATAGTGGGTCGGAATCTCGGCCCCGATGCGGTCCTTGAGTGGCGTGACGATCTTCCCCCGCGCCGTATAGTCTTCGGGATTGGCCGTGAAGGTCAGCAGGACGTCGAGGCGCAAGCGCACGGGGTAGCCCTTGATCTGCACGTCGCCTTCCTGCATGACGTTGAACAGGCCGACTTGGATCTTGGCGCTGAGGTCGGGAAGCTCGTTGATGCCGAAGATTCCTCGATTGGCCCGTGGCAACAACCCGAAATGCATCGTCAGCTCGTCGCTCAACAGGTGCCCGCCGCGGGCCGCCTTGATCGGGTCGAGGTCGCCAATCAAATCGGCGATCGTGACGTCGGGAGTCGCCAGCTTCTCGACGAAACGAGCCTCCCGGGGAAGCCAGCCGATGGGGGTCTCATCCCCCAGCTCGGCGATCAACTCGCGGGCGTACTTCGAGATTGGCGCAAACGGGTTGTCGTTGACCTCGCTTCCCGCGACGATCGGAATCTCGGGGTCGAGAAACCGGACTAGCTCCCGGAGAATCCGGCTCTTGGCCTGACCTCGCAACCCCAAGAGGATGAACGCCTGACGAGCCAGCAGCGCGTTGACGATTTGGGGAACCACCGTGTCATCGTACCCTTCGATCCCGGGAAAGAGCCTCTCCCGCCGGCCGAGGGCGGCCAGAAGATTGGCCCGAACCTCCCCTCGGACCGACCGCTCCCGCAGCTCGGGCTGGCCCCAGCGGCTCGCTCGCAACCCTCCCAAGGTCGTTGGGAGCCTTATGGATTCCTTCATCTCAACCCTCACGTGGCGAAGACATCGACCCGGTCATTCGCCCTAAGTCGTTGCCATGGCTTGACAACCGGACGCCCTGAGTTAGGTTTTGCGGCTGTGATTTCCGCGCCAGTCGGACGCGACCTACTCGATCCCGACCAAAGTAAAACCAGTAAACGAGGGAGTACCATGTCGAAGTTTCTGTTGGTTGCCGCTGTTGCCGCACTCGCGGCTTGCGGCGAGAAGAAGGCCGACGCCCCGGTCGCCGACACCGCCGCCGTCGCGGCTCCGGCTCCGGCTCCGGCTCCGGCCCCTGCCACCGATTCCACGGCGATGGCTGGCGACACGACCAAGGCCCATTAGTTCTCGGTAGTGCAAGAGGCCCCGGCACCGAGCCGGGGCCTCGGTTTTTTCACGTCACTTCCTGGGGCAGCTCGCTCACCAGAAGCCGCCCGTCGATCCCGATCCGCGTCCCCGGGACCACTTCTCGCCGGACCGACGCCAGGCCGATGATATCCCCGTTCTCGAGGCGAACCAGGCTTCCCAGTCGGGCCACCGGCTTTCCAGCGGCGAGAATCTCGTCGACCGGTTCCCACCCGGCTTCGGCCCGGACTCCGCGGAGGAGCCAATTGGGATGGCCCCGAAAGTGGATCCGCGCCACGGTCTCCTGTCCGACGTAACATCCCTTCGAGTACGAGACACCTTCGAGCCGATCGAAATCGACCTCCTGAGGAAACGTCCGGTCGTCGATCTCCGAGCCTAACGTCGGAACCCCGGCGACCACTCGGGCGATTCGGAGATCGGCCATGGTGCCATGGCCCACGCCAGCGGCCTCGAGATCGCCCCGGGCCACCGATACCGCCTCCACCGGGAGCAGCACCAGCGCCGAGAACGGGGCGCTCCGGGGTCCGGTCGCGAGCAGCCAGGGCCCGGAGTCGCGGTCGAGGGTCGCTACCCGCCCGGGTGGCGGGAACCCGCCGAAGAGGGTGGCGAGTCCACCGCACTCATGGGGCCCCAGCAACCAGAGGACGGCGAGCGCGTCCGAACGGTCGGTCACTCGAGCGAGGCGCGGGGGTAGCTGCCGACGGAGGAGGCCGGCGGTTCGCTCTCGCCCCGCGGAATCGACGACAATCAAGATCGAGTCGGCGGTCCGAATCAGCCAACAGTCGACGATGACGGCGCCCTTGGGAGTCAGGAAGGCCCCGTAGACCAGGCTGCCGGGACCCGGCTTGACGACGTCGTTGGTGAGGAGGCCCTGGAGGCAATCGACCGCCCCAGGCCCATCGATGGAGAAGATGGCAGGCCGGTCTGCCACCCCGATCGTCTGGGTGCGCACCACCCGAAGCCGGGCTCGAGACGATTCGATGATTTCCATTGCCGGCAAAGTAAGCGTTATCGCCCGGTGTCGTAGAAACCTGCCCGCCGATAGGACCAGTCGAGCAACTCCACGGGGTGAACCGCCGGCATGGCGACGCCGACCGCTCGAAGGCCCGCGCCGATCTGCATCAGACAACCGGGGTTGCCCGTCGCCACCAGATCGGGTCGTGGCGAGGCGCCCGTGATGGCGGTCACCTTGTCATCGAGGATGGTCCGAGACAACTCGGGGTGGAGGACTCCGTAGATCCCGGCGCTCCCGCAGCATCGTTCCGCTCCGGGGAGGATCCGAACCTCGAGAGCCGGAATCGAGCCGAGGATTTGGAGCGGTGCTTGGTGAACCCCCTGGGCGTGCTGGAGGTGGCAGGGTGGGTCGTACGACACGGTGAGCGCGATGGGAGCACCCTGGCGCGGCCCCGCTGCCGCCAGCAATTCGGTCACGTCTTTGACCGAAGCCCCAAAGGCGGCAACCCCGGCGCCGTCAAGCAAGTGGTCGACATCCTTGAGGAGAGCGCCACAGCCGGCGCTGTTGACCACGACGAAATCGGCCCGGCCCCGGAACGCCTCGAGATTCGTGGTGGCGAGGCGTCGGGCCTGGTGCCGATCGCCGGCGTGCTCGTGGAGGGCGCCACAGCAGGTCTGCCCGGCCACTTCGATCACCTGGTAGCCATTGACCTCGAGGGTGCGCCGAGTGGCTTCGTGGACGTGGCTGAAGAGTCCTTCCATGGCGCAGCCCCGGAACAGCGCGACGGTGGGCCGCCGGCCGCTTGGCCGGGGGAGCGCAGGGGGGCGGTTGGTGGGCACCGAGCCGTTCTCCGCCGCCGATGGCCGAGTGGCCGCGAGCATCCCAAAGAGGAACCCGACCCGACCGGAGCCGGCGAATCGGCGACCCAGGCCGGTGGCCCGAATCAGTCGCGCCGCGCCGAAGACGGCCCGCCACGCCCAGGGTCGGGCGAACACCGCGAGAACCAAGCGAGCGCGCCAGGACAAGCCATTATCGGCGGTGAGGCGGGTCCGGGCGGCGGCGAGGCCCCGGCCGTACTCCACGCCGGACGGGCAAACCGGTTCGCAGCCTCGGCAACCGAGGCAGGCCTCGAGATGTTCGATGACCCCAGCGTCGGTCGTGAGGAGTTCGCCGCGCTCGACCGCCCGCATCAGGTGAATCCGCCCCCGGGGACTGTCGTTCTCATCGCCGGTGGCGAGGTAGGTGGGGCAGGCGGGCAGGCAAAAGCCGCAATGGACGCAGGTGTCGAGCCCCTCGAAGCCGCCTCGGCCGTTACGAGCCATCCTGGCCCTCGAGCGGCGCCGCTAGAACCAGGCCGGGGTCGAACACGGCCCGGACGCGCTCGGTGAGCGGGCGGACCCCCTCCCGAAACACGCCGAAGTGACCGACCTCACGACGGAAGGCCCAGGGCGCCCGTTCGACCGTGACCGGGATTTCCCGTTCCGCCAAACGAATCCGGAGGGCTCGCAGGTGGGCCGGCGTCGGGTTGCCCGCCCACCGGAGCCCGCCGGCCCCGAGGCCCGCAGACAGCCGGCCGAGACCGATCGTCTCGCCGAAGAGATCGACGGTTTCGGGCGTCCCGGACGCCAGCACCCCGGCTCGCACCACCACCGGACTCTCGAGCACACCCTCGCCTACGGCGGCCAAGAAACGATCGGCGGCGGCTCCGTCGAGGGGATCGAATCTGATATCCCCGGCGGCGGTGGTGATCCGTTCGATTTCCGCGTTCACTCCTTCGGGCGTTCCCAGGGTTTGCGCCACCAAGGCCCATTCGGTCGAGGCGGTGAGGGCCGGGGAACAGAGCTCCAGCAGACTCAGATCGACGTTGGCCTCGGCGATGGCGCGGGCGGCCTCCAAGAGAGCTTCCAATCCTCCTCGCGCCACCAGAGTCTGGCGGGCGACTGGCACGGCGCGGAGCCGGACGTTGATCTCGGCGATGACGCCGAAGGCCGCGAAGCCGCCGATTTGCACCTTGGTGAGGTCGAATCCGGCCACGTTCTTCACGACCACACCGCCGGCTCGGACGATCCGACCATCGCCGGTCACCACGGTGGTTCCGAGCACCTGATCGCGGACCGGGCCGAAGCGGTGGCGAAGGGGGCCGGCCGTGCCAGTGGCCAGAATCGAGCCTAACGTTCGGTCGGGCGATCCGGGGGGGTCCAGCGGGACCCAGGCCCGGTGGGGTGCGAGGGCCGAGCGGATCGCCCGCATCGACGCGCCTCCTTGAGCCGTCGCCACCAAATCGGCCGGGGCGACCGACAGGAGCCGGTTCATTCGCTCGGTCGTGATCACCAGGTCGGCCGGGGCGTCGGGGGGCATCCAGGAGGCCCGTCCCTCGACCCGGACCCGCCAGCGCCGCTCGAAGGCGTGCCTCATGACGCTGGCGAGGGCCTCGGCCGAAGCGGGCGCAACCCGGGGAAGACCGTCGCCGCCAAGCGAGACAGCTTCCCGGGCAATCGCCTTCAGGGCCTCGAAGATCGGTTCGTTCATCGGCGCCTCCCCGTCGCGGCCCGCCACTCGCGACAGGAGTGGACCGGGACGACCTTGTTGGGGTTGGCCCGCTCGCTCGGATCGAACGCGCGGCGCACCGCGCACATCGTCGCCAAGCTCGTCTCGTCGAAGATCATCGGCATGTAGTCGATCTTGTCGGCCCCGACCCCATGTTCGCCGGTGATCGAGCCACCGGCGGCAACGCACGCTTCCATGATCGCCCGACTCGCTTCCTCGACCCGGCCGGCCAGGTCCTGGTCCCGCCGATCATAGCAGATGTTCGGGTGAAGGTTGCCGTCGCCGGCGTGGAATACGTTGCAAATCGTCAACCGGTAGCGGCGGCCGATCTCCCCGATGGTGTCGAGCACGGCGGGCAGCGCCGACCGGGGAACCACCGCGTCCTGGACCACCAAATCCGGCGCAATGCGGCCCATCGCGCCGAACGCTTTCTTCCGGCCTTGCCACAGCCGAGCCCGCTCGGCGGCGGTCTCGGCGGAGCGGACCGAGCGCGCTCCGCGCTTCCGGAGCATCGCCTCCACCATGGTGGCCTCGGCGGCGACACTGGGCCCGGTCCCATCGAGCTCGACCAGGAGCACCGCCGCGGCATCGGTCGGGTATCCGGCGGCATAGATCGAGGCCTCCACCGCCCGAACGCACGCTTGGTCGAGCATCTCGAGCGCGGCCGGCACGATGCCCGCGGCGACGATCGCTCCCACCGCCTCGGTCGCTTCCCGAACGCTGGTGAAATCAGCCAGCAGGGTTCGGATGGCCGCCGGGATCGGCTCGAGCCGGACGGTGATCTCAAGAGCGATCCCGAACATCCCCTCCGACCCGACGAACAGGCCGACCAGATCGGGTCCCCAGGGCTCGCCCAGCGGGCTGCCGAGCCGGGTCACCGTCCCATCCGCCAACACGATTTCGAGCGCCGTGACGTGGTTGGTGGTCGTGCCGTACTTGAGACAATGGGGTCCGCCGGCGTTCTCGGCGACGTTGCCCCCCAGGGTGCAGGCCGATTGGCTCGAGGGGTCGGGGGCGTAGAGCAAGCCGTGAGGCAACGCGGCCTCGGAGAGCCGGGCGTTGACGACTCCCGGCTCGATCCGGGCCCGCCGCCGCCGCGGGTCGATCTCGAGAATCCGGTTGAGCCGAGTCAGCGGAATCAGGACGGCGTCGCTGGCGGCGAGGGCTCCGCCCGAGAGGCCGGTGCCGGCGCCGCGAGCGACCCACGGCACCCCTCGCTCGGCGAGGAGACGGACCAAGGCGATCACTTCTCGAGTCGTTCCCGGGAGCACCGCCACCATCGGGACCGACGCATGGGTGGGGAGGCCATCGGCCTCGTACGCCCGGCGCTCGGATCGGCGGGCCCGGACCCATCGAGGGCCCACGATCCTGCCTAACGCCCGGAGTAGCTCGGGGTCGGTGGCCGGTTCAGCGATGGCCGGTGCCATTGTGGGACGCGCGCTGATGAACCCGGGCTCGGCCGGCGGCGTCGATGATCAAGGAGGGTAGGGCGGCGAGGAGGCGGGTGATCCGCTCGGTTGCCGAGCGGACCGACAGGAAATGACGCTGAATCGAAAACTCCCATTCGGTCAGGGCCGCGATCTGGAAACTCAAGAGGCCTGGGTCGTCGCTCCACTCGGGCTCCCGCTCGCCGGTTTCCAAGACCGCCAGCTCGACCGCGTACCGTTCCCCGAGTTCGCGGAGCTTGGCCACCTCGTCGGGCGTGGGGATTTGGGTGTCGGCGAGGTCGGGGAGATCCTCGGCCTCGCCCAGCGGGTAGGGGGTCGGACCCTCGACCACCCTCGTCAGGGTCACCCGCCGGTCGCCGGAGACGACGATGTTCGAGCGGCCGTCGGCCAGCGGCTGGACCGCCCGCACCCGGGCCACCGTTCCGATGGTCCCCGGGGTTGGGGGCCCGTCGTCGGCACCGGGCGGCAGAATCAGAAAGCGGTGGCCGCCGTCGACGACGTCGACCAGCATCTTGCGATAGCGGGGTTCGAAGACGTGAAGCGGCAGGAAGCCGCCCGGAAACAGCACGACGGACAGCGGGAACAGGGGAAACACGGCCATCCTGAAAGGTAAGACGGCGGGCGGCGGTCCTGCACCAGGCCCGCCCCTCGCCGTCGTCGGTCGGGTCGGCTAGGCCGCGGCGGTTCGCTGGAGGTACTTCACCTCGGCCGAATTGCGGAGCTTCTCGAAGGCGCGCTCGCGGATCTGGCGGACTCGTTCCCGGGTGACTCCCAGGAGGGCTCCGATGCCCTCGAGGGTGAGCGCTTCGGAGCCCTCTTCCAATCCGTAGTAGAGCGAGAGGATCCGTCGTTCCCGGGGCGTCAGGTACTCCTCGAAGAGGCGGCTCAGGAAATCCTTTTGAAGACCCGAGTCGACGAACTCCTCGATGTCGACGCCCCCGGCCCCCGGGACCCGCTCCCCGAAGGTGGCGGAGCCGGAATCGCTCCGCTCGATCGGGGCGTCGAGCGAGATCTCGACGGAGGAAACCAGTCGGGAGGACCGGATCGTGTCCACCGACTCGTCGAGAACCCGGGCGGTCTCGGCGTCGGTTGGGGAGCGACCGAGCTCCTGGCTCAGCAGGCTCTCGATCTTGGCCATCCGGAGCAGGGCCGCATTCTGATTGAGGGGGATCCGCACCGTTCGGGTTTGTTCGGCGAGCGCTTTCAGGACGCATTGGCGAACCCACCAGACTGCATAGCTGATGAATTTGACGCCGTGGGCGGGGTCGAATTTGCGGACGGCTTTCAAGAGGCCCTCGTTGCCGATCGCGACGAGTTCGGCGAGATCGAGCCCGTGTCCTTGAAACCGTTTCACGTAGGAGATCACGAAGCGGAGATTGGCGGTCACCAAGCGATCCATCGCCTCGGGGTCGCCCTTCCTGGCGCGCTTGGCCAAGCGGACTTCTTCCTTGGGGTCGGAAATCATTGGCAACTTGCGGATGTCCAACAGGTATTGATCGAAGGAACTACCGGGGGAAGATCGGCCGGTCGGGCGAGGCCGACGTTCGCGAACGGCGCGCATAGCACCTCGAGTGGAGATGGTCACCCGCGTGACGGACGATTTACTCTGATGGCGAGCGAAAAACAGCGATTTGCTCGGGAACGCCGAACAATTTAAAAACCTGTTAGGCTCCGGTCAATAGCGTTAGGCTTTCAACATGAGAACTCGTTAGGCACAATAGAGTTCCACGATTTGTCGACGTCCGTGGAGAACTCGGGTGTGGACGGGTGTGGGGAAACCGGCCTAACTCCTTGTCGCTCGTGGGGTTGGGCGCCTGTCCGACGTGGAAAGGATGTGGACATCCCTCGCCGAGACGAGATTCCGGCCTTCCCGAAGCGCTTGCCTAACGCTCGACTTCGATCCTACCGTGGTCCACGGGCCGCGAGTCGCGGCCAACCGCCCCACCCCGCGCGGCAGGGCGCAGCGGATCAGTCCGCGCCGGTTCTTCTTGTCGACCTCCATGGCCAAGACGATCGCCGGATCGTCAGGGGCGGGGGGGCCCAGCGGCACGCCCAGGGTCCGGAGGTCGGCCACCAGCCGCGCCACCGCTGCCGCTCGGAGTCGACCGAGCGCGGACGCCATCGCCCCTTCCGCGACCAGGCCGAAGGCGACGGCGTCGCCATGGCGAACCCGATAACCGGAGGCCTGCTCGATGGCGTGGCCCACGGTATGGCCCGCGTTGAGGACCGCTCGCACGCCGGTCTCGCGTTCGTCGCGGGCGACGATCGACGCTTTGATCGCGACGCTTCTCCGGATCAGCTGCGTCAGCGTCGGGGCCTCGCGACGGGCCAGCCGCCGGGCCGATCGGACGATCCAGCGGTAGTAGCGGACGTCGGCCACCCAGCCATGCTTCAAGGCCTCGACCAGTCCCCCGCGGTAGTCCGGTAGACTCAGCGTTTGGGTGACTGCCGGGTCGATCAACACCCCCACTGGCGGGTGGAAGGCGCCGATCAGGTTCTTGCCAGCGGGCGTGTTGAGGCCGGTTTTTCCGCCGATCGCCGCGTCGACCATGGCCAGCAACGAGGTCGGAACCTGCACGTAGGGGACTCCGCGAAGGAACGTCGCCGCGACGAAGCCGGCGAGATCGCCGACGACCCCGCCACCGACCGCCACGATGACGGTATCGCGGCCGTATCGCCGGGACACCAGCCGATCGACCAGCTTCTCCCATTGGGCTCGGCTCTTCGAGCGTTCCCCCGGCGGGACGACCAGCCGCGGCCAGTCGACGGAGAGCTTCACCGCGGCGGCCACGGTGCGGTCGGTGATGATGATGGGACGCCGCCCAGGGGCCACCCGGGCGACGAAGTTCCCCAGCCGAGCCAACCCGCCGGCCTCGACGACGACCGGGTAGCGACCGGCCGAATGCCTAACGATGATTCGTGGCGACACTGCTACCAGGTCAGATCGGCCAGCCCGGCCCGATGGTTGGCCAGACGGGCCAGCGTAAAGAGGAGATCGCTCAATCGATTGAGGTAGACGACGAAATCGGTTGGGACTTCGGCCTCCGCGGCGAGCCCCACCACGCTCCGCTCGGTCCGCCGGCAGACCGTCCGGGCCAAGTGGAGGGCGGCCGCTTTGGCGGTACCGCCGGGCAGGACGAACGCCGTGAGGGGTGCGAGCTCGCGATCGGCGTCGTCGATGGTTTGCTCGAAGACCGTGACTCGTTCGGTCGAGAGCCGCGCCTTCGCGAGCGCCGCTCGAACTTTCGTCGGGTCCGGCGTCGCCAGATGGCCGCCGATCGCGAAGAGATCCCGCTGGATCAGATCCAGCAGATCGTCGTGGAAATCCGCCGGCGGGGTCGCCCGGACCAGACCGAGGACCGAGTTGAGCTCGTCGACGTCGCCGTACGCCGCGACTCGGGAGTCGCTCTTGGGGACCCGCCCTCCACCGAACAATCCGGTCGTCCCCTGATCGCCAGTCCGGGTGTAGATCTTCACGGGGCTCCGACCGAAAGGTGGTCCGGAAACATATTGCGCCCCGCGGGCGGAGTCATTGGTCGAGCCAACAGGGAGTCCCGCGGGCGGTCTCGACGACCAGACTGTCGATGGCCTGGACCATGATCCGACCAGGTAGGGTGTGGTGGTTGGCCTGAATGCTGAAGATGCGGCATGGCCTGAGCTTGGTGACGAGGATTGAATCCTGCTCGAGGTAGCCGGACAGGGAGTTCACCTGGCCGATGCTCCCGGTCTTGGCCCGCACGCGCCCGGCCACTGGAGTCGCGACGAATCGGTTCCGGAGCGATCCGGTGGCACCGGCCTGCGGGATCCCCGCCGCGAAGGCGGGATATCGCGGATGCCTCCGAAGGGTCGTGAGAACCGTTGCCAAGGCCAGCGGCGAGGCGAGGTTCTTGGCGGAGAGACCGGAGCCGTCGTGGGCCATCACTTGGGTCGAGTCGATGCCGAGACTGTCGATCAGGAACCGCCGTTCGACGTTGATCCCTTCGGGCCACGAGCCGGCCCGTCCCAGCTGCTTCCCCAGCTGTTTCAGCAAGGTTTCCGCGAACCAGTTCTGACTGACGTTGTTGATCGCGAAGACCCAATCCTCCACCGGTCGTGACGTCACGGTTGCGAGCGCCGCCGTCGCTCGGACCGATCGAGTGGCCAGGGAATCCGTGGTGCTGCGGACCCCCCCGAGGACCGCAATGCCCGAATCGGCCAAGACTCGGGCGAACGCGAGGGCTGCGAACCGATTGGGGTCAGGGACGGCCAGCTGCGACCGGTCGGGCGGGGCGCCGAGGGGGATCGTGCCGGAGACGGTGACCCCGCTGCCATTGGGTGCCCGCAGCCAATCGAGGTCGACCGCGGTGTTGGCGCCGGCGGTACGGGCGGTGACCTCGACCGTCAACACCGGCAAGTCGGGTTCGAGGCTTACCGAGGGCCGTTCGCCCACTTTCGTCCCTGGAGTCACGGTGGCGACCACTGTGTTCTCATTGAAACCGAGCCCCGAGACCGGGGCGGCAAAGGCCCAGGCGAGATCGTCGGATTCCCAGGTCGGATGGGTCAACGTCGGCTCGAAGTAGCTGCCATCCCCGACGATTGCTCCCGCCACGGTGGTGACCCCCGTCCGTTTGAGGGTGCTGGCGAGCCGTCGCAGCTGGGCGGTTGGGTCGGTGGTACAGGCCTCCGGCGGAGCGGGTTCAACCGCGTAGCAGCGGCGGGTCCAGGTGGGGTCGCCGCCCCCGTAGAGCACCAGGTCGCCGAGGAGGACTCCACCGGCGATCGGGCCTCCCGCGAAGAGCGAGGTGGTGGCGGTCCAACGAGGTGGCAGGAGCCAGACCGCCGCGGCGGTGACCAGAAGCTTGGTATTGCTTGCCGGCATGAACAGCCGTTCGGGGTTCCGTCCGAACAACAGGCGGCCGGTGCGATCGAGCACCGCGATGCCCCAGACGTGGCGGTCAAGAGGGAGGGTGTCGAGGCGGGCCGTTAGGCGGCGCCCGAGCGACTGGGTCAGGGCCGGGGTGGCCGGCCCGGCCGCCGTCAGGGCGACAGCCAGGGCCGTCACGCGAAGTGTCGCAGAGCTGGTCACCAGTCGTCCCTGTCTCATCGGGGTTTCCTCCGACCGCCAGACGACGGGGTGGGTCGCCCAGGCCGCCCTGGATTAGGTGACGTAAGGTCAACAGGCTACTACATTTAGATCGTGCGGTCAATTCCGCCTGCGGCGTTGAACGACGGGGAAGTGAATCGAGGAGCATGTTTCGGAATTGGGCAGTAGGCCGCCTTGCCCTTTTCTCCCTGGCCGGCATCGGGAGTGGGCTGGCTGTCGCCGAGGCTCAGGAACGCGATCTCATCGTTCGGCAATTGAAGTTCGAAGGGAACCACTCGATCGAGGCCCTGGCGCTGGAGGCGGCGATCTCCACTACGAAATCCAGCTGGTTCGCGCGGGAGCGGCTGGTTCGCGGTTTGGGGCTCGGAGAGAAGCGGCGGCTCAACGAGCGCGAATTTCGGATCGATGTCGCCCGGATTCGGTTGTTCTACCAGATCAGCGGATTTCTCGATGCTCGGGTCGATACCGTGGTGATCCGAACCGACCGGGATGCGTTCATCACGTTAAGAATCACCGAAGGAGAGCCGGTCCGAGTCCAGAGGCTGCTGATCGGAGGAATCGACTCCCTCGCCGACCGACCCGCGATCGTTCGAGATCTTCCGTTAAGAGTGGGGATGCCTTTCAACCGCTATCGGTTGCTGGCGGTCGCCGACACAGTGCAGCAGCGGTTGTGGAACCGGGGCTACCCCACGGCGGCGGTGTTGTTGGGGCAACGAGCCGTCGACACAGCGACCCGCACGGCGGACCTCGAGTTGGTCGTCGACCTCGGCCTGCCCGCCCGGATCGGCTCGATTCGGGTCGAGGGGAACCGGGCGGTCGATTCGAGTTTCGTGCGCCGGCTTCTGGCGACCCGGACCGGTCGGTCGTTCAGCTACTCCGAGCTCTATCGGAGTCAGCTCAATCTCTATCAGTCAGGCCTTTTCCGGTTTGCGACGGTGGGCACCGATACGACCCGGTTCTCGATCGGCGATCCGACGGTCCCGCTGCTGGTCCAGGTCCAGGAGGGGCCGCTCCATCGGGCTCGATCGGGCCTTGGGGTGGCCACCAACGACTGCCTCCGGGCCTCGGCCGGATGGACGGCTCGCAACGTCGGGGGGCGGGGCCGGCAAGTCGATTTCAGCGGCCAGGTTTCCAAGATCGGGGTTCGGCTGGAGCCGCTGCGCTCCACGGTGTGCGACGGGCTCGATCGGGACGAGGTTGGGTCGGGGAAGGTGAACTACGGGCTCACTGCCTCGCTCCGCCGGCCGGCGTTCTTGTCGCCCTCGAACGCCATCACCGGGTCGGTGTTCGCGGAGCGGCGGTCGGAGTTCAAGGTCTACCGGCGCGATGACATCGGGGCGAGCATAACGTTCAGTCGCGAGGGTGCCTTTGGCGTACCGGTGTCGCTGGCCTACCGGATTTCCCATGGAGCCACCGAGGCGAACGCGGTGGTGTTTTGCGCCTTCTTCCTGGCCTGCCGGACCGACGACGTGGCCCGGCTGAGCGAGCGACGGTTCGTGGCGACCTTGACCGGGTCGATCACCCGGCAACGGGTCAACAACCTCCTCGACCCGACTCGGGGCTCCGTGTACAGCTTCGAGACCAGTTTCAGCTCGCCGTTACTCGGCTCGAACCGCTTGTCCGAGTTCACTCGGGTGGTGGGCGAAGCCTCCTGGTACCGGCCGTTGGGGAGGGACGTGGTTCTTGCGACCCACCTCAAAGGAGGCCTCACCTTCGCCCCGCAGCTCCGATTGACCGGTAGCACGGGCAACTTCATTCCCCCCGACCAACGGTTCTACGCCGGCGGCGCCAACGACGTCCGCGGCTATGACCGGAACCAGCTGGGGCCGGTCGTCTACGTCACGCCGACCTCGAACCTCGACACCGCCGGGGCGGTCGTCAGCGAGGACCTGGTCGAAGTGGCGCCCACCGGGGGCAACACGCTCTTGGTTGCCAATCTCGAACTTCGACTCCCCTCGCCGGTGCTCGCGGATCGGCTCCGGTTGGCCGTGTTCGTGGATGGGGGCGGCGTTTGGGAGCGGGGTGCGGGAGCCGGGTCGGTGGCGTTGTTTCGGGTGACGCCAGGGTTCGGGATGCGAGTCGCGACGGCTCTCGGTCCGATGCGCTTCGACTTGGCCTACAATCGATCCGAATTGCCGATGGGCGTGCTGTTCGCCTCGGATAGCGTCAGCTCGCTGGCGAGAGTTCGCGACGATTATCGCAAACGGTTGGCCCGCAGCTTCCCGTTCAACGTTCAGATCTCCGTCGGACAGGCGTTCTGATGCGACGAATGATCGCCAGGATGGTTTTCGTGGTTCTCGGGACCCTGGTCGCGGCGATCATCGGGACCGCCGCGGCCCTGGTGATTTCGAGACCCGGGAAGGATCTCCTCTCGCGACTGCTGTCGGAGGAATCCGACCGGCTGGTCCGGGGGTCGGTGACGATCGGCCGAATCAGCGGCGATTTTGTCTCCCGGCTGGAGTTCGACTCGGTCGTCATCCGCGACACCACCGGGGCCCTCCTCGTGGATCTGCCTCGCCTCGAGTTCCGATTCCGGCTGGGGTCGCTCCTCAGGAAGCAATTTGTCTTCGACTCGGTTCGGGCGATCAATCCGGTGTTCGAGATCACCAAGCATCGCGGTGGTCGGATGAACTATCAGGAAGTCCTCCGGCTGGGCGAGGGCCGAGGCGGCGGGGTTTCCCCGTTGTTTCGGCTCGAAAACCTGGCGATCGAAAACGGCCATCTCACCATCCGGGCGCCGTGGAACCCCGATGGTCGGCTGGGGACCCAACGGCAGAAGGATTCGGCCCTTCGCGCGGAGCGGGCCAAGCCGGGACGTCGGATCGAGCCGGCGGCCCTCCCTGCCGACGGCCTGGTTTTGGTTCGAGTGATCGAAGGCTTGGCGCTCCGGATGCCGTCGGTCCTGCTGTCCTCGCCGGACCGGAAGCCGTTCACTGCCACCATCGACTCAGTGGCCGCTCGCCTCTCGGATCCGGGCCTGACTGTGCGGGCGCTCGCAGGGACCATCGTTCAAGGCGCCGACAGCCTGCTGTTCGACTTGAAGCGCGCGGCCCTGCCCAACACCGTCGTCGCCGGGGCCGGACGGATCGATTGGCCCAAAGACACGATCCTCTATCGGTTCGAAATGACGGGCTCGGCCGTTGACCTGGTGGACCTCCGGTGGATTTCGCCGGACTTTCCGGCCTACACCGGAACCGGTCGAGTCCGGGCCACTTCGATCGCCGGCAGCCGAACCGAATACGACCTCGAGAACCTCCGGCTTGGCGATCGAACCAGTCGGGTGGAGGGCGAGTTGGTCGCGATTCTCGATGCCTACCGGGGCCTCGGCTTCCGCGACCTCGACGTCGGTCTCGACAATCTCAGTCTGGAGGTGGTCCGACCGTATCTGGACACCCTCCCGTTGCAGGGTCGGCTGTCGGGGTCGCTCAGGGCCTCGGGTTTCTTCGACGCGATGAACGTCGAGGCGGACTGGATCTTTCGGGACGCCCGGGTCGAGGGGAACCCCGAGAATCGGGTCGCGTTCCGGGGCGATGTGACGATGGGTGGGCCCGATGGGATAGTCTTCCAGGGTACCGAGCTGATCCGATCGGACCTCGACCTCCGGACGATTCGATTGGTGACGCCGGCCGTGGCTCTCGACGGTCGGCTGGCCCTCGCCGGCCGGCTGGAGGGCCCCTGGCGCAATGTCGGGTATCAGGGTCGGGTGGAACACCAGAACGGTTCGCTTCCCAAGAGCGCGATCACCGCTCGGGCTCATCTCGACACTCGAGGCGAGGTTCTCGCGCTCGAGGCGACTCTCACGGTGGACACTCTCGAGTTCGACGGGATTCGACCGAGCTTCCCCGCGACGCCGATGCAGGGCCGGGTCCGTGGCGGGCTGAAGCTCGCCGGCGACCTTCGCCGGCTCCGGGTCGAGGGTAACCTCGCTGGGGCGATCGGGCGATACCGGATCGGCGGGCTCATGACCTTGCTGCCCCCGCGATGGGCGGCCGAGTCGCTCGAGGTCGATTTCGAAGACGCCGACATCCGAACTCTGGTCAATCGAGGGCCGCGGAGCCGCCTGGCGGGCCGGCTGGCGCTGACCGGTGGGCTCGACAGCGCGATGGCTCCGGAGGCCGACCTGAGGCTGACACTCGCTCGAGGGACCGTTCGCGAGATCGCCTTCGATTCGGCCCGCGCTCGCCTCCGGATCCGCGACAGCCTGATCGCCGTCGATACCGGCGCGGTCCGGTGGGAAGGCGGCGGGTTGTCTGCCAAGGGGACGCTCGGCTGGGCCGAGCCGCATCGAGGCTCCCTCTCGGTAGAGGGACTCGCTCTCAGCTTGGCGTCGTTCGACTCATTGGTGATGAAGCTGCTCGAGGTCGAACGCGGTGAGGTGGCGGAGGAAGATCGGATGGGCGGTCGCGCCCGGGCGACCGCGACCCTCGAGGGGTCGCTCGATCGCTGGCGCCTCGTCGTGGAGGCTCGGGCCGATTCGGCGACTTGGCTCGACAACCGGGTTCGAGTGGGAACCCTGTCGGGAGCAGTGACGGGCGGTCGCCTCGATTCACTCGGGTTCGCCGGCCGCCTCCGCGTCGATTCACTTCACCTCGGTCGGATGGTGTTCACCGGGCTGGACACCCGGCTGGCGGGCTCGCCCGACGATTTGCGATGGGAACTCAGGGGCGGGGCGGCCAACCTGTCGGGCCTGGCGGGAGGGCGCTGGCGCGGCGGGTCGCCCGGGCGGATCCTCGGGATCGACTCTCTCGCGGTGACCGTGCTCGACCGCACTTGGTGGCTCACCGCTCCGGCTTCGATTCCGATCGACTCCGCAACCGCCACCGATCCAATCACCGTCGTCACGGCCGACGGGTCGAGCTTGATCCGGGTCGTGGGTGACGCCCCCGGTCGGCCGGCCGGCCAACTTTCGGTCTCCGCGATTGGATTGGCGCTTCGCGACCTCTATGCCGTGACGCAACGTGACCCTAGTAGTGTCGAAGGCACCGTGGCGCTCGACGCTCGCCTCGGCGGCAACCTCGCCGCCCCTCGGTTCCGCGGGTCGGCCTCGGTGACGGGCGCGGTGATCGGTGACGTTCAGGCGCCTTTGGTGCGGGGGGTCTTCAATTATCAGGACCGCCGGCTTCAGAGCAACCTGACCTTCTGGCGGACCGGTCGCCCGGTCCTCGATCTCGACGCTGAGCTACCGCTCGATCTCGCCGTTACCGGTGCCGGACCTCGACAGCTTCCGGGGACTCTCGCGATCCGGGGCCGGGCCGACAGCGTGGACCTCGCGGTGTTCGAGCCGCTGACGCCGAACCTTCGCCGGGTCCGGGGAACCTTCGCCGTCGACGCCCAAGTCGAAGGCGGCTGGGAGGCCCCTCGGTTGGGCGGTTGGGTGGATCTTCGCGACGGTTCCGGGTTCGTCCCCGGGCTCGGCGTCGGGTACTCGCCCGTCAACGGACGGATTCGACTGGTCGGCGACTCGCTGGTGGCCGATTCGTTGTCGGTGGGGAGCGGGATCGGGACCGCGGTCATCCGAGGAGCGGTCCGGTTGGAGCGCCTGACCCACCCCGTTCTCGATCTCCGCCTGGCGGCGCGCGACCTGCCGCTGATCGATGTCGACGACTACTTGACGTTGCGCGCGTCTGGCCAGGTTGCCCTCATCGGGCCGATCGAGCGGCCGGTTCTCACCGGCTCCGCGTTGGCCACCAACAGCGTCGTCTATTTCGCGGACTTGATCACCAAGGACATCGTCAATCTCGAGGATCCCCTCAACGTCGACCTGGTCGATACGACGGCGTTGCGCGCCCAACGGCTGCGGGCCCAGTTCCAGAGTCGATTTCTCGATTCCCTCGTCATTCGCGACCTCCGCTTCCGGGTCGGCGAGGACGTTTGGCTCCGGTCGAACGAAGCCAACGTGGCCCTCGAAGGGCAGGTGTTCGTCAACAAGGAGCGGCGCCGGATTCGCCGAAGCGAATACCGGGTCAGCGGGGAACTCAACACCTCGCGCGGTACTTACGTCCTGAAGCTCGGCCCCGTGTTCCGGAGCTTCGCGGTCGAGCAGGGGGCGGTCCGCTACTTCAACACTCCCGACCTCAACGCCAGTCTCGATCTCTCGGCCCGCTATCTGGTTCGGACGGCTCTTGGCGGCGGTGACGACTATCCGGTGATCGCGAGGATTACCGGTACCTTGTTGGTGCCAAAGCTCACCCTCGCGAGCGAACCGGGTCGTCCTCCCTTGCCCGAGCGGGAGTTGGTGGCCCTGCTCGTCACCGGTACCACCACCAACACGTTCCTGGCAGGCGGGGCCTTCGCGGGCTCGACGGTGCAGAGCGTGGCGGCGTCTCTGGCCTCGACGGTGCTCTCGTCGGAGCTTCAGCGTTCCCTCATCTCCGACGTCGGCCTTCCGGTCGACCTGGTGGAGATCCGTCCCGGCTTTCTCCAAGGCAACAGCCTCTTCGCCACCGGTGGGACGGTCACGACCCTCGCCTTGGGTCGACAGCTCGGGAACCGGTTGTTCGCCACCGTCAATCTCGGGAGCTGTCTCCGAACTGGCGACTACCTGAACGCGCGCTACCTTGGTGCCACGGTGGAGTATCGGCTCCATCGCTCGCTCAAGCTGCAGATCGCGGCCGAGCCAGTCCAATCCTGCTTGACTCAAGCTGCGAGTACCCTGGTGACCCCGAGCCGATATCAGTTCGGCGCCGATCTTCGGTGGAACCGGGAGTACTGATTTGGCGAGAATCTTCGTGATCGCCAACCCGGTGGCGGCCCGGACGACCGATTCGCTGATCGCGACGGTGCTCCGAACCATCGAGGCCGCGGGCTGGTCGGTGGATTGGGCGAAAACCGCCAGTCCCGGGGACGCCCGCCGCCTCGCCTCCCTCGCAGTGGCCAGCGGAGTCGACGTGGTTGGCGTGCTCGGGGGTGACGGGACCACCATGCAGGCCGCGGCCGGCCTGGTGGGAACCGGCGTCAAGCTCGGGCTCCTTCCGGGAGGCACCGGCAACGTGCTGGCGGGCAACCTTCGGATTCCGGTCGGACCGATCCAAGCCGCCGAGTTGGTTTGTCGCGGTCGGAGCCGCCGGATCGATCTGGGCCGCCTCGAACGGGACGGGGAAACCCACTATTTCGGGGTGGCGTGCTCCGCGGGTGTGGGGGCCCGGGTGATGGGTGAGACCGCCTCTCGCGATAAGCGACGCCTCGGGATCGGCGGCTACTTCCAGACGTTGTTTCGAGTGGTTCCAACGATTCGGTCGAGTGCGTTCCGAGTGACCGTCGACGGTCGCTGTCAGGAGATCGCCGCGTCCGAAGTGCTGATCTTGAATTGCCGGGAGATCATCCCGCCGATTCCGGTTCACCCGGCGGCGTCGCTCGACGATGGGGTTCTCGACGTAATGGCGCTCGCGGCCGATTCGCCGTGGCAGGTCGCCAGGGGGATGGGTCGAGCGTTCGCCAACGTGCTGCTCGAAGCGAGCGCGACCGACTATCTCCATTACGCCCGTGGCCGAGAGGTCGTCGTCGAGGCCGATCAAGTGCAGTTGGTGCAGTTCGACGGGGATCCCGCGGGGACCACCCCGTTGACGACCGTGATTTGTCCGGGCGCGATCGATGTCGTGGCGCCCCTGTCGTGAACCGGCGACTTTATTGAGGTGAGAACATGACGGATTGCATCCTGTTGGTGCATGACGATCCCTCGCTCCTCAGAGCCATCGGGGCACGGTTCGAGGAAACCGGCCACGAGGTCATCCGAGAATTGTCGATCGAGGCGGGAACGGCCAGCCTGGCGCGGCTCCGCCCCGATGCCATTCTCCTCGCTCATTCCCTCGCCACTCCGGAAGCGTGCGAGCAGCTGGGTCGGGAGGGGACCCCGATCGTGTTGTTCGGCGAGCATCTCGACGCGACCGCGGCGGCCCGAGGCATCGGAGCCGGGGCCGTTCAAGTCGTCGACGTGGCGACCGACCACGGTGTCTTGCTCAAGGTCGCCCGAAACGCCGCCCTCGTGACGAAGGCCCGCCGGACCGTGGCGGCGACCCTGAAAGCCTCGACGCCCGCCCACGGACTCGACTCCTTGGGTAGCTCGTCGCCGATGCGACAGGTCGCTCAGCAGATCGGCCTGCACGCCCAAAGTGACCGGACCACGATTCTGGTCCAGGGCGAGCTCGGGATCGGCAAGGCCTGGGCCGCCCGGATGATTCACGATCTCGGTCCCCGGAACGGCAAGCCCTTCTTTGAGGTCCGGTGCACCGGGATGAATGCAGGCTACCTCGAATCCCTTCTGTTCGGGCACGAGCGCGGGGTGTTCGTCGAAGCCACCGACCGACGCCGAGGCCTGATGGAAATCGCCGATGGGGGTACCTTGCTGCTTCGCGAAATCGGCGACCTCCCGGCGGAGCTCCAACCCAAGTTGCTTCGGGCCCTCGAGACCCGTGCGTTCCGACGCCTGGGAGGCACCGAGGACGTCAGCGTCGACACCAGGCTCATGGTCACGACCCGCCGGCCGCTCTCGGAAGATGTCGCGGCCGAACGGCTGCGGGAGGACCTCTTCTATCGGCTGAGCGTGATGCCTTTGCAGTTGCCACCGGTGCGCGATCGGAGTCAGGAGGATCGCCTCGGGCTGGTGACCTCGCTCCATCAGGACCTCCAGCGAGAGTTTCCCGAGGGACCGCTGCAGCTCGCGGTCGACGTCCACGAACGGTGTCTTGGATACTCGTGGCCCGGGAACATTCGGGAGATGAAGAACGTGCTCGAACGCGCCATGCTGGTCGCCAAGGGTCAGGTCACCATCAACGTCGAGCACTTGCCCGGTGAGTTTCGAGCCCGCGCCGGCCTCGGCGACCGGCGACATACGCCGATGACGCTCGACGCGCTCGAAAACCAGCACATCGAGAGAACGCTGCGCTATCACGCCGGCAATCGAACTCGATCCGCGAAAGAGCTGGGTATTTCCCGGGCGACCCTGATCAACAAGATCAAGTTGTACGGCATTACCGAATAGGAGGGCGTCATGGATACCACCCCCAAGGCGGCCACGGACGCCATGGTTTGCCGAGCCTGCGGCCGGGAAGAGCGGGCCTCCGAGGGTTACCCCTGCGCCAATTGCGGCACGTTCATCTGTTTGATCTGCACCTTTCGTGGCGTCATCGTGTGTCGGCAGTGCGACGCCGCGGGCGGGGAGGCCCCGGCGGCCTCGGCGTGACCCAACGTCTCGTCCTCTTCGATATCGATGGGACCCTGCTGCTCAGCGGTGGCGCGGGGCGCCGGGCCATCCTCCAGGCGCTCGAGGACGAGGCGGGCGTCGATCCGAGGGGTGTCGACTCGGTCCGCTTCGACGGCAAGACTGATCCGCAAATCGTCGGCGAGCTCTTCGGGGCGGCGGGCCGCGGGGCAGAGTGCGATACCGATCGAATCGAGCGGGTTCTTGCCCGGTACGTGCTGCATCTCGAGGCCGATCTCGCCGTCGATCACGCCCGGGCCACGCTGATGCCCGGTGTCGTCGCGCTCCTCGAATCGCTGGGCCAGGACTCACGGGTGGTGCTCGGGCTCCTAACCGGCAACGTGAGCTGGGGCGCCGAGCTCAAGCTCCGGGCGGTGGGCCTCGATCCGGGGCGGTTCCGGGTCGGCGCGTTCGGCTCCGACCACGCCATCCGGTCAGCCCTTCCGCCGATTGCCGTGCGACGAGCCACCTCGGTGCTCGGGCGACCGGTCTCAGGCCAGGAGGTCGTCATCATCGGCGACACCCCCGCCGACGTCACCTGTGGCCAGGGCATCGGCGCCTGGGCGATCGGCGTCGCCACCGGGAGTTTTTCAACCACCCAACTCACCGCCGCGGGCGCCCACGCGGTCTTCCCGGATCTCGGGGATACCGCGACGGTCCATTCGACGATCGTGGGGCCGTTGGTGTGATCGAGCGGGAAATCAAGGCCAAGGTCACCGACCCGGCGGCGGTCGTTGCGCGGTTGAAGGCGGCCGGCGCCCGCCTCGAGTTTCAGGGCCTGATGTTCGATCGGCGACTCGATTCCGCGGGAACGTTGACGGCGCGAGACCAGGTCCTCCGACTTCGCCGCTATCAGGCCGAAGGGCGAGCGACGAGGTTGGTGCTCGGGTGGAAGGGGCCCGTCTCGGTCGACCGGGGCGCCAAACTCCGAGACGAGATCGAGGTCGAAGCGGTCGGCGACATCGACGGCTTGCTCGCCGCGCTGGGGTACCAGACGGTTCATGCCATCGACCGGTTCGTGGAGGTCTACCGCGTCGGTGACGCGGAAGTCCGGATCGAGTGGTACCCCCGCATGGATGTCCTCGTCGAGATCGAGGGCGACGAAGCCGCAATCGAGGCGGCGGCTGCCGTCACCGGGATTCCGCGCCCCGCCTTTTCGGCCGAGGCGCTCACCGCGTTCGTCGCTCGCCACCAGGCCGCCGGCGGCCGGCCCGCCTTGTCGCTCGCCGAGCTCGGCGACGGGAAGCCAAGTTGGAGCGGGGATTGACGGACGGCCCCCGGATCCGGCTGCCGGAGATCGGTCCCTATTTGGGGCGCCTTGGAGACGCGACCCGCCGGTTCGACGACCCCCACGTTGGGCTGGATGAGGTCCGACTGGCGACAGTCTCGGAACTGTTCGAACGGGCTCACGCGGCCCGTGGGTTCCTTCTGATCGGCGATCTTGCCGGGGCCCGCGCGGCCCTGGACCGGATCGAATGGCTCGGGGTGTGGCGGTCAGCCGCCTCGAAGGTGGCGGATCTGACGATTGCCTCGATCGGCGCGCGGATCGAACGGGCTCAACGACTGAGCGGCTGCCCCAATCGCCTGGCGAGTCGTCGGTTGCCGGGGCCCGAGGACCGGGAGGTTCTCGGCGCCAAGCTCGAGGCCGCGGGAATCCCGCTCGAGCGACAGGTGGCTCGCGGTTTTCCCTCGGATGACCGGTGGCCGGAAGCGGTGCGCCAATCGGCGGTCGCTCTCGAGGATTCGTGGGAGCAACTGGAAGTCGTGGTGCGCGAGGCGCTGCGGGCGGCCGAGCCGGACGTCGACGCGATCGCGCGGTGGCGTCCCTCGCCGCTGCCGTGGCAAATCGGTTTCGGGATCCTTGCGGCGATCGCCGGATGGCTCGGGCTGACGCTCGGTGGATTTCTTCCGCTTCCGGGTTGGCTCGATGGATTACACCGTTGGTTCTGGAGTCTGCCGTGGCCGTGATCGGTCTGGGGATCGACGTCGTGGATGTGGATCGGGCCGAGGCGCTGCTCGGTCCGCGGCGACGGCGGGCTCTCGACCGATTGCTGACCGCGTCGGAACTCGATTACGTCAACCGAATGCGGTATCCGGCTCGCCACTTGGCCGTTAGGCTGGCCGCCAAGGAAGCGGTTTACAAGGCGCTTCAATCGCTGGGGGGTGCCCGGGCCGTGGGGTGGCGGGAGATCGAGGTGGTTCGTGGTGCCCATGGAAAGCCGTCGGTGATGCTCCATGGGCAGGCCGCCCGCGTCCTCGCGTCCGGCTTGGGAGGTCGGGTGCACCTGTCGCTCACCCATTCTGACCTCTGGGCGGTAGCGGTGGCGATCCTGGAGGATTGAGGGGCTCCTTCCAAATCCGACCTTCGCGCTCTAGTTTAGCGTGCGATGTCGCCGAACTACTTGAAACTCATTCTCATCTTGCTTGGCGCGACCCCAAGCGTCGCTCTTGCCCAGCAAGGAGCCGCCGTCGCCGCCGCGGTCCGTCGAGTGGCCACCACGGCCCGACTGGCGGCTGAGGAATACGGCCTTGGAGTGAGCGGCGGTCGGGTGGTTCTCCCGCCCGAAGTCGAAGAAGCCCAATTGTTCCTGACTGAAACCCGGCGGACCGCCGCCAGTTTGCCCGAGCCCCAGGCCGCCGCCACCGCCGCCGCGGCCGACCGGTTGCTCGCGATGATCGCCAGAACGGCCGATCCCGACTCGGTCCGGGCGCTCGTCGAACAGACGGTAGTCGAGCTTGGTCGCGAACTCGGCGTGGCGTTGGACGAGACCCTCTCGGAACCGCCGTCGCTCGCCCGAGGCGAAACTATCTACCGATCGCTCTGTTCGTCGTGCCACGGGCAGCAGGGGCTTGGGGATGGGGCGGCCGGATTGGGGCTCGACCCCCGGCCGACCAACCTCGCGGACTCGGTTCTGCTCCGGGGTGCCAGCCCTCTCGATTTCTACCGGCGAATCACGATCGGGACGGCGGGCACCGCGATGCCGGCCTTCGAGACCTCGCTTTCACTCGCGGACCGCTGGGCGGTGGCGCTCTACGCGAGCACCATCCGGTTGCCCTCGCCGAGCGGAGGTGTTCCCGCGTCGCTGCGCGACTTCGGGGTAACCTCTGGCCTCAGCGACGACGCTCTCCTCGATTCATTGAGCACTTCCGACCGGGGGCGGGTCGCGGCGGTCCGGGCGGCGGTCTATGCCGCCGCAATCGACTACCGGCCGGTTTTCGCCACCGTGAGGCGACGCCTCGATTCCGCCGCCTCCTTCGCGAAGGCGGGTCAGCCGGAGCGGGCCAGAGCGCTGGCCCTCGACGCTTACATGGCGTTCGAAGCGGTCGAGCGGGGGCTCCGGGTCAAGGACGCGGCGCTGGTGGGGCGGTTGGAGGCAGCGTTCGCCGAGATGCGCGACCGGACCCGAGAGCCGAACCGCTTGGCTGGAGTCCGGGAAGAATTGGCCCGGGCTCTCGACAAGGCCGAGGAGCGGGTGAGCGAGACTTCCTCTCCGACGGCGTTGTTCGCCCAGTCTGCGCTCATCCTCCTACGGGAGGGGCTGGAAGCGATTCTCGTGGTCGGCGCCTTGATCACGTTTCTCGTCAAACTCGGCGCCGGCCACCGGCGGCGAGAGATTCACGCGGGCGTGGCGGCGGCGATTGGGCTCAGTCTTCTGACGGCGGTGTTGATCGAGACCGTCTTCCGGCTCAGTCCGGCCCATCAGGAAACGCTCGAGGGCGCCACGATGGTGGTCGCCGCGATCATGCTCTTCTGGGTGAGCTATTGGTTGGTCTCCAAGATGGAGATCGCGAAGTGGAACCAGTTCGTTCGGACCCGGCTGTCCGACGCGCTGTCGCGGCGCTCGATGTTCGCGCTGGCCTCGGTGGCCTTTCTGGCGGTCTACCGAGAGGGGTTTGAAACGGTGCTCTTCTACAAGGCCCTGGCGCTCTCTGGGGGCGGTTCTGGCGTGGCCGGACCGATTGCGGCCGGGATCGGGGTGGCGGCCCTAGCGCTGGCCGCCCTGTACCTGGCCATCAACCGGTTTGGGGTGAAACTGCCGCTCCGCCCGTTCTTTGCCGTGACGAGTGGCCTCCTCTACCTGATGGCCTTCATCTTTGCCGGCAAGGCGATCGCCGAGCTTCAGGAGGGCGGCGTGATGACGAGCACGGCGGTGGAGTGGATCGGCCGGGCCCCGAGCCTCGGGATCTATCCGACCGTCGAGTCGACGGCGGTGCAGGGCGCCTTGGTGGTTCTAGCCGCCGCGTCGCTGTTCTGGGTATTCGGGATCGCTCCCCGGCGTGCCGGGGTCGCGGTGAGCGCGGCTTCCGGACCTGAATCCGCGCCTCAGCCCCCCGGTTAGGTGGCCGCGACGATGATGGCGGCGGTCGTCGCGACCGCCAAGTAGCTGACCCGATCTTTGATGGCGAAAATCACCGGGTCGTCCATGACCTGGCCCCGGCGGGCCAGAATCCAAATCCGCGTCAGCCAGTACAGCATGACCGGGCAAACCGCGTAGAGAACCTCCGGCCGGTCGTACAACGTTCGGGCCTCTTGGCTGCCGTTGACGTAAAGGGCCAACACCACGACTGCCGCATAGCCGCTCGCCCCCCCCAACGACGCCACGGCGTCGAGATCGGAGGCTCGGTAGCCTCTTCCCCGGGCCCGTTCGATTCCGCGGTCCTGCATAACGATCAGCTCGCTCGTCCGCTTGACCAGCGCCAGGCTGAGGAAGAAGAAAACCGAGAAGACGAAGAGCCAGGGCGACACGGTCACCATGACCGCGGCCGCACCTGCGGCGACCCGGAGGGTATAGAGGGACGCCAGCACCACCGTATCCAGCGCCACGACCCGCTTGAGCCAGAACGAATAGGCGGTGGTGAGCAGCAGGTAACCGGCGATGAACCCCTGGAAACCGGTCGGCAGCCTCGTCGCAAGCAGGGTGCCGGCGACCAACAAGATCGGGATGAACGCCACCCCCCCGAGAATCGGCAACGCTCCCGATGCCAGCGGCCGGTGTCGCTTGGTCGGATGGGCCCGATCGTTCCGAAGGTCGGCCAGATCGTTCAGGAGGTAGATGGCGGAGGCGAAGAACGAAAACGCGAAGAACGCCGTGATCTCCGCGACGATCGCCGAGCGGTCCGGGACCAAGTGGGCCGTCAGGATCGGGATGAACAGCAACAAGTTCTTGGTCCACTGGTGGACTCGGATCGCTCGCACCAGCGTCCGGAGCCCCCCGGTCTGGCGGGGGGCCACCACCTCGATTGGGATGCCCTGCTGCGTGAGGGACCGCACCACCCGCGCTGGGGCGTCGGCGACGAGCGCCCGCTCGGCGCGCTGCCAGATCGGGAGATCGACGGTGCCGTTGCCGAGATACCGAAAGTCGCCGCCGGCGTCGGCGACGATCGCGGCCAGCTTGGCGGTACCCGTGAGATTGATGGTGTCGTCGGTCGCGAGAACGCCGTCGAAGAGTCCCAGGTGGTTGGCGATCGGCTCGGCCACCTGGCGAGGGGCTCCGGTAGCGAGCAGGATCCGGCGGCCGGTCGCTCGCTCGGCTCGGAGGTAGTCGACGACCGCCTCGCGGTAGGGCAAGGTCTCCGGGTCCAACTGCTGGGCGCTGGCGATTCTCGACTTGAAGCGGGCCTTACCGCCGAACAGCCACCCGAGGGCCGGGAAGATCGTCCACGGTTTTCGGACGAGCAGGCGGACCAGCGATTCGTGAAGCGAGTCGGTCGCCAACAGCGACCCGTCGAGGTCGACGTACAGGGGGGCCAGGGCCGGTTTTGCGGTCGTCATCGAGGTGTCGGCCGTGGCCGTGGGGACGGCCCCGCGGTTAGCAGAAGCTGTGCCACCCGGTCAGGACCGCCTGGTCCCGAGGTAGGCCCCGGGCGGTGGATCGGGGGCCCCCTTGAGTCGTGCGACGATCGCGATCCCCGCTACGATCACCAGGACGCTGGTGGCCTGGGCCACCGTGAACGCTCCCAGGAACCGATCATCCTTGGCCCGGAGGAATTCCACCAAGAACCGCTCGAGACCCATGAACACCAGGAACGCTCCGAAGAGCCAGCCTAACGGCCGGTCCAGCTTCCGCCACCGCCACAGAATCATGAATACGATCACCATCGCCGTTACGGTGTAGAGCTGGGTTGGATGCACGGCCAGCACCGTGGTTGGATCGGTCCCTTCCGGCAAGCTGATCCGAAACATGGTGGCCAGGTTCCCGGCGGTCGTCGGGGGGAGGCCTTGGGGAAACTTGACACCCCAGGGAAGGTCGGTGGGGACACCGTAGTCGTCGCCGACCAGAAAACATCCCACTCGGCCGACCGCGTAGGCCGCCGCCAGCGCGGGGGCCGCGAGATGCATCGTGGCGCGCACCGGAACGCCTCGACGGGCCCCGTTGAGCACCACGGCGCCGAACCCTCCCAGAAACCCGCCGTACCAGACCAAGCCACCCCTCGAGAGCAACGCGCCCGGGTCGCCGGTGAGCGCGACGTACCAGAGTTTCGCGCCGACCACCCCGCCGACCACCGCCGCCACGATGATGTCGGCACCGTACTCCTCGTTCCAGGCGCGTCGCCGCAGCTCGAGGGTGAGGAGCCAGCCGCCAACGACGAAACCCAGCATCATCATGATGCCGAACCCGGTGACCTCGAAGCTGCCGATCTTGAAAACGAGAGGGTAGACGGTCGTCATGGCGGGAATCTAGCGCCCCGCCCGCCCGGTCGGGATCCGAGTCAGCCGCGGACCAGGCCGGGCATCGGGCGCCAGTCGAACGGCTCGAGCCCGAAGTCGCTTCGCTCGCCGCGGGCCAGCCGCCAAGCGCCGGCGACGGCGATCATCGCCGCGTTGTCGGCGTTGAACCGCGGCGACGCCACCACGACCTCCGCCCGTCCAGCGAGGCGGTCTCGGAGCCGCGTGGCCAAGGTGCGGTTGCAGGCAACGCCCCCAACCAGCATCGTCCGGGCTCGACCCAGTTGCTCGGTGGCCACGGCCGTCTTTTCGACCAAGACCTCGATCACCGCATCCTGGAACCCTCGCGCCAAGTCGGCTCGATCGCCTTCGAGGTCGGTGCTCGCTCGAACGGCGCGAAGTACCGCGGTCTTGAGGCCGCTGAAGGAAAACGCGAACTGCTGGGGGCCCCGATCCCCGAGCTGCCTCAGGAGCGGCCGCGGAAAGGCAAATCGGCCTGGACGCCCCACGGCAGCGAGTCGCTCCACCGCCGGTCCGGCGGGATACCCCAACCCGAACATCGTGCCGACCTTGTCGAAGGCCTCGCCGGCGGCGTCGTCGAGGGTCTCGCCGAGGAGCCGATACTCGCCCCACGCCGGGACGTCGAGCAGCATGGTGTGGCCGCCACTGACCAACAGCGCCACCAGCGGCGGTTCGGCGGCGGGATACTCGAGGAGCGGTGCGAAGAGGTGACCTTCGTGATGGTGGACGCCGATCAGGGGCCGGTCGAGACCTGATGCCAATCCCTTGCCGTACATCACCCCAACCAGCAGGGCTCCGATCAAGCCGGGACCCTGGGTCACGGCCACGGCGCTGACGTCGGCCAGGCTGGCGTTGGCCAAGCCGAGTGCCTTGGTCACGACCGGGTCGATCGTTTTGACGTGCTCTCGACTCGCCAACTCGGGAACGACTCCGCCGAAAACGGCGTGGATGTCCTGAGAGAGGATGACCAAGCTGGCGAGTGACGGCCGCCCGTCGGCGACGCTGATCAGTGCGGCCGAGGTTTCATCGCAACTGGTTTCGATGCCGAGGACGAGATCAGCCACCCGGTGAGGCCGTCGAATCGACGGGAGCCGCGAGATCGACGCCTAACAGCTGCGCCACGGTTCGCCGGCTCGCCTCCGAGCTCCACGGATGCTCGCCGATGACTTTCTTGACGACGACGCCGTTCCGATCGATCAGGAAACTCTCCGGGAACATGATCGTCTGAAAGGCCTTCTGGACCGAGCCGTCGCCGTCGTGGAGGATGTCGAAGGAGAGATTCAACTCGTCGGCGAATGCGAGGACATCCTGGGTGTCGCCCTCATCAACGCTGACCGCCGCGATCCGGAACCCCTTGGGGCCGAGCTCGCGATAGAGCGCCTCCATCGCCGGCATTTCCTTGCGGCACGGAACGCACCATGTGGCCCACAGATTGACCAGCACCACCTGGCCCTTGTAGCTCCGACCCATCGACACGGTATCGCCGGTCTTGAGGTTGACCGCGGCGAAGGCCGGGGCCTCGGAACCGACCTCGATCGGCCCGCCCCGCTTCCCGAATTTGACCATGGCTCCGACCCCGAGCAGGAGCCCGGCGACGATCGCCAGCACGAACAACCATTGCCTCTGCATGGGCGGAAAATAGCGCCGAACGGGCCGCCGCGCCGGCTAGACCGGCACTCCGGATCGGCAGGCCCGTTTGAGGGCCCGAACGGCCTCGCTCGGGTCGGGCTGGTGGAAAATCGCGGTCCCGGCGACGAACGTGTCGGCTCCGGCGCCGAAGGCCGCTCCGATGGTCTCCGGGGTGATGCCGCCGTCGACCTCGAGCGTCGCCGCCGACCGTGCGGCTCCGAGGAGCCCCCGGACTCGGCGGATCTTGTCGGTCGCCGCCGGGAGGTAGTGCTGACCGCCGAACCCGGGGTTGACCGACATCACCAGCACCAGGTCGAGGTCGGGGAGGACCTCCTCGATCAGGGAAAGGGGCGAGGCCGGATTGAGGGCGAGGCCGGCCTTCATGCCCCGCTCCCGCGCCGCGGCAAGATGTCGCTGCACGTGGATGGTGGCCTCGGGATGGAAGGTGAAGACCCGGGCTCCAGCGTCGGCGAACTCGGCGAGGTATTGCTCGGGCCGTTCCACCATCAAATGCACGTCGAGTGGGAGTTCGCTGATCTTGGCGAGGGCCCGGATCAGCGGCGCCCCGAAGGTCAGATTCGGAACGAAATGCCCGTCCATCACGTCGACGTGAATCCACTCGGCGCCGCCGCTCTCGATCTGAGCGACTTGTTCGCGCAGCCGTCCGAGGTCGGCGCTCAGCACCGAGGGCGCAATTCGCGGTATCATCAGCTTCCCTCCGCGACCACGAGGTCGATTCGGGTGCCCCGGGCGGCTTTGCCGCCGCCGGCGGGTCGTTGCTCGAGCACGGTGTTGGCCGATCCTCGGCGACCTTCGCCGCGGGAGATCCGGCCGATTCGAAAACCCGCTTCCTCGATTCGTTTCTTGGCGTCGGCTCGGTCGAGGCCCACGACGTTGGGAACGTCGATGGCCGTGGCTCCCTGGCTGACCAGGAGGTCGACCGTGCTGCCGGGCGTCTCGGCGCTCCCGGCCCCCGGCCGCGTGGCGACGACGATCCCGGCGTCGGCCGCGCCCGGGACCGAGTCGATGGTTCCGACCCGGTGACCGGCCGCAATCAGAACCCGGGTGGCGAGGTCGACTTCGAAGTCGGTGACGTCGGGCACCGGGACGGCTGCCGGTCCGCCGCTGCGGGTCAGGGCGATGGTGGTCCCCTGCGGGACGATGATGTCCGCCGGAGGATCTTGCCAGAGGACGGTGCCGGCCGGCACCTCGGGATCGGGCTCCTCGCCGGCGATCTCGGCTTTGAAGCCGAGAGTGGCGATCGCGCGCTCGGCTTGGTCGACGGGGAGGCCCACCAGCCGGGGAATCGCGTGGTCGCGGCTCAACAGGGGCCGAGGGTAGGCGAGCCACGTCGTTAGGTAGCCCAGCATCGCGGCCGCCGTGAGGGTCACGATGGTCGTGAGCCGGCGGCGGCCGGTGACGGTTTTGGGGAGCCGGGGGGTGAGCCGCTTCCAGGTGCGAGTCGGCGTCGGTCGGGTGGGGTCCGTCATGGCGCGACTCTCCGAAGCCTCGCGGCGAACCCGCCGTCGGTCCGGTGGCGGTGGGGCAATAACGACAGGTCGCCGTCGGGAGTCAGCAATTCAGGGGGGACCGTGGCCGCCGGCTCCCGGCGAAAACGGCGGTCGTGATTCAGGAAGCGGGCGATCTGTTCCTCGTTCTCCTCGGGTTCCAGCGAGCACGTCGCGAATAATAACAGACCGCCCGGCTCCACGATTTGGGCGGCCGCGTCGAGAAATGCCGACGCCTGGGCGACCAAGGTCGTCAGAGCGCCTGGCGCTACCCGCCAGCGGGCATCGGGGTTCCGGGCCAGCGTCCCGGTTCCGAGGCAGGGCACATCGAGCACCACTGCGTCCGCCCGGCGGATCGGCGGTCGGAGGACGTCGGCTTCGATGACGGCGATATTGGGGCCGCCGGCCCTGGCGACGTTCTCCGCTAGCCGGGCGGTACGGGCCCGGCGCCGATCGCCGGCGACCACGAATCGGACGCTGGGCGCGATGGCGATCGCTTTTCCGCCTGGGGCGCTGCAGGCGTCGTAGACGAGGCTCCCGGGATCCGGATCGAGGAATCGAGCGATCAACCGCTGGGCCGGATCCTGGACCACGAACGCGCCTTCCGAGAACCCGGGGAGGTCGGTCGGCCGGCCGTGCTCGACGATGAGACCCGCGCCAAATGCCGCCGGCCGAGCCCCGATCCCGGCGGCGGTCACCATCGACACGAGGGTTTCCAGGGGCGCCCGGGCCGGCTGCAGCACCAGCGGGGCCCGGTCGTTGTTCCAGGCGAGCAGTTGTTCGGTGGCGTGGTCGCCGAATCGCGCTCGCCACCGCTCGACCAACCAATCGGGGTGCGAGAATCGCGTCGCCAGGTCGTCGCCTGGGTGCTCCGGTCCTGGTTGCGGCGCGGCGCCGGCCGTTTCGACCCGCCGGAGCACCGCGTTGACGAACCCGGCGATTCGGCGGCCGCCGAGCCGTCGGGCGACGCCGACGGTGGTTTGGACGGCCGCGTGGCTGGGAACTTTGTCGAGGTGGAGCAGCTGGAATGCGCCGATCCGAAGGACGTCGAGGGTGTCAGCTCGGACGCTCGTCAAGCCGCGTTCGATGGCCGGGGCCAACGAGAGGTCGAGCTGACTGCGGTGGCGGAAGACCCCACCGGCCAACTCGTGGGCGAGGCGGCGGTCGTTGGGCTCGAGGTCCCGCACCGCCCGGCGGAGGGCGACGTCGAACGGGACGCCGTGCCTAACGTCGTGCAAGATTCGCCACGCCGCGAATCGGGGCGCCAGACCGGGAACCCGGATCACCTCGGGCTACCCGAGCGGGTGGAGCGCGGCGAGCCATTCGGCCGTGGCGCCCGCCGGATCGGCGCCGGTCCACAGGTCGCCGGTCGGCGCCAGTCCCCATGCTCCCGCGGCGGCGAGGCTGGCGACTTGCTCGCGAGTGACGACTCCGCCGGCGAACACCGGCGCACCTCGCGACGCCACGGCCCGGAGCCAGTCGAGTCCTCCGCCGGTGCTCGGCGCGGCCGCGAAGATTCCCTCCGCGACGAGGTAGTCGGCCCCTCCCGCCACGGCCCGGTCGGCTTCGTCGAGCGACCGGACCGAGACCCCCACCCACCCCCGACCGAAGGTGGCCCGAGCCGCACCGGGATCGACCCCGGCCGCTTCCAGGTGAACGCCCTGGACCCCGGCGAGCTTGCCTAACGTCGGATCGTCGTGGGCGATCGTGGCGGCTTCGGTCGGTCGGGCGAGCGCGCGGACCCGCTCGAGGTAGCCCCGGACCGTCCCCTCGGCGGCGCCCGGCGCCCGAACCACGACGGCGACGCTCGAACCGGCGGAGAGGATCGCGGCGGCCCGAATCGGGAAGTCGTCCGCGCCGCAAACTCGATCGTCGGTGACCGCCAAGAGCCTCGGCAGCGGCCTCATCGGAACCGGTCCCCGAGTCGCAGGCCCCGGCCTCGCAACCACGCCGCGGCGCCCATCCGGCTCTTGCCGGCTGGCTGTACCTCCCCGAGGACCACCGCACCTTCGCCGGTCGCGACCGTCAGCGGCTCGAGGACGAGCACCGAGCCGGGGGTGCCGCCGAACCCGGCGATTCGGGGTCGGAAGGTCTTGACCTCGGCGTCCCCGAAGGTGGTCCAGGCGCCGGGAATCGGGTCGAAGGCGCGGATCGCGGCGGCCACCGCGCCAGCGGGGCGGGTCCAATCGATCCGGGCGACCTCGTGCCCGATTTTGGGAGCGAGGGTGGCCAGCGCGGGGTCCTGGGGCGCGCCAATCGGCGGGTCGCCGCGATATCGGGGAACCGCCTCGGCCAGGGCGGCGGCCCCGAGTTCGGCGAGCCGGGCCATCAGCTGGCCCCCGGTTTCCTCGGGTCCAATCGGGGTTTCTCGGGCGAGGACGATCGGCCCGCTATCCAATCCGGCTTCCATCGTCATGATGGTGACCCCGGTGACCGAGTCGCCCTGGGCGATCGCCCATTGGATCGGGGCCGCGCCCCGCCATCGGGGCAGGAGGCTGGCGTGGACGTTGATCATGCCTAACCGGGGAACGCCTAACACCGCGGGGCGGAGGACGTGGCCGTAGGCCACCACCACGCCGAGATCGGGGTTGGCCGCGCGGAGCGAGTCGAGGAACTCCGCGCCGATCGGGCGGACCGGCTGGAGCACGGGGAGACCGGCGGCGTGGGCGCGGACCTTGATGGGGGGCGGCGTCACGGTCGAGTGGGAGCGACCCCTGGGGCGGTCCGGTTGGGTCACGACCGTCACCACCGTTTCGCCGAGATCGAGGAGGGCCTCGAGGCTCGGCACCGCGAACTCGGGGGTGCCGAAAAACGCGATCCGCATTACCCTCGCTCGCCGTCCTCCACCGTGACCTTGCGGATCACCCCAGTGCCTCGGTTCTCCTTCTTCCACCGGCGGAGGAGCAGCTCGCGTTTGAGCAAGCTCAAGTGGTCGAAGAAGAGAATCCCGTCGAGATGATCGACTTCGTGCTGCACGGCCCGCGCGACGTACCCCTCCAGCTCCCGGCGGTACGGTTGCCCGTCGCGCCCGAGGGCTTCGAGGACGATCCGTTCGGGGCGAGTCACCTCGCCATAGACGTCAGGGACCGAGAGGCAGCCTTCCTCGGCGCGGACCCGCCCCTCGGCACTGACGATCACCGGATTGACCATCGCGAATCGGTCATCCTCGACGCCCACGACGGCAACCCGTCGGGTGTCGCCGACCTGGTTGGCCGCGAGCCCGACGCCCTTGGCGGCATCCATCGTCTCGAAGAGATCATCGATGAACTGACGGACCGAGTCGTCGACGGCCGGCACTTCGGAGGATCGAACCCGGAGAGAGCCCGAGCCAAGGACGTGGATATCCCGAAGGGCCATCAGGTCGGCGGATTGGGGGAGACCTGGCCGCCCACTTGGGTGATCTTGCTACGCTCGACGACGAGCTGGGCGGTTCCCGATTCGATCGTGACCCGTTGGTCCTTGATTTCCTTGATCTTGCCGACGACCCCGCCGGCGGTGACGACCTCGTCGCCCTTCTTGATGTTGGCCAGCAACTCCGCGTGCTTCTTTCGGGCCTGGTTCTGGGGTCGGAGGAGGAGGAAGTAGAAGATCGCGACCAGAGCACCCATCTGGATGATCAGGATCACGATGCCGCTCGGCCCTGAATCGGTTGGCGCCATCAGGGCCAGGGTGGACAGGAGTGCCATCAGACCTCGTCAGTTTGGTGGTATTGGGCCAGCCATTGGGTCCGCCAGCGGTCGAAGTCGCCACCGAGAATCGCGGCGCGGGCCAGTTGCGCAACCCGAATCAAGAATCGAATGTTGTGTAGCGATACCAGTCGCAACCCGAGAATCTCTTCGGCCACGAACAGGTGGCGGAGGTAGGCCCGGGAAAAGCGCCGACACGTCTCGCAATCGCAGCCGCCGTCGAGCGGCTCCTCGGCGAAACGGTTCGAGGCGTTGCGGACGTTCACCCGACCGGCCATGGTCCAGGCGCTCCCATGGCGACCGTTGCGGGTGGCCGCGACGCAATCGAACAGATCCACCCCGCGAGCGATTCCCTCGACCAGATCCTCGGGAAACCCGACGCCCATAAGATAACGGGGGCGGGCGCGGGGGAGCCGCGGCTCGAGGTCCTCCAGGATGTCGTGCATGACCGGTTTCGACTCGCCCACGGAGAGGCCGCCGATCGCGGTGCCGGTCCAGCCACCGAGGGCCAGGGTACCGTCGAGGGATCGGCGGCGGAGATCGGGAAACGTCCCCCCTTGAACGATTGGCCAGAGCGTTTGGGCGAGGTCGGCCCCTGGCGCCTCGGCCAACTCCTGGTGCTTTCGCCGGCACCGGGCCAGCCACCGGAGGGAGCGCTCCATCCCTTCCTCCGCGAGGTCTCGAGACGCCCCGCCGGGCACCACGTGATCGAAGGCCATCGCGATGTCGGCACCGAGCGCCGCCTGAATCTCGATGGCCCGTTCGGGACTGAGGAACCGGAGGCTGCCATCGACGTGGCTGGTGAACTCGACGGCCTCCTCGGTGATTCTGCGGAGCGTCGCGAGCGAGAATACCTGGAAGCCGCCGGAATCGGTGAGCATCGGTTTTCGCCAGGTAGTGAACCGATGGATCCCCCCCGCCTTCGCGACCACGTCTTCACCGGGGCGGAGGTGCAGATGGTAGCTGTTGCCGAGAATGATCTCGGCGCCGGCCCGTTCGACTTCGGCGGGGTGAAGGCCGCGAACCGCACCTAACGTCCCGACCGGCATGAAGGCCGGGGTCGCGACGTCGCCGTGGGGAAGGTGGAGCAGGCCGGCGCGGGCGGCGCCGTGGGTGGCGAGGAGCTCGAACTCGAACATCGGGTCGACAAAGATGGGTCAGGGAACCGTCGATGTCGAGCGGCGGCCGTTCACCGAATCAGCATCGCGTCGCCGTAGCTGTAGAACCGGTATCGCGACTCGATCGCGTGGCGATAGGCGCCTTGGATCGCCTCGCGGCCACCGAACGCGGTCACCAACATCAGCAACGTCGACCGGGGGAGGTGGAAATTGGTGATCAGGCGGTCGACGATCCGGAACCGAAACCCCGGCAGGATCAACAGCTCGGTATCCCGGCGGCCCGCCGTCAGGGCCCCGTCGGCATCGGCCGCCGACTCCAGCGCCCGAACCACGGTGGTGCCGACCGCCCAAATGTGGTGACCGGCCCGCCGAGTGGCCGCCACCGCGGCCACCAACTCGGGGGTGATGGTATAGCTCTCGCGGTGGATGACGTGACGGCGCGGGTCCGCGACCTCGACCGGCCGGAACGTGCCGGGACCGACCTCGAGATCGAGCTTGCCGATCCGCGCTCCGGATGCCTCGAGTCTGCCTAACAGCGACTCCGTGAAATGGAGGCCGGCCGTCGGGGCCGCCACGCTTCCCTCCCGCTCGGCGAACACGGTTTGGTAACGATGGTCGTCTTCGGGTGTCGGGGCCCGGTCGATGTACGGCGGAAGCGGCAGTCGCCCGAGCCGGGCCATCGCCGCCTCGGCGGTGCCGCCCAGGAACCGGACCCGCCGGTGGGGGCCATCGAGGATCTCGACGGTCTCGACCTCGAACCCGGCGCCGAGGTTGATCCGGCGCCCGACCTTCATCGCGCTTCCCGGCTGGCCCAGGGCGATCCAGGTGCCGTCGCCGGCCGGATGGATCAAGAGCACTTCAGCCGGGGCGCCGGAAGGCCGGGTTCCCAGGAGTCTGGCGTGCCGGACCTTGGTGGAGTTGAGAATTACCAAGTCGCCGGGCGGCACCAGGTCGGCCAGGTCGCCGAACCGACGATCCTCTCGCTCGCCATCCGGTCGCGTCACCACGAGGAGGCGGCTCGCGGACCGCTCGGCGATGGGAACCTGGGCGATCAGGTCGGGCGGCAGGACATACTCGAAGTCGCTCGTCGCGATGGCGTTCATCGACGAAAGGTCCCACCGGCCGCCAGCCGTTTCAATGGGTCGTCGTTACCTTCGGGTCCGGCTGAGCCGGATCTCATGGAGACGGAATGGCACCCTCCCTCGGCTTGATCGTTTCGACCTACAATTGGCCTGCGGCGTTGGACCGGATGATGGCCAGCGTCGGCGGTCAGTCGGCCATTCCCTCCGAGCTGCTCATCGCCGACGACGGGTCGGGTCCCGAGACCGCCCAGGTGATCGAACGGTGGCGAGACAGGTTGCCGATGTCGGTCGCCCATTGCTGGCAGGAAGACGACGGCTATCGGCTGGCCCGGGTTCGCAACTTGGCGTTGGCTCGGGCCACGGCCGACTACCTGATCTTCGTCGACGGCGATCAGATCCTCCACCGCCACTTCGTTCGCGATCACCTCCGAGCCGCCCGCCGCCGCACCGTCGTGCGCGGCTCGCGGGCATTCCTCTCGCCGGCCTGGTCGGAGCGAGCCCTCGCCACCGGCCGCCTCCCGGAATGGTGGCGATCCGGAGTCTGGCGGCGGGCGGCGGCTCTCCGGGTTCCGCTGCTCTCGGCGTTGCTCTACGACTGGAGACCCCGCGGCGCCGAAGGGCACAACATCGCGTGCTGGCGGGCCGATGCGATCGCGGTCAACGGCTTTGACGAACGCTACCAGGGTTGGGGCGGGGAGGACGGCGACTTCGTGACCCGACTGCTGCATTGGGGCGCCGCCAAACGGCGACTTCGTTTCAGTGGGCTGGTGTATCACCTCGATCATCCGGCCGCGTCGCGGGTCACTCAACCCCAGAACGACCTGCTCTTCCGGGAGACGCTGGCAACCCGCCGGATCCGCGCCGACTGGGGCCTCGATCAGCTGTCGAACAGCAACCCCTGATTGGCGGGCGGTTTGATCCCGAACCGCCGGTAGGCATTGGCCGTCGCCACTCGCCCGCGGGGCGTCCGTTCGAGAAACCCTTGTTGGAGGAGATAGGGCTCGTAGACCTCCTCCAAAGTTCCGCTATCCTCGCCGACCGCGGCACCCAACGTCTGAAGTCCGACCGGCCCACCACCGAACTTCTCGATGATGGTGTTCAGGATGCGGGCATCCATGTCGTCGAGGCCGAACTCGTCGACGTTGAGCCGGACGAGGGCCTCGGCGGCGACGGCCGAGGTGATCGTGCCTTGGGCCCGAACCTGGGCGTAGTCGCGGACTCGCCGGAGGAGCCGGTTGGCGATCCGAGGCGTTCCTCGGCTTCGCCGGGCGATCTCCCGGGCTCCCAGCTCTTCGGTGGGGACCCTCAGAATCGAGGCCGATCGGGCGACGATTTTGGCGAGATCGTCGGGGCCGTAGAAGGTGAGACGCTCGACGATCCCGAACCGCGCCCGCATCGGGGGCGTCAATTGCCCGAACCGCGTGGTAGCGCCGACCAAGGTGAAGGGCTCGATCGACATCGGGATGGTTTGGGCGTTGGGTCCATCGGCAATTCGGACGTCGACCCGGAAGTCTTCCATCGCCGGGTAGAGGAACTCCTCGAGCACCGGGCGGAGCCGATGGATCTCGTCGATGAAGAGGATGTCGCCTTTGGTGAGACCGGTCAGGAGCCCGACCAGATCGCCCGGTTTCTCGAGCACCGGGCCCGAGGTCGTCCGAATCTGGACCCCCATCTCCCTCGCCATCAAGATCGCCAGCGTCGTCTTGCCGAGACCGGGAGGGCCGAAGAAGAGGATGTGATCGAGAGGCTCCCCTCGTCCCTTCGCCGCGTCGATGGCGATCTGGAGCGAGGATTTGACCGCCTCCTGACCGACGAACTCGTCGAGGCGCGAGGGGCGGAGGACGGAATCGGCGCCGCCTTCTTCGGGGAGCTCCTCAGGAGTGGTGATCTCGATTCGCGTCATCCTGTTACTTCGCTTCCGCGTTCCATCGAACCGGTCGATCCCCCGGCCATACGAGGTGTTTCCGATGACAAGCCACACACCGGTCCTCGGCGACCGGGGCCCCCACCGGGACGAATTTGCGATTGGTGACGTCGCACTCGGTGCACTGCCATTCGGCCGTCAGGTGAGGTCGCTTGGCGAGAGTGGTCATCCCCGTCCTCCTTTGCCAGTTGCCAGATGTTGCAAGGCCCGCTTCACCAGCTCGGCGACCTGGTCGCCGGCGCCGTGCGTCACCGCCACCCGGACTGCCTCGTCGGCGGCTGCCGGCTGATAACCCAACGATGTCAAGGCACGCTGGGCCTCCTCGGCTGTCGATCCTCCGCGCGGCCCGGATTCCACCACCAGATCGGCGAATCGGTCGTGGAGTTCGAGGATCAACCGCTCGGCCTTCTTCCGACCGATCCCGGAGACGGTCGACAGCGCGGCAACGTCCTTGGACTGGATCGACCGGACGGCTCGTTCGGGTCCCAGGTGCGACAACAAGGACAAGGCCAATTTCGGTCCGAAGCCGCTCGCGGTGAGCAATCGCTGAAAGATGGTACGATCGCCGGCCCGATCGAAGCCGAACAGGGTCCACCCATCTTCGCGGACGACCAATTCGGTGAAGAGCGAGCATCGTGACCCCGGCGGCGGCAGCCGCTCCAACACGCCGAGCGGGACGGTGACCGAGTAACCAACGCCTCCCTCGGTTTGAACGACGATGGTGTCGCCCGCTCGGTCGGTCAGGGTTCCCCGGAGCGTTGCGATCATCCGGCGGCGCGTCCGTCCGGGTGCCCGCCCGTCCCTCGGCTCCGCCGTCTTGCGGTCAGGACCTGGGTCAACGCCACCGCGACCCCGTCGGCGGCATCCGCGGGGGTGGGAGCCCGTTTGAGTCCGAGGAGCTTCGCCACCATGTAGGCAACCTGGGGCTTGAGGGCGGCGCCCCGCCCGACCACGACCTGCTTGATCTTGGCGGGCGAGTACTCGAAGATCGGGACCCCGGCCTGGGCCCCCGCGAGCAGAATTACTCCCCGGGCGTGGCCCAACACAGCCATGGTCCGAACGTTGGTGCCAAAGAAGATGTCCTCCACGGCCAGGGCATCGGGAGCGTGTCGGGCGAGCAGCTCGACCATTCCTTCGTGGATGACCTTGAGACGTTGCGGCAAGTCGGATCGCGGCGAGGTTCGAATCACCCCGCATTCCACCAGTCTGGCCAATCGGCCGGGGCTGTCGGTCGCGACCACTCCGAATCCCAGCGTGCCGGTTCCCGGGTCGATGCCGAGCACCTTCATGCGAGGGTAGGCTACGCTTCCGCTTCGGCCAACGTGGTGGCGTCGATGTCGAAGTTGGCGAAGACCTTCGAAACGTCGTCCTGCTCTTCCAGCATCTCGACGAGCTTGAGGAGCTTGGTGGCGTCCTCGCCCTCGACCTTGACGGTGTTCTTCGGGACCATCGCGATCTCGGAAGAGTCGGCGGCAAAGCCGCGGGCCGCGAGGGCGTCCCTGATGGCGTGGATTTCCAGCGGTCCGGTGGTCACCAGGTACTGATCGCCTTCTTTGGTGAAATCTTCGGCCCCCGCTTCGAGAGCCGCCTCGAGGGTGGCATCCTCGGGCGACTTGCTGGCGTCGAGGTAGATCTGACCCCGCCGATCGAACATCCAGGCGACCGAGTTCGAAGCGCCCAGGTTGCCGCCGTTGCGAGCGAACGCGTGACGCACCTCGGCGACCGTCCGATTGGGGTTGTCGGTGGTTCCCTCCACGAAGATGGCGGCCCCCCCGGGCCCATAACCCTCATAGGTCACCTCCTCGTAGACCGCCCCTTCCAGCTCGCCGGTTCCTTTCTTGATTGCCCGATCGATGTTGTCGCTCGGCATGTTGACCGCCCGGGCGGCGTCGATCGCGGTGCGGAGCCGCGGATTGCCGTCGGGATCGCCGCCGCCGGCCCGAGCGGCGACCGTGATCTCCCGGATACACTTGGTCCACACCGACGCTCGCCGGGAGTCGGCGACCGCCTTCTTACGCTTGATCTGCTTCCACTTGCTATGGCCCGCCATTCCGAGCTCCTGCGCCTCAACGGGAGACAACTAAAGGTGCGGGCCGGCCCCAGGCAAGAGGCCGACTACCGGCGGGCCCGGGCGGCTTTCTGGAGAGCCTCCGCGGGCTCGGGACCCAGGGCTTCCCGGGTGGGACCCACCAGTTGCCCCAACAGATTGGCGACGTCGCAGGATCCCGGCTCGTCAGTCAGGACCGCGATCGTTGCGCCGAGCCCGCGGCGAAGGGGGGGCGACAGGGTCAAACTGGAAAGCCGCCGCTCGAGGAGGCCGACCCGTCGTCGGCTGCCGCGGTCGGACAGGGGATTGGGTTGGTCGAATCCTTCGAGCACCCGAACCGTGAGCCAGAGCGCGAATAGCCCCTCGCGCTTCGGGCCCCGGGGGGCGGAGGCCATCATCTCGACGAGGTGGCGGGTGACGGGCGTTGGGGCACTCATCGGGGGAGCCGCCGCACGGCGTCGAACACGTCGTTGGGATGGATGTCGCCGAGGCACCGGTGGTGTTTGAGCGGGCAGACCGGCCCCCCGATGGCGGAACACGGTCGGCACTCGAGGACCCGCTGGAGCACGGTGGCGCGAGCCCGATAGGGAAAGAAGCCGAAGGGCTCGACCGTGGGGCCGTAGAGCGCGACGACCGGCGTGCCGAC